>Ga0206128_1004739_pt1 | contig 10463 bp, 10 predicted proteins | sample Helgoland_Spring_7_FD_148601 | JGI IMG/M metagenome (GOLD analysis project Ga0206128, IMG submission 148601) | Pelagic subsurface seawater microbial communities from Kabeltonne, Helgoland, North Sea - Helgoland_Spring_Bloom_20160426_1 | ecosystem: Environmental > Aquatic > Marine > Epipelagic ...
AATAACGAAAATAAATGCTGTTCAGGAACAAGTGATGGCACAAGGAAATATGACAGAAGTAGAAGAACAGGCTTTATTAAGTTTATGCAGCATTGTGTCGCATGATGATGGTTTAGCAACGTATACTTCTGAAAATAGTATGATATTAAAAGAGGTTGAAATTGCCCCAGTATATAATGGCTGTGAAGAACTCTCAAAAGAAGAAACAAGAGCATGTTTTAATAATGAAGTATCGACATTTATTAAACGAAAATTTAACTTGAGCGTATCTAAAGATTTAAATTTTTCAGAACCAAAAATGGTAGAAGCATTTTTTATAATCAACGAAAACGGAAATTTAACTGGCATGAAAGTGAGAAATTCAGAAGTAACTGTTCAGGCAGAAATCTTAAGAGTGCTTAGAAAAATGCCTGTTATGAAACCAGCTACTCACAATGGTGAAAATGTTTCTGTATTATGTTCTATTATTGTAAAATATGGAAATAATGTAGAAGTTGATGTTGTTTATATTCCTGAAAGACCCGATTAATGTTTAAGAATACTAACTATAAAAGCCAGTTGCCTACCAACGTGTAAAATTCATTACTTCTTCTCGCGGACTTATAGTCCAAAGCGCAATAAACATAAAACCAATCCCTAAAACCCTAATAAAACCTAAAGGTTAGGGATCATAATAGTTAAAAGATTAATACCTTCTTAACGCATTTAAGCGTTCTATATTCAGATATTTGTAAGGATGACAAGTAAAGACTTCAATTACGGAAAAGGGTTTACGTTCAGTAAACACATCGCCAAAGAGGTATCCGATTTTGATCGGGTATTTGGGGTGTTCAAAGAACTTTTGACGCATACTTCTGGCGATATTGAAGAGGCTTTTGAATGGCTCAATACGCTTGACCAAGAGTATAATATCTTTAACGAAAATTATTCCTTAGAAGACTTTGAAGAGGATCTTAAAAAGCGAGGGTACATCAAAGAAGAAATTGATCCCGACGTGGTCAAAACAGGAAACGGAACTGGGAAAGGAAAAAACAGGCTTACTGCAAAGCTTGAATCGGCATTGCGAGATTATGCCCTCAACCAAATTTTTGGTAAATTAAAAAAGAGTGGGCTTGGAAACCATAACACAAAAAAAATTGGTGTTGGAGATGAGCGTGATGGTGAAAATCGAGCGTTCCAATTTGGCGACGATTTGTCTAGAGTCAACATGACCGAGAGTCTAAAAAACGCACAAATCAATAATGGTATTTCAGACATTCGGTTAACAGAAAATGATCTAATTGTAGAAGAAACCAAGCACAAAGCACAAATGAGTACGGTACTAATGATAGACATTAGTCACTCTATGATTCTGTATGGTGAGGACCGCATTACGCCTGCCAAAAAAGTCGCGATGGCGTTGGTGGAGTTGATCCACCGAAAGTATCCAAAAGATTCTATTGATATTATTGTGTTTGGAAATGAGGCTTGGCCCATTAAGGTGAAAGACCTTCCCTATTTAAAAGTAGGCCCTTACCACACCAATACGGTTGCTGGACTTGAGCTGGCTATGGATATTCTACGTCGAAAACGAAATACGAACAAACAAATTTTTATGATTACGGATGGCAAGCCGAGCTGTATTCAGCTGCCTTCTGGAGAGTTTTATAAAAACAGTAATGGCTTAGATGATATGATTGTTTCGAAATGCCTTAACAAAGCAGCACAAGCCCGGAAATTAAAAATTCCAATAACCACGTTTATGATTGCCCAAGACCCTTACTTGCGTCAATTTGTGGAGCTGTTTACTGCGCAAAATCAAGGAAAAGCCTTTTTAACGGGGCTATCTGGTTTGGGAGAAATGATATTTGAAGATTACGAAAAAAATAGAATTAAAAGACTATGAGCAAAGACACCACCTTTAAAGAATTAAAAAAATCGGATTATAAAAATCAAACCATTAACCAAGAAATTCAAGCAAATTTAATTGCACGTATCAAAGCAAATCAGCCTGTTTTTGAAGGGCTTTACGGATATGAAGATACGGTGGTTCCACAACTTAAAAAAGCAATTATTGCTGGGCATCACATTAACTTATTAGGATTGCGAGGTCAAGCAAAAACCAAAATTGCTCGCAGTATGGTGGACCTTCTCGATGAATATATGCCAATTGTTAAGGGCTCTGAAATTAATGACAGTCCGTTTCAACCGATCTCAAAATATGCACGAGATTTGATTGCCGAGATGGGCGATAAAACCCCCATTTCCTGGGTACACCGTTCTGACCGGTTCTTTGAAAAATTAGCAACTCCAGATGTGAATGTCTCGGATTTGATTGGTGATATTGACCCGATTAAAGCCGCGACTTTAAAACTACCCTATTCCGATGAACGTGTTTTACATTACGGCATGATTCCACGAGCAAATCGCTCTATTTTTGTGTTAAATGAACTCCCTGATTTACAAGCTCGCATCCAAGTATCTTTATTTAACATTCTTCAAGAAGGCGATATTCAAATACGTGGATTTCAACTCCGAATGCCGCTTGATATTCAATTTGTATTTACTGCTAACCCTGAAGATTACACCAATAGAGGTAGTATTGTGACACCCTTGAAAGATAGAATTGGATCGCAGATCTTTACGCATTATCCAAAATCAATTGCATTGGCGCGTGAGATTACTGCACAAGAAGCAAAAATCTCTAAAGAAGATCAAGACTCTATTCTGGTTCCTGAATTAGCAAAAAACCTGTTAGAACAGGTTGCTTTTACCGCCCGAAAAAGTGAATATGTAGACGCTAAAAGTGGCGTGAGTGCACGTCTGTCAATCAGTGCAATGGAAAATCTTATGGCAGCAGCAAAATTACGGTTGATAGAAACAGCTGCTGAAAAAACAACGGTGAGATTGGTAGATTTTATGTCAATTATTCCTTCCATCACAGGAAAAATTGAATTGGTTTATGAAGGCGAACAAGAGGGTGCTGATGAAGTTGCTAAAACGCTTATAGATAACGCCGTATTGATACAATTTAGTCAGTTATTTCCCCGCATTTCAAAACTAGAAAAAGAGGGTGTTAAAACCCCTTATACAGATTTGATTCAATGGTTCGACACTAATTTCATTGAGCTGAATTACACTGATACCGATCAAGAATTCTACACAAATCTTAACGCCATAAAACCCTTGGTGGCTGTTGTTGAAGACCATGTATCTAATATAAGTAAAGCGGATCAATACTTTTGTATGGAACTCGTTTTATGGGGGTTAACGCTTCACAATAAACTGGACAAATCGGAAAACAACACCGCTTTTAAATTTGATTCTGCTGGAATTAATCAGTATTTTAAGTAATTTTGATAAAATTAATTTAGGTTTAGTACCCTATTTAAATTTTATATTGAATTAGACATCGCTAAAAATATGCGCATAAAAAACAGCACCCGTAATGATATTTCTGAAATATTCAGATTATACGACTTGGCGACTAAGTTCCAAAAAATAAAATTCCCAACGAACACTTGGCCAAAGTTTAGCGAAAGCCTCATCAGCTCTGAAATAAATGACAATCGACAATTTAAATTACTTATTGGCGATAAAATAGCATGTGTATGGGCCATCACTTTTAGTGACCCACAAATATGGGAAGAGAAAGAAAATACGCGCTCAATATACATTCATCGCATTGCAACAAATCCCGAATTTAGGGGTAATAATTTCGTACAAACTATCGTAGATTGGGCTAAAAATTATGCGCTTCAGCATCACAAACAGTTTATACGAATGGATACTTGCGGAAAAAATGAAGGGCTTATAAACCACTATAAGGGGTGTGGGTTTAAGTTTTTAGGCATTAATAAATTACGAAACTCTTCACAATTACCAGCGCATTATCATAACGCAGAGGTCTGTTTTTTTGAAATAAAACTATAGTAAATCTATGGTTTTAAACAACTTACATAAGTAGTTTTTGTTTAAAACATTGAATAATTGTAAAATATAACTTATAATTAAATTCAATATTTTGAAATAAAATTTAACCAAAGCTTGTGAACAAACCTTCATACAAAGAATTAGAACGTCAAATTAAAGCTCAAGAAACAACTATTAAAAGTCTTAGATAAGATGAACTACAGCTTAGGCAGTTTTTTGATTCAGTCCCTAAAAACATGAAGATCATTGAGCTCATTAAAGAAGATAACAAAGATGCCGAAGATTATTATTATAGAGATGTAAATTCAAGCTTCATGAAATTAGTTGGAAAAACAAAATCACAGCTAATTGGTAAACGCTACAAAGAGTTATTTAAAGCTGTTGATTCGTATTGGTTGGAAACATACAATCAAATAGTAAAAAAAGGAATATCGATAAATTACAAGAACAAAAAAACAACTAATGGAAAATATTATGAGATATTTGCTTGGGAAATACATAAAAATTTAATTGCGGTTATTTTTGAAGATATTACAGAACGAAGACAAAAAGATTTTAAAATTTTAAATGATAAAGAAAATGCTGAAAAAAATGACAGAATCAAAAATGATTTCATAAGTAATTTATCGCATGAGATTAGGACGCCAATGAATGGGATTTTGGGGTTCACAAAATTTCTAAATGACCCAAATTTAGCAGAAGTGAAGCGAAAACATTACATTAGTATTATTCAAAATAGTGGACATCAGCTATTACGAACAATTGATGATTTAATTGAAATATCAAAAATCACCTCAAACCAAGTAGCAGCTATAAAAAAAGAGGTATGTCTCAACAACTTGCTTCTGGAATTATTTACAATTTTTGACTTGAAAGCCAAAGAAAATAATACCCCATTATACTTAAGAAAGGGACTTTCAGACAAAGAAAGCTTTATACTTACCGATCCCGCAAAATTAAATAACATCATCAGTAATTTACTTGAAAACGCTTTAAAATTTACAACAGAAGGAAGTATCGAATTTGGTTATACTATAACAGACGAAAACCTAGAGCTTTATGTTAAAGACACTGGAATCGGGATAAAGATAAGTAGACAAAAATCTATCTTCGATCGGTTTACACAAGAAGAAAGAGAAATAAAAAATCATTTTGGCGGACTTGGCTTAGGATTATCAATTGCTAAAGAAAATACTAAATTACTAGGAGGTAAAATTACCGTAGAATCTAAAAAGGGAAAAGGGGCAACATTTTTTGTAACTATCCCCTACAGACCAACACAGTACAAAGTAGCTAAAACTACTTTAGAGCAAAAAATATCAGAAAATAGCAATCATAACTGCAAAATTTTAATAGCAGAAGACGAAGAAATTAATTATTTATATCTCGAAATATTATTAAAGGATAAAATCAAATTAGATTGTACCATTATTCATGCAAAAGATGGGGACGAAGCTGTTAGTATTTGCAACAATCAACCTGATATTAAATTAGTATTAATGGATCTAAAGATGCCCAATATGAACGGTTTTGAAGCCCTCAAATTGATAAGGAAAAAGCATCCAAAAATACCCATTGTCGCACAGACCGCGTTTTCATCTGCTGAAGACATAGAAAAAATAAAAGCGGCAGGATTCGATGATTTTATTTCAAAACCTATTAGCGAAGAAGCGTTAAAAATCGTTTTAAAGGGAATAAAAAAACGGCAAAAAAAGACCAATCCTAAATAGGAGCTCTAGAAGTTCACAAACGTTATCAGATTAAATTGATCACGACTTGAAGTTTCAAAAAGCTGAGTCATATATCCTGCTTCCACACGTATGTTTTTATTGATTTGGTATCCGAATCCACCATACACACGATTACGATCAAAAACAGCACTTTTGGTATTTAAAAATAGTTCATTATAAGCTGACAAGTACAATTTCGACGGTATTTCTTCTGTTTTGAGTATAGGCACTTTAAAGGCTAAAAAATACCGCAAACGCATCTTAAAATCTGATTCCACAAAACGCTGCTCAAATCGATAGCGATGGGATAATGATACTGCTCCTATTTTTTGTTTAGAGGTAAATTGCTGAAAAATACGATGTTCATTTACCGTGTTTTTTTCCGATGTATCTCCAACATAATTTTCAGAAGTGATGTAGCCATATCCTAATAATACATTATGATTGTTTTCGGATAGATTATACCCAACCCCAGTACGCAACAACAATTGCTCTAAATCGCCAATGGCATCATAATTTCGAAACTGAATCTCGTTGTGAATATTCCACTTGCTATTCACTTTCTTACTCCCTATATAAATCAGCCAGTTCCCAAAATCACTGCTCTGAGCGGCTGTTACATAAGGCAGCATTAACATACAGGTTAATGCTGCCATAAAAAGATTAGATTTTTTAAGCATAAAACGTCACTTTTCCGTTGGCGATGTCATACATCCCTCCTATTAATATCAATTCACCATTAGATTCCATTTCCTTAAGTATAGCGCTTTTATTACGAATATCACTTAAGGTCATTTCAACATTTTTGGAGGCAACAGTATTCACAAAGTCAATATTAGCCGATGTTCTCGACGCATCATCCTCAGGAAGTTTAACCGCATCCACTGCTGGTTCAATTTTATTAATTAGTGCTGTTAAATTGCCCATACGCGCATGGTCGCAAGCGCCTTTGACTGCACCACAGGCGGTGTGTCCAAGAACTACCAACACTTTGGTACCTGCAAGCTTACAAGCAAATTCCATACTCCCTAAAATGTCCTCATTGACAAAATTTCCAGCAATTCGAATACTGAATAAATCACCAATACCTTGATCAAAAATATGCTCGGCTGAGACGCGCGAATCTATACAATGGAGTACTGTTGCAAAAGGAAATTGACCTGTACTAGTAGCGTCTACTTGTGCGTTTAAATCTCTTACAACTTGCGATGCATTTACAAAGCGCTCGTTACCGTCTTTTAAGGCTTGTAAAGACGTTTGTGGGGTCATTGCGGCTTGACTTTCTTTAGTGTGTGTTTTCATATTATTTAAATTTATTGTTTTTATTAGTTTTTAGTATTAATTAATTTGTTTGTGCTTTTAATTACACGAGTTGTGGACGTAATTGAAAAAATTGTATGAAACTTTCTGGATTTTCCACAACCCCTCTAACGGATATCAATTTGATATCAATTTGCCTTTGACGTGCTTTTTCAGAAAAATCTTCTAAAATCTCAATGATATCATTATCAAGATAGCGCGTTTTAGTGACATCTAATTCTAAATAACTTTCACGTGGTAAATTATCTAACTCCTTAAGAATGGCTCCTTTATTAAAAAAAGTAACCTCTTCTGCTAAAGTCATTTTAATTTTATGCACTCCATTACTCTTATCCTCAATATGTAAGAAATGAGAATTTTGAAAGCTTTTTATCAAAATTACAACAATTCCAACAGCAAGACCTAATGCGATTCCAATTAAAAGATCTGTAAATATAATTCCTAAAACGGTTACCACAAAGGGTGTAAACTGTTTCCATCCCAGTCGATACATTTCTATAAATAATGCTGGCTTCGCTAATTTATAGCCCACGATAAACAGGACTGCTGCTAAAACAGACAGAGGAATTTTATTTAATACGTTTGGAATTAATATTACTGATATCAATAATAGAAATCCATGAATAATTGCCGACATTTTTGTTTTTCCACCCGACTGAATGTTAGCCGAACTTCTTACAATTACTTGAGTCACTGGTAACCCTCCTATAAAGCCTGAAACCATATTTCCAATCCCTTGCGCTAATAACTCTCTATTGGTTGGTGTAACACGCTTTAAAGGGTCTATTTTATCGGTTGCTTCGACACACAATAACGTTTCTAAACTAGCTACTAAAGCGATCGTAAAGGCAACAATCCATATTTCAGGGTTACTAATTGCTCCAAAATTTGGAAAACTAAACTGCGCAAAGAAAGAGGTTGCATCTTCTGGGACAGGAACACTAACCAATAAATCTGGCGAAATACCCCATTGAGTACTCCCTTTTGTACTGATAAAATAAATAATCCCTGCAGCAACTGCTACCAACGGCCCTTGAACTAATTTAAAGACTTTTCCTTTATCACTCAGGACTTCACTCCAAAGTAGTAATATAGCTAACGCAAAAAGTGCTATAATAGTAGCACCAGGGCTAATGAAATTAATAGCATTTAATATTTCTGAAAATGTATTTTCGCCATCAACTTGAAAAAATGCGAAGCTTCCTTCTGGATTTGAATTATACCCAAAAAAATGTGGGATTTGTTTTAAAACAATAATGATTCCGATTCCTGTTAACATTCCCTTGATCACTGAAGACGGGAAATAATACCCTATGACCCCCGCTCTCAAAATGCCAAACAAAAATTGAATTGCACCGCCTAATACAACAGCGAGTAAGAAGTTTTCGAAACTACCAAGAGTTCCAATTGCGGTTAAGACTATGGCTGCCAAACCTGCTGCAGGACCACTAACCCCTACTGATGATTTACTAATTGATCCTACTACTACACCACCAACTATCCCGGCTATTAGGCCAGAAAAAAGTGGTGCTCCACTGGCGAGCGCTATCCCTAAACATAGTGGCAACGCTACAAAAAATACAACAATACTTGAGGGTAGGTCTGATTTAAAATTTTTAAATGGGTTTGAACTGTTCATTATATTAATATGTAATTATAGAGCAATACTCATCTGTATTGCTTTGATTTTGATATGATTTATTTTTAGAAATTATTGATCCTAAAGATGAAAAACTACTGGAGTTCTCACTTTAAAAAAATTGAAAAATCTAGATCACTTGTGGAGGTGGGTTGTGGGTATCGATAGTGATATCGGATTTTAAATACTGCCCGCCATAAATAGCAACTCTTTTGTGGTGCGTACTAAGCGAGAGGTCTTCATGTATAAGTCGAAGTTCTACTTTCTTATCTTTTGAATCTTCTAGTTCTTGACTTTCTTTTTCACTAGAATCATGTTCTGCTTCCATATCGAGCCAAGAAAATGCTTGAGGTTCAGAAATTGCCATCGATTTAATCACAGGTTGTAAAATAATTGAGCTGAATACCAATGCAAAAATCAGGACTCTAAATCCTAAAGCTATAATGTATGCTATATGTTTCATTGTTCTGAAAGGGTATTAAAAACTAAATCGGTATAAAACCTCACAATATTGTTTTTACCTTCCACAAAATCGGTGAGTGAAGGTAAATGTTTTGAAAAATACCGCTGGTGATGTGCACCTTCAATTACTGTTGAAATTAGCATGTGTGGAAATTCATAATTCGGGTTGATTTCAGTGACTAAGTCGCTCACACGTTGCACCACACGTTTGTATGTTTTATAATAGCCTTTTTGATTTTCACTGTCAATAGCCTTAGTATGGTAGGCTTTGGAAGATTCTGAAATAATAATTTTGTTCAGTAGAACTTCATTGATATACGAAAACGCATTGTCTTCTGTAACCTCAGCAGTTAACAACACGATAGCCTGATTAAGGCGATCATGTGCTGAAGGCACATTTAAAGTTGCAAATACCAATTTATACTCGATCCAACTCCAATACCAATTGATTAAATACACTAAAAGGGTGTGCTTACTATCAAAATAACGATAGACCGAACTTTCGTTTGACCCAATTTCTTGACCCAGTTTTTTAAATGTAAAATCTTCAAAACCTAAAGCATCAATCATTTCAATACTTTTAGAGACAATTTTTTGTCCTAAAACTGAGGATTCTGGATTCTTTGTATAAAGATCCGAACTAATGGTAATATGTATTTGTAGATTTTCCATGGTAATACTTTGCAAATATAATAGTATTACTATTAATGTTAATGGGTTTAACATTTATTTCACATTGCGAACCAAAACTAGAAGAGTTAATCTATTTTAAAACTAGGAAAAGAGTTTTAAAAACTTACAGAATATCAAATTTGTAGTAAATAAAAAATTACTTGATCTTCAAAAACTTTAAATAGAGATTCTCTACTTTGGTTCTTGCCCAAGGAGTACGTCTCAAAAATTTAAGGCTAGACTTTAAGGAAGGTCCATCGGTAAAACAACGAATATTTATTTTTTCACCCATCACTTCCCAGCCATAATGCGCCTCAAGAGCGATGAGTATTTGCTCTAATTTTACGCCATGTAAAGGATTGTTGGGTTGAGATTCCATAAAATTAGCGGCGACGGTTGTGGTTAGAACGGTTACCTCTACCTGCCGACCCTTGTCGGTTGTTACTTGGTCGACCACCACCGCGTCTTTGACGGCCACCTCCTTGTTTTGGGGGTACGGTAGAGGCATTTATATCGGGTTCAAAACCTTCAACAATTTCTTTCTTAAAACGTTGCTTGGTTAGTTTTTCTATTGAAGCTAAGTATGAAGTTTCTTCGGCACAGACTAATGATAAGGCGACACCATTTGCCCCTGCTCGACCTGTACGTCCAATGCGATGCACATAATCTTCTGGAATATTGGGAAGCTCGTAATTGACCACATGCGGCAGTAATGGAATATCCAAAAA
>Ga0206128_1004740_pt1 | contig 10460 bp, 5 predicted proteins | sample Helgoland_Spring_7_FD_148601 | JGI IMG/M metagenome (GOLD analysis project Ga0206128, IMG submission 148601) | Pelagic subsurface seawater microbial communities from Kabeltonne, Helgoland, North Sea - Helgoland_Spring_Bloom_20160426_1 | ecosystem: Environmental > Aquatic > Marine > Epipelagic ...
GGTTGAAGCCATTTCGGGTTATGCAGGAGGTCACACAAAAAATCCTACATATCAAACCATTGGAACAGGTAGAACTGGGCATGCTGAGGCAGTTGCAGTGTATTATGATCCTCAAAGAGTAAGTTTCAAAATATTAGTAGATGTATTTTTTGGTTCTCATGATCCAACAACCAAAAATGGACAACACCCAGATTATGGAAGTCAATACAGATCAATTGCCTTTTATAACTCCTTAGAAGAGAAAGAGATTATTGAAAAGGCTGTTCGTAAGTTAAATAAAGAATTTTATGAGAATAAAATTGTTACTGAGGTAACCAAACATGTTATTTTTTATGAGGCTGAATCCTATCATCAAAATTATGAGAAACTGAATCCTTACAATAGCTATGTAAGAAACGTATCTATTCCAAGGTTAAAGCGTTTTAAGAAAAAATTCCCTGAACTTTTGAAAGAAAAAAAATAAAGATTCTCAAGTTTTAATTCTTATACAATAAAAAAGCGCTGTTAAAACAGCGCTTTAGATAATTATCCTCTATAAATTTTTTCATAGAGGTCTTTGTAATTTTCTTTTATAATTTCTCTTTTCATTTTCATTGTGGGTGTTAAATGTCCTCCATCTATTGTCCACTCATTGGGTGTCAATTCAAACTTTTTGATTTGTTCCCATTTTCCAAAATTCTTGTTACATTGATCTACTTCTAACTGAATTCTATCGATGATAATTTGAGCATTAGCAATTTCCTCACAAGAGGTCCCAATTTTGTGACCTTTTCTTTCAATCCAATCTTTAATAAAAACAAAGTTTGGTTGTATTAGAGCAGCTGGCATTTTCTCATTTTCACCAATAACCATAACTTGTTCTATAAATAAAGATTGCTTTAACTCTCCCTCAAGTAGGGGTGGAACGATGTATTTACCTCCTGAGGTTTTAAACATTTCCTTTGTTCTTCCTGTAATTTTTAAAAATCCATCCGAGTCTATTTCTCCTTTATCACCGGTGTGAAAATAACCGTTTTTAATAACTTCAGCTGTTTTTTCAGGATCTTTGTAATACCCCTGCATTACATTTGGCCCTTTTACTAAAATCTCACCATTTTCAGCAATTTTTACTTCCACATTTTTTAAAATTCTACCTACAGTTCCAACTCTAAACCCACGAACACCATTTTGTTCCATAAAACTAACTGATGTCACTGGAGACGTTTCAGTTAACCCATATCCTTCCATAATTGGCATTCCAGCTGCAGTAAAAACTCTTGTTAATCTTTGCTGTAACGCAGAAGCTCCAGAAACCATTAATTTAAGCTCTCCTCCTAAAGCAGCTTGCCATTTTGAGAAAATTAGTTTACGAGCCAAGCCTAATTGTTTTTCATACCACCAACCATTTGCACCATAAGGTTCATATTTTAAACCAAGATCTACGGCCCAAAAAAACAATTTCTTTTTAATGCCAGTTAATTCTTGTCCTTTTAAGACAATACTGTCATATATTTTTTCATATAACCTTGGAACAGCCGTCATAACATGAGGCTTTACTTCTTGTGAATTTTCTACTAATTTTTCAACCCCTTCAGCAAAATATATTTCTACACCACAGTATTGGTATAAATAAAGTATCATACGTTCAAAAATATGACATACTGGGAGAAAACTTAGTGCCTTATCATTTCCTTTGGTCAACGGAACACTTTCTTCACTTGTTAAAACATTTGATACAATATTTCCGTGAGACAACATTACTCCTTTGGGTCTTCCTGTAGTTCCAGAGGTATAGATAAGCGTTGCTAAATCTTCACTTTTAACAGCATCTTTTCTAGATTCAACATCATTTTGATTAGAAGTGTCTTTTCCCAATTCTAAGAGTTCTTCCCAATTTTTTTCATCAGATATCTCGTCAAAAGTATATACTTCTTTGAGTTTTGTATTTCCTTTAATTTTATTGATTTTTTCTACAATTGAAATATCTGACACAAAACAATAAATGGATTCAGAATGGTTTAAAACATATTCATAATCTTCCTTAGATATTGTTGGGTATATAGGAACATTTTGAGCACCTGTCTGTAGAATACCAATATCAACAATATTCCATTCTGTTCTATTGGTCGTAGATATTACAGCAACTTTATCATTAGGCTTTATTCCTAGTCTGAGCAATGCTCTACTAATTGTATTAGCTTTACTGATATATTCTTCATTAGATGTTGACACCCACTTGTCTCCATATTTTGTTACTAATGATTTTTGTAAATTATATTTTTTTTGAGAGTAATATGGGAAGTCAAATATTCTTGTAATTTCTGAAGACATAAATTTTTCTTTGTTAAAATTATTTACGCCAAATTACGAAAAATCGATAGAATTTACAATATGATATTTTAAGACCTTTAATATTAAAGATTATATATTTTATTGTAAAGATTTTTATGTTTTTCTAAAATTATTTTTCTCTTCATTTTTAGTGTGGGAGTTAAGTGGCCTGAAGTTGCTGTCCACTCTTCCTTTGTAATTTCAAACTCTTTTATTTGTTCCCAATTTCCAAAGTTTTTATTACAAACATCTATTTCTTTTTGAATTCTTTGCCTTAAATCTTTGTTTTCTTGAAAGTTTTCTATTTTATGTCCATTTCTTTTCCCCCATTCTCTTGCATATTCAAAATTAATTTGAATAAGTGCAGCAGGCATTTTTTGTGCTTCACCTATCACCATAACTTGATCTATAAAACGAGATTTTTTTAATTCACTTTCAATAACAGTTGGTGCTATGTATTTTCCTCCAGAAGTTTTGAAAATTTCTTTCTTTCTATCAGTAATTTTTAAAAACCCTTCAGAATCAATTTCTCCTATATCTCCAGAGTGGAGGTATCCATTCTTTATGGTTTCAGAGGTTAAATCGTCTCTCTTGTAATAGCCTTGCATCACACAATGTCCCTTCATTAAGATTTCTCCATCATCAGCAATTTTTATTTCAATGCCTTTGAGAGGTTTGCCAACAGTTCCAATTTTTAAACCATTGTGTCTTAAATCATTTAATGTAGCTCCTGGAGAAGATTCAGTCATTCCGTAGCCTTCATAAACTGGAATTCCTGCAGCTGTAAACACTCTTATTAACCTTGGTTGAAGAGGAGCACTACCTGATACCATAAATTCTAAATTATTTCCTAAAGCTTCTTGCCATTTTCCAAAAATTAATTTTCTGGCAATATTGAGTTGGAAATGATACCAAAATCCATTTTTATGATAAGGTTCATATTGTTCTCCAAGTTTTAACGCCCAGAAGAAAAGCTTTTTCTTTACCCCTGATAATTTACTTCCTTTGTCTACAATTTTATCAAATATTTTTTCTAAAAGTCTTGGAACTACCGCTATCATATTAGGTTTAACCTCTCTTATATTATCTCCTAATAATTCTATACTTTCTGCAAAAAAAATACTGATTCCCATCATTTGACAATAATACCCTGATACTCTTTCAAAGACGTGACTTACGGGTAGGTAGCTAATAGTTCTTTTACTAGGACCTACAAGATCTAATCTATCTGCAGTAACTTTTATGTTTTGAACGATATTTTCATGCGATAGCATTACTCCTTTTGGTGTTCCTGTAGTTCCAGAAGTGTAGATAATAGTAGCTATGTCTTGTGGGTTAATCTGCTTTTTAATTTCCTCAACTTTTTCTTGAGAATTATTGTTTTTTCCAAGCTCTAAAAAAGAATCCCATCCAATTTTTGAGTTATCATCGAGTCGAAAAATTTCTTTAAGTTGAGTTTTACTTTGAACAGCTTTAACCTTCTCATAAATCTCATCTCCTGCAATAAAGCAATATTTAGAATCTGAATGATTTAAAACATATTCATAATCTTTTTCAGATAATGTAGCATAAAGAGGAACATTTTGCGCACCTATCTGTAAGATTCCAATATCTAAGAAGTTTTTCCTAAGGTTAATAATGCTCTACTGACTTGATTAGCAATTGAAATAAATTCTTGACTAGAATAACTTATCCAGTTTCCATTTTCTTTATAAACTAATGATTTCTTTTGTGGATAGTTGCTGTTTTGATATTCTAAGCAATCAAAAACTCGAGTTATTTTTTCAGTCATAATTATTTTATATACGAGCAAGATAAAAAAAATAGGCTTCATTGCTGAAGCCTAGATAATTGATGTAAAAATTTTTACCCCTAAAAATGAAAAATCAATCAAGACAAATCTAAATAAAAAATTGTTATAAACAATAGTATTTATTTTTTTTTTGAGAAAAATAAGAAATTAAAAAAATTATTCTATTTTTTTAAACCAACGCCTAGCATTAATAAATGCCTCTATCCATGGAGAAACTTCATCTTTTCTGTTTTCTACATAGTTTGCCCAATTCCATTGATATGTAGATCTTTCTATATGAGGCATGGTAGCTAAATGTCTCCCTGACTTGTCACACATCATGGCAGTATTAAAATCAGAACCGTTTGGATTGTGTGGGTAGGCGTCATATGCATATTTGGCTACAATATCATAATTATCTTCAGGGTAGGGGAAGGTAAACTTACCCTCACCATGAGATATCCAAACTCCAAGTGTACTACCTGCTAAGCTTGATAACATCACTGAATTGTTTTCTTGAATTTTAACAGATGTAAAAGCACTTTCGTGCTTCTTAGAATCATTATAAGTCATTTTTCCATGATTTTCATGTTCTGGATTTATTAATCCCAATTCCATCCATAACTGACATCCATTACATATCCCAACACTCAATGTATCTTCTCTATCAAAAAAAGATTTTAGTGCTTTTTTTGCTTTCTCATTATATAAGAATGCACCAGCCCATCCTTTTGCAGACCCAAGGACATCAGAATTTGAAAAACCGCCAACAGCTCCAATAAATTGAATATCTTCTAATGTTTCTCTCCCAGATATTAGATCTGTCATGTGAACATCTTTAACATCAAAACCTGCTAAATACATAGCGTTTGCCATTTCACGCTCAGAATTACTACCTTTTTCACGAATAATAGCTGCTTTTGGCCTTGGTTGATTGCTATTTATTTTAGGAAGTTTTCCTGAAAAATTAGAAGGGAATTTAAATTGTAAAGGTTGTTTTTTGAAATTTTTGAATCGATGTTCAGCTAAACCATTTGAAGTTTGTTTTTGATCCAATAAATAAGAAGTCTTAAACCAAGTGTCTCTGATTGATGAAATATCAAAATTAAAGATGTCTTCGTTATTTTTTAGTGTTACAGTCCCTTTGTTTACAACTTCCCCAATCTTAAAAAACTCAATAGCATTTTCTTGTAAATATTTTTCAATGGAAGCATCACCCTGAAATACAATTCCAGTATTTTCAGAGAATAGTAACTTAATAGAATCATTTTCAGATAATGCGGTAAGGTCTATATTAGCCCCAATATTATTATCTGCAAAACACATTTCAAGTAAGGTTGTAATTAAACCTCCAGAAGCTACATCATGTCCTGAGTAAATTCTATCTTCTTTAATTAGGTTTTGAATAGTGTTAAATGTATCTTTTACAAAAGCTGAATTCTTCACATCAGGAGCTTCATTACCAATGATATTTAAAATTTGATTAAAAGAACTGCCACCTAATTTGAACGAATCTTGTGAAACATTAATATAATATATATCCCCTCCATTAAGTTTGAAAACGGGTTCAATAACTTTTTTAATTTGATTACAGTTTCCTGCAGCGGATATGATAACAGTTCCAGGAGAAATTACATCTTCTTTTGGATACTTTTGTTTCATAGATAATGAATCTTTACCGGTAGGAACATTAATTCCTAATTCAATTGAGAATTTTGAAATTGCTTCTACAGCTTCGTAAAGACGAGCATCTTCACCCTCGTTTTTACATGGCCACATCCAGTTTGCAGATAAAGACACACTTTTTAAATTGTCTTTCAACGGGGCCCAAATCATATTTGTTAGTGCTTCAGTAATAGCATTTCTACTTCCAGCTTTGGGGTCTATTAAAGCAGCTATGGGAGCATGTCCAATAGAAGTAGCTACTCCTTCTTTACCATTGTAATCTAATGCCATAACACCAACATTATTGAGAGGAATTTGTAAAGGTCCTACACATTGTTGTTTGGCAACTTTACCCCCTACACATCTATCTACTTTATTTGTTAACCAATCTTTACAAGCTACTGCCTCTAATTGTAAAACTTGATCCAAATAAATATGTAAATTTTTGGTTTTATATCTAGGGTTTTTATAATTTCTTTGTATGGTTTTATCAGTCATTATCGTTTTAGGAGAGCTTCCAAACATATCCTCTAATGCCAAATCCATAGGGGTGTCTCCATTGGTTTTAGATTCAAAAGTGAATCTATTATTACCAGTAACCTCCCCAACTTTATACATAGGTGAGCGTTCTCTTTCAGCTATTTTCTGAAGGGTGTCTGAATGTTTCTCTGCTATAACTAAGCCCATTCTTTCTTGTGATTCGTTCCCAATGATCTCTTTTGCAGATAATGTAGGATCCCCAACGGGTAGTTTATCTAAATTGATTTTACCTCCTGTATCCTCAACTAATTCAGATAAACAATTTAAATGGCCCCCTGCACCATGATCATGGATTGAAACTATAAAATTTTCTTCACTTTCTATCATGCCTCTTACTGCATTTGCAGCACGTTTTTGCATTTCAGGATTAGATCTTTGCACAGCATTAAGTTCAATTCCAGATGCAAATTCTCCTGTGTCTGCTGAGGAAACTGCAGCTCCTCCCATACCAATTCTATAGTTTTCTCCACCTAAAATGACAATTTTGTCACCTTCTTTTGGAGTATCTTTTAATGCTTGGTTAGCTTTTCCATATCCAATACCTCCAGCTTGCATAATCACTTTATCAAACCCAAGTTTCCTTGACGCTGATGCACTAGAAGAAGAATTTTCTTCATGTTCAAAAGTTAAAACAGATCCTGTTATGAGTGGTTGCCCAAACTTATTTCCAAAATCAGAGGCTCCATTTGATGCTTTTATTAAAATATCCATAGGGGTTTGGTATAACCAATGTCGTTCTTTCATTTTTTGTTCCCAAAATCGATCTTTAGTTAGACGTGAGTAAGATGTCATGTAAACAGCAGTTCCAGCTAAAGGCAGAGACCCTTTTCCACCAGCCAATCGATCTCTAATTTCACCACCAGATCCGGTAGCTGCACCATTAAAAGGTTCAACAGTAGTAGGGAAGTTGTGGGTTTCTGCTTTTAAAGAAATTACAGAATCAAATTTTTCTGTTTTATAATAGTCTGGAATGTCTGCTCTTTTTGGTGCAAATTGTTCTACAGAAGGTCCTTTTATAAATGCAACATTGTCCTTATAAGCAGAGACAATATCATTGGGGTGTTGTTTAGAGGTTTCTTTAATCATCTTGAAAAGAGAGGTGGGTTTTTCCACACCATCAATGACAAAAGTTCCATTAAAAATCTTGTGTCTACAATGTTCAGAGTTTACCTGTGAAAAACCAAAAACTTCAGAATCTGTTAGTTTTCGATCAATTTTTTTAGAAACACCTTCTAAATATGTGATTTCTTCTTCATTTAGAGCCAACCCTTCTTTGGTGTTGTAAGAAGCTATGTCATCAATTAAAAAAATAGGTTCTGGTTGAACATCTATGGTAAATATATTTTGATCTAAAGTAGAGAATTTTTGAAAGATCATAGCATCGTAATCAGTGAAGTCTTTATCAACATAATTAAATTCTTCTATCCTTTTAATACCTGAAATTCCCATATTTTCTGTTATTTCTACAGCATTCGTACTCCAGGGAGTTATCATTGCAGATCTTGGGCCAATAAAGAAGTCATCTATAGATGCTACTTCTTTATTAGTTTCTTTTGAGATTAGCTCAGAGCAAGAAAATAACCAAGTTAGTTTAGTTTTATCTTCCTTACTTAATTCTTCTGTTGTTTGAACAGCAAATACCTTGCTATTTGGGTTTCCAAAGAAATTGATCATTCTGAATATGATTTGTTAAATTATCTAGCAAATTTAAAAACTTTCACTCTTAAGTTTATTAAACTAAACCTCTTTTTTGAAAGGTTATAAATCATTTATCAACAAAAAATCAATATATTGAAAAAATATATTTAAAATTGTGTTTTTTAGATGAATATTGAGTCTTTAGATTTTAAAATTAAACGACCCTATACCATAGACAGAATATTTTTAAAACACACACACATATTCTATTTAAACTATCGAAGAAAACTATAGTCTTAGTATAAATTTTTACAAATGAAAAAAATCTCAAAAGCAGTAAGTTTACTAGGTCTTCTTTTTATTCTTGTTAGCGGAACAATAGATTTGGACGATTTATTTAACTACGAAACCCAAAACATTCCCTCATATATAACTAAAGATAATACACCAGAAACCAATCTTATTAACAATGAAATAACGACGTTAGGGAGAGTTCTGTTTTATGATAAAAATTTATCTGAAAATAATACAATAGCTTGTGCAAGTTGTCATCAACAAGCTTTTGCTTTTAGCGATCCTTTAACTTCTAGTGTTGGATTAAACGGTGGTAATACAGGAAGACACTCTATGCGTTTAGTGAATAGTCGATTTTCAAATGAAGAAAAATTTTTTTGGGATGAAAGAGCAGCTAGCCTTGAAGATCAAGTTACACAACCCATTCAAGATCATGTAGAAATGGGTTTTAGTGGAACTAATGGTGATCCAAATTTCAATGATTTAATACTTAAACTTTCTGCAATAGATTATTATCAAATCTTGTTTGAGTTTGCTTTTGGAAATTCTACTATTGATGAAGATAAAATTCAAAAAGCTTTAGCTCAGTTTGTTAGAAGTATTCAATCTTTTGATTCTAAATTTGATGAAGGTTTAGAGCAAGCTCCAAATTTAAATGCCCCTTTTCCAAATTATACTCCACAAGAAAATTTAGGAAAGCAATTATTTTTAAGCCCTCCTCCAAATGGTGGAGCTGGATGTGTTGGATGCCATGCTCCACCTGAGTTTGATATAGACCCCAATACACTAAATAATGGAGTCATTGGAGTGATTGGTAGTACAACCGAAGTAGATTTAACCAATACACGATCACCTTCTTTAAGAGATTTAGTTAATCCAGACGGAAGTTTAAATGGGCCGATGATGCATGATGGGAGTATGACTTCTTTATTGCAGGTTATAGAGCATTATAACAACATTCCTAATAATCCTGCCAATACTAATTTGGACAATAGATTACAAAGGCCCGGTAATCAAACCCAACAATTAAACTTAAACACCAATGAGAAAAATGCATTAGAAGCTTTTTTGAAAACATTAACTGGTACAGGTGTTTATACCAATGAAATATGGTCTGATCCTTTTGATAATGATGGGAATATTGCTGTAATAGGTAACCAATTGTCTGCTAATGAACCTATTTTTGAAAAGAGTATTACTGTTTTTCCTAATCCAGTTTCAACAGACTTAACTATTCAGATAGAAACTGGAAACTATAGAGTAACCATTTATAGTTTGCTGGGAACCATGATGGTAGATGAAGAGATTTCAGGTACTAAAAAAATGAACCTTCAATTTTTAGCCAAAGGAGTTTATATTTTAAAAATCCAAGATTTAGATTCCAATAACTCTTTTAATAAAAAGTTTATTAAATATTAGAACAACTTCCTGGTTATCTTTTAATAAATTTTCTAGTGATTGAACTTCTGTTATTAGATATTTTAATCATATAAATTCCCCTACCGATAGAAGAAATGTCAAGTTGAGAGTTTTCAGGGTAAATAGTCTTTTTAAGTAGCTCTTTACCTAGAATAGAATATATCTTAACTGTTACCTTTTCCTTATTGATAATTTGAATATAATTACCAACGGTAGGGTTGGGGTATATAGTTGTTTGATTATTTAGTGAATACTCCGAATTTGAAAGTAGCATACCCCAGATTGAATTAACATATTCTGGATAATCTATAAAAGGATTTCTATTTCCTTGAAAATTATAAGCTTCATTATTTCTCTTTATTTCACGAGCACTTACGGGATCATCATTATGCCATTTATAAAGTAATTGTAAATACCATATCTCATAAACTTGGTTATTAGTTCCATTTAATGGGTTATTAGTTGTTGTGTGATTATCCCATGAATTATCAGTTACTTCGTCTTCATATCTCACAGCAAAATACAATAGCATTCTAGCAATATCTCCCTTAAATTCATCTATGGGTTCAAAAACAACCCCAGAATATGATCCAAAAGTATTTTGACCAACTTTTGAGCCATTATCTGACATCCAAGTGTCATTAGTAACTTCACCAAATGGATAATTCGCCCTCCTATTATTAACATAACCGTCAGTTGGAACAACATGATGAATATCTGTTCTCATAGGAAGTTGCTCATTGAAAAAACCTTGTGGAAAAATATGTTCACGGTTATAGCAATCATTTTCAGAATTATAGTT
>Ga0206128_1004746_pt1 | contig 10455 bp, 10 predicted proteins | sample Helgoland_Spring_7_FD_148601 | JGI IMG/M metagenome (GOLD analysis project Ga0206128, IMG submission 148601) | Pelagic subsurface seawater microbial communities from Kabeltonne, Helgoland, North Sea - Helgoland_Spring_Bloom_20160426_1 | ecosystem: Environmental > Aquatic > Marine > Epipelagic ...
AACTCACCGTTGTTAGAAATTATTCAACAAGCAAAAGAGTTGAATTTTAAACTGATTATCACTACAGATCATGGGACAATAAATGTGAAAAACCCATCTAAAGTCATAGGTAACAAAGACACAAGTCTTAATTTACGTTACAAGACTGGACGTAGTTTATCTTATGACGAAAAAGATGTTTTGGCGGTTAAAGATCCAAAATCAATCCACTTGCCTTCAGTAGCGATGAATAGTACTTTTATTTTCGCAAAGGATAACCTCTTTTTTGCTTACCCAAATAATTATAATTACTATGTGAATTATTTCAGAAACACCTATCAACATGGAGGTATTTCTCTTGAAGAAGTTGTTATTCCTTTTGTCGTTTTAAATCCGAGATAATATGGCAATAGAACTTAATTTTAAGCTTGATGATTTATCAGATATAGCGAAAAAAATAGTGGATAACGCATGCTCAAAGACCTTATTGTTTTATGGAGAAATGGGCGCGGGAAAAACAACTCTTATTAGTGCTATTGTATCAGAACTAGGAAGTAAAGATAAAGCTAGTAGTCCAACATTTTCCATTGTTAACGAATATAAAATACCTGATGGTATGCTCTATCATTTTGATTTTTACAGGCTCAAAAATCAAGTTGAAGCTATGGACATGGGGGTTGAAGATTATTTCTACTCAGGGGCATGGAATCTTATCGAGTGGCCAGAAAAAATTATGGATTTACTTCCTGACAATATAACAGTTATAGAATTATCCATTTTAGATGATAATTCTAGACTTCTCAAACTATCAGAAAAATAGTTTTCTACAACATGGTCAAAAAAATAATTGTAAATTAGAGTTTTATACTTATAACTATGCATAAGCCATCCTCACCTTTTACGCGAGAACAACTGCTTCCAAAAGAAGAAACTTTAGAAATCACTAAAGAAAAAGGAGCTTTATTTATTGGAATTCCTAAAGAAACCTCTTTTCAAGAAAAAAGAGTTTGCCTTACTCCTGATGCTGTATCCGCTTTAACAAGTAATGGGCATCGTGTACTGATTGAATCAGGTGCTGGAGATAATGCTTGTTTTGGAGATCATGAATATAGTGAGTCAGGTGCAGAAATATCAAATGATAAAGCCAAGGTTTTTGCTTGTCCAATTATCCTTAAAGTTGAACCACCAACACTAGAAGAAATTGAACTTATACAACCAAAAACGCTTCTAATATCTGCATTACAATTAAAAATGCAGCACAAAGATTATTTTAAAAATCTAGCGGAGAAACAGGTCACAGCTCTAGGGTTTGAATTTATTAAAGATCAAGATGGTGTGTTTACTGCGGTTCGTCAATTGAGCGAAATTGCGGGAACCGCCTCCATTTTAATAGCCTCTGAAATTATGTCGATAACCAACGAGGGTAATGGCCTTATGTTTGGTAATATAAGCGGAGTCCCTCCAACTGAGGTCGTTATTATTGGCGCAGGAACCGTAGGCGAATTTGCTGCACGATCAGCAATTGGTTTAGGTGCGAATGTCCGTGTTTTTGATAATTCTATCACAAAACTTCGCGCACTTCAAGCAAATATTGGACGTACGGTTTACACCTCTACTATGCAGCCTAAAAATTTACAAAAAGCATTGATGCGCTGCGATGTGGCTATTGGAGCTACAAAAGGCCGCAACAGAGCACCTATTCTTGTTAGTGAAGCCTTAGTGGAGCAAATGAAACCCGGAGCAGTAATCATTGACGTTAGTATTGATATGGGGGGCTGTTTTGAAACAAGTGAAGTTACTTCTCATGACAATCCTACCTTTGTAAAACATGAGGTGATTCATTATTGTGTTCCAAATATACCAGCAAGATATGCACGAACTTCCTCAGTTTCAATCAGTAATATTTTTACGCCCTACCTTTTAAAAATTTCTGAAGATGGTGGTATAGAAAATTCATTACGTTTTGATAAAGGATTAAGAAATGGGTTGTACTTTTACCACGGCATTGTGACCAATAAATCTGTAGCTGAATGGTTCGATTTAGATTATAGCGATGCTAACCTTTTAATCTTTTAATTTTAATAGATGAAACTTGTTTACCGTTTTGGCTTTTTCTTTGGAGGCTTTTCCATTGGATTGGTGTTTTTAATGTTTTTTTTAAGTGGAAAAAAAACAAGCTGTGCTTATGGTCCAGATGCTCGGGTACTAAAAAATATACAACTGAAAAGAATTCAGTATTCTGAATCCGTCCAGCAAAAACTCGATTTGAATACTATTGATACTTTAACTTTGATGTCAATTTTTAAAGGCGCTGACATTAACTTTGGTAAAAGTGACACCAAATCTGTTCCCTGTAAAACCTATAGAGTTGTTGGTGAAACCTATGAAATGGATGTTGAAAATTGCGAACGCATAGCAACAATCAAAGCTGTTATGAAGCGTTAAATATTCCGCCTTCTTTTTTCTTTTTTAATAAGATCTAGTTCTCGACTTGTTTGTCCTGCAACTGATGTGTTTTCTTCAGCTCTTCTTATCAGATATGGCATCACATCTTTCACGGGTCCAAACGGTAAGTATTTGGCAACATTATAGCCTTGATTAGCGAGATTGAAACTAATATGATCACTCATGCCATATAATTGTCCAAACCAAACGCGAGAATCCGCATTTAAAATCTGTAAATTGTTCATGAGTTTAAGGGCTAAATGTGTGCTTTCTTCATTGTGAGTCCCAATAAAAACATTAATAGTTTCTAAATTTGAAAAAATATAGGTTGTGGTAGCGTTAAAAAGAGCATCGGTTAACGCTTTGGTTTCACAAATAGGAGATTTATAACCAAAATCTTTGGCGCGTTGACGCTCTTTTTCCATGTATGCACCACGAACGATTTTGAATCCAAGTTTAAAACCAAATTCTTTAGCTCTGGCATGTATTTTTTTAAGGTAGTCAAGGCGGTCCCAGCGGTAGGTTTGTAATGTGCTGTACAACGTTAATGTATCAGAATTATAAGTTTGCATTAGTTTTAAAATCAAATCATCTACAGCATCTTGAATCCAACTCTCTTCGGCATCAATAAGAATTTTAACATCATTTAATTTCCCTGAAGTACAAACTTTTTCAAAACGGTAAATTATACGTTCCCATTCTTTATTTTCAGCAGTTGATAATTGCTGACCTTCACTTACTTTTTGATATAATTCAAACCGTCCAAAAGCGCTAGGTTTAAATACCGCAATAGGTAAAGCAGCTTTATCTTTTGAAAATTCTATAAGTTCTAAAATTGTCTCAAGGGCTGAATCAAATTTATGCTCCTCACCTTTTCCTTCAACAGAGTAATCTAAAACACTATAAACTTTACTGGCGTACATTCTATCGATTGTTGGTAGACAATCGTCTTCATTTACACCGCCACAAAAATGGTCAAAAACTGTGGACCGAATGAGACCTTCAACAGGAAGGTGTGCTTTAAGTGCAAAATTTGTGGCAGCTGTACCTATTCGAACAAGAGGTTCAATTGAGATCATTTTAAACAAAAAATAGGCGCGTTCAAGTTCTGAATCTGACTTTAGGTGGAAGGCAATCTCTGTATTATTAAAATCAACGCTCATAAAAGTTCGTTTTAGTTTCAAACAAATATATTCAATAGTAGATATAATATTTATAAATTTCTGCTTAATTTCACGTTTTGAAATTTTCATCAAATTAATTCATGGAATCAATACAGTCTACATCTTATTCAATTCATTTTAATGCGAAGTGCTACAGCGAATTAAACGCTTATTTAGAAGCCTCTAATTTTTCTAAGGTTTTTATAGTGGTTGACTCTAATACGCATAAAAATTGTTTGCCAAAATTTTTGTCAAATATTAAGTGTGACATGGCTTTAGAAATCATTGAAATGGAAGCAGGAGAACGCCACAAAACTTTAGAAACGTGCACACAAATTTGGCATAGTTTATCAGATTTGGATGGTGATCGAAAATCACTAATCATCAACCTTGGTGGTGGTGTAGTAACAGATTTAGGAGGGTTTGTGGCCTCAGCCTTTAAACGTGGTATTCGTTTTGTCAATGTCCCAACCTCACTCCTATCTATGGTTGACGCATCTGTTGGTGGAAAAACGGGTGTGGATTTAGGAACTATAAAAAATCAAATTGGCGTCATAAATTTTAGTGACATGGTGCTTGTAGATACAGCTTTCCTAGATACACTTCCTGCAGAAGAAATGCGTTCTGGTTTGGCTGAAATGTTAAAACATGGATTGATAAAAGATGCAAATTATTGGAGCCGTTTATGTGATTTAAAAGCCCTAGACAGTTCTGATTTAGAAAAGATGATTCATGAATCTATTACCATAAAAAATGAGGTTGTAAAACGAGATCCAAATGAACACGGAGAGCGCAAACAATTAAATTTTGGGCACACATTGGGACATGCTATAGAATCCTATTGCTTAGATAATGAAAATCTTCAAACTCTTTTACATGGAGAAGCTATAGCAGCTGGGATGATTATGGAAGCTTATATATCGACTAAAACTTGTGGATTAAGTGAAGACGCACTTTCTGAAATTAAACACACTTTTAAGTCTATTTATGGGACTGTAGTCTTGTCCGAAAACGACAAAAGCTCAATTATTGAGCTTTTGAGATATGATAAAAAGAATTCTCATGGGCAAGTTAAATATGCGCTATTAGAATCTATTGGATCGTGTCGAGTTGATGTTATTGTTGAAGATAAACTAGTTGATGAAGCGTTTGCATATTACGCCACCTAAATCGATTTACCCATTCAAATCATTAAAAATTGAGTGCATCAGACGTTTTTTGTCATTGATACTTTCCTCTAAGGAAATCATTGTTTCAGTTCTGTAAACACCTTCTATTCCATCTAACTTAAAGATAATTTCTTTGGCATGAGTGGTGCTTTTAGCACGGATTTTACAGAAAATATTAAATTTACCTGTTGTAATGTGTGCTACGGTTACATGTGGAATTTCATAAATGCGTTCTAAAACAAATTTAGTTTGAGATGTATTTTGTAAAAATACACCAACATAAGCAATAAATGAATAGCCTAATTTTTGATAATCTAAAGTAAGCGACGAGCCTTTGATAATTTTAGCATCCTCCATTTTTTTCACTCTAACATGAACTGTACCAGCAGAAATTAATAATTTTTTTGCAATGTCTGTGAATGGTACTCGTGTATTATCAATCAGCATATCTAATATTTGGTGATCGATTTCATCTAATTTTACTTTAGCCACTATATTTGATTTTAGTTAATAAATAGTATAAATGCAAATTTAGTAATTTAAATACAATAAAATTGCTCTTATGTTAAGTAATTGTTATCGAATAGTGATATTTCCTTTAAGTTTAATAAAATGAAATCGATTTCGTAGTCTTTTGACAATACCTCGTAGCTGGGATGCGATACAGAATTAAAATCAGCATCGATCTCAAAATGCCCGTAGTTTTCTTTTAAATCTCCAATAGCTACGATTTTTGGTTTAAATACAATTTCTCCAGCCACAAGCACTTCTGTGTACTGGATACCTAAATCACGAACTTGAGTGGGCTCTAAAGCGTCTAGGATGGCATTTCTCACTATGACATCGTAAAATAATTTGTTGTTTTCAGGAATTTTAAGATAAGGTGCATAGTCTTGTCCAGAAACTGTGTGTGTAGCTACATGATTAATTGCACTCATTAAAGCTAATGCCATGTATTTTCGAGTTTCTTCTCTCTTATAGTCGTTTGGAAAATGACCTGCTTCAAACAATACTGTTGGTGTATTATGACTTTGAAAATAATCTCCAACACAATTGATATTGTATCCATCATCATATCGTCCAATCTGATGTGGTAAGTACGGCTGAAGAGTTTGATTCATAACCTGTATCAATTCCATCGCTTTTTGACGTGTTTTTGTAATGGATCGCGCTTCATCTTCTGAGGGTGATAAAAAACTTAGTACAGCGGAGTTGTTTGTGTTTCCTGCGCTGAAAATCGTACGCTGACCATGCATATTAAAACAAAAATGAGGATCAAATGTCTGATAAACTTCTCTAAGAATCCTACTCTCAGACTGAGTTTGAGCCATAGCATCTCTGTTTAAATCAACTTGATTGGCATTTACTCGTGTATATGCTTTCGCGCCATCTGGATTAAGAATTGGTATAACACACAACGTACAGGCGCTCAAAAGATAATTATAGTCTCTTAATTCCAAATAATTAAAGAGATCAAATAATGCTTTTGTGGTTGTACTTTCATTACCGTGCATTTGAGACCATATTAAGATTCGCTTCGGACCAGTTCCCGTTTGAAGGCAATGTATAGGAAGTCCAGTCTCTGAAGTTCCTAAAATAGAGGTCCTAAATTTTGGCGACAAAACTTTTATTAAAGGTTCGATATGCGAATTGGTTATATATCTACGCTTTAGTGCTGTTGCTTTTGCGGTATTATAATGAGATAAAAAATGAGGTGTACGAAACATATGTAATTTTAAGATTACAAATGTAAACATTCTAATATTTACATATGTAAACAGTAAAACAGGCATATAATTTACAAAAGTATACGGTTAAATCCATGACATACTCCTGCGTTGTAAACATTAAAATCGAAAACTATAATTATATAGTTAAATTACTTATAATCATTATTTTAAAGTATTTTTATAAAGTTATAGTTTAAATAATATTTGTTATATTTTCATTCATATTTGCATGAAAGTTATCAATATGTTACATTTGTAAACTATTCCTTAACTCTACATATGTAAACAATGATAAACACAACCCACTTCAGTTCTCGTCTCAAAAAAATTCTTGATTATTATAGTTTGTCGGCTTCTGCATTTGCAGAAACTATCGCTGTTCAACGTTCAAGCATTTCCCACATATTAAGCGGACGAAATAAACCTAGTCTTGAATTTCTAACCAAAGTGTTAAACGCTTTTCCTGAAATTGATCTTTTATGGCTTCTTAGCGGTGAAGGAGATTTTCATAAAACATCCACGACTCCTCGTGTTGAAGTTTCTAATACCTCTGCCTCTACTCCAATACATACAACAACTCCAAACACTAAAATTCCTACTGAGACTGCTCCAATTGAACGGATCATTATTTTTTATAAGGACGGTACTTGTAAAAATTACGAAATGAATGATTCTAAATAACTAAGATTTCTAGATCTCTTTCGTATGTTTGTAGTATGAGATACGTATTTATGTGCAGTGTTATACTGTTTTTTAACGGGTGTTACCAAATTGAGCGTAATTGTAATGATTTTAAAACGGGTAGTTTCGAGAGCTCAATTACTATTGATGGCGTTCAAAATACCTCAAGATTTACAAGAACTTCAGATCTTCAAGTTGAAGACTTCAATGGAGTAATTGATTCCACAAGTGTGCGTTGGATCAATGATTGTGAAATGGTATTTAAAACAATTAACCCAAAGAATCGTGCAGAAGAAAAAGATATCCATCTTAAAATACTAACGACAACCCAACAAAGCTACAATTTTGAATACGGTTATGTTGGTGACACCAATAAACAGAAGGGCGTAGCTAAACGCTTAAATTAAAATAAAGTGATCTGACCTTCATTATCTCCATCTTGATTTGATGGAGTAGAATCAGGTTTAATAGGACTATCTTCTGAGGACAGGTTTTCATTCGAATGTTCTGAATCTTCAACAGTTTCAAGTGTTGGATTAGTTTCAGTTTTAGTGATAATTTCTTCATCAACAACTTGCATGTCATCTGCTGGAGTTTCTTTTGGCTCTTCAAATGGCAACGGCTCCATCAAATCAATTTGATTGATTTTTTGTTTGGTTAATTGGTTGCCTAATGCTGAGACTCCTTTAACACTAATAAATTGCTCAATATCAATAGTTTGATCTTCGCGACGGGCTTTTCCCCTATCTTTTGCAAACGATAGTTTCACTACAGGACGCCAATCCGTGGATACTAGCTCTAGAGTACTTGACGCATGATCTGAAATAAAAACATCTTCTCTGTTTTCGTTTTCAATCATAAAACGTTTTACGTAGTATTTTTCTTTAGCGCCATCAAAATAAATGGCAGATATTGGTTTATTTGGAACCCATTTTTCTAAAACGATCATGTCTTCCTCGAAATGTGCTGTAATTTCAGGGATAATTGTTTTGGCAATTCCAGTTTGCATGATCACCAATATACGGTCTTCACCTCTAAATTCGCCTACAAGTTCCCCACGACCATCGACGTTTAAACGCTGAATTGTATCATCGAACCAAATTTTTCTTGGCTTCAATGTACTGACGCCTTTTTCTTTGAGTTCTATGCGTTTTACTGCATGTTTGGTTACCAAATTCCCTTTTGAAACGCGGCCTTTTATAATAATATCAGCAAAATCAATATCCCATTTCAATTTTTTAACACTGCCCACTTGGCGCAATAAAATAGAGACGACTTCACCTTCGCCATTTGGATTGGCAGAAAAATATAAGACATTAGAATTGGCTTTTCCGTTGGTTAAATCATATTCTTTATCTCTGGTGACTCCTGTTACCGCAAAACGCTTGATGTAAGATGGGCCCCCTTTTCCATCTTTATAAATCATATTATAAATGGTGCGTTTATCTTTTTTCTTAAACACGGCGACATGAATGATCCCCTTCCCTATAAATGTTTTACTTCCGACTTTAGTAATCATCAGTTTACCATCTTGAGTGAACACAATAAGATCATCAATATCACTACAATCACAAACGTACTCATCTCGTTTTAGCCCTGTACCAACAAACCCTTCTTCTCTGTTGACATAGAGTTTGGTGTTTCTAATAATGACTTTAGTAGCATCAACATCTCCAAACGTTTTTATTTCAGTTTTACGCTCTTTCCCTTCGCCATATTCTGATTTTAAACGTTTAAAATAATCTATGGCATAGGCGATAAGATTTGCTAAAAACCCTTTGGTTTCTGCAATTTGGTCTTCTAAAGCATCAATTTTTTGTTGTGCTTTATCGATATCAAACTTAGAGATTCTCTTAATTCTTATTTCAGTTAATCGCGTAATATCCTCTTCAGTAATTGGGCGCTTTAAATGTTTGATGTACGGTTGAAGTCCTTTGTCAATAGCATTTATAACGCCAGGCCAGGTTTCTTCTTCTTCGATATCGCGATAAATTCTGTTTTGTATAAAAATACGTTCTAAAGAAGCAAAATGCCATTGCTCTTCAAACTCTCCTAACTTAATTTCTAATTCTTGTTTTAATAAATCAACCGTATGATCCGTTGAGCGTTTCAACATTTCGGTTACCCCTATAAATAAAGGCTTGTTGTCTTCAATTACACAACCCAGTGGAGAAATAGAAGTTTCACAGGATGTAAATGCAAACAAAGCGTCTATCGTTTTATCTGGGGAAATTCCGGCGGGTAAGTGAACTAATATTTCAACTTCAGCGGCAGTATTGTCTTCAATTTTTTTGATTCTAATTTTACTTTTCTCATTTGCTTTAAGAATCGAATCAATTAATGAAGATGTTGTATTTCCAAAAGGAACTTCTGTGATCACAAGTGTGTTTTTGTTAAGCTGAGATATTTTAGCTCTACAGCGTACTCTCCCTCCTCTTAATCCATCATTATAGTTATTGAAATCAGCAACACCTCCGGTTGCAAAATCAGGAAGAATAGTAAATCGTTTTCCTTGAAGATGTTTTATAGACCCCTCAATAAGTTCGATAAAATTATGAGGCAATACTTTTGTCGATAAGCCCACTGCTATCCCTTCTGCGCCTTGTGCTAACAGTAATGGAAACATTACAGGAAGATTAATTGGTTCTTTACGACGCCCATCGTAAGACGCTTGCCATTCTGTGATTTTTGGATTAAAGACAACGTCTAGAGCAAATTTAGAGAGACGGGCTTCAATATATCTTGAGGCTGCAGCTCTGTCACCTGTTAGAACGTTTCCCCAGTTCCCTTGAGCATCAATCAGTAAATCTTTTTGACCAATTTGAACCATTGCATCGGCAATACTTGCATCTCCGTGAGGATGATACTGCATAGTATGGCCAACAATATTGGCAACCTTATTATAACGGCCGTCATCCAAATCTTTCATAGAATGTAAAATTCGACGTTGAACAGGTTTAAATCCGTCTTCGATAGCAGGTACTGCACGTTCTAAAATAACGTAGGAAGCATAGTCTAAAAACCAATCTTTAAACATTCCCGTAACTCGAGTAATGGTTTCTTGGTTGTCTATTGGGTCATTGATTATATCATCGTTTTCTTCTATCATACTAATTCTTCTTCGATAATATCAAGTTCTACTTTTAGGTTTTCTATAATAAATTTTTGACGATCTGGTGTGTTTTTGCCCATATAAAATTGAAGTAACGATTCTATGGTCATATCTGAATCTAACATGACTGGGTCAAGCCTTATGTCTTCGCCAATAAAATATTTAAATTCATTTTT
>Ga0206128_1004747_pt1 | contig 10455 bp, 9 predicted proteins | sample Helgoland_Spring_7_FD_148601 | JGI IMG/M metagenome (GOLD analysis project Ga0206128, IMG submission 148601) | Pelagic subsurface seawater microbial communities from Kabeltonne, Helgoland, North Sea - Helgoland_Spring_Bloom_20160426_1 | ecosystem: Environmental > Aquatic > Marine > Epipelagic ...
CATTGGAATCTAGAAACTGGCGCATTTCGCCTGTTTCGAACATATCTTTTACGATATCACAGCCCCCTATAAATTCCCCTTTGACGAAAATTTGTGGAATAGTTGGCCAATTGTTAAAGTCTTTAATGCCTTGTCTTATTTCGGCATTTTCAAGTACGTTAACACTTTCATATTTTACGCCCAGATAATCAAATACTTGGACTACTGTTGAGGAAAAACCGCATTGTGGAAATACGGGGGTACCCTTCATGTATATAACAACATCATGGTTTTTAATTTTTTCACTTATGGCATCATTAACTGACATATTTTTTCCTTCTCTTTGTTTGAAAGTATGATTTATGTCTCAGTATATCAATAGCCCAGTTTATAAATTCATTAAAAAAATCATTAATTATCTAAAGTATACTTGACCTGGATAAGATAAATTAGAATATATAAAATAATAATAATTAAAAGGACTGTCGTGCTAAAGAAAACTTCATTAATAATTTTATCTATAATAACTTTATTTTATTCAATCTCAGTAGACTCAGCCCCTCTAAAAGCTGAGTCTAAGAATATAATACTATACGGCGACGTCTCTCCTAAAATAGCCAAGCAAACATTAGAAAAGATGGAGATATACCGCAGACTAATCATGACATTAGGCGGTTTAGATCCATACATTGATGATGAAGAAAAAATAACCATTTATGCTTTTGAAAGTGGTGCTCAACTTAGAAGTTATGTTGGAAATCGCGGAGTGGCCGGACTTTACACCAGCGACTATGAGGGCCGTCCTATGATGGCGACAACAATAGCCAGTAATGAAAAACAAAATAGCTTTGATAATCAAGTGATGCTTCATGAATATAGTCACCATGTTCTTCATTACTACATGGAGGGTTCTTATCCGCGTTGGTATGATGAAGGGCATGCGAACTATCTTGGATGTTTCAAGATGTATGAAGGCAATGTTCTTGAGATGGGAAGTGCTTGTGCTAAACATGCGAGATGGTTGATGGGGGATGGCTTTAAATGGGTAGATATCGAAGATGTTATAAGCGCAATACGCGTGTACCCATTTTCTGATAAATCCCCTAGAAAAAGAGGTATGATGATGAACCAGTTCTATGCACAAAGTTGGTTATATGTTTCCTACCTGCAATCAAATACACAACTAAATAGAAGATTAGGATCCTACCTGGATCTTATTAGGGGTGGCAATGACCCTATTGAAGCTTTCGAAGAGGGTTTTGGTGTAAAAGCTAAGGATTTTCACAAAGCTGCCAAAAAGTATTTTGAAAGTGATAAATTCAGTGTCCAACAATATAGACCTGGACCAGACTTTTTTAAAGTTAAGGTTTCTAGAAAAAAATTATCCGCTGGCGAGGTAAATATGCAAATGGCATTGGGGCAGAGAAATTTTCTATATAATAAAAGCATTCGTTCCGCATATGCAAAAAAAATAAATAGTTTTGAAAAAGAGTTTGGTCAAACCTCTGAGTCTTTGAATGCTAGATCGCTTTATCATCAATATAATGAAAGCTTTGATGATGCGATTAGTTATGCGAAATCTGCTCTGGGGCTTGAACGTGATAATATAAACTCATTAAGAATATTAGGCGATATTTATTTTCATAAATCTCATGATTCAAAGTTCGAAGAATTAGAAGATACAGAGCCTAGATTGTATACTCTCAATGAAGATTTAGAAATTTCAATAAATCATTTTGAAACAGTATTAAAATATAATGACGAGGATTTCACTTCTACAGATCATTTACTGCGAATATACGGTTCCTCAGATATACCTTTAACCTCAGCTGCTCGAAATGCTGCAATCGTTTATGAGGAGGTTCATGATAAAGGCTTTGACCCATCTCAAACCTTAAACCTTGCTAATGTATATTTAAAGTCTGGAAAATTAACTGCTGCCTGCAAATATTTTGAAACCGTTAAAAAACAAGCAGAAACAGATCCGGATAAAGATAAGTATTCATTATTTAATCACGTAGAGCTATTAAAGCCTTCTTTTGAAGAACAGTGTGAAATATAGGGTATTTTTAATCTACCCTAGTTTCTAATGCTAGTGCATGAAGCTCACCATCAGAGCCGTCCATTTTTCCTTCTAGCGCTTGGTATACCATCTGGTGTTGCCGAACTCTATTAAGACCCTGAAAAGATTTACTTATGACAATGGCTTTCCAATGATTGTTGTCACCAGCTAGGTCAATCATTTCAACTTTTGCGTCGGGTATGGATTTAATAATTAAATCGGCGATATCTTTACCGAGCATACTCATTAGGACATTAATTTTGGTAAGAAGTTTTCATGTTTTTCACGAACTGTTGCAATTGGCAACTCAAAAGCTCCTTCTGCTTTTATATTCATACCCCCGACTTTTCCTACTATATATGCTTTCACGCCCCTGTCTTCGGCGGTTGTTAAAATGGGGTTTATACTATTTTCATCAACCGATATCAAATATCTTGCTTGATCCTCACCAAATAACCAAGCATGTGATGGACAACCTGAAGAGCGATTTAAATGAACACCAATATTATTTGTAAGTGCTAACTCGCATGCGGCTATAGCCATTCCACCATCAGAACAATCATGTATAGCATTAACACGTTTGTTTCTGATAAGCTTTCTAATGTAATCACCGTTTATTTTTTCTACATCAAGATCTACGGGAGGCGGTGCACCTTCTTCTCTTCTAAGTATTTCGCGTAGATATATTGATGACCCTAACCATCCTTTGGTTTCGCCAACCATTATGAGAGTATCACCTTCTTTTGCACCCGAAATGGATGAAAAATATTCTAGGTCAGGGATTAGGCCAACACCACCAACAGCTGGCGTTGGAGGGATAGCAACTCCATTAGTTTCATTATAAAGAGATACATTACCCGAAACAACTGGGTAATTGAAAGCTCTGCATGCTTCATTCATGCCTTCAATGGCGCCAACAAATTGACCCATAATATCCTCTCGCTCTGGATTTCCAAAATTTAAACAGTCAGTAATAGCTATTGGGTCAGCGCCTACGCAAGTAAGGTTTCTCCATGTTTCTGCAACACATTGTTTTCCGCCTTGGTATGGGTCAGCTTGTACATATCTAGGAGTGCAATCTGTTGTTATAGCTACAGCTTTGTTTTTATTGTGTATTCTTATTACTGCAGCATCGCCACCGCTTTGACTGCTGTCAAGAGTATCTGTCATGACATGGCGGTCATATTGTTCCCATATCCATCTTTTCGAACAAATATCTGGACTTCCAATAATTCTTAGCAGAGCATCGTTATAATTCTGAGTTTCATGAACATCTTCTGATTTGATAATGGGTAAAGATTTTGGAATTTTGTATGGTCTATTTAAGTTGGGTGCATCATCGGCTAATGGAGCTATAGGTATGTCACAAACTTTTTTCTTTTTGTGCTTAAGAACCAATCTGCCTGTATTGGTGGTTTTACCAATAAGTGCTACATCAAGTTCCCATTTTTCAAAAACTTCATATGCTAACTTTTCTTTACCTGGCTTGATAACCATCAGCATTCGTTCTTGAGATTCAGAAAGCATCATTTCATAGGGTGTCATACCTTCTTCACGTTGCGGCACATCATCGAGATTAATCATAACTCCTACACCACCTTTATCAGCCATTTCTATCGATGATGATGTAAGGCCAGCGGCCCCCATGTCTTGAATGGCTATAATTGCATCTGTTTCCATTAATTCCAAGCATGCCTCAATGAGTAGTTTTTCGGTGAATGGATCACCGACTTGAACTGTTGGCCGCTTTTCCTCAGAATTATCATCAAACTCAGCAGAGGCCATAGTTGCTCCATGAATTCCATCACGACCTGTTTTTGAACCTACATAAAATATGGGATTTCCAACACCTTTTGCTGCTGAATAGAAAACTTTATCAGATCTTGCTAAACCGACGCACATAGCATTTACTAATATATTTCCATTATACCCTTTGTGAAAGTTTGTTTCGCCACCTACAGTGGGCACCCCTACGCAATTTCCGTATCCACCAATTCCCGCCACTACACCACTAACTAGTTGTTTGGTTTTCCAATGAGAGTGTTCGCCAAATCTCAAAGCGTTCATTAATGCAATTGGTCTTGCGCCCATTGTGAAGACATCGCGCATAATTCCACCAACCCCTGTTGCTGCGCCTTGATATGGCTCAATATAAGAAGGATGATTATGCGATTCCATTTTAAAAATAATTGCATCACCATCATCGATATCGATTACGCCGGCATTTTCACCAGGTCCTTGAATTACTCTATGCCCTTTAGTTAGAAACTTACTTAGGTGTCGACGTGAAGACTTGTATGAGCAATGTTCAGACCACATGACTGAAAAAATTCCTAATTCATTTATGTTAGGTTCTCTTCCTAGACGGTCCAGTATTATCGTATACTCTTCTTCTGAAAGACCATGTTCAGCCACTACTTCTGGAGTAATTTTCACCTTAATGTTCATTAAATAGACTCAATAATTGATTTAAATAATTTAATTCCATCGGTACCACCGTGTAATGGATCAATTGCGCGTTCTGGGTGCGGCATCATGCCAAACACATTTCCATCTTCATTGCATATTCCAGCTATATTATTTATCGAACCATTGGGGTTATCAGTGTATCGAAATATTACTTGCCCTTGACCTTCAATTTTACTGAGGACTTCTTTGTCTGCATAATAATTACCGTCATGATGTGCTACAGGGTAAACCACCTCTGATTGATCATTATATTTTGATGTATACCGCGAGGTACTATTAACTATTTCAAGTTTTTCAGGCCTACAAACAAATTTTAAGTTTTTATTCCTCATTAGCGCGCCTGGTAGAAGGCCTGATTCTGTTAAAACTTGAAATCCATTACAGAAACCAGCAATTGCTAAGCCTTTTTTAGATTTCTTCACAAGGTCTGCAACTATTGGTGATCGAGAGGCAATTGCTCCGCATCTAAGATAATCGCCATAAGAAAACCCGCCAGGTATAATCACAAATTCAATATCGCTTGGGAGCTCAGTCTCTCGATGCCAAACCATCAAGGGCTTTACACCTGTAACTTTTTGAAGAGCTACAGCTGCATCGCGGTCGCAGTTAGAGGCAGGGAAGGTGATGACTGCTGTTCGCATTATTTCTTAATCTCTACGAGATAACTTTCTATTACGGTATTTGCTAATAATTTTTCACACATCTCAGTAACTCTTTTATGTGCTATATTTAAGTCCTTACCTTTTATATCTATTTCTATTACTTTTCCTTGGCGGGCATTAATTACTTCGCTAAACCCTAAATCATTGAGTGATCGGGAAATAGCTCTTCCTTGAGGATCTAGAACACCAGGTTTAAGGCCTATATGAATTATTGCTTTCATTGATTACTCGCTATTCTTCGTTTGTTACTACGGAAAGAGTGGGTTTGCCCTTAGGAGGATTTGATTGAAGAATTCCTAAACGAGTGGCAACTTCTGTATAGGCTTCTGTTACATTTCCTAAGTCTCTACGAAATCTATCTTTGTCTAATTTTTTGTTAGTTTCTCTATCCCAAAGTCTGCAACTATCAGGACTAATTTCATCTGCTAATATAACTTGATGGCCCCCATTTAGATCTGGCAATCTTCCAAATTCTATTTTGAAATCTATTAGAGTGATTCCTATGCCTGCAAACATGCCCTGTAAGTAATCATTGATACGAAGTGTCATTGCAATCATTTCATCTAATTCAGAATGAGTAGCCCAACCGAATGCATGTATATGTTCTTCTGATACCAAGGGGTCACCTAAGTCATCACGTTTGAGACAAAACTCAACTATTGATCGCGGTAGTTTTTCGCCTTCCTCAATACCTAATCTTTTAGACATTGTACCGGCAGCTGTGTTACGGCAAATAACCTCGAGTGGGATTATTTCAACTTTTTTAATTAATTGCTCACGCATATTAATCCGTTTTAGAAAATGTGTGGGTATTCCTATTTCGGACAAGCGTAACATTACAAACTCCGATATTCTATTGTTTAAAACCCCTTTGCCATCGAGTGTAGCTTTTTTTTGTGCGTTGAAGGCTGTTGCATCGTCTTTAAAGTATTGAACTAATGTTCCTGGTTCGGGACCTTCGTAAAGTATTTTTGCTTTACCTTCATAGATTTTTTTTCGACGATTCATATTGATCTCTTTTCAGCCGCGATTCGTGCAGCAATTAAAAATAATCTATAGCTTATTCATCTAATAACAGCAACGTTCATCAGTTCTTTAATTGTTGAAACAGCAAAATTTATCTAATCGAATATACGTGAGAAAATTGTCTCAACATACTTTAAATGATATTCATCATCAAACATACTCTTTACTTGATTATCTGTAAGCAAGTTCATTATATCCGCATCAGATAAAATCAATGCCTTGAAAGAACCTTCACCTGCGCTTCCTTCATTGCGAAACACTTCCCACACTTTCATGGCATTCCTTTGAACTAATCTATAAGCACTTTCTCTTTGCTCTCCGGCTTGAGTTAGGGCAAGTAAAAGTCTCTGACTGTTATGTAAACCACCCAACCTATCCATATTAGATTTCATTTTTTCCGGGTAGACAACTAGATTCTCAATAACTCCAGCTAATCTATTCAGAGCAAAATCCAGGTGCGCTGTTGTATCAGATGCAATTCCTCGTTCTACTGAACTGTGAGAAATATCACGCTCATGCCATAAAGCTACATTTTCTAAAGCGGGTGTAACCGCCATTCTGACAAGTCTAGCTAAGCCTGTTAGATTTTCTGTTAACACTGGGTTTCTCTTATGGGGCATAGCAGATGAACCTTTTTGACCTTTGGAAAAAAATTCTTCCACTTCGAGAACTTCAGTTCTTTGAAGATGTCTAATTTCTACCGCAACGTTTTCTATTGAACTTGCAATAACACCAAGAGTTGAAAAATATGCCGCATGCCTGTCCCGCGGAATGATTTGTGAAGATACAGGCTCTACACTTAGTCCCATTTTTTCTGCTACATGTTGCTCGACTGATGGATCTATATTTGCAAAAGTACCGATTGCACCAGATATAGCGCATACAGATATTTCTTTGCGTGCTGATAATAACCTAATTTTATTTCGTGAAAATTCTGCATAAAACCTAGCAAGTTTTACTCCGAATGTTGTGGGTTCTGCATGAATTCCATGGCTTCTACCTATAGTAATTGTATTCTTGTGTAGGAATGCAAGGGTCTTTAGTGCCTCTAATACTCTATCAATTCCTAAAAGCAGAATGTCTGTAGCTCTGGTGAGTTGAACTGACAGAGTTGTGTCAAGTATATCTGAGCTTGTGAAACCTTGATGAACAAATCGGGAGTCCTCACCTATGAATTCAGCTAAGTGAGTTAAAAATGCTATTACATCATGTTTAACTTCTTTTTCAATTGCATCAATTTTTGAAACATCAAACTGGATATTTCCGCCTCGTTTCCAAATGTTTTCTGCGGATTCTTTAGGAATAATGCCAATTTCAGCGAGTGCATCACATCCATGGGCTTCAATTTCAAACCAAATTTTATATTTTTCTGCCGCGGACCATATTTTAGTCATTTCTTTGCGTGCATATCGATTTATCATAATTAACTCACTGTGTATTTGTTATTTGCTTTTAAGGGAAGGTTAGGCATTTGGTTAACATAATTTTAATTGGTTATTCGTTCGCTAGTTTTTTATTTCTAATGTCTGCTATTTTCCAGTCTTTTGGTAATGTTTTTGCAGCCCAAAAGAATGATAACACGGAAAGAATATAAGGAAGAACTAATGAAGATATAGCAAGTCTAAGTGCTTGAGTTCCGCCATATTTATCAGAAAGAAATTCACTCAATATTCCCACAAATGTTGGTCCGCCGCCAAGGGCAATGATATTTAATATCAAGAAGAATAAAGCTGTAGACATAGCCCGCATATTTATTGGTGCAAGTGTCTGCGCTGCTGCAAAACTTGGACCGAGATAAAACCCTGCAGAAATTAGGTAAATAGTGATTAATGCAAGGTGAAAATGAATACTCTGAACCCAGAAAGCTGCAACTAGACATGGAACGCCAATAATGAGTACAGCTCCTGGCATAATGCCGTAAAAACTAATATTTTTACGTGCTAATTTTTCTGTAATAACAGCTCCAAAATAAGTTCCAGCCCCATATCCAAACAAATGAATCATTCCAAGCCAAAACATAATCCACTTAAACTTATTGTTATCTGGACTTGGCATGTATTCGGGTTTGAAACGCATAATGTAATCGACTCCCCAAGCTGACACTGCATACCCGCCAAAGCTTACCCACGCAATTCCCATACACATGGCCCACCAACTTGGTATTTTAGCTAGGACTAAAATTGATTCCTTAATTGATACTGTTTTTAAAGTTATATTTTCTCCATCCATTCGCCCCCGTCTGGGTTCTTTGATAATTATCGCTAAAATTATAGCCAGAAAAATTCCAGCAACACCTAAAATATATAATGTTCCTCTCCAGCCAAATTTTTCAACTAGAGCGCCCGCTAACAGGTAAGAAAAACCTATTCCAATAGGTATTCCCAAGGAGTAAATACCAAGAGCTGAAGCTCTTTTTTCTTTAGGGTAGAGGTCGGATATAATAGAATGTGATGGTGGAGAACCTCCAGCCTCTCCAATTCCCACTCCTATTCTAGCAAGGAACATCTGTAAAAAGCTTCCAGCCATACCTGTGAGTGCTGTAAATCCACTCCACGCGATTAAAGAAACAGTGATTATTTTCTTTCTACTGTATCTATCTGCTAACCAAGCAATTGGTATTCCTACTATAGAATATAAAAGTGCAAAGGCTAATCCCTTTAACCACCCTAACTGTGCATCGCTAAGACCCATTTCATTTTTTATAAAAGGAGATAGAATGCCTATAATTTGTCTATCTATGAAGCTAATGACATACATCAACGTTAGCAGCCAAAGTACTGTGGTTCTGTAGTTTTTACTCTCTTCCGATAATGGGTTATTCATGATTTTTCTTTTTGAGATTAAAATAAGTATTTCTAATATGGTGGCTTATGTAGGCCGTTTGGAGAAGTGGTAAATATCTCATAGCCATCCTTTGTAACGCCTATAGAATGTTCAAATTGTGCTGTTAGTTTTTTGTCCCGGGTTACCGCAGTCCATCCATCTGATAAGATTTTAACATCTGGCCTACCTAGGTTAATCATAGGTTCGATTGTAAAAAACATACCCTCTTTTAAAACCTCTCCTTCGCCTTGCTGCCCAAAATGTAATATATTAGGTGCATCATGAAATAGTTTTCCCAACCCATGCCCGCAAAAGTCTTGAACGACTGAACACCTTTCTTTTTCAGCAAATTTTTGAGTTGCGTATTTTATATCTCCTGTAGTTTTTCCTGGTTTTACCTCTGCAATGCCAAGCATAAGACTATCATAAGTTATATTGATAAGCCTTTCAGCTTTTCTGCTGATTTCGCCAATCGGATACATTCTTGAGGTATCTCCATGCCATCCATCAACAATAACTGTAACATCAATATTCACTATGTCCCCATTTTTCAGAGTTTTTGAGTTGGGTATTCCGTGACAAACTACGTGATTCACTGAGGTGCATACTGTATGTTGATAACCGCGATATCCTAAGCATGCGGGTATTGCTCCGTTATCCAGAACAAACTCCATAGCAGCTTGATCAATTTTTTCTGTAGTAATTCCTGGCTTAGTAAGAGAAACTAGCATATCAAGGCATTCCGCTGCCAGACGTCCTGCTTTGCGCATGCCTTTATAATCATTAGCGCTGTGAATTTTTATTGTGCCATCGCGAAAATCACCAGCATCTTTTGCATCTATATAATTCATTTCGGACGTATAACATTACACAGACTAAGTAGCTATAAATAAAAGTGATATAATGTGTAAAAAAATAATAACTGCTGGTATCATTGTCATAGGTGATGAATTACTATCAGGCCGAACGCAGGATACGAATATATCTTACATTGCTAACTGGCTTTCGCCGCTCGGTATAAGGGTCGAAGAAGCTAGAATTATCAAGGATCATAAAGATACTATAGTCAGAACTGTTAGGGAATTTTCTAAACTATTTACCTATGTTTTTACTACTGGCGGTATAGGGCCTACGCATGATGACATAACTGCTGATGCTATCGCGCGAGCTTTTAATCTCACAATTGATATTCGAGAAGACGCAGTATGTATGCTCAAGGAACGATACAGTTACACGGAGCTTAATCAAGCTAGACTAAAGATGGCAAGAGTACCTAAAGGTGCAAGTCTGATTAAAAACCCTGTAAGTCAAGCACCAGGTTTTCAGGTCCATAATGTTTTTACTCTTGCTGGTATACCTTCAATTATGCGTGCAATGCTAATTGATGTGCAGGACAGACTTGAGACTGGAAAAAAATTACATTCAATAGTTGTG
>Ga0206128_1004750_pt1 | contig 10452 bp, 12 predicted proteins | sample Helgoland_Spring_7_FD_148601 | JGI IMG/M metagenome (GOLD analysis project Ga0206128, IMG submission 148601) | Pelagic subsurface seawater microbial communities from Kabeltonne, Helgoland, North Sea - Helgoland_Spring_Bloom_20160426_1 | ecosystem: Environmental > Aquatic > Marine > Epipelagic ...
TGTTGTGCAGCCTGTTGTGCTGCCTGTTGTGCTTGAAACGCTTGGGCTTCTTTGCTGCCACCGGGTTTTACATTGGGATTTATTGGTATATTTTGAGAACGGGTCGGTTGTACAGGCGCTGGTTGTGCAGGCGCCTGTGCTTGTTGTGTTAAGTTTGCTTGTGAGTCTGCTTCGGCTTTTTTAATTTGAGCTGCAATATACGGAGACACTTTACTAGTGTCTAGTCCTGTCACTGGCGCTGGTTTTGGTGGACGTTGCTCCAAAACGTTACGCTTGTTTAATTCATGAATTTGCATCTGTTTTTCTCACTGTTCTAGTAAACTTGCCAGGATCTCGTAGGTTGATCGCATTGATCAACTTGCGTTGCAAATTCTTGGCCACGTCTGGATCATAGCTAGAGTCAATTTGCTCTAGCAATCGTATAGCACTGGCAATAATGTTACTAGCACGAGTTTCAATCACATGACGCTGGTCGCGCTCAATGTACATTGAATCGAGTTCTTCTAATAAACTTCTAGTTTTCTTTTGCATAATAGTCCCGGACCTTTGTGTTATTTATTTAATTATAGCATCCATTGATCTTAAATACAAGATGGATACATTTTGCGTTTTACCTTGGTATAGTCTTGAATTGCCTTCTAACTCTCCGTGTTGTTTATTGCCTAGATCTGCAAATATCAAGCAAGTCAAACATGATTTGTTATCTGGAGTTAAGTCGCAGGCTTGTGCAAAGTGCTGGGTCATTGAATCGCAAGGTAATAAAAGTAGACGACAATTCGAGAATGAATTTCTCGACTATAAACTAAATCGTGATTTAGAATTGATAAAACAAGATTGTAAAACAACTAACATAACACCGTTATTTTATCAAATAACCACCAGTAATCTTTGCAATCAGGCATGTGTCACATGTGGCAGTGTCGCATCAACTAAGTGGGCAGAAATTGAAAAAAAAATGAATATTGTGCCGGAGTCTCGATTCGAGTTAGAATTAGAAAATATAGATATCAACTATGCTACTGCAAGACGAATTTCTTTGTTGGGCGGCGAACCCTTTTTTGATCCAAAAACATTTGTTATATTAGAAAAACTTATAGAACACGGCAATACTGATTGTTTTGTATCAATTGTAACCAATGGAAGCATTGCTTTACCTAAATCCAAACTAGATTTATTATCTAAATTTACAGATTTAAATATTTGTATAAGCATAGACGGCACAGGTCCGGTATTTGAGTATATGAGATGGCCAGCCAAGTGGGATACTTTAATTGACAATATCAACTTGTTTCAAAAAATTACAAAAAATATTAGCGTATCGTACACCATTAGTTCATTGAATATATTCTATCACCAACAAACAATTGACTGGTTTAAAACACAAGATATCAGATACAATCATAATATTGTATCTGATCCAGCTTGGTTAAGTCTTACGGCAATGCCTGTAGAATTAAAACAATTGCTAGATGAAAATTCATTTGCACAACCGTGGGTAACAATTACCGGAAACGAAATTAGTCTCACAGAATATAAAGAAAAAATTTACGCACAGGATCGTGCCAAACGCATTGATATAAAAGATTATTTGCCAGAAATATGGGAAGTACTTGACAAGTCGGCTAATGCAGGCAAATAATGTTGCCACTTTATATTTCTATTTTTAGATAGCTCATTTAGATACACTACCCATTGATCTGTCCAAGGTGGGGGAAATATTTTAATATCTCAGGCATACACAACTGTAACTCTTGAGGATATGTGCTAATTTTATTATTAGCAATGATTCCTAAGTGATTGTTTAATAACAATTTTCGATTTTTAAGCAAACGGTCTTTACATAATAATCTTAATTTAGCAGATTTATCTTTATTTGAAAGTAGATCTAAATTATTAGCAAATGCATAATAACATCTTTCTATTAGCGTATCATGCGACTGGTAACTATGATCAATTATATCATCAAACACATCAAACCCGATATTTTTCCATTCAGTTGCTTGATTGTATCCACCGACCCAAATTGGAAAAGTTAACCCTAATACCGAATATATTGTTTTTTCTGTAAAGGTCGCGGCTTTTTCAAATCTTAAAGATTCGGTTATTAAAGAAATAGCCGAACTTAAAAACATGTTATTTAATCCATTTTCCCATGCCCATTTGTTACCTCCATAATCTCTCACACTACTAGTTGATAAGATTGGACTGCTAAATTCTATAAATCTTTTTTCTAATTTTATAGGAGATAACATAAAAGATTTTGTTGCTTGATCCAACGGATTTTGATCCCCTAACAATGTTATCTCAGCAAGAATATCACTCATATCAAATGTTTGATCAACAGCAGACCATGTATAATCAAAATTGGATAATTTAAACCATTCAACAAATTTAATACATAAAAATCTGTTGATCTGTTTCTTATTGATCATAAAATTAAAACAGTTTATTGTGGATATATTGTCATCAAACTTATAACCATCAATTATTTCTAATGTGCTATTACCAACCCATAACGGCAATCCAAAAAAAGGAATTGGATCAGAGTAAGGAGGTGTTAGTAAATGATCACTTAAAATTACACCAGGAGTTCCTTTTTTTAATATTTGATTAATGTATTGTTGATCAAATACATCATATACATGCAACACATGGTCATTGGTTAGTTTTTTAATATTATCTAAGTCCCGGTCGTATAAAGTTGAAATTACTTGCATTTGATATTATAATTATTGTTTGATTTGTCCAAGCAATTGCTTTAGTTTGGCGCTTTGTACATCTGCTGTGACTTTAGCTGTTTCGCTATCAGCAGGTTTGTTCCATGCAGGGGTTCCTTCTGGATTGCTGACACGACTTTGTGGTTTAATGCTTTCATAAATGCTGGGCTTCTTGAATGATCCACTGCTGTTGTCATCATCGCCGCCGTTGTCTGTGATACGCATAGTGTCGATATTGTATTCTAGATCAACTTTTTGTCCAACACCTGTACTACTACGACTTTTCATACACTGTATTTGATACTTGCCACGTTCTTTCATTGCCCTGCTTGTAAAGATACCAAACACGTTGTCTGCTGTGTTGATCTTTGAAATACCACCACTGATGTGACTGTGATCAAATTCAATTTCTTCAACAGCACTACGATTCAACTGCGATGCAGTCACAAACAGCACATTTAATTCTTTTGCCAAGTTGCGTAGTTCTTCACTCACATATTTGTCTTTGACAAACAAGTCGTTGGGACTGACTTTGGCACTAACCGGCATCAGCAAGTCCAAATAATCACACATGATGAAGTCTACTCGGATGCCTGTTTGGATTTGCACTTCTTTGATGTATGCACGAATGTCGTTGATGTTGCTCTGTGCCGGCAATGCCTTGACACGATACTGTCCAAACTTCTTGCCAACAACTTTGACTTTCATTGTGGCTGTGTCAATGTCCTTGCGAATATCTTTGGTACTCATGTTGGTCAACATTGCATCAGTTCTCAAACTTGTGAGTTCTTCACTCAATTCAAGACTGATATACACACCGCTGAGTCCTTGTTGTAACCAGTTTAGTGCAATGTTCATCATTACCAAACTCTTGCCTGATCCAGAACCACCAGCAAAGATGTTTAGTTCACCTCGACTAAATCCACCATACAACAATCGATCCACTTGTGGCCAACCTGTGCTGACTTGTCCACCTGAGTTGAAGTATTTGTTGATACGAGCACTGGGATCAGCAAAGTAATCTGTGCCCATGTCCTTTGTCAAGCTGATCTGCACTGCGTCTTTGATCAGTTTCTCAACTGGATCATAGTCGCCTTTTTCCAACAAGTCGGCACTTTTTAAAATAGCACGTTCAAGTTCTTGACGTCTAGTAAATGCTTCAAACTCGGTCATGAACCATTCATAGTGTCCTTCATTCAAGTCCGGAACCGGCGATAGTTTGACACCAGATGTTGCTGAGATCTGTGTACGATCCGGCATTGTTTTGTGTTTTTCAGAGTGCTCTTTGATAAACTCTGCTGCCGACCTGATACTTTTATCAAAGTTCTCGGGGTTATAAATGTTTTGTACACGCACATAACTGGAAGCATCTTCCAGCATCATTTCTAAAAACAATCGTTGTACATCTAATCCGTATTCTTTAAGCATCTATTTCTCTTGGTCTGTTGATTTTCTTTTCAAGTTGACGTTTCCTCAACTCAATTTTTATTTTGCTTGTTTCTCTCAATTGCATTATAGTTAGCAACGTTGGCAACTTGCCCCACAGTTTCACAGCATCATTGATATCTTTCACTGTGTTGGGCCAATCGGGAATACTCACCGCCCAGCCCAACTCCACTGCACGGTCTATCAGTGCAAGTCCTGCCTGGTCTTGATCTGGCACCACAGTGACGTCGCGTCCCAAACTGCGTATCAATCTTGCTTGCTCGTCACTTATTTGATTGTGCATAACAGCCAATCCACTGATACACAGCGCATCAAATATGCCTTCTGTCACAATCACATGTTGCCACCCAGTTTGTTGTAGATCCATGCCAAACACATACCCCTGTTGCATGTCGTTGATGTAACGTGGGTTGCGATCATCTAAGAATCGAATTGTACTGCCCACAACTTGGTTGTTGTATGTGAACGGAATAACAACGCCGCTTCTACTGGTGGCTGCCACCATCAATGGGTAGTCTTCAGGAATGCATCTGCTTCGCAAGTAAGCCCATTCCGCTGGACTATCGGACGTTACAAAGTCCGAAAACTCTGGCAGTTCTGCTTCCTTAAATTCAATTGGCCTTGTATTGTTCCACTCACGTTGGCGATCTTCCAACATACCTTCCATACTGCGATGGCGCATACTTTCAAGATTGATTTGATTGATATCGTTTTCCGGAACACCTATCCATTCAAGCAATCTACGTGCTTTGAATCCAATGTTGCGTCCCAAAATAAAACTGGCAGTGTATCCGCAGTTGAAACAGTGATAACTCCAGCCTTGGTCAGAAACTTTGATGCCGCCTCTGCCTCGTCGATCTGCACTGTTGCCGTTGTGTACACAACAAGGCGCATTAAAACTAAGCCACCCAGAACTAGACTGTTTTCTTTTGCTGGGTAAAAATGCTAACACATCGATCATGCTACTATTATAACATGTTTTGCCACAAGAATCAACTTGATTTGGCTTAACGATATTTTATATTTTCTATATGCCCAGTGGATATTATCACAGCAATCGACAACATGGTATAAGGATTAGGACGATATCCAGAACCACCTGAAGTCAAATTGATTCCTGTTAATACGCCGCCTGCTCCGATTGTAGAAGTGGCAGTTGCTCCGGCGCCATTTCCAACAAAAGTTATCAACGGAGGTGCTTGGTATCCGGAACCTGGACTTGTTACAGATACGCTGGTAACAACACCGTCAGTTACCACTGCATTGGCTGTGGCAGCCGTTCCGAAGTTGGTGCCGTCCAACCCAGTTGTGGTCACACTGTTGTTGAAACACAAACGCAACAATGGATGCCACCCAATCACATTCATATGGATAGTTTCGGTTGCATTCAAGTACTGTGTAGATGGTGTTACATTGTACCAAATACTTTGATACGTTTCGGCTGCTTGTGCTTTGATTGTGCCTGTATAGCCAATCAAATCCATCTGTATGGTGGTAACAGGACCGCGTGGCTCAATTTGACTGCTGTAGTATTCGGTTGACTGGTAAGGAGTAGTTGATCCAATTGGTTGTCCTGCTTGCAATGCCCAATCTGGATATTGTGATCCACTGCTGCCGCCGTAACTGGTCTGTGCCGACAAGTTCACAGTGGGAATTGTGAGTTCGTTGCTGGGCACAAATTCAGGATAAATGCTGTCCACAATATCAGCTGGAGCTCTGGCGCCTGCTTGTGCATCAGTAAACACTGCTTCTATCAAATTGCCGCTGGCTCGCATAATGCTGTAGCCCGCTGGTTGTGCTTCAACTGCATCAAGTTCAGCAGGTGTTAGTATGACTTTGGCACGGCCGAACGCAGCATTGATAATTGTCATTTGTTTTTGTACCAGCAATGCATTGCCGTTTTGACTGACCATTCTAAATGTCAGTGTGCTGCCTGTTATATTTACAGGTTTTTCGTCTTGATTGATAAACTCAAACAACACCACGTTGTCAACACCTTTGTTGATTGTTAGTTTTTTAGCATACACAGGATCGTACCTCAGATTGAAATAAGCACCACTGGTGTCAGGAGTTAAAACTCTAATTACTTGCTGGTAAAGGTAGGCAGTGGTTGAATACATATGATGTATTTAGCGATACTAGCAACGAGCAACTGTCCTTTTAATACTGCCCAAAAGTACAAGGTATAAATATCCAGATGGGCAATGATATCTTTAGTAAACTAAGCGAACAGTATCCTTTTATCACGTTGTGTGTGTATGCATCAACGGAATATGTGGGCATAGTTCAGAATCAAGATAATCTTGTTACAACCATATACGACTTTGGCAGCATACACGATCCAGCAATGAAACAGCGATTTTTAGAGTTGGCCAACGTATGGTGGTGGGAAAGCAATCGCAGTATTCCTATCAACATTTTCCTGAAAAAAGACTGGGAAATATTCAAACCTTGCCTGCGTACATTCATCAACAAAGATCTTGAAATACTACACGGCCCTGTGTGTAGCCTGGCTGATATTATTCTTAAGAAAAGCAAACGAAAGTCCATTACACTTGTTCGCAGGATGGAATGATTAAAAATTTAATTGTAAACGGATGTTCTTTTACTGATGATCGTGTAGTACATACTTGGGCTACAGAGTTAAAAAAGAAATATCCAGAAATAGATTATCACAATATAGCCTCTGGCGGTGCCGGAAATGATTATATTTGCAATAGTACCATTGATTTTTTAGAAAAACACAGTTTTAATCCAAACAATACGTTAGTTTTAATAATGTGGAGTGGTACCGGCAGAAAAGATCTGAGAATTAGCGGAGAATGGTGGTATCATCTGCGGGAAGAGAGTTACTATTATGGAAGAAATTTTAATGATAGTGAATATTATGTGTTCAGCGGAGGATTAACCAACAGCTGGACAACAAATAAAACTACTAAAAAAATGTTTGATTGGCTATATCGACTATCAGACCCAACCACTCTCTGTCAAAACAGTTTGCTAAATTTTCTAAACTTAGAAAACTATCTTAAAGTTAATCAATACCAATATAAATGTACCAGCTATGTTAACTACTGGGATCTGTTAGAACAATCTAATTTTAATGCAGGTGACTATTCCATTGGATACTTTTGCAAAGATTATTCCTTGTATCAAAATTATAATTTTTCAAATTGGTTTTTTGTCAATGAACAAAAAGATTGTTTGGCCGAATTTGCTCATCAACTTGGAGAGCTTGATACAACTGGGCATCCTACCGAGATCTGCCATAAAAAATTTGCCGAAGATGTAGTAATACCAATGATTAAAAATTTTATTACATTGAACTAAGCAAGTTCATATGCAATGCCACCAGCATTGCATAACTTAGGCTGTGTGACTTTTTGAATGTGTAGCCTTGAGATTCGTCACCGTCCCATACAGTTTCAAACACCGTATCCCACGGCTGTTGTTGTAAATGCGCCTTGCCAGGTCGAATGATACTGATAAATGCTGCCATTCGCGGAATACTATCTGGCCGCATCTCTTTCAACAAGTCTGTATAGTTGCCAACGTGTACCAACTGTTGAGCCCACTCTGTATCAGTCCATAGTTTGGCCCAATCAGGTTCTTGTGCCAGTGCTGTGGCATAGTGTTCGGGGCTGGCGATCAACTGATACACACTCATGTTCAATAGATCAATTTTAAAGTATCCCAATTCCTCTGCAACTTTGTAGTCAATGGCAGCACATTGGTTGACTGGATCTTGAGGAATGTTGGTAACATACACACCGGAATTGTGACGACGCACTTGTCCTTGATGCAGTTGGCGTGCTGGTGTATGCTGAATCAACTCCAGCAATTGATTGCGATCAGCAAAATCAATATCGATATCTGCGCTCATAATTACATTTTATTAGATTTTACTACCAATGTCAATACTTAATTTTGATTTCATAATAGTATGAAATTGTATTGTTGAATTGTTGTCGCACTCGTTAGTTAAAAAATTAGCTCGATTTTGATCAACCATGTACTTAAATTGTTCGCCTTCGAACACAGAGCGATTGTCGTCTAGCCACTTGACAGCTTCAACTGCTTTGTTGTATCTAATTTTATGATCCGTAATTTGATCAAACAGTTTGAGATCGTCTGGTAATAAATTCCATGCAGTGTAAAATCCAATATTGTTATAAAATTGATTAACATTTGCTCCACTAATTGGAAACGGTAAACTACCTGCATAAAAACATTTAAGTGATTTTTCAGTTACACTTAACTCATTATTTTGCCAAGATGTTTCTGGAAATATCACACAAGCATATTTAAAATATTCTGGCATGATAAAATAGCCAGGCGGTATCTCGCCAAATTTGTTGTCTATGCCTATGTTTACATTGTTATTATAATATTGATCGGGTTGCGGGATTGATTGGGTATGATACTGGTTATTGACCCACTCTCTAAATTGAGTGTCTTCTAAGGTTTCCCAGTGAGCATCATTTAGTTTATGTATGGTTGTGCTGATGTTAGACAACTGCAACATACTCGGAATTTGTTTTTTTAGTAATTCAAAAAAGTAATATCGATGTGTTCTAACAGATCCAGCAATTGCAATTAATTTTGCTGTTCTATCAATTGACCTGTTTTTAATATTTTCATAGTATTGTGGATAAAAATGCCTAGTCCAGTAATCTCGACAAGTTTGCACATCGTCACCCCACCGTATAACTTTGTGATGCAATGGGTGCGACTGTTCGATATAGCTGTTGGTAATTAAATAAACATTTTGTTGATTAATTAAATTGCCCATAGTTTCAGTAGCCACATGCAATGGTTCTCCGCCATTGCAAAAAAAGATTAAATTATAATTTGCTAATTCTTGTTCAGAATATCTACTAGGCATATAATCACACAAGACATTGAAATCCTTAGACGAGTATGGTGCATTAAAATGTATGTCGACTGGTGGGGTATAGTCAGGCATTAAACTTTGCAGGAGCCCGTACCATGCATCAAATATTTGGAATCCAATACCGTTTTTTCTAATAGTGAAATTAATTTTCATTTGATAATTATCTTTAGTGAAACTACACCCAGCAGTTAATAACGTTTGCATTACCAACCTGCCTGTTTCAAAATATCCTTGGCATACTCTTGATCAGCAGGATAGTCCTGAAATCGTTTTTGCCAATGATCTACGTCAATATAAGGATACACTATAGCGATCTGTTCCTTATTTAGCTCGCTTAAAAAATGTTGTCCAGACTCACTGTTGAATATTATCCAAGGGCTGATACGTCCTGCTGTGACAGCATACACCATTGCATTGGTTCCACCATAGCGTAAACAATCATGCGGTGGATTACCTGTTTTTTCTGACCAATCAATACCAAACTCCATTGCACGGGCCAATGCATCGTCGACATTTTCCACACGCAAATAAAACGCCAAGTACTCTGTGTAAACTGTGTCGCTACACCAGTGATCGATCTTTTTGTTTTGCTTCAGTACCCATTCCATAAACCTTGCAGGATTGATAGCACGTATGCTCACACAGTAACGTCCAAACTTGACAAAAGCCTTGTAATAAGGACTGCTACAAAAATCATCATAGGTTTTTAACTTGGCACTGCCCTGCGTCATTTCATAAAATTTGATGTATGCTTGAAACCCCAGTTCCACTCCACGTTCAGAACGTTCCTGTCTACGTCTACGTGGCTCGCAACTGTGCACAGTGAGGCTTGTTTCTTTAACAAAATCTTTTTTACAAAACTGACAAGTGTACTTCATTTTTTCTTTTCTTGACCCATCAACTTGTAGTGTTCGTCAATTTCTTTTTTGGTTGTCATTGATGCCAGCACAGCAATATCATCATCTTTCATATGCGGATACAGTTCCGACAACTGCTTGCGTATACTGCTGGCACCGGGTTCTTTTTTCTTTGGAGCAATCCAAGTATGCCTGGGAGTGCCCATATCCGGACTCACAGTGGTGGCGCATAGCCATTGCAGTTCTGGGTGCTTGCTCAGTGTAAAGAAATGCTTGTTGAGCCGTTCATTGGTGGCAATGAGATAGAACTGTTGCAGTTCCGGTGAACCTTCTACTGAACTGCCCCATCTGATCATTAAAAATGTCGAAAACTTTTTGCGTTCTTCGTCAGTCAGCTCTTGATAAAAGTTTCTGTTCTTGCGATCCAACTGTCGCATTTCGTTGCCAATGTTCAACTTGTCGCTCATTACCAGGCCTTGCTGTAGTCTACAATTTCACAGTTACGGCTAATGTCCTTGACAAAGTACACACAATCGGG
>Ga0206128_1004758_pt1 | contig 10439 bp, 8 predicted proteins | sample Helgoland_Spring_7_FD_148601 | JGI IMG/M metagenome (GOLD analysis project Ga0206128, IMG submission 148601) | Pelagic subsurface seawater microbial communities from Kabeltonne, Helgoland, North Sea - Helgoland_Spring_Bloom_20160426_1 | ecosystem: Environmental > Aquatic > Marine > Epipelagic ...
GGGGTTGGCACATGAAAGTCGTGCCCGCCACCATGATCAAAGTTCAAGCAGAAAAAGAAGTGGCTCAATGCGAAAACTGCGGCCGCATCCTGCACCTGTAATTTGATACAACCTCAACTGAGCAATGACACCCGAATCGATTCTTGAGCTCCTCAAGCAAGTCCCCTATCCCGGCTTCTCACGGGACATCGTTTCCTTTGGCCTCGTCAAGGATGTCAGCATTGATGAGGGCATCGTCACCGTCACCATCAGTGTGCAAACCAACGATGCCTCCGTACCTGAGCAAATCTTCAAAAATTGTCACGCCATTCTCGACCCGCTACCTGAGATCAAACACGCCAGGATTGAGCTCGATGTTCAAGACCCTGCCACCCAGGCAAACACGGATGCCGCAGGATCTAGCGCCATCAAAAACACCATCCCTGGTGTTAAAAACGTCATCGCTGTAGCCTCAGGCAAGGGCGGCGTGGGAAAATCCACCGTTTCAGCAAACCTCGCTGTGGCACTCGCCAAGGCCGGCCATAAGGTGGGCCTGTGTGACTGTGATCTGTATGGACCATCGATCGCACACATGTTTGGTAGCCGTGAGCGTCCACTTGCTACCGAGGACAATGAAATCATTCCCATCTCCGCGCATGGCATACAACTGATGTCCATGGGCTTTCTGCTCGAGGAAGCTTCACCTGTGATCGTTCGTGGGCCACTCGCCACACGCTACACTCAGCAGTTCCTCCAGAATGTGGCCTGGGGTGAGCTTGATTACCTGATCCTTGATCTGCCTCCAGGCACCGGTGACATTCAGCTCACCATTGTCCAGACCATTAGCCTCACAGGTGCCGTCATCGTGACCACACCACAAGAAGTTGCTCTCATCGATGCCCGCAAGGCCATCTCCATGTTTGACAAAGTCAACGTCTCTATCATGGGCTTGGTCGAAAACATGGCTTGGTTTGAATGTGAACACGGCACTCGTTATCCCATTTTCGGTGAAGGCGGCGGTGCCGCTGAGGCCAAGAAACTCAAGCTGCCCTTATTAGGTCAGATCCCGATCAATATCCCGACTCGCGAGCAAGGTGACGCAGGCACCCCTGTTGCCCTTATCGATCCCGCTGAAAATGATGCCAGTGCCGCCTTTGCCGCCCTAGCAACAAGTGTCGACCAGATAGCTCAAAGCTAGAGCCGGCTTGCAAGGCAAGTTGCTCTGCTTAGCTCTCAAATGGCAGCTAAGCAACTTAGTCATTTTGCTGACGATATTTGAGCCCCAGCAAGGGACGGGCTCCGACACCTATTGACAAATCAATATTCAAGCAACATCCTCTGGAAGCCAAGTAATTAGCGAGAAATGACTCCTGAATCTATTGAAGAAATCATGCGCCGTGTGCACCTCCTTGAGATCAAGGCGAGGCGTCTGGCGAGGGAGACATTCAGTGGTGAGTATCAATCTTCCTTCAAGGGTAGCGGCCTTGATTTTGAGGACTACAGGGAATACCAACACGGTGATGAAACCCGCTTCATTGACTGGAATGTGACTGCTCGGAAGGACCATCCCTACATACGCACCTTCCGTGAAGAACGTGAGCTCTCTGTGATTCTCGCTGTTGATGTATCAGGATCGAGCCTCTACGGCAGCAGCCAGCTAAGTAAACGTGAGCTCGCTGCAGAACTTGCCGCCGTGCTTGCCTTCAGTGCTAATATCAATGGTGACAAAACAGGGCTGCTTCTCTTTGCCAGCGAACCCATTCTTTATCTTCCTCCCGCAAAGGGCAATAAACACGTCTTGCGAATGATTCGTGAAATCCTAGCGGCAGAGCCCGACAACCCAGGCACATCCATCCCTGCAGCCTCAGACTTCCTTCTTCACACCGTCAAACGAAAGGCTGTTGTGTTCCTCATTTCAGACTTTTTGGCACACGATCTCAAAAAACCACTCAGCGCGCTCGCCAGTAAACACGACGCCATCGCGCTGCGTGTCACTGACCCAATGGAAAAGAAATTGCCTCGTGTCGGCAAGGTCACCTTGGCAGACCCTGAGACTGGCGCACAAACAACCGTAAATACCAACAATGCCAATGTTCGCATGGGCTTTGAAAGACTCAGTCAACGTCACAACGAGGGCCTCGCCCAGCTCTTCAAGCAACAAGGCATTGACCACCTTGAGCTGAGCACCACCGGTGATTACCTACCTCACCTGCACCGCCTATTCAAAGAACGCACCCGCAGGCGAAACTCCTAACATCATGACCCCAGACATTCATGACATCACCAGCCCCGAGGAATTCCTCCTCGGACAACCACCTCTATGGCAGTCACCGTGGTTTTGGGTATTGATGATCACAGGGATTCTTCTCATGGGCTTTGTTATCCACAGGCTTACCAAGAAAAAAACCAATCAGAAAAAGCGCAGGCAGCTCCTAGAAACTGCTGTTGAAGCTCTCTCAGCCTTAAAAGCAGAGATCGACTCGCTGAAGCCCCAAACCTCTGCCGTGCGCATCTCCCTGATCATGCGCCAATACCTCGAGGCTGCCTTTGAGGATCCCGCCCTTTTCGAAACCGATGAAGAGCTCACCCTTCGGCCGCACGCACTGGCTCAGCTGCAGCATGACTGCCGCACAGCCGTCATTGATCACCTTCATAAGCTCACGCAGCTCAAATACGTTGAGGCGGGTCAGCAAGGTCCTATTTTAGAACTCATCGATCAGGCCATTGAGGTCCTGTACATGATCGAGCCAGCCACGGCTGAGCAAAAATCCCCGGATCAAAAATCCGTTGATCAAAAAGCCCCTGAGTAGATGCAAGATTTCATCCAGCAATTTACCTTTGCCGACCCGTGGTGGTTGCTCGGCCTCATCGCGCTTATCCCCCTGCTCTTTATCGGCGGCAAATCAGGCACGCCAACGGCAATCACCTACTCCTCCTTATCTATTCTTGCCAGTCTGGGCCGTAAACCAAGGCGCCTACCAGGATTCGTTACCTTCTCATTGCTCCTACTCGCCCTCATCTGTGCGATCATCGCCATGGCACGTCCACAGCTGCGCAACGAGCAATCAGAAAGCACCGCAAGTGGTGTCGACATCATCCTCGCCATCGACATCTCCTACTCGATGCAAATTGTCGACTTCGTGCTCAACGGCAGACGTGCCCAACGCATCACCGTGGCAAAAAACACCGCAGAGGCATTTATCAATCAGCGCCAAAATGACCGCATGGGCATCGTTGCTTTTTCAGGCCGCCCTTACATCACCAGCCCCATCACGCTTGAACATGATTGGCTCATTGACCAGCTCCGAGAACTTCGGCCAGGCCTCGTCAAAGAGCAAGGCACAGCCATCGGCTCAGCCATCGCCGCTGCAGCTAGCAGACTGCATGAGCGTGAGTCCAAAAGCAAAGTCATCGTTCTGGTCACAGACGGCTCCAACAACTCAGGCCGCATTGCTCCTCTTGAGGCCGCTAAGCAAGCTGCCGTCTTAGGCATCAAGGTCTACGCCATCGCAATCGGCACCGAGCAGGGTCGCCTCAACAACTCCATCCAAGCACACCCGCAACAAGAATTTGATACCAAAACTCTGCAAGAAATCGCTAAAATCACCGGCGGCGAATACTTCCGGGTCAAAGACACCGACAAACTCCGAGACACCTTCAACTCGATCGACCAGCTTGAAAAAACCGAAATCAAGCAGCATAGTATTGTCAGCATCAAAGAGCTCTTCCCATGGTGCGCCTCTGCCGCCCTCATCTTCACCGTCATCGGCCTGACCATGCAAGCGATCAAAAGCCCCACCGCCCCCTAAGATTTCAGTCTAAGCATTCCGAGAAATACCATGTCGTTCGTTCACCCAAGCTGGCTTTTACTGCTGCTCATCCTTCCGATGATCTTGCTCGCTGCTATCCTGACAACACGAACCAGCAACAAAGCATGGCAGCAGCTCGTCGCCGCCCGGCTGCGCAAACAGCTCGTCAAAGAAGGCTCCACCACACGTCGCTGGATAGCACTGGTCATGGGACTACTCGGCTGCGCCCTGCTGATCATCGTGCTAGCCCGGCCTTATGGTGGCGAGACCTCGACAACAGAACAAATCCGCAGCCGCAACATCCTCATTGCCATTGATACCTCGCGCTCAATGCTGGTCGAAGACGTTGCCCCGAACCGCATCAGTCACGCCAAAGCCATGGCGCTCGAGCTGGTGCAAATTTTTCCCAATGATCGCATCGGAGTGATTGCCTTTTCCGGGGCTGCCGTTTCCATGGCTCCACTGACCATCGACCATACCGCGGTTCATGAGACCATCAGCCAGCTGGACACCAATGTCATCCCCTCAGGAGGATCGGACCTCGCTGCTGCCGTTGAGCTCGCCATCGAAACCTTTGAAAAATCCGACAAACAATCCAACGCCCTGATCATCATCAGTGATGGCGAGGACCACTCTGAAAAAATTCAGTTTGCGGGTAGCGAGATTCGGGATGCGGGCACTGCCGTATGCACCATCGGTGTCGGCTCCGCGGAGGGCGGCATGATTCCTGACTTGCGCACTCTGGATGGCAAATTCCGCGACATCAAAGGCGACACCGTCTACAGCAAGCTCAACTCAAGCGCCCTTGAACAGCTCGCCAACGCCGGAGCAGGCTCTTACGTAGCAGCCTCATCAGGAGCAGATCATACCATTCGCCGCGCATTAGCCTCGCTAGAGAGAACCCAAGAATCTGGCCGCGTCATTGATATCCCCAACGAAACCTACCAATGGTTTCTGTGTCCGGCCATTGTTCTACTCATTCTCTCTGTCTTGATCCGCTCCAACCTCTTCACGGCTAAACTCCCGACGCTAACAACGGCCTCAGCCCTTCTTGCCCTTCTTACCCTGATGCTCGCCGGCAGCCCGCATCTGCAGGCGGCCTCGACCATGGAGCGTGCCGCAGACGCCTACCAAATGCATGACTACCATGGCGCGATCGAATTATTCAGCGAAGCCCTTGCTGAAGCCCAGGCAGAATCGGACACACGCCAGCAGCACATCATCGAGTTCTCACAAGGCAGTGCCGCCTATCGCCTCAGCCGCTGGGATGTAGCCAGCCGCTATTTCTCCCGAGCCTTGCTCAGCGATGATGGCAAGCTGCAGGAAAAGGCGCACTACAACCTCGGCAATACCCTCGTTCAATGGGGATGGGCCACCCTCGACCTACCTCCATCAAGCGGCACGGAAAATATATTCCTAGAATCCATGCGTCAACTTTATGCGGATCCCGCTGAGCAACAAACACAGGTCCCAGCAGCTCAGGCAGGTCAGGCCGACCAAGCAGCCCAAGCCCCCAAACTGACAGCCGCCGATGTAGCCAAGATCAAAACCAACTGGCAAGACGCGATCAGCCACTACCAAGCTTCCTTAGTGGTGAATACCGACAACACAGAAGCCGAGGACAACCTCCGCGAGGTTGAAAAAATGCTTGAGCAGCTCAAGGATGCGCAAGAACAAGCCAAGCAGGAAGCCGAGCAAAAAAAGGAAGACCAAAACAAAAAGGAGCAAGGCGACCAAGAAAACAAGCAGGAGGGTGAAGGCGACGGAGACAAAAAAGACTCAGATCAAGAGGGTGAAAAAGACGATGGAAACAAGGGCGATGGCAATGATTCGGATCAGCAAGACAGCCAAGCAGACAATCAGAATAACCCCCAGTCAGGAAACCCCGAAGATAGCGGAGAAGAGCAAGCAGCCGAGCCGAACCCTGAAGAGACCAAGGAGGAGTTTGCAGCACGCATTCTCAAGGAACAGTCTGATGCTGAAGTCCGCCCCGTGAGACGCCGCCTCATGCAGCTGCGCAGACCTGAGAAAGACTGGTAATGACAACCCGCACGGCCATGCCCCATTTTCTAGCTTTTACCACCTTTCAGCGATGCCTGTTTACATGCATCGCCTTGTCGGCTTCTGCCCTGATCTCTCAGGGTCAACAGCAGGAACCCGCGGCTGCCATTTACGCCCAGTCAGAGCTTACTAGCAAACACCTGATCACCGGGGAGCAAACTTATCTCAAGATCAACATCCAGAATGCCAGCCGAGGCTTTCGCCCCTCAGCACCGCAAATCCCCAACACCGCGGTGAATTTCGCCAGTAATAGGGTTGCGATTGATAGCCGGCGACGCATCACCCACTCTTTTATCTATCGGATAAGACCCGCCAAACCAGGCATCTATACCGTGCCGCCCGTATCCGCCACCGGCAGAGCAGGCCAATACTCAGGCCAGGCCTTAAGCTTTGAAGTGCGTGATCCCAATGAGCTTATCAAGGTCCCCTCAGGCGTAGCCGGCCAGGATGTTCTGATCGGCTGGTTCCCCGCAAAAACAAAGCTCTATGCAGGCGAACAGTGCCCGCTAACGCTGAAAATATACGTGCCTACCCAGCTGCGCCCAAGCAGTTGGGGGCTGCCTGAATCCGAGAAAGACAACTGCCTCGCCTGGCGTTTCAGCGCACCCACAAGGGACAACCTGGGCGAAGTTTTTATTAATAAAGCCTCCTACATCTCCGCACCCTTCAAAACAACCCTCAGTGGCATCAGCCCGGGCAAAGCCACCTTTGGCCCCACCCGTTTGAGCATCGTCTCAAGAAAACTCACCATCGACCCTCGACGTGGCAACAGCATATCCGACGTGCCTTTGAGCATCTCGCTACCCGCCATCGACTTTGACATCCTACCACTGCCTCCAGGTGCGCCCGCAGGCTTTAAAGGTGCTATTGGCAAATTCAATATCGCCGCCGAATCCAAAAAAGCATCGATCAAGGACACCGACACCGTCGAGGTTTTGCTCCAAGTCCAGGGAGAGGGTAATCTCGAAAACATTCAAGCCCCACAACTCACCGGCAAAGGCTGGAAAATCATCGACTCCTCAAAAATCACCCGAGGTGGCGAGAGAAGGCTGGCCCAAGGAGCCGTCACCTTCCGACAAATTCTACGACCCGAGTCATCTGCAGCATCTGCAGCATCGAGCAAGCTGCCCTCCACCATTCCTCCTTATTCACTGAGCTTTTTCAATCCCGACAATCAATCCTACTACACGCTAACAACCGCCCCGATCCCTATCAGCGTCACCAGAACCCTTGATGTCTCTCAAGTCGTTGAGAACGCTGTCAGCAAGCCCATCCAGTCCGCAGCACAGCGTCCAGAGGAGATGCGTGACATCCTCGGCTTCATCCAGCAGGCCACCAGTCCACGGCCCCAAGACGCCGGCAGCATGCTCAACAAGCTGCGGCAGCTACTACGATCTTATTGGCAGCTGATCCCCGCCCTCATCTGCCTGATCATCCTCTCCATCCCCATCCGCAAAAAAATAAAAGCCTACCAACAAAACCCCTCCAGCAAACACCAACAAAAAAAGGCCCTCAAGGACATTGCCGACGCCCCAGACACAGAGACCTTTTATCGCCGTGCAGGCGGCTTCATCGAGCAGTGGCTGACTCCCGATGACGAGCTCAACCACATCCTTACGGAACGTGATGAGCAATGTTTTTCATCAAGTGGAGGACAAGAGGAAATCAAACAAATCTCAGCTCAACGCAGACAAGAAATCACCGACTCACTCAAACGCCACGCCAAACGCAGTATGATGCTTCTGCTCGCCTGCATCACCGGCATGACCATGATTGCAGCAGACCGGCTTCAAGCAGCACAGGAGGCTCTACAGGGCGATACAGGCCCCTTACTGCTCACTGCACAGACCGCGCTGGACAAGGGCCAGTATCAGCAAGCCATCGCCCTTTACCTCGAAGATTACCCCAATCCCCGCCAAAGCCCCGCTGACATCCTCTACAACATCGGTAACTGCCACTACCTGCTCGAGCAACCCGGTCTCGCCGCACTCGCCTGGCGCCGTGCACTTGTGCAGCAATCAGACCACCTTCAGGCCCGCAAGAACCTACGCTACCTCGAGCTCAAAGAAGGTGCCTCCACCCCTGAGGTCGAGCACTGGCAGCAGCAGCTCACCACCTTGCCGCTCAATCTCTACCAAAACCTCTACCGTGCCTCACTCTGGGTGCTACTCATTGCCATGCTCTTACTGCGCTTATTCAGACCTCAACGCCCCACCACCCTGCTCATTCTCATCTTTCTGATGCCCATCACCGCCATCCTTGCTGCGATGGGCTGCTATTTCTATCCGGATACTGAGGTTCACACTCCCTATACTCAACAAGCCGTTTGCCTGTCAAAAACAAGCCTCTACCCCGAGGCTCAAAGGCAAATACAGCCCCTCATGACCTTGGCTCCCAGCTCACTGGTCACGGTAAACTCCAGCCGTGGATCCTGGCTCTATGTCACCACTAGTGATGATCAATCAGGATGGGTCACCGACAGGTCCATCTCACCGGTGGTCCAAGGTGATTGATCAAGCTTCTTGAAGGCTCGCCAAGTCAGCATAAAAAAACCCAGTCCATAGGTGGACTGGGTTGCATAAAAAATGAGGCCCCTACAAATGAGGGCAACAACAGACGAGCTTAACGCCCAGCGTTGTTCTTGCTAAAATCAGGTTTAATCACAGCGGTCACTTTATTTTTACGGAAGGAAACCTTGCCGTTGAGACCATGTTTGTCACCGATGCTAGTCTCGTAGAAATACACCAGATCCACCTGCGGACGCAGCGACTTGACCGTTCTTGGTGGTTTGCCAAGGGCATCATTGACTTGCTCGATGCTAGCTCCATTGACGACCGTTTTCCACTGATCTTCCTGAGTCCAGCGAAGGTTACGCCACGCGCTGTTACTGAGTATTTCGGCAGTAGCACCACCACCTAGAATGCCACGATTAGAAGCACCCGTATTCGTTGCCAAAACTTTCACCTCCTTTGTCTTCTGCTCGTTAACAGACAAACGAGACTCGAGCTGAGCCAGGCGCTTTTCCATCAGAGCTAGCTTGGCAGCCATTTCCTCTTCAGAAGCAGCGGACAGGTTGGGCACGGTGGATACGACGAGCAGCGCAGAAGTAGCGCAGCATAGATATTTACGAGTCAATGAAGTGGAACTGAACATAAACCCAAAGTCTGTGATATCCCCTAGGCTTGCAAGCAGAAAATAGACGGGGACATCAAGCGCATGAAAGAGCACAAAAAAGAGCACAAAAAAGCCCCCCAGCCGAAACTGGGAGGCTTAAAGTAAAATTTGAATTTAAATCAAATTAGAATGTGAAGAGAACTTCAACAGCACCAACGAGTGCTTCGTAGTCTGCATCTTGTCCGCCAGCACTGGCATCGCCGTCAATGTAGCTGATCTCAGTGATGATCGCTAGATTGTCGGTAACCGCGTAGTTATGAGCAAGCGTGTATTTGAGATACTCAAGATCAACCGTACCGCTGAACGCCTCACCGGTGAAATCATCGAGTGGGTCAGTTGCACCTGTGGAGGTGGCTGTGCCGGATCCAGTTGTCTCGGAATCATGGTAGCTGATACGCGCAGTAACTGAGCAACAATCGCTGTAAGCGTAGTTAGCCATGACCATAGCTTGAATAGCTTCAGAATCAGAATAATCTATGCTTCCACCATCAATAGTAATGTTTGCACCTGGGGCTTCAGCTGCACCTAAAGCAAAAACAGCAGCTTCAGAAACAGTATTTGCATTTGGCGTGTTGCTAAAACGGTCTGCGTCAGAATCGAGGTAGGCAATTTCACCACCAAATGTCCAAGCACCTGTCTGGTAGACAAGGTGTGTGTCTAGGGCTAGTGTGTCGCCTGTATCAGCATCTTCTTGAGCACCACCGATAAACCATGTAAGTTCGTCAGAAAGTGCAATTGAAGCACCGGCTTCAATGGAGTAAGATGAATCATCGTTACCACGACGAGGGTTTGTCACATCACCGCCAAGACGACCTCCATCGTTGTCAAAAGACTCGTCCTGGACAGACAGGTGATAAACATTGTCACCAGAAACCTTGGTCAGCTTAACACCCTGAGCATACTGTGGCAGGAAGTTTGCATCACCAAATTCGGTATCATCTGCGCCACCACCATTGTTAGTGCTGCCGAAATCATATGCCGTTGAATACTGATAAAGACCTGTTGGCTCTTTCGCTTCAAGTCCGAGACCTGACTCGTAACGACCAGCAGTGATGGTAAGACCATTGCCAAGATCGTAATTTACGAATGCCTGCTCGACTTCAACACCATCGTCGTTGTCGCGGTTATTGTCACCTTGATATTCAAGGTCAACCTGTGCGGTGACTTTGCCGAAGTTGAACAACCAGTCGATCTCGACTTGGTCGACACCAAAGGAGTTATCAGAACCTTCTACACCATTACTTTCATTACTTGAATGCGTGTAAGACGAATCGACAAAACCTGAGAAACTGAGGAATTCATTAATTTTGATTTCCGCAGTCGCAAGGCTTGAGGCCGCTGCAAGAGCGGACGTAATTGCAATTGTTTTTTTCATAGTTTGTATTGTTTATTTGGGTTGGTTTGTTCGAGGTAATG
>Ga0206128_1004760_pt1 | contig 10438 bp, 21 predicted proteins | sample Helgoland_Spring_7_FD_148601 | JGI IMG/M metagenome (GOLD analysis project Ga0206128, IMG submission 148601) | Pelagic subsurface seawater microbial communities from Kabeltonne, Helgoland, North Sea - Helgoland_Spring_Bloom_20160426_1 | ecosystem: Environmental > Aquatic > Marine > Epipelagic ...
CCCCCTGCACCCGTTGCAATTTCTTGTAGACTTTGTGGATTAGTTAAAAAGTTATTGATTGTTTCAATTTGATAGTCACGCAACACAATAGGTTGCCCTGCTATTGGATGCCCCTTGGGCCATACTGTATCTGCAAATGTATTTTCATCTACAGGCTCTAACACAAACTCGCACTGATAATCGCGAGTGTCATTTAGTGTTATGTCATAGCCTTGTGCTACTAGCACAGGAAGAATGTCTGGCAGTAAGTTAATGTATGTGCTACCACCTAGTTGAAAGAATGCTTTTTTGCCATCCCAGCGTCCAAGTTTAACAGCAGGCAGGTAACGTGCATAAGGAATCTCATACTTGAACATGTTGGATAACTTCTTGCGAGTATCCAAGTCAAGGCCTTCGATCTTACAGTTCACTTCATCTTTTACATGAATTATAGCAGGTTTCATTGCAATCCTTTTTGCCCCAGGTTTGTTCTAACCAGCGAAAACTATCAAGTTGTTCTTGTAGTGTTTCACCTTTTGGGTGTATGTGTTGTCTTACTCCATGATAACAACAAGGTAATACTTCACCACTAGCGTTAACATATATATTACTATCTTGTTTTAACTCACAACTTATTATAGCATCGCTATAATCATTTTGCAAGACAAATGGATTTTTAAGCATTTCTAAATGTTGTTGTGCATCATATTCATATTTTTCCGCAGTCCTATTATGAGGTAATAACCAGCCCACTTCTTCGCCTTGATTGTTTAGGATAGGGCCGTGGTTGCGTTCATCATTTACAACTTCAAAACTAGCGAATCCCATGCGCTTGCTTAGCCTATCTGCACTTTGTATTTGGTGTACATTGTGTTTAAACACAACGAACTTCCAGTGCGCTATGCCACCTGCATCTATAAATGCACTAGCACGTTCCATTACCTTATCCCATGCAACATCCTGTCTGTATATATGATTAGTATCCTCAAGTCCATCTATGCTAAATGTCATTTGTACACCTAGTCTTGCAAGATTAACGTATGTATCTACACGCCCACAACTGCCATTTGTTGTCACACTAGATGAAGTAAAAAGTTCAGTAAGTTCAACTATTTTTGGATTCATCATTGGATCGCCATAGTTGCCATTAAACAAGCCATGTGCGTTTTCTATTTGACTTACAGTGTTTGCGAGATTTTGTACACTTAAATGTTTTTGTGGTAAGTCTAAAATGTTCCATCCGCAATAGTTCCGAGGACATTGTGGGCAACGTGCATTACAGTATGTGCTTGCTTCAATATGAACAATTTTAATCTCGGAAACGTTTAACAATTTCTTGTGCTATCCTTTCGTGTCCTTGTTCCAATGGATGCCCGCCAGGCCCATGCGGTGTACCATATGCCCATTCGACAAATCTGCCTATATAGGATAGTGTATCAATAGGAGTATCCCATGCTGTACAAAAATAGTGTGGCACTTTTAAGTATTCATCCAGTAGTTTTATTTGTGTATTATATTTACTCTTTGCCCACGCTGTATCCCAATTGTTAAAAATATCTGGACGAGTGCGATGTGTGCAATGTTGTGAACTTAATTCTATTCTATCCGGAGTAGTCCATCCTATGATAATTAAATCTGGTTTTTGTTGAGAATAAAATTCAACTGTGCTACGAATAATGTAGTCATTACTAGCACCAGGCTGTGCATCGTTAACTAGTTCGTATCCCAACATCTTAGCAAGCAACACAGGCCATGCACGAGTTTGGCTCTCCAACTCACTGCCATATGTAAAACTATCACCATTTGTATAAAGTAGTTTCATAATATCCATTATAACATAAAGTGAACGGGTAGTCTATTTCTAAACTACCCGTTCTGAACCGCGATTGGAGGAGAGAGGAGAGAGGAGCCGCGGTTCAATCCGTCAAATTTTTAACAACCGTTTTTACAAACGTTTCATACAAGTGCTTTCAGCAAGCGCACGCCAGTTGTTAGGACTAATTTTCATTAGGTCTGCAACCTTAAGCGCCATTCGTAAACTTACTTCACGAAATTTATTACAGTTCTCAGCCATAAAATCTACTATTTCAGCTTCTTGTTTCATATCCATACTGTAATCCTTGAACAGATCACCAACTGCCGCAATCTGTTTTACACGCAGGATCTTATCACGCATAGTATCCAGTGTAAGATCCAAGTAGTGACAGCGCGACTGCAATGCTTCAAGATGATCCTGTAGTCGCTTGCTTTTAACATTCTCAAACTTAATGTTAGTAATAAAGCAAGCACTGCCTTTAAATTCAAACTTGTCTGGGATGCCTTCACTGCGCAGTTTGTTGGACTCTGCGTTCCAATAAATCATCCGCTTTTTGCCGCTATCAAGTGCAGCCTTAAGAATGTTTAGTGCAAGATCATCCATCAATACACTATCACAGTCATCAAACACGAGCACATTGCCTTTGTCTGAGTATTCATATAGTTTAGCGTAAAGTCCTAGTGCAGTCATTGCACCTTTAACGACTTCGTATTTACGCCGCTGGTTTGTCATATCTCCAAAAAGTGAACTCTTGTTAAGTTCTTCTTCTACACCATAACTCTTACCCACGCCCGGAGGTCCAGTGACAATCAGCGCACGGATATCACTTGCAACAAGCGACTTGGTCATCTGATCTAAGATTTCAAATCGTTGTGCAATTTCACCCATGCGCTTTTCGTCTTGCTCTGGGGTAAATGTAGAAGAGGCTGCAACTTCGACCTTAATGCTTTCTTGCTTATTGAAAACATCTTGTCCGACAAAATCAAGTTGATCCTGAGTTGTTTTAATGCGAACTTTTGAAAATTCTGCACCAAACACACTTGACCCATCAACTGTGATGTATCCGCCGTTTGCGCCAAACTGGAAATTCTTAATAACAGGGAAAACAGTATTCTTTACTGTGCGGTTCCTGTACTCTCCGCTTTTTACTAGAACGTATGACATGTCTCTCTCCAAATCATTTGTTTAACTTACTCTTATATAATAACATCTTATGCAGCAATGTCAACCTTTTTAGTAAAAGTATTATAAAGGCGTTTGTTGAAAAAAGTTTTATATACTGTATTATATTCTTGTGCTTCTTCAACCGAAGATTTTTCTACTAAAGTTTGTTTTACTAATTCCATAGGACCATATGGTTGAAATAATCCTGTATGCATCCAAACAAATTTAGGTGTAACTTTAGTTACAATTCCAAAATTACCACCCTTTGCACACACAATATCACCAACTGCAAACATTTTATCTCTCCTCAAAATCAACTTACTCTTTATAATAGCACAGTATAAGGATGTGTCAACCTTTTTGTATGCCTAATTCGCGATAACAATACTGTACGCATTTGGCTTGCGCACGACAATCTTCTAATGCATTGTGTGCAGCAAAGTTTAGTGCTTTGCGAGGATCTTTTGGCATAAGTTGAAACAGTGTTCTACTATCGCGCACGTTCCAAAAGTTCCATGGTTTGTTATGTCCTTTTTGACGCAATAGTGTTTCAATAATAGTAATATCAAAACCATAACCTTGAGCCCAAATAACATCCACGCCTACTACCCAACGTTGCAAATCACGAATAAACTCATCAACACTTACACGATCTTCATCACCTAGTGCTTCTTGCCAAATCTCTTCAGGCTGTGTACCCCACCATTCTATTGTATTTTGATCTATTGTGCGCTCTAGTGCAACTTGTTCATCGACATCTATCCTATGATACATTTCTGCATAAGGTTCTGCATTGCTCAGTGGATCAAACTTAATAGCGCCTGCTGTAAGAATAACTGCATTGTTGGTTGTGTCCAATGTTTCTAAATCAATCATACCATGTATTGCCATTTATCTTACCTCATATAGCGGGCAGTTAGGATCTAAGTAATGCTGCCTATTTTTTAATAGTCTATCCTTAAGGTCACCATAGTTGGGTATTCCTTTTTCAAGTACCGATCTATTACTTTCAATCATGTGTTCTATTCGTAGATCATCTTCTACTGTGTCATAGCTGTGGTCAAAAACATCATCAAAAACATCAAATCCATGGTTTCTAAGTTCCTGCACATGTCCACGATTACTTATATACAGCGCCGGGTGTAGTGCAACAAAGCACTGTGTTGTTTTTTCTGTTATAAAATCATAGGGCAAATTATATCTGGTTTCAGTTACAACACTAAACTGGCAACGATTGTAAACTGGCTTTAGTTGTTTTAAATTAGCATTGTTGCCAGTTGCGGCTAGACCCTGATTATAATCAATTGGATCCCAATCATTATGATCAGGCACATTCCATCCAATTGCTTTATAACTAATTAATCTATTAGGCATATTTTGCAGTAGTACCACTGCTTTGTCTCTGTGCCGTCGCCTATTCATATTCAAGCATAAAAACACAAATTCTTTTTCTGTTGAGAATGAAAAATTATCCGCTACATTAATGCGTTCTATACCTTGACGTTGTTCATAATGGAATTTAGGAAAACAAACAAATTTTAAATTTGGATAAATTTTTTCAAGATGCCTATGCCATACATAAAAGGTTACTTGGTCAATTTTATCTCCATAATGATCTATGTATTTTTCAAGTTCTAACACTACGCCATTTTTAAATGTAAGATCATCTTGCAAGAATATATCCGCAGGTGGCTTATATGTATATATAGGCCAACCTGTGTCCGGGCTGTGCAAACTTGTTATTATATCACCGTCACTTCTGGTTTGTATTAATCCCACTGGAGGCGGATTGTTTTCTAAATTATACATTTCTCAAACTACGCAGTGCGCCTTCAATTCTCGTAGGATATTCTCCCAGGAATGTGCCTGCTTCTAAGTCGCCTTTGTTAATATATTCTTTGTGATAATGTGTAATGTCATCCCAGCGTTCCAGCATAGTCTTGCCCATGTTGTCAAAAAATCCATCACTAAAAATAGGATCGTCTTGTTTGTAATACGCATAACTAGCCATCAAATAGTAGGGCACCATCATGTTTAGATTTTCCATAAACAACAAGGCTGCATGTTGATCCCAGTTCTTTTTCTGTCTAGGTAGTGCCATTAATCTCTCCTCAACTTCAACTTACTATTAAACATAGCACGTTATAGAGATATGTCAACCTATTTTCCCCACAAATTTAACAAATCCATTCTAAGTTCGTCAATCATTTGGTCACCAAACTGATCAAAGAAGTAATCTCTGTTGTAGTTAATCAATCCTTGCAGATCCTCAAATATTTTTTGCATCTCAACTGCACTCATTGGTTCCTGTGTAAAGTGCCAGTTGCTGTTAATCATATCCTTCATACGCACAACATTATCCAAGTCGTCATATGCTTCATCAAAGATGTAGTTGTATGAATGAAATCCATATCCACGAATCTGTTCCACTGCGTACTGATGCGCACACATTAGGAACGGATGTCCTGCTACAATAGCATTAAAAGTCTTTTCAGTAATTATACCAAATTCTTCTGTGTACTGACTTTCACTAACAATAGTAAACAGTGCTGTGTTATAGTTCTTACGCATTGCAAGCAAGTTACTGAGATTGTCATAGGTGTTGTCGTATTCTTCAACACTCAAATTAGGATACTTTAGTTCTTTGCCCTTGGTTTGCAAACTTACATTACCAATGTCTAACATGCTATCTAAGGCTGCGCGATGCGGCTTGTAGATGCGCTGCGGGCACACAAAGTTGTATTCAAAATCTTTGTGTTCTCTGCTAAACGCTTCGCGCAATACATCTTCTGCCGCTTTATAACTGCACCAAGTTTCATACTGGTGGCTACTAAATTCAATTAAATGAAAACTATCCTTGGGCCAATCCTTTTTAAGACCCAAGGGCCATATTAATACAATAATGCGATCCATGGGAAAATCATTTTTAACAAAATGCTGATGTAGTTTAGTAAGTTCACCTGGGACTTTGTGATCCTCATAACGAGTTAGCATGTCCTGCAGATTAATTACCAGTCGATACTGTGGATCCTCAAAGTTGCAAAACTCTGTGCTACGAGGAACATTCACATCCCAGCCAAAGTCCGTAATAGGATAAGCCAGAGCAGCGTCTAATACTTCTGCTCCGGGGAAAACTTCTCTGACAATGTTAATCCAATGTTTAAAATACATTTGCTAGTATCAACACAGCAAAAATAGCAATCCAACTCACGATTACTACTTTAACTAATTCATTAAATATCCACATCTTAGAATCTTTCTTCCACACTCTTTATATGTTTGCATTTACGATAAGCAACACAGTTACAATCAAAGCCATATTCTGTCATTTCAACTGTGTATGCATCGCCCTTGCTACCTGTGACGGGCCACTGAACACCCACAAATGGATGTCCTTTGGTGTTTACAATTTCACTGGTGTGTGGGGTTATGCAAATGATTCTGTTGATTCAGCAACCTTGCCGAGGATCATCGACTTGTCAATGCGTGTGACAGTTGATCCAAATGGTGTATTGCCATAGTTAGCAACTTCAACTGTTTTGCGATTGACCTTGCGTACAACACCAACCTTTTGCAATCCGCCATATTCCCAAGCAATCTTGTCGCCTTTGATAATGCCAGCGCCGTTGCGCTTGCCAAGGAATGTAATGTGTGAATTATACTGTGCTGCCAATACATGCATATCTGATGTATCAGTAATCTTACGCATTGCTAGTAATGCTGCTTCGAGTTCTGGTGAATAGTTCATTTGTTTCTCTCCAAACATTTAACTTACTATTAACAATAACACATATACAGGATGTGTCAACCTATATTTTGCTTGCCCAATATTCTTCCCAGGCTTCACTACAACAATCTTCGATTTCTGCCACACTCCAATGCGGCACAAGATTCTTTTGCTTGACAGCTTCTGCCATTACATCAGTTAGATGTTCACAGTTACCAATTGCTTGTTCAATAACATCAAACATCTTTTCTTCACTATCAAAAACGTAACTTGACATTCCCATTTCCATCTCCTTAAAAAAACAACTTACTATTAAACATAGCACAGATACAGAATATGTCAACCTATTATAGGAATTAACAATTCTTCAACTAGTCTTAGATGTGCGTTTCTATTAGGGTGATGACCATCAGGCCAGAACAGTTTATGAGTATCTGAATCTAGATCATATTCTGCAGAATAAATATGTTCATCTATTTTAATTTCTTGATTTGTCCAGTGGTCAATTAATGTTTTATCAGCTCTTGCGGGATAGACCCATGTCCTGCATAAAGTCTCAATATGTTCTCTGTATGGTAACAGATAACAGCGTAGATTTGGTGTTACTATCTGTATATTAGGATATTCCTCACTGACCCAATTGGGTACTTGATGTACCCCGCCTATTAATAGAATATCTGTCATCCGAACCCTGTCAAATTGATTGCGTAATAAAGTATCTTGCTGTTCGCGATACCCTTTCATAGTAGTGGCTATATCCTGTTCTGATATATCTCTTAACGGGTCTGTTAGGAACCATATAACGTGATCAATATATTTTTCCTTAAATGCATGCAGTTTATCAACTTGTTTTTTATTACTCGAAGCGCCATGAGCAAGATTGTACACATGATAGCCTGCTTTTTGTAAATAATACACTGTGCCTCTATGCAAAAGTCCGTACGGGCCTTCAGTTGTCAACCCCCATTCTCCGCATGCCCAGGAGTCTCCTAGTACAACAATCAATACTGACCTGTTACAGGTATTTCTCCTGTGATACTGTGCATCTTTTTCATAATCAACTGGATGTCAGCGACTGTTCTGAAACGTGTCACAGTATCACCAGGAGTTGTTATACCAGGCATTTCTACCATTTTGCCTTTGTGAAATACAGCAAGTTCAAACTTGTCCGTATGATTAATTTCGTCTACAATGCTTAACTTATAGTCAGGACCAAACCTAACAATCTTCTGTTTTGGCAGTGTCATCTTGTATCTCCTTGTATAACAATGATCTTAATTCATTACTGGTTTTTGGAAAAACAGTTAACTCAAAACAACGAATTTCATATCCATGTTCTCTTAAACGGTTTTGTACATATGCTTCATCTAATATAGTAATGCAAGGACTAGGTGTATCTTTTTGAGTGTTTATTATTTCACTAATCCATTTATCACAACGTTTCTGCAAATTATGATATCGCTGTTGTTTCTGCCAATTGGCATGGTTAGTCTTTATAATATCAATATCAGCATTAACAGTCAGCCCTAGTTTTTTAATTAAACCAATAATTAGTTCAGGAAATATATCTTCATTTGTATCAAAAAGTTGATTAGTTGTTAAATCAGCATTAATATTATTCGTATATGCGACAGCAAGACAATCTGATATCCAAAAACTTATCCATTCTCTTGCAGCCCAATCTTCATTATTGTTCCATTGTTCGCTAATTTGAAATTTAAAATCTGGAAAAAGACTAGTTAAATATGCCGGAACATTACTTAATTCTTGTTTTACAAACTGATTAACAAAGTAATCTAACTCATGCCCTGCAGCAGAATTAATTATTATATCAACATTATCTGACATTGAATGATCGAAAACAAAATATTTTTTCTTTGCTTTACTGCTTCTAAATGTATGACTACTGCCAGTTTGATCTATAATAAATTTATGGCCAGAACTTAAATTGCTATATGTATATATAGATTGCATTATATAACTGCCATAGCATCCAGGAGGCCATGTTACATGTATTTTAGACGTCTGACTTGGTGTCACCTAACCTCTCCTCAAAAGTGAGTTTAATAAGATCAAGTTCGCCATCAACAGTACGAGTTTTTACATACCCGCCTTCAACTAAGGTTGCCAGTGTTAGCGCAACACCTTTTGCAACGCCGTAATTATGACCAATCCAAAATCCAAATCCTGTGCCTACGATGTAAGCAATAGCGTACCAATAGATTGGTTCCATTTTTTATCTCCATATAGCGTAACTGCGCGAGCGTTATATTCATCTTCAGTTCTAGCAAGTTTTGCTAGGTGTGTATTCCAAATGCGTTTTGCATCTTTGTCTAGTTTTTTATTTAAAAGAATACTAGCAATAAGTTCTGCTCTGCGCTGTTGGCGCTCAAAATCAAACGGTCCCATTAGAGTTCCTCCACAATACCTAAAACTTCGGCTGCGCCTAGTGCGTATGCTGTATACATAACAAACACGCCTGCAATATCATCCATTACATAGCCTGCACTCCATAGTAGATAGCAGCCTAACAAACGTAGCGCACTTTTTACAAGACTAATGTAAAAGTGCTTCTTGCTGGGATCAACTGGTTCCATTATCTTTCTCCATTAATTTAAGTACCCAATGCAATTCTTCAGCGCATCTATTGTACCATTGTTTGTCATGTGCATCATGACATTTATGCGCTTCTTCATACAACTGCTTCATTCTAACATGAATGTATTCAGCGGGATCTGTTGTTTTGCCGCGCCTCATACTAACAAAAACGCTAGTAGTCCTAGCCCAAATATCCAGGGCCACAAACGCCAGCCTAGTTTAAAAGCGGCACTTATAATCATTACAAAAATAGCCGCACTAAAAGCAAATGCCGCAATATGGATTATCATATCCATTTTATCATACAGCAATTCAAATGTGCCTTGATCTGTAATAGCGATTTCCATTATCTACGCTCCATCTGCATAAGCAAGAACACAATAGCAATCGACAAACCCAACATTACATAAGAATCTGCTGCGGCGGCTGCGGCTGCGCCAACTGCGGCTAAAACATAAAACTTAATCATCTACTACCTCGCAACTACTGTTTTAACAACTTTAAAAGGGTTGTTAGTGTTAAAGATTTGCGCTGTACGCCCAAGTTTTTTAGCGGCAACTACAGCCTTATCCAGTGTAGGATATGTTCCAATTGTGCCTGTGGCACTTGTGAATACATCAAACATTATGCTAACTCCTTCGATAACAGTCTATGAAATGATTGTGCAAGTGGAGTAAATCCAAAGTCACAAACTACACTACAGTTGCCGTCTGCATCTGCAATAATGTCTCCAACTGAGATGCTGGTCATTTTTTCAAAGCGTGTGATACGATCCTCAGGACCAATGTTTCCAACTTCAAACACATGGTCTAAATCATCAGCAACAACTTCTGCTACCTTAGAATAACAATCATGCATTATACCGAGACGCACATCGCCGTCCAACATCGCTTCCATGCGAGCTTTGCTCTTTACATGACAATTGTGACCTTCTTTGTTGATAAGATCACTAAGGTCTTTGTCAATAACGATCTGATAAACTGAAAAAATCTGGGGCATATCTCTCTCCTCAAAAACAACTTACTATTAAACATAGCACAGATACAGATTATGTCAACCTTTTATTCGTCACTATCTGCTTTGGCAGCCTTTTCTGCTTGTTCTTTGGTTGGACGACCTGGGCCGCGCTTCCAAATGTTCGTTACCAAGCCTTC
>Ga0206128_1004767_pt1 | contig 10420 bp, 9 predicted proteins | sample Helgoland_Spring_7_FD_148601 | JGI IMG/M metagenome (GOLD analysis project Ga0206128, IMG submission 148601) | Pelagic subsurface seawater microbial communities from Kabeltonne, Helgoland, North Sea - Helgoland_Spring_Bloom_20160426_1 | ecosystem: Environmental > Aquatic > Marine > Epipelagic ...
AAAAAAAAGAGCGACTCAGCGGCCTGGACATCTCCGGCGTTCTCACCGGGACGAGTGAAAAGATCGTCAATACTGAAGGCAAAGAGCGAACCCACCTGTTCTGGCACTACCCACACGGCGGAGGAAGCATGAAGTCCGCCATTCGTGAAGGAGACTTCAAACTCTACCAACACGCCCAAGCTGGCAGCTACGAACTTTACCGCCTCTCCAAAGACGGCGCACGGCAAGACATCGAAGAGAACATCAACCTGATTAACGATCCTGAATACGCCGAGCTCGTCAAAGGCCTCACATCCAAACTCAATGCCGATCTCAAAGCCCATAACGCGCAAGGCCCTTATCTGAACCCCACCTACAAAGGCAACACCCTGCAAGCTGCCACCATCAGCCAGTCTGCTCTCTCCGGCCAGCAAGCGAGCCTGAGCATTGACCCCAAAGGCCCAGCCATTGCCCAAGCCCACGTCATCTATCTGCCAAGCACTGATGCGCCGCAGAAGAAACACAGAAATGAAACCGGCATTGACACCACAGCACCCCAGATCGGTGTCAAATACCCTGCCGAAATAAAAGACAAAGGCTACTCCGTAACCGCCACCATCCCCAAGGGCATCACCCGCTACCGCTTCATCCTGGTCGATGAAAACAACTTCCTCATTTATGGGGAAGAGGGGCCTTAGCCCTGCGGGGCAGGGCTAAGAGTGTTGAGTTTTTAGTTTTGAGTGTTGAGTTGGCCGCGATGCGGCTGGTTGAGTGGTAGGGCGCGTTGGCCCAACGCGCCGCTGTATTGCTTCGCTTCTTAGGGCTTTGGCGGCTTGGCGTGCTAAAAAAGGATCTCACGCAAAGACGCAAAGACGCTAAGCTGGGTAGTGAAATCATATTAAAACACAGATGGCACCGATGAGCACAGATATGCACCGATCCCATGATCTGTGTTCACCTTCTTCCATCCGTGCTCATCTGTGTTGAGGAGCAGGCACAAAAAACCCCGCCGTGGATCACAGCAGGGTTTTGAAGTTGAAGTGGAGAATTGAAGTAGTCATGAGCCGCCTCGCGGCTATCACTCATCAGCTGCGCTTGCGGCGCAGCATCAGGGCGAGACCTCCGAGGCCGAGCAATGCCGTTGAGCTAGGCTCGGGGACCGCGGTCATATTGAAATTGTCGATAGAAATGGCACCATCACCTGCCGTTATGGTGAAAACGGCCAGCACATTACTGACATCCGTAATGCTGAAGTCGCCGCCGCCAAATCCGGAAATATCATAGGTCTGGCTGAAGGTTCCTGAAGTGCCACCAACAAACGAAGTGACGGCATTGGCAGTACTGCTGTTGGTAGTCGAGCCTCCGACGAGGTTGTATTCCGGACCTGAAAAGCCGATTCTACCGGACCATCCGCTGGCGAAGTCGTTCGCCCAGTAAGTCCCGTCCGTTTTTGACGTTCTGCCATCCATATTAGCGCCGGGCTCTCCGGTAAACAGGGTTGAATAGAAATAGAGCGTGGATCCAGCTCCCACGGAATAGTCGAAGGAAAGTGTAACCTTATCCAGATAAGTAGCTGTACTGCTGACTGAGTTGATCAGATGCGTACTCTGTCCGGTAGTAGCCGCATTTGTCAATGCCCCGCCTGAAATAGACCAGTCCGCGCTTCCTATCCACGTATCCGTATCTATATCAGGCGTATTAAAGCGACCTCCATCAGTGGTGCTCGAACTGAAGTCATCGTCAATGAGAGTGAGCGCCGTAACCGCTGCCTGCGAAGCCAGGGATGTCCCGAGGATTCCTGCGGTGATGAGTGATGTGATTTTTGTTTTCATGGGTGTATTTGGTTTTGAGAGTTCTTGGTTCTTAGTTCTTGGTTGGCCGCTGCGCGGCTATCGCTCATCCGCCATCATTCATCCGCCATCATTCATCCGCCATCGCCGCTACGCGGCAATAGCTGCTGTCGGTGAGGTCAACAATGGGCTATGACTTTATATTACTATCTTAATTCCATCATCGCACTACCCTATCTTTAGAGGGTAGTGTAATCTGGCCTTGTTACCGAGACTCTCGCCAGCTACCGCCCCGTCACCGCCAGCCACCGCCAGCCACTGCCCATGTGTTTGAAGAAATTTTATCCAGCCTCTCATGACCTGCTGCGCAGTCCGCTGTGGTGTCTGCTAGCGGTGTTGGCGCTCTGGCTGATGCCGGTTGTGGGTGTTGGCGCTGCGCCCGCCGCGGGTGCCGAGCCGCTGCCGGAGCTGGCGTCGCTATCACTCAAGCAGCTCGAAGACCGCCTGCGAGGCATCGATGATCAATTAGCACAACTGCCGAAGCTGCGGATGAGGGGCGGGGTCGGCTCGATCGGCTACGAGTCACAACTGCACGCTACCGCCCATCAGCGGGAGTGGGTGCAGGTGGATCTGGCAGAGCCGACCCGTATTGATCAAATCATCGTAGTCCCCACCATCGGCCATGACTCTGAGCACGGATACAGTGCTTACAGTTTTCCAATATGTTTCCAGATCATTGCTGGCACGGGTAAGGATTCCGAGGGGACCGTAATCGCTTCTTTTGATGAAACCAATGCGCTGAATCCTCGCCAAGCTCCTCTGGCGGTATCCTGCAATACCACAGCATCATGGGTGCGGCTGAAAGTATCTGTGATGTCAAAACGGAAATATGATGACCTGTTCAATGTTCAGTTCTCCGAGCTGCTCGTTTTCGATGGCACAGAGAATGTGGCCCTGAATAAAAAAGTGAGCTCCTCAAGCGTCGGCAAGCAGGAAGGACTCTCCCGCAGCAATCAGTATCTGACGGACGGTTTTATGCCCTACCGGATGGATTCCGGTAGCGGAAACAAGGCTAATTCTTTTAGATATCATGGCAAGCCCAGCGACCAGCCATGGATCGACATTGATCTGGGAGCTGCTTACCCCTTGGATCGTATTCACTTACACGCCGAAAATATGGGCAACCTTGCTCCAGCACCCGTGCCGGAAGGTTTTGCCTTTCCAGATCATTTCATCATAGAAGGAGCCAATGAGGCCGATTTTTCAGACAAGGTCAAGCTGCTCGAGTTCCGCAAACAATCGATCTACGATATCGGCCCTGTCTTGATGCGAGCTTTGCCAAATTCTGTGCACCGATATATCCGCCTGAAAGTTCTGGAAGCCAATCAGCCTGGCAGATTTCCTCATAGGGTTCGCTTTGCTGAGATTGAGGTTTTTTCCAAAGGCAAAAACGTAGCACTAGGCAAGCCAGCCGAAGCAGGCCCGCCCTCTGCGCGTACAAACAATGGCACGCTGCTCACAGATGGATCCAATGCGTATGGCCGGATTCCACCTCTGCGTCAGTGGCTGGAGCAGCTGGCTCTGGGGCATGAGCTCAAACGGCAGCGACCTGCTCTCGCTACCGAGCTAGCACGGCGCTACGATCAGCAAGAGGCCAAGCTGCGCCACCTGGCCTGGATCGTCGCCCTACTTGCCGCCGGGTTGATCATCACTTACCTGGGCGGGCGCTTGCTGCGCAGCCGGCAGCTCAACCGCTATAGACAACGTATTGCTGCCGATCTGCACGATGAGCTCAGTGCTGACCTGCACACCATCGGTTTGCTCAGCGATTTGTCGAAGCAGGCCCTGCACACTCCTGAGCGGCTACCCGCTCTCCTGGACAGGATACGGCTTTACTCCGATCGAAGCGCTGTCTCCACGCGCGCCGTGATTTACACCTTGGAGGCGGAGTCCGCCAACGCTGATCTGGCCGTGACCATGGAGCGAGCCACAGGCAAGCTACTCGCGGACATTGATTATGAATTTTCCGTGGTCGGAGAAAAACAGCCGCCGCGTTTTTCACAACAGCAAATAACGGACATCCTACTCTTCCACAAGGAATGTCTGATCAATATTTTACGCCACGCACACGCTACTCAGGTGCGTATCGAGCTGCAGCTCAGCCACCGTGGTCTTACCCTCAGCATCACCGATAATGGCGAGGGTCTCAAGGATAAGTCAGAGATCGTGCCCAGGTCGATCAGACGCCGAGCGCGCCTGCTCAACGCCCGGGTTAGAACCAGCCAAGCCGAAACAGGGGGCACGCGCATCATACTCAAGGTCGGCAGCCGATGGCGTCCGTGGCGCCCTTGGTGGCCATGGCAAAAACATGCCACTGATGCCAGCCCAGCCCAGCCCCCTGCCCTCTGAGCAAGCTTCAGCACCGCTATCATTTCAATCATTCCAGTTATCCATATTATGAGTCAAACCATCAAAGTCATGCTAATCGAAGATCACCCCGGTTACCGGGAGACGATCACCAGCGCGCTCGAACAAACAGCCGATATGGAGCTGGACGGATCCTTCGGCACTGCGGAAGTCGCTCTGCGCAGCCTGCAGCCACCATCTGAGATCGCCCCAGACATTATCTTGCTCGATTTGAAACTACCCGGCATGCAGGGCCTCGAAATGATCCACTGGATCCGCGACTACACACCCACAGCGGAGATCATCGTGCTCACCCAGTCCGACAAAGATACCGAAGTGCGCCGAGCCCTTGACGAAGGTGCCTCAGGCTACTTGCTGAAATCATCGACTCTCGATCAAATCCTGGATGGCATCAGGGCCGTTGTCTCCGGAGGCTCGGCCCTCACCCCCGAGATCGCCCGCTATTTAGTGAACCAAATTCGCAACCAGCCAGCCGCGAAGACAATCGGCAAAGCCCTATCAGAACGTGAGACAGAGGTGCTCATCCTGCTAAGCGAGGGGCTGCTGCAAAAAGAAATCGCGCAGCGCCTCGGCGTCAGCATCACCACGGTGGCCTACCACATCAAACACATCTACGAAAAACTCGATGTCGCCAACGCCCCCGCCGCCATTGGTGAGGCTTACCGCAAGGGTGTCCTTAACCCGACTCAGCCCGAGAAAGAAAGCTGAAATAGCCGCGATGCGGCAGTTCGAGTTGCCAGTTCGAGTTGAGAGTTCGAGTTACCAGTTCAAGTTGAGAGTTCGAGTTACAAGTGGGGAGTGCGCCTGCAGCCAACCAAGAACTAAGAACAAGGAACTAAGAACAGCCGCCTCCGGCGGCTATCATTCACTATTCACTATTCAAAATTCACCATTCCGACGGAGGCATCCTCCGTCGGCCAGCTGTACCCTCAAAAATGAGGATATCTTTTTTAAAACGATTGTGTTATAAATAAATTGAATTAAGCGGGTTTTTTATTAAAATACATTAACAATTAAATCATATTAAGCAATTTACCCGTCCTCTCATCATATCTAACACTAAGCTAAGAGCTCACAAAAATCCCATCGTCCATCAACTCTCAAACTAAATACACATCATGAAAACAAAAATCCCACACCTCATCCTCTCCGGCCTGTTCGGTACGGCCATCGCTTCCCAGGGATCCATCATCGCATTTGAACGTTTCGATGCCAATGGCGCCCAACCCAATTACAGAGTTGATGGCGGCAGCTTAGGGGGTGCGACGCTGGTTAACTCATTCGGAGACCCCACGACATACAGTTTCAGCCTTACCGGTGATCTGGATGGTGGCAGTATCGACGACACGCTTACCTTCGACCTCGTCTACACCATCTATGCGGGCTCAACCTACGACGGTAACGATGTCACCCTCGGAACTACTCAGACTATAACGAGCCCGGGCAATCAACATTTCGGTCAATACCCCTCAGGTGATCCGGATACCAGTTTCATGCTACCTGGTGACAGTTTCCGTCTCAGCATCCAGAATATCAATTACACCGATGGTGAAGGCAATCCAGACTTCGCCAAATTCCTTGGATTCGAGCAATTCGTCAAGTTTGGCGGTTCATCCGATGGACAAGACCTGCTGCTGGGCACCACCAACTACACCACATTAGACGTGGGCACAGCTACCGGATCAGTCGTTGCTTTTAACCCTGGCGGATATGTGGCTGGTGATCTCGTCTTAACCACCAACATCACTTCCGGCACTGCCAACCAGCGTTTTCGGGACTTGCAATTCGACTTTGAAGTTGTCCCCGAGCCATCCTCCACCGCCCTCCTAGGCCTCGGAGGCCTTGCCCTGATGCTGCGCCGCAAGCGCAGCTAATGAGCGATGAAGGATAAGCCGCCTGACGGCGGCTGTTCTTGGTTCTGCCGCAGGCACCCCGACATGGTCGGCGGTTCGTTCCTTGTTCTTCGTTTTCAAAACCCCTGCCTTTCAAACGGCGGGGTTTTTTGTGTCCTGCTGGATTTCACTATTCACTATTCAACATTCACTATTCCGCCGCAGGCGGCCGGCGCCTTTGCGTGATCCCATATCCGGCCTCGTGAACCCGTCGTCCCGGATTTCAATCTTCAATCTTCAATCTTCTATCTTCTATCTTCTATCTTCAATCTTCCGCCGCAGGCGCGCCAGCGGCTTTATTAAAATTAACTTGATGATAAACATCATTTAAGAGGATGATTTTTTCTTGGAGCCTGCCGTATCCGTGTTAAGTTTTACTACTTCGCACATTTTTTTTGCCCGATTCACACTCCGCACAAACATACTTATATACAATCACATAGCCCTAACATAAGGCAAATATACCAGATAACCATACTTCCCAAGCAGTAGCCACCCAATCTCAAACACTAAACCTCATATATACATCATGAAAACGAAACTACTTACCTTGCTCATCGCAATTCTGGCCATACAGGATAATCACGCAGCTACGATTTTCACCTTGGATCTTGCCGCAGGAGATGACTCTAGTGCCAGAATCAGAGATACCGGGTCGTTTGATGGGTTGGGAGATTTGGCCCAGACCGAGCAAAACAACTTCGTCGGAACAATCACTTTCGGGGGCAACGGGGCAGCAGTCAATACAGCTTTCGCCTTTGAGATGACGGGAGCCATCAATGGTGGTAGCATTTATGCTGCGGATTTCTCCGTGGACATGGACGTCATAGGTGGGTCTCCATCATTCAATGTCGATGTCTATGCTAACAGGGTAAACGCCGACGGCACCATTCTGAAATCCGATTATGAAAACGGCACACTCATTATGGCTGACTTTGTCACAACAACTGATGTCGTTGGTTCTTATTCTCTGGACGCGACCGGGGAGGCAAACCTACTCACCTACATGCAGGATAATTGGGTTGAAGGAAGTTATGTCTTTCTGTCGTTAAAAGCCGATCCCGTTCAGACTTCATTCCCTATCGCAAATAATAATTATAGGTTTGGTGGCAGCAGCACTTCAACGGCCCAGATTCAACTTTCCGCTCCCGAGCCATCCTCCACCGCTCTCTTAGGGCTCGGAGGCCTCGCCCTGATGCTGCGCCGCAAGCGCAGTGCCGCGTAGCGGCGATGGCGGATGAATGATGGCGGATGAGCGATAGCCGCGATGCGCCCAACCAAGAACTAAGAACCAAGAACTAAGAACCATCAACTCTCAAACTAAATACACATCATGAAAACTAAAACGAAAATCCCACATCTCATCCTCGCCTGCCTGTTCGGCGCCACCTTCGCTTCCCAGGGGGCAGTTGTCGCGTTGGAGTTGGAAGACGCGAATTACGCGCGACTTCTTGATACTAATTCTACCTTTGATGGAGTGGGTAATACTACTGCAGACCACCTCGTGCAAGTTGGCACAAAGCAAAGTGGTGCTGGTCATGCTGTTAATGGCGGATACGCCTTCCAGATGACTGGATCATCTTCCATATACTTAGACGCTGTAGATTTTTCAGTTAGTTATGATAGCAAACAGCTATCTCCTACTTGGAATGTCGATGTCTATGCTACCCGTGTTTCTTCAGACTCAACCTTTTCGGCTTCTGATTATGAAAATGGAACGCTGCTGATGGAAGATTTTGTAACAACGACTTCTACCTTTGGATCAAAATCCCTCGATGCCACAGGGCAAGCTAACCTGTTCACCTATCTACAAAATAATTGGGTGGAAGATGATTACATCTTCATCACACTGAAAGCTGACCCAGTTGTTTTAACCAACAACGATTTAAATGAAACCTACACCTTCTCCAGTGGCGCCCCCACTTGGGAGGCTGGGAAATCGAATGCTCTATTAATCATATCGGTCCCCGAGCCAAGCTCAACGGCTCTCTTAGGGCTCGGGCTCAGCTCCATGCTGCTGCGCAGACGCAGGAGCTGAGAAGAGTGAAGAGTGAAAAGCGAAGATTGAAATAGTTTTCAAAACCCTGCCGTGACCCACGGCGGGGTTTTTTGTTGTCCTGTTCTACAACACAGATGAGCACGGATGGAAGATGATGAACACAGATCGATACGGGCCGCCGGAGGCGGCAGTTCGAGTCGAGAGTTCGAGTTATTAGCGGAGGAACATCGGTGCCATCTGTATTTTAAATGATTTCACTACCCAGCTTAGCGCCAAGGTGGATTGCGTGATCCCATATCAAGCCTGGTGATCGCACCCTGCTCGACTTCAATCTTCAATCTTCAATCTTCTGCCGGGCCGGCCGGCGGGCTTCAGCGGATCCCAGGCCTGCCGATACTCCATCTTCACCCGGCCTGTTTTTGCATCGATATCCAGTGGCAGGAAAAGATAGCGTGACTTGTCAATATCCGCCTTGTCAGGGATCCACCACTGGTCACAGAGTGCCATGACGATATCGGATTCCTTGAGGTAAATGAGATCACTCACTTGGGAACTCCAGGTCCTCTGCTCACTGATGTCGGCCTGCTTGGTCCATGTTCCCAGTGGGCTGTCTGCAGTGGCGCACTTGGTATCTGAGCCGGCCCAGCCATGCACGCCAGAGGCGACGGCGATGTAGTTGCCCCGGTGCTTGACCATGGCAGGTGCCTCGCAGCCCCGGTCAAAAACGAGAACCCCTTCCCTGTTGCTGCTTAGATAATCATCACTGAGGCTGTCAATGCGGATGGCGTAGCGCCACTGCCCGGCGGGGCCGGCATTGGGCTTGTTGTGGTCACAGTAGATGACGTAAGCCTTGCCGTCGTCATCCGAAAACACATTCATATCCGATCCAAAGCCCGTGGACGTACCCATCTCCCGGGCCCCGTGTGGCGTGAACGGGCCTTCCGGGTGGTCAGCGGTGGCAACACAGAGAAACGACGCCGGCATCGCCACAAACCAGCGATACCACATCACATATTTCTTCGTCTTTTCGTTATACAGCACATGCCCCCGCCCCGTGGCACCTACCTTGCCAAAACCACTCTCAGGACGCGGCAGGCATACCCCCTTGTAGGACCAGTTCACAAGATCCTTGGAGCTATAGACCCGCATCCCGTTCCAGACCGGGCCTGCGGTCATGAGGAACTTGCCCTGCGGGTTGTTCGCGTAGCTACTGCCGTACCAGTAAAAGGTATCGCCAAAGCGCGCGATCTCGCCCTCGTGAGCTGAGATGGGTTTGCCGGCGGTGTCTTTCCAATCCGCTCCGTTGGTGATTTCACCCGCCTTGACGGTCGACACGCTCACAAATGATGGCATCAAAGTCACCCCCCAGGTTACCCCCCAAGTTATCCAAAGTCGCTGTAATGATTTTTGCCTGAACACTCGATGACTCTAGAGCAGGATGTCATTGGCGACAATGTAATCCTTGGGGTGGATCAATGGGTAAATCAGACATTCACCCACTTCTCCGTGATTTCTGGAAACCTGCCGTTATTTTTACTGTTTGGTGTCGCCTGTTGACCCAAGGCGGTCGCATCCGTAGGGTTAGATCGTTTTTTTAGTAATTCCATCTATTTCTCCCGTTCTTTTGCATCCAGGTTTTGAAGATGCTTTGTCGGGTTTGTTGCCCCACCGTCACCAATCACCGCGAATGAACGCGAATTTTGATCCGCCATCATTTATCAGCCATCGTTCATCAGCTGCGCTGGATAGAGGCTTAGCTGAGGAGCCCATTCCGGAAGGCTTTGCCGATAGCGCCGTGAGCATTCGAGACATTGAGTTTTACGTAGATGTGCTTCACGTGGTAGCTACGGTAGACTTTGAGATATTCAGGCACTCTGCGATTTTATGTTTGGAAAGCCCCTCGGCAAGCAAGGCAATGACTTGATTTTCTCTTTTGGACAGGCGCTTCGTTCGTTGTGAGTCTTCTTTATTGATCGATGTTATCATCATTTCGTGCTGTTTGTTAATTCTTGTGGTCGCTACAGGCTTTCGCTGGCTACCGGGTATCGGACCGGGCAGCGGAACGAACAGCGGAGAAGCATTTTTTATCCAGCCAACTGACAGAATCCTGTGAGCTACGGATTGTTATGCAATCAGCTGCGTGTGTGTTTACATCATAATACCTCTCCGACGTGAATGCACTTCCCTAGTCCATTCCATGGAGTAGTCCGATTCTTTTGCGGCTTACTCGCCGCCATCAGCTGCGCTTGCTGCGTAACATCCCCGACTCCATCGGGGTGCTCTTTCGGCTACAGGATTATCTCTTGCGCCTGAAGGCGAGCGAAAGGGCACCG
>Ga0206128_1004769_pt1 | contig 10418 bp, 9 predicted proteins | sample Helgoland_Spring_7_FD_148601 | JGI IMG/M metagenome (GOLD analysis project Ga0206128, IMG submission 148601) | Pelagic subsurface seawater microbial communities from Kabeltonne, Helgoland, North Sea - Helgoland_Spring_Bloom_20160426_1 | ecosystem: Environmental > Aquatic > Marine > Epipelagic ...
GATTTCGACGTCTAATAATCATTTTTGTTAATCATGAAACTCATCACCATCCTCGTCTTGGCACTGTCCACACTGGGCCTGCACGCCCAGACTCCGCAACAAACCACCAGCTTGTTCGATGGCAAAACACTCACAGGCTGGAAAACCATCAACCCGGCATTTGCCCAAAAGTGGTCAGTCATTGATGGAGCAATTATTTCTGGTGACGGCCAAAACAAAATACCAAGCAACACATTCCTCGGCAGCACCAAGGAATACGGCGACTTCGAGTTCCGCTGCCTTTTCCGTATCAGCGGCGACCACAAAACCGGCCTCATCAACAGCGGCATCCAATACCGCTCGCTTGTTCAAGGCAAAAAAATCATTGGCTACCAGGCAGACATCGGTAAGGGCTATTGGGGCAGCCTCTACGACGAACACCGCCGCGGTAAACTTGCCAATAGCAATACCAGCACCCTCAAACACCTCCTCAAAGAAAACGGCTGGAACTCCTACATCATCCGCTGCAAGGGCAACCACCATCAGCTTTATATCAACGGAGTCAAAACCGTCGACTATATCGAAAAGGACCCCAACATCGCAGCCAAAGGCATCTTTGCCTTTCAGCTCCACTCAGGGGGCAATGCTAAAGTAGAATTCAAAAACATCACCATCGAGGCACTTTAACCCCTACCCATGCAAAAACTCTCCATCATCCTTGCGGCACTGGCATTACTGCTTAGTAGTTCATTTGCCTCCGCGAAGAAAACCCAGTCAACACGCACTGGGGTCAATACCCCCGAACAAGAACTTGCTGGCTTCACCGTTCCAGAGGGTTTTGTCGTCGAGCTTGTTGCCAGCGAGAAAGATGGAATCGTCAACCCGATCGACCTCACCTTCGATGATGCTGGACGTCTCTGGACACAGACAGCCCGTATGTATCCACTCGATCCCGTTAAGGACATCAAGTGGGGCGAATTAATGCGCCTCATGAACAACCCTGCCGAGCAGGACAAAAATCCCGATTTTAAACGCATCAAGGATCTCTACCAAGGAGTCACCCAAGGCACAGACGACATCCTGATCCTCTCCGACCTTGGTAACGACAAACCCGTTCAGGTCAAAAAGTTCGCCACCGGCCTCGCACTGCCCCAGTCCATTCTCCCCTACAAAAATGGCACCTACGTGGCTCACGGCTCCGAGCTCATCTTTCTCGATGACACCGACAACGACGGCATTGCAGACAAGCGTGTGCCCGTGCTTACCGGCTTTGGCTTCACCGACACCCATACCATGGCGCACTCACTCGTCCGTGCCCCGGGTGGCTGGATCAACTTCTCCCAAGGAGCACTCAACAAAGGCAAAGTCACCGCCGTAAAATCAGGCAACAGCACGCGTATCGACTACTCAAAAATCGTGCGCTTCTCACTCGACGGCAATCATATCGAGCTTATCACCGCCGGCCTCAATAACATCTGGGGGTTTCAACTCCGAGCCAATGGTCAGTGGTATCTCAGCGAAGCCAACGACATGGGCCTCTCCGTCACACCAGCCGAGCCGGGCACTGGCTTCAAGGGCATCGGTGGCGAGAAACTACGCACTTACCAGCCCTGGTTTCCCCCACTGCACAAGTTCCGTGTTGGAGCCTCAGGCATCTCCGGCCTTGCCTTCTCTGATGACAGCTCAGGAGGCTTCCCCAGAGAGTGGCAAGACGTCGCCTTCCTAGCAAACCCCATCACCTCCGCCATCAACTGTGTCAAAATCACTCGCAAAGAAGATGGCAGCGTCACCGGCACTCACCTACCTGACTTCCTGACCTCCAAAGACGATTGGTTCCGCCCTGTTAATATCGAGTTCGGCCCTGACGGCTGCCTCTACATCGCCGACTGGTATAACAAAATCATCTCCCACAACGAACTGCCAACCACCCACCCAGACCGTGACAAAGCCCACGGCCGCATCTGGCGCGTTCGCCCCAAAACACACGCCGAGCGCACTATCCCGAACCTCTACAAGGTTGCAACTGCCGAACTCCCCGAACACCTCAAGTCCCCACTCCTTTGGCAGAAACGCTCCGCATGGCATCAAATCGCCGACCGCCCTGCCAGCCAGACCAAAACCATCACCCCTGCCCTCACCAAAATCGCCGCTGACACCAGCGAGGAAAACACCACCCGCATCCATGCCCTCTGGTCACTAGAAAGCATCGGTCACTTTGATCAAAACCTGCTCACCGCATTAGTAAACGATCAAGACGGCGACATCCGCCGTGAAGCTATTAGATCACTCGCTACCTTTCAAATTTCTCCCCAGCTGCTTGCCACCTTACTTCAAGACATCTCTAACGAGAAAAACGTCATGGTGCGCTCCCAAGCCATCCGCACCATCGAAGCCCTCGGCAGCGCCAATCATGGAACCATCGATATTGCCGTCTCATTCTGCCATCCCGCATCAGCGAGTAATCATCCTGGCAATGGCTACGAGCAGAACTTCGAACGCTATCTCGCCCGCCGTGCGCTTGAGTGTTATCCCGAAGAACTCACAGCTTACCTAGAAACACCACTCGCAGCCAAGCAACCCGCCGTAAAGCGCATCTGGGCACAACAAGCCCTCGGCAAACAAAGCTCAGACTCCTTTGCCAAACAATGGCAGACCCTGCAGCAAAAACCTCTCGACCGCGACACCCTCATCATTGTCTCTGGCGCCTCTGACTCTCCAGAGAATCGCAAAACCCTCATGCCCTACTTCCGCAATGCCGACAAAGCACCCCACATTGCTAAGGTCGCACTTGAGAACATCGCAGACGCTTACAGCCCAGCCTTCGGCTACCCCCTAGCAGAGACCGCCATGACACTTGTTCGCAGTGGCGACAAAAAGAAAGTTATCCTCGGCCTTAAGCTCGCACGTGGCTACCGCATCACCCACTTGAGCCCAGACTTCGCCAAGCTCTTACCAGCCACCACCGACGAATCCATCATCCGGGAAATCATCACCACCCTCAGCCATCAGCCGCAAGGCTTTGCCCAGCTATTCCTCGCCATCATCAACGAGCCATCGCATTCACCATCATTGCGAACCCAAGCCCTCGCCGCCCTTGTGCAAGCCCAGCACATCAAAGCCGCACCCACCGTCATCAAAGCACTCACTGAGCACCCCGAGAAAAAGGCCAGCATCATCAGCGCCCTCGGAGGCTCAACTCAAGGCTGCCAACTTCTCATCCACCTTGTTGACACCAAGCAAATCGAAGCCACAGACATCTCATTCTCCATCGCCCAGCGCATCTTCCACATCGCCGAGAAAAATCTAACTGCCCAAGTTATCCACCAACAAGCCGAGGACAAAAAGAAAGCAAACGTCGCCACTGCCATGGCACGCATCCCCGGGCTCGAAAAAATCGCAGAGACTAACGCCGGCAATGCCATCGTCGGCCAAAGCCTCTTCGCCGGCATGTGCCTCTCCTGCCACGTCGTCGGTGACCAAGGCGCCGGAGTCGGCCCCGCACTCGACGGCTCATCCGAGCGCGACACCGAGGGCCTCCTCACCGCCATGCTTAATCCAGACGCAGCCGCAGAAAGCGCCTATATTCTCTTTCGCACCATCGAGTCCTCTGGCCTCATCACCGAGGGCCTCAAGGCAAGGCAAGACAAGCGAGGCACCAGCATTGCCCACCAAGGCGGCGTGATCAGCTACATCCCAAAGCGCACCATCCGTGAGCAGCACCACGCAGGCTCCACCTCCTTCATGCCCACCGGCCTCATCGACAGCATGCCGGATGAAACCATCGCCCATCTACTCGCCTACATCAAGACCTTGAAGTAGATTCTTGAGTTAGACGTCATCAGACTCAGGTTCAAACTCAGGCATATTAGTGGCTTGATCTTTATCGCGTAAGCACAGAGCTTCCTGTGGTCATTTACCCCGACCATATTCACTCAGCACACTCATAGACACGATGAACTCATTATCTCTTTCTTTCAAGACAGCCGTGACCGGCCTAGTCACCCTTGCCCTTCTAGCCTCGGCCCAGAGCCTTCTAGCCTCACCCCAGTCCCTTCCTGCAGAAACTTCCAGCTCATGGGAAAACGAAGCTGCGGCTGGTGTCTCCCTTGCCAAAGGCAACTCAGACAACCTCAGCTACAACCTCCACCTCCTAAGTAGCTACGAACTCGACAACATCGAGGCTAAGCTCGGCGCAGACTGGCACTACGCCGAGAACAACGACGTCAAAAACACCGACTCCTTCAAAGCCTTTGGTGAATATCGCTACCTACTCAACGACCGAGCCTACCTCGGCACCAACGCCTCCTACCTCGTTGATGACATCACCGATATCGACTACCGCATCGATCTTGGAGTCGTCGCAGGATACTACCTGATCAAAAACAAAAACCAGAAACTCTCCTTCGAAACAGGCCCCGGCTACGTCTGGCAAGACCAGGCCGACATCACCGACGACTACATGACCCTGCGCTTTGCACTCCGCTACGAGCAACAGCTTGCGCAGCGTTCTAAGCTCTGGTTCTCCAGCATCTACACCCCAGCCGCAGACGACTTCAGCGATTACCTACTGAGTGTAGAGGCCGGCATCGACACCGCCATCAATGACCACTGGGCCATCCGCACCGCGATCCGCTATCAATACGATAGCACCCCTGCTCCTGATCGTCAGTCAGGCGACACCTTACTCACCGTCGGCCTTCGCTACGCCCTTGGTAGCTACCCAGAGAAAGACGCGCCTAACGGCAAAATCCCAGACCCCTCTGACTCCGGGCCCGAAGCAATCCAAGACGACTGGACCAGCACCGCAGCACTCACCCTCTCCATGGCTGATGGTAACTCAGATAACCTCAACACCACCGCCAGCTATGACGCCGCACTTCGCAGAGACGCCGGAGAGTTCTTTTTCACAGGAACCTACAGCTACGCCGAGGCAGACAGCACAGCCAGCGCTGACTCACTCATCACACGCACGCAGTTCAACAAACTGCTCTCAGAGCGCACCTACCTTGGAATGGGGCTAGGCCTCCTCCGTGATGACATTGCCGACATCGACTACCGCATCACCCCTGCAGTCACCCTTGGTCACTACTTCATCAAGGAAGACAACATGACCTTGAGCTTCGAAGTCGGCCCCGGATACACCTTTGAAAAAGTCGGCGGCATTACTGACGACTACTTTTCCATTGTAGCCGGAGAAAAATTCGTCTGGGAAATCAACAAGCGCATCAGTCTCAAGCAATCCCTCACCGGCCACATCAACCCCTCCGAGACTGACGACTACAACCTCGTAGCCGATATCGCATTGGACACAGACCTCACCAAGCATCTCTCATGGAGAATTGCCGCCAGCTGGAGCTTCGATAACACCCCAGCGGCAGACAGGGACAAGGATGACATCACCCTCTCCTCCGGCATCGCCGTTAAGTTCTAAGGGCACCCCCGTCAAAAAGCTCCCAGCAGAAGCCTCGCAAGGACACCTGCGTCATCGGATCTAGCTTGTCTTGCAAACCAGGGCATTGCGCATACTTTACTCCGCATATGGCTGCACCCTCATTGACCACAGGCTCTCTCCCAGGCCATATTAGGCGCATTGCCTTACCGATGAGCATCGGCTTCTTTTTTAACACGATGTATAACGTCGTGGACTCCTTCTACGCAGGGCGCATCTCCACCGAGGCCCTCGCCGCTATGGCGCTCTCCTTCCCCGTCTTCTTCATCATCATCGCCATCAGCAGCGGTCTCTCCCGTGGAGCATCAGCCCTCATCGCCAATGCCATCGGAGCTAAAAACAAAGAAGAAGAAACCACCCTATCAGGTCAGGTCTTCTCCCTAGGAGTCCTCTCGGCCATCGTGGTCAGCATCGTCGGCCTCTGGTCAGCAGAGTCCCTTTTCCGCATCCTCGGAGCAAGTGGCGAATACCTTGATCTAGCAATGGGCTACACCAGCCCTTTGTTCATCGGGGCCATCTTCTTTCTGCTTAACAGCATGAGTAACGCCATACTGCTCGCCCACGGAGACAGCAAAACTTACAGCAGAACTCTCATCATCGGATTCTTCTTAAACCTCATCCTCGACCCCTGGTTTCTTTATGGTGGTTTTGGACTCCCCGCCATGGGCATCAAAGGCATCGCCTGGGCCACCGTGCTCATCCAGGGCCTAGGAGCCGTCTACCTGCTCTCGGTCGTCGTGCGCAGAGGCCATGTCACCAGCCGATGCGCTGACCACCTCGTGCCCAAGCTAAAGATCTACGGCCAGATATTACGCCAGGGCATTCCCACCAGCTTCAACCTCATGTCCATCGCGCTCGGATTTTTTGTCATCACCTACTTTCTCAAGTTCTACGGAGAAGCCGCCGTCGCAGCCTTCGGCGTCGGCACCAGGATCGAACAGATCGCCCTATTGCCCGCCATTGGCCTCAGTGCCGCCATCGTCTCCATCGTTGGCCAGAACAACGGCGCGGGTGAGACTGATCGCGTCAGGGAATGTGTCCGGCTTTGTTTTAAATACGGCCTCTACATGATCGTCACCGCTTCCGTGCTCCTCTTCACCTTTGCCACCCCGCTCGTCGCCCTATTCACCGATGACGCTCAAGTCATCGAAGTCGGAACCAGATACGTGCGCATCGTCACCTTCATTCAGTGGACCTACGTCTCAGGTTTTGTCTACATTGGTTTCCTCCAAGCCCTGAAACGCCCCATGTATGGATTCGTGGAATCATTCACCCGCAAGGTCATCCTACCCATCATTGTATTCAGCCTCGTCGTGCATGTTTTTGAACTTAGCCTCGAAGGCTTCTGGATGGCCATGTGTGCCATCAACGTCTTCATGGCCATCATCACCATCAGCTACGGCCAGTCAGTGCTCAGGAAGCTGCACTGCACCTGAGTCCTGTCCGCTTAACTTTATGCTCTAGAGCTGAGGCTTATTGCCTTGATAACAAATAGATTACCGTTAAAATCTCCCAACGATGAAGACCGCCACCATCTTATTCGCAATCGGCCTCATCTGTGTGGCTCTCGGAGCTGGGCTCTTCCAGTTTGTCATCATCGGACTCCTCGGCCTTGGCCTGCTCGGCATCGCCTTCCTTGTTCTACTCGCCGCTGGCATCGTCACCTTCTGTGTCAGTAACACCACCATGGGACTGCGCAAATTGGTTGGCGGCATGTTCTACCTATCAGGAGTCTTTCTACTCTTGGCTTCAGCAGCTTATATGAGCGCTCTGGGCTACGCCGCAGCAATGAGCTCACAAAGGTCCACGGGAAGCTCCTCCGGCTTACTCTGGCTCTATCCCTTTGCATTCTCTATCTTGGCGGCACTCATCATCATCGTAGCACTTCGCTATGGCACCAAGTGGCCCCCGAAAAGATGCTACCTATGGGGCGCCTCCGCATTCGGCACCATGCCCGCAGCCCTTATCCTTTTCTGGCTCTTCTCTACCTTCTTACCGCTCACTGCATAAAGTCTCATCACCACTCAATCTTTTATGCGCAAATTCTTTTTTATTATCAGCACCATCATCACAACCATGATCGGACACAAAACCATCGCCAACGAACAACTCGTGACAGAAGACGGAAACGTCAACGCACAAAACCTACCGCTCGACAAAGAGACATCCAAGCTCTCCTACGAGACAGCCACCTTCGGCATCGGATGATTTTGGGGACCTGACTCCGAGTTCGGAAGTCTAAAAGGCGTATTACGCACACGTGTCGGCTATGCTGGCGGCAGTAAGGAAAAACCAACCTACTACTCCATGGGAGACCATACCGAGGCTATCTCTATTGATTACGACCCTCAGCTCATCAGCTACAACGACCTACTTGGCCACTTCTGGAACGCACACCGTTGTGAGCGCAACAACAGCTCACGCCAATACATGAATGCCGTCTTTTACCAAAATGACGAGCAGCACAAAACCGCCACAGCTTCCCTCGAAGCACAGGCCAAGCGCCTCGGCATCGACCCCAGCAAGGTCAAAACCCACATCCTACCCGTTGCTGAGTTCACCTACGCCGAAGGCTACCATCAGAAATACTACCTCACCAGGCAGTCTGACATCCGCGACTTCCTCAGTGCCACCTATCCAGACGCCAAGTCTCTAGCAGACTCCACCGTCGCCACCCGCCTCAACGCCTACCTCGGCACCGGCATGGACAAAGACTGGAAAACCTTCCTCGAAGAACTGCCCAGCTACGGCCTACCCGAAAACCTTGAAAAACGCCTAGAAAAAGCAGCACAACAAAAGCCCTAATTATCATGAAAAGTAGCACACTACTTATGGCACTCACGCTCAGTCTGCTGACATTATCATGCAACAAACGCAACGATAGTGAGCAAGCTTCATCACAAGACCCAACAACCGCAGAAAGCTCTGAACAAAACCTAGACCTGAGTGATACCAGATCAGCCAGAGTCGCCGCAGATCGAGCCAGGCCAATCGACACAAACATCGACATCGACAAACGAAAAGCAGAGCACCAAGCTGCTATAAAAAAAGCCGTTTTTGATAATTTGGGCAAAGATGAGAAAGCCGGCAAGGAAGCAATGGATAAAGCCATGCAACAGTGGATCAATGACCCCGTACTCTATGGCGAGCGCAGACACGCTAGTGCGGAGCAAATCAAAGATAAGCAAATAACCTATCACCTGCCAGCAAAGGCCACCAAAATCCAATTACTCAAAGAGGCAGCCGGTCACTACGCCCTCTACAAAATATCAGAACAGGACTTTATAGATCACATGCTCATGGTCTGGGAACGCTACCGCGAGGAATACGTCAAGGGCGGTGGCAAACGCTGGATCAAACATTCGGATAAAGACGTCGAGAAATTCCTCATGGGACGTAACATCGGCTCTGTGCGCTACATCACCTACGGTCAAAAGCAGGACAAAAAACCCGCTGACAAGAACATCAAAATCACACCAATCATTGTGCCCCAAGCCATCATCGATTCTGGCTGGGACACTCTACAAAACGCAGTGCAATACCAAGGCCCTATCCGCACCAATGGCGGTATATCAACCTACTACTATGACCGAGACATTGGCTACGCATTCCATAAGGTCGGGTATTGGTAGTCAATAAAGGGCAACCGCCACCATGCCAAGCACCCCCACCCTACACGGCATCGATGGCTGCCCCGCTGGCTGGCTTGTCCTCAGCCAGAAAGCTGACAACTCGGGCAGCCTCAGTGCACGCATCTACCCCACCCTCGACCAGCTCGCCCCTCATCTCAGAGCAGACCATATCGTCGCCATAGACATGCCCATCGGCATGCCGGCCCCAGATCACTACCCCAGAGCTTGTGATGTAGCAGCAAGGCAGCTGCTTGGCTCCAGAGCATGCTGCGTATTCTCAGCCCCATGCAGAGGCGTGCTAAGTCACCTGCACCACTACCCCTCCGCATCCTCCTGGCACAAACACGCCACCGGCAAAGCCATCTCCTGCCAAGCATTCAACATCCTGCCAAAGATCAACCAGCTCGACACCTTCCTCAGCCTGCATCCGGGCATCGCCTCATTTCATGAAATCCATCCTGAGGTCAGCTTTGCCCATATGAATAGCTCCAATGGCAAACCATCTCCCATCCTTCTCAAAAAAACCTCCCCTGAAGGAGCCCAAGCCCGCGTAGCTCCCATCGAGCAAGCCTTCCCCACTGCCCTTCACAACTCGGAAGTAATGGAGAGCCTTCAACAAAACCTCGGCCCCAGATCCAAGCAGGGAAAACCCCGCTGGGCACTCAACGACCTCTACGACGCCTTTGCCGCGCTCTGGTCCGCACACAGAATCATGACCCACAGCGCCGAGGTTTTACCCGAAGACCACTCAGCACAACCAAAGACACAGCCGCAGCTAGATGCCACTGGTAAAACCATGCAGATCAAAGCGTGAGCCCCATCAAGGCTCTAGAAGTGAAGAGTGGATTTCAAAATCTTTTCTAAAGGCCGCTAAGTCAAACCAGATGCCCTTGTCTCGATAATAGCGCTCTGTCGCTACCGTCAGGCTGGCTCTTACAGATTCTTTGATTAGAACTCTTCCCTCTTTTGAATAAATCTTGATCAATCTACCAATGCCCTTGCTGATGGCGGATATTTGGTAATACTTGAGGCCGTGTCTCCTTATACCGAACTAGACAAAGCCAGCCTGCCTGATGGAAGCTTACTCGCCCTCTACCAGCAGGACGAGGATTTCATCCTGGAATACAACGGGCTGGAGCTAATGAGCACAAACCTAACGTGGTCCGAGCAGATGCTTGCGGATTTAGGTTGTGTCGACCTACTGGAAGGAGCCGCGACCCGGCCAGAGCACCCACGGGTACTCATTGGCGGATTGGGCATGGGATTCACCCTCAAACGGGTTCTAGAGTTGGTGGGCTCACCAGCCACCGTCGATGTTGCGGAATTGATGAGTCAAGTCATCGAATGGAACCGCACCT
>Ga0206128_1004771_pt1 | contig 10416 bp, 7 predicted proteins | sample Helgoland_Spring_7_FD_148601 | JGI IMG/M metagenome (GOLD analysis project Ga0206128, IMG submission 148601) | Pelagic subsurface seawater microbial communities from Kabeltonne, Helgoland, North Sea - Helgoland_Spring_Bloom_20160426_1 | ecosystem: Environmental > Aquatic > Marine > Epipelagic ...
CCAGCAATGCGTGTAGGACCAAATCAAGCACCTCAATTATATGCTGCTAGTGATGTATGGAGAAGAGATGCTTCTTATGTACGACTTAAAAACATTGAATTAGGATATACTTTAGACAATAATGGACTGCGAAAAGCAGGTATTAATTCTATAAGAATTTATGCTAGTGCTAACAATATTTATACATGGGCAGACGAGTTTATTAAACCTTTTGATCCAGAGAAAGTGGCAGATTCAAATAGTCAGGGAACTGCAGCAGGTTGGTCTTATCCAATTTTAAGAACTATCAATTTTGGTGTAAATCTTAAATTCTAAATTTTAGAGATATGAAATTATTTAAATATATTATAGTACTAACAATAGTAAGCCTAATTAGTTGCAACGAAGACTATTTAGAAGTAGAACCAACTAATTTAATTAGTGCAGATGCCATTTTTTCTAGCCCTGAGGGTGTAAAAGCATTTATGGCAAACTTATATTCTCAAATGCCAATAGAGGATTTTAATTCAACACCAGATCATGGTATTCGCTACAATGCCCAGGCTAACCCGAACAATGCAGGTTTTTACCCATGGATTATAGCAGATGATGCGATCGGGTCAGAATTCCATGTTTTAAATTATCAAAAAGATTTTGGGGATCAATTTGCTTGGTGGATAGAAGGATACGAACTTAATAGAGATGTGAATTTATTATTGAGCGTCATTCCAGATTTAGATGCAGATCAATCGGTTATTGATGCCCTATTAGGTGAAGCCTATTTCATTAGAGCGTATTTGTACTTTGGCCTAGCTAAAAGATATGGTGGGGTTCCAATTATTGAAACTATTGCTACCATTTCTGATGGTGAAGATGCCTTGTATACCCCTAGAAGCACAGAAAAGGAAACTTGGGAATATGTTCTTAAAATGTGTGATGAATCCGCAGCCTTATTAGGAGATGGTGACGGCACTAGAAGAAGAGCAAACAAATGGGTGGCATTGTCGTTAAAATCTCGAGCAGCATTGCATGCAGCCTCCATTGCAAAACATTGGGATAGAGCAACGCTTTCAGGGGATGCCGTTGATCAAAACTTGTCAAAAATGTCAGCTGAAGATGCCGCTTGGTTTTATGAACAATGTATCAGTGCATCTGAACAAATTATAAATAATGACACTTATTCTTTATACCAACCAGCACCTTCAAATGCGGATGAAGCAGCAACGAACTATAAAGAAATGTTCGAAGATCCAAATCGCGCACTTGTAGAAGCTATTTTTATCAAAGGAAGTACACTTCCAGGTATTACTTTCGGGAGCAACCAAGATCATTGGGGAAATCCTGCTCAAACAACTGGAGCTTGGCCTCACCCAGGTAGATTTGGTCCAACATTAGATTTGGTAGACGTCTATGAAAATTATGCGACTCCTGGTCAAAGTACACCAGTAGTTACCACTGTTGATGGTATCACGGATAATTATGATGGTTATCAATCGACAAGAAATTATTTAGAATTTGACCATCCTGCTGATATTTTTGCAGATAAAGATGCTCGTTTAAGAGCCACTGTAATTCTACCACGTACGTTTTGGAAAGATACAGAAATCATCATTCAAGGTGGTCTTATCAAACCTGACGGTTCCATTATAATTGATGCACCCGGTCAAATAAATGTAGGAGGAACAAATTACTACAGTTATGGCGCTTCTGCTCCAAACTTATACTCAGGATTTAGCACATATGGTGGTAACATGACAAGAACAGGTTTCGGATTTAAAAAATTCTTGCAAGAAGATTATACACCTATTCTGGCCTGGAATCAATCTGTAACAGACTGGATGGATTTTAGATTGGCTGAGATTTATTTAAATTATGCTGAAGCTGTCGTTGAAAGTGGTACTGGAGATCAAACATTAGCAGGACAATTAATCAATGATCTAAGAAGAAGAGCAGCACATACAACTACAATTCCACTTACACTAGAAAATGTGTTACGTGAAAGAAGAGTAGAATTGGTTTTTGAAAACCATAGGGTTTGGGACTTAATTAGAACAAGAACCTATCATACAGAATTTGAACAAAGAGATAGACACGCATTGATACCGGTTTTTGACACAAGAAGTATGAAGTATATTTTTGTACGTGATGAAGTACCGCGTACAGCTCCTCAGACATATCCTGAATTTGCATATTATAAAAGAATCCCAGGTGTTGCAACAAATAAATTAGTCCAAAACCCTCAATATTAAAATTTACTATTATGAAAAAATTAATAAATATATGCTTGTCATTAACACTACTGGTTTTTGTTAGTTCTTGTGGTGAATTGGGTGAATTAGACAACTACAAACAACCAGATGCTAAATTGTTTGGTAGTGTTGTTGATCAAGAAACAGGAGAATTAATCCCACAAGAGTTAATTACAGGATCTGTTATTGAATATACAGAGTTGGGTTTTGAAACCCCACAAATTCAACAGTTGCGATTTCATACAGAAGGAACGTTTAGAAACAATTTAATGTTTTCTGGAGACTATGAAATTGAAGCGGTTCGTGGAAACTTTTTTGCTCCTGAAAAGGATACAATTACTGTAAGAGGAGATACAGAGTTTACAATTTCTGCATTGCCATACATCCGTATCAAAGACGCAACTATTGAGAATACCGGTAGAAAAATTGAAGTTTCTTTTAGAGTCGAACAAGTTGCTCCTGAAAATGTCCTCAAACTTTCTATGGTTGCAGATTTAAGCCCTAGCGTTGGAAAAAACATAAACATTACTTCAGCTTCAAAAACAATTAATGGTGTAGTAGACCCAAATACGGTTTACACACTAGGATTGCGACTCAGTAATTTTGAAGTTGGTAAAGAGTATTTCTTTAGAGTGGGTGCTATCATAGATATACCTGAAGCAAAATACAATTACAATGTTCCTATTCGATTCAAAGTTGAAGAGTAATACATCATACTTTTGAGCCTTACCTTAAAAAGTAGGGCTCATTTTTTTCTTAGATCTGTTGTTTTATTACAATTGGGTTTAATTCCCGTTTATAATATATTAATTTAATTTCCTATTATGCTATTCTTTAATAAGAAGTTCTGGGCTTGCTCATTACTTTTCTTTTCTCTTTATACATCTGCACAAAACAAATCTAACCTAGATTATGTGGATCCAACCATTGGTGGTGTCGGTGTTATTTTACAACCTACACGCCCAACCGTACATTTGCCAAATAGTATGGTTCGAGTTTTTCCAAACAGAGAAGACCATTTAGACGATCAAATTAGTAATTTTCAATTGACAATTACATCGCATCGCTTGTTTAAAGTTTTTGCATTTATGCCCGTAAGTGGTGGTGTGAATCCTGTTATTTGGAATCAAAGTTTTGAAAACGGACCAGAAGTATTGCAACCTTATTATTATAAAACCGTATTTGAAGACGCCGGCAATTCTATTGAATTTACACCACAAGAAAGAAGTGGGATTTTTAAAGTTCAATTTACCGATACCGAAGACCACTACTTAAGGATGGGTACCTACAACGGTAAAGGAGAAATTGCTACCAAAGGAAAAAGAATCATTACCGGAACAGAGGTATTTGCTACTGAACTAAACGCTCCTATGAAGGCTTACTTTTATGCGGAAATCGATACGGACATTACCGATATAAAATACAAAACGGAAGGAGACAAAAACCATGTCCTAATAGGAATTGGCAATTGTCAAAAAGAAGTAGCTTTCAAATATGGTGTTTCTTATATCAGCATCAAACAAGCGAAACAAAACCTAAAAAAGGAAATTTCAGATTTTGATTTTGAAAAAGTAAAAACGAACGCATTCAATGTATGGGATAAAGCATTTTCACAAATTAATGTAAAAGGGGGAACGCTTGCTCAAAAAAGAGTTTTTTATACTTCTTTTTATAGATCCTATGAACGTATGGTAAACATCAACGAATACGGAAAATACTACAGTAATTTTGACAAAAGCATCCACAAATCAAAAGAACCCTTTTATGTAGACAACTGGATTTGGGATAACTATATCGCTTTAGAACCTTTGCACATGATTTTAAATCCTGTTATGGCAACAGACAGAATTAAATCCTATATCAAAATGTATGAGCAGGGAGGTACCATGCCGTCATTCGGATTAATATTTGGTGATTGGCCAGCAATGACAGGTAACTTTGCAGCCGTTTGGATGTTAGATGCTTGGACAAAAGGATTGCGTGATTTTGACCTTGAAAAAGCGTATGAAGGGGGGCGAAAAAACGCATTAGACGCAACACTTATTCCTTGGGCAAATGGACCCAAAACGGAATTGGATGATTTTTATAACGAAAATGGCTATTTCCCTAGCCTACATCCTGGAGAGGAAGAAACCGTTAAAGAAGTAAGTATGCCTTGGGAAAGAAGGCAAGCCGTTTCTGTAACTATCGAAAATAGTTATAGCGATTGGAGTCTTGCACAAATTGCAGCGGAACTAAATAAAAAAGACGATACAAATCTTTTCTTAGACAGAGCCGGAAACTATAAAAATGTATTTAGAGTTGATAAAGGATTTATGTGGGCAAAAGACAAAAATGGTGCATGGGTTGAAGACTACGATCCTCGATTTGCTGACAGAATGTATTTTACTGAAAACAACGCATACACTTACAACTGGTCTCCAAAACATGACCTTAGCGGGCTATTTGAATTAATGGGAGGTACAAAAGGTGCAGAAGCAACCTTGGATCAACTTTTTAGAGAACCACTAGGGACTAGCAAATGGAAATTTTGGGCAGAACAACCTGATTCTTCTGGATTGGTAGGGCAATTTGTAATGGGGAACGAACCTAGTTTTCACATTCCGTATATCTACAACTATTTAGGTGCTCCTTGGAAAACTCAAAAAAGGATGCGCATGCTATTAGATACGTTTTTTACAGACAATCTTTTCGGAATCCCTGGAGATGAAGATGGTGGTGGAATGTCGTCTTATGTGATGTTTTCTATGATGGGCTTTTTTCAAGTAACTCCGGGAGTGCCTGTATACACAATTGCAAGTCCGGTATTTGAAGAATCAACAATCGAATTGCCAAATGGGAAACAATTTACGGTAATTGCTGAAGGCAGTTCTAAGGAGAACAAATACATTCAAAGTGCCACTTTAAATGGTGAAGAATTGAACAAACCTTGGTTTTCACATACAGATTTAATTGGTGGAGGAACCCTAAAATTAATCATGGGGGCACAACCCAATAAGCAATGGGGTAGCGATTTAAAAGATGCGCCACCTTCAGCTATTGAGTATACTCCATTATTGAAATAACAACAACTATGACGCAACTAAAAAATGCAATTTTAATAACTTTAATCGGGTGTACAACACTTCTTTCGGCTCAAGAAAAAAGCCGCTCTAAAGGTGCTGATAAAAATCAGCAGCCCAATGTAATTGTTGTACTTACGGATCAATTAAGGCCACATGCCTTAGGAAGTTATGGAAATAAAATAGTGCGTACTCCCAATATAGATAAATTTGCGAGCGAAGGGTATCAGTTCAATCTTGGAATTACAAACAATCCCGTATGTGTACCTGCAAGGTCTACACTTTTGTCGGGTCAACATGCACGTACGAGTGTGGGTTCCCGAAAAAATGAAATGCAAGAAATGCAAGGGCTACATGGTAGAAAAGATCGAATAAAATTTCCAGATAAGACCATTGCCGAAGCATTTAAAGAACAAGGCTACAAAACATTTCAAATAGGGAAATGGCATGTTGACACGACTCCTTCGATGCTAGGGTTTGATGAAAGTTTGGTCGTTGACCAAATTTTCACAAAGACAACCTTTTCAAGGAATGAAGGAGAAATTTATAAGGTTCCTGGTTTTTCCTCTGATTATGAATTGAAAAATGTAAAAGAAATTTTTGAGAACAACAAAACGGCCCCTTTCTTCATGTATTACAACATCACTTCTCCTCATATGCCACTGTTGGATGTACCGTACAAATACACTACAATGTATGATCCAGCTGAAATGCCATTGAGGGATAATGTTTGGAAAAACGGAAAATTACCTTCTAATGAAACCTGGTTTCATATTTATATGTGGCAAACATTATATGGAGAACATGAACCCATCACTGCGAAGGCAACCCCCGATTTTACTATAAAAGATCTTACAGCATTGTATTACGGCTCTGTTACCTGGGTAGACGATCTTTTTGGGGAAATGCTACGTTCACTAGAGGAAAACGGACTCAAAGAAAATACCATTATTGTATTTTCTTCTGACCATGGAGAAATGTTGGGAAGTCACCATTTATGGAATAAAGACAGGCCTTATGAAGAAGCGATTCGTGTGCCTATGATATACAACCATCCCGGTAAAATAAATTCGAAAGTAAACAAAGAACAAATAACTTCTTTGGTTGATATCATGCCCACCTTGTTGGATTTGTCAGGAATAGACATTCCGAAGTCGGCTCAAGGAAGAAGTGTGGCGAAGTTGATGGACGGTTCCACTAAAAAAACCACACTTCCAGAAAATTATGCCTTTATAGAAACACCATGGGCTGAATTAGCGATAAGAACACCGGAATATATGTATGCGGTTACCATGGAAAAGAATGATGAAGGCATTAAAAATGAAAATCACCTTTTCTTTGATTTAACAGAGGACACATACCAAATAAACAACCTAATTGGAACAGATAAAAAATCAAAGGTTGCCCGTGAACTATTAAAGAAAATTAAGGCTTTTGATAAGAATACACCACGACTTAAAAAGGCAATTGGTTATGAACCATGGCAAGCGTCTTACGAAGAGTACGCCGGTGAAGGAAAAAAGTAACAAAGAGACATTGACACCTAAAAACGACAACAGTTTCGTTTAAATAAAACAGAAATAAAATAGTAACAGCATGAAGCGTAGTGAAATCAATCAGTTGATAACTGAATCTATAGAATTTTTTAAAGAACATCATTTTAATCTTCCACCATGGGCTTTTTGGAAACCAGAAGACTGGAAAGGAAAATATGATGCATGTCACGAAATTATAGACAATATACTTGGCTGGGATTTAACTGATTTTGGAAGTGGTGACTTTTATAAAGAAGGATTGATCTTATTTACCATCAGAAATGGAAATCAACAAAAAGACAAAAAAAGTTATGCCGAAAAAATAATGATTGTTGAAGAAAACCAATTGACCCCAATGCATTTTCATTGGAGTAAAATGGAAGATATCATTAATAGAGGTGGTGGAAATCTTGTTATTAATTTATGTAGATCAGATAAAGACGAAAACTATTCTAATGAAGATGTCATCGTTAAAATTGATGGGATCACGCGTACCCTTCCTGCTGGTGGAAGTGTAACCTTAGCTCCAGGAGAAGGCATCTGTTTGGTGCAAGGATTATATCATAGTTTTTATGGAGAAGCGGGTAAAGGAAAAGTTTTAGTGGGTGAAGTTAGTGATACGAATGATGATAGTACAGATAATAAATTTTACGTCCCTGTTGGTAGATTTCCAGAAATTATTGAAGATGAGGCGCCTTTACATTTGTTGGCATCAGACTACAAAGATTACATTTAGTTATGACAAAAAAACTTATTATCTCGGGTGTTGGTTGTAGTTTAGTTGATAATCTATACAATAATATATCGTTTAGCGATAATACCTTTTCTCCTTTTCTATCTAAAGAAAGTGGAGACGGTGGCTTAACTCCAGGAAATTTAGTTTTCAAAAGAAGTTTTGAAAAATTTTCAAATAAAATTGAAAAGTCAGGAATCAAACATATTATTTCTAATAAGACTCCCAATAAAGTCAATATCGGAGGTCCAGGGATAGTTTCCATGATTCATGCGGCACAGTTAGCAGATAAAGACGCTTGTCAATTTAACTTTTATGGTGTACGTGGAAACGATGTGAATGGAAGTTTCATTATGAACCTATTAGAAAAGACACCTATCTTAGTAAATAATTATACACTTTCCAAAGACGAAACCCCTTCAACAGTTGTCCTTTCGGATCCAAATTACCATAACGGAAATGGGGAACGAATTTTTGTAAATACCATTGGTGCTGCTTGGGAATATGCTTCTGAAAATTTGGATCAGAATTTTTTTAATTCAGATGTTGTTGTTTTTGGTGGTACGGCTTTAACGCCATTAATCCATGAGGACTTAACCCAATTACTCGAAAAATCAAAGTCAAATGGTTGTATTACAATAGTAAATACCGTCTATGATTTTAAAAATGAAATGGCAAATCCTACTGAGAAATGGCCTTTGGGAAATAGTGATACAAGTTATCAATATATCGATTTATTAATCATGGATCACGAAGAGGCGATTCGATTAAGTGGTATGTTCGATATTTTAAACGCTATGGATTTCTTTATCAATGCAGGAACCGGTGCTGTGATGATCACCAGTGGAACAGACGATGTAAAATTATACTCAAATGGCTCTTTGTTTACCCCCTTAAATAAGGTTGAAATGCCTATTTCGAGCGCTGTTTCCAATAAATTAAAAACAGAAAAGAATACTGGCGATACAACGGGTTGTGGAGATAATTTTGTAGGTGGTGTCATTGCTTCTCTAGTGCATCAAATCAATAAAGAGAATAAACCCTATGACCTCACTGAAGCTTGTGCTTGGGGTGTAATTTCAGGAGGAACCACTTGTTTTTATATTGGAGGAATGTATGAAGAAAAACATCCAGGAGATAAATTAAAAATGATTTTACCTTATTACAAAGAATATAAGAAGCAAATAAAAAAAGATCAATGAACTCCTCGACGCAGTGCATCGGGGAGTTAAATTTACGTGTAGGGATCAATCCAATTTCGTGATTAAACTAAAAATAATGAAAAAAACACATTTACTATTCCTTTTACTATTCGTTTCATTTGCTAACGTCATTGGTCAAAATAACGCACAATTTATTTCGCAATCGGTACCTTCACAAGTTGATTTGAATGAAGTATTCTACATTTCTATCACCTTTAAAAATACGGGAACCGTAACATGGCCAAAAGATGGACAGTACAGAATGGGAAGTCAATCACCACAGGATAATACTACGTGGGGTACGAACAGGGTAGCACTCACTCATGCGGTTTCTCCCGGTCAACATGTAACCATCTCAACAAGTGTAACCGCTCCAAATAGCGAAAATATCTATGGAATTCCCTTTCAATGGCGCATGGTTCAAGATGGGGTTGCTTGGTTTGGTGAACCTTCTGACCCTTTAAGTATTCGTGTTGGATCAGAGGAATTAGAAGATCGATTTTTGATGCCTGCACCTACGTTTGAAGTTTCTGACCATATTGTTGCTACAAGTGTATTTCACTGGTATGGTGCCACTACAGGACAAGTATCGAGTCCATGGCTTCCTGTAGAAGGAAGAGAAAACTGGACAGGGGAAGTTCCTTTTTGGAAAACAATGATCAAGCAAGCGATGGCAGCAAATATTGATGTTTTTTATATTTTGGTGATTCCTACCATGGAACAACCAAGAATAAACCTTTTTAGAGCCTTAAATGAATTGAGAAGAGAAGGCTGGGATGTACCCAAAGTATGTCCGTTTTTTGACCCTATTATCACCTACGCCCTAAAAGGATCCAATGGAGATGCCAGTACTCAAGCGGGTAAAGATGAAATTGTAAGTCACTATATCAGGTTCTATCAGCAATATTACAGTGTTAATTTTGATGACTATGCTGACGACTATATCTATACACAAAATAATATGCCTGTATTAGACACCTGGCATGTATATTTAAATATTAACAACTATAGTCGGTTGACTGCAACCGATGTGAGTTCTAGATTGGCTAATGAATTTGGTAGAGCACATCCTATTTTTAATAATGGAATAAAAATGATCACTACAGCCAACTCCCCTTCATTTGGGTTTGCCAATGAACAAGTGCATCAATTTGAGGCACATGAATACTATATTGAAAAAAACAAAAATGGAATTGTTTCTGCGCAATTAAAACCTGGTTATTGAGATCAAAATGTGCGTAACCCTGGATATCTTTTACCTCGTAATGGTGGATCTCAATATAAAAATGCTTGGTCTCAATTAGGTGCTTCGGTGAGTCGTGTGTATATAGAAAGTTTTAATGAATATGATGAAGGCTCTGGTATTTACGCTGCTAATACGGATGTGGTTTACAAAAAAACAGACGGTGGCATGAACAACACAGGGAATGATGTATGGTCGTCTTCCAACGACCCTTACGAATACATCAAAACAACTGCTGAAGGCGCCGCAAACTTCAATGAAGATCTTCCCTTAGATTCAAAAATTATTTGGCACGACTTTCCAAATAAGATCTACCCTGGCGATACGCATAACGTTACCGTTATCCTAAGAAATGAAGGAAATACACCATGGAATAATGCCAATGACTTTAAATTCGGACAGCAAGATTCCCC
>Ga0206128_1004782_pt1 | contig 10401 bp, 17 predicted proteins | sample Helgoland_Spring_7_FD_148601 | JGI IMG/M metagenome (GOLD analysis project Ga0206128, IMG submission 148601) | Pelagic subsurface seawater microbial communities from Kabeltonne, Helgoland, North Sea - Helgoland_Spring_Bloom_20160426_1 | ecosystem: Environmental > Aquatic > Marine > Epipelagic ...
ATTACTATCGAACCAAATTGAGGAGTTAAAGCCATAATTTGTAATTTTAATTAGTTAAATTTTTTTGTTTTAATTTTTAATTTTGATGAATCTAAACCACTAATTGATTTTACTTTTAACCCGTTTATAAAAACATTTCCGTCAGCAACTTGCCTAGGTCCGTCTTTTGATGGATTCTTAGAACTACTAATAACATTTTTAATGCCATCAGCTTTTCCTTGTTCATAAAAATGATGAGCTAGTTTATCAGCATTCATCGCAGCATACATTGCTTTATGATACCCTTTTTGATCTACAATTTGACCTTCATCATTAGAAAATCTACTAACAAAGTTTTGTACATCAGACTGAGTTTCGCCAACCTTAGCTGGATCTTTTACGCCATATCTAAATTTTTTATCTCCTACATTAAAATCAAAACCTTTGAAGTCTGAAGAAAATAATTTTTTAGTATTGTCTCTAAAATCACCATGTAATTTAGTTGCAAGCTCTTGTTGTTGCTTATAGTTATTGTAAAAGTTTAAAGCTTCTTTTTGTTCTCCAGTGGCACTTGGTTTCAACTTGATTTCCTCGTAATATTTACTTTTTGAACTTTCTAAATAGCTTTTAGCTTTTGCAACTTCTTCTTTATATGCAAGTTTCTTCTTACGAATTTCCCTTGCTTCGTCCACATCTTCGTCAAAGTTAAAAGCATCTTCCATTAGAAAATTTATTTCTTCTTGATCTAAATGTGGTTTTGTTTTTTTATAATACTCACTTAATAGCTGTGCACTATCAAGAGAGGAGTAATCTTTATTTAATGCAACATAATCCTCTACTGTACCGCCAGTAGACTCCATGAAGTCAATTAATTTTTCAATGTTTTCAGGTAAAGGTTTGTTGAGTATTTGCTGCTCTTGTTTAGCTTCAATAATCTCTTTTTTAATCTCCTTTACTTTATTTTCATCTTCTTCTGTTATTTCTTGGATTGGTGAAAACTCTTGAGCATCTTTAGCGGACTCTTGTATTTGTTTGTCCACTTTAGCGCTATCTCCGGTTTGTTCGCCCACATCCACTTTCTCTGTTTCTCCGATTTGAATGGCATCGTCTTTAGGTATATCAACCTTTACAACATCAGGAACTACTTCCCCTGTTGCCTCTGGTTTAGTTAAATCTACTTTGACAGGATCATTATTAGTAATCCCTAGTTTTTTAGGAGTTTTCTTTTTTAATTTAAACTCACCTTCCTGTTTAACAGGTTCATTTGTTTTTGTTTCTGACATGATATAATATAATTAATTGTTAAAATTTAAAATCCTTCACCAACTTGCGATTGTTGAAAGTCGATAGGAAGTAAATCGTTTTGTCTTTGATCTATTAATTGACTTTGCTGAGAACCTTCCATTTTAATTCTTTTATCTTTACGATCTTCTATTTCTTGCTCTTTTAATGTTTTTGTTTGAGATTCAATTTCAGCTAATTGTCTATCATACTCAAACTGCTGAGCCATTAAATGTTTTTTACCTTCTAGCTCCACTTGCATTCTTTGTATCTCAAATTGAGATTTTGCATTTTCTAAATTTACTTGTTGCTCAGTTAATGCTTGTTGTTTTTGAACCTCAGCTAATGCAGCTTGTTCATTTGTTTTAGCATTTGCTTGAGCTTGCATTTGTATATTAGCTTGAGCAGCCGCTTGATCTCTTTTGTATTTCTTTTTTCTTTTTTGTTTTAAAAGTTGATTAGCTAACTTTAGATTTTTTATTTGTCTAACATCAATAGCATCTTCTAAATCAATACCACCAGATTGCAACGCGATCTGTATGTTTTGTTCTAATTGAGCTTTTTCTTCTGTGTCTGGCTCTAATTCTAAAAATATACCAAAGTCGTGCAAGTTTAAATACTGGACTTCTCTTAATGTTTCTACATTATAAAGAGATATGCTTTCTATTAAGCTATTAGCAGTTAAAGGAAAGTTCAATACATCTGTTATCTTTAGTGATATGTTTTCACATATACGTAATGCTATGTATAAACTAGCGTTGTTTATATGTTTTGTAGCTATGTTAGATTGATTAGCTGCCATTTTAGCCAAACCAACTAAAGCATCTTTATCAGGCATGCTACCATCACGCGCCTCGTTTAATCCCGTGACATCTCTTATCATTTGTAAGTAATACTGATATGTTTGTATTAGGGATTGTAGCTTAGCGCCAGAGGCTGACGTCTGTAGTTCTTGTATAGGTACTTTACCTCTGTTGGGATCTCCATCTTGAGTTAGTGATCTACCAACTATACTACCAGTTTGAAAATACATGTTTAATGCTTCTGCTGGATTATAGTTTGTACCATTACCTAAGTCTACTTCAGCTAAACCATCCATATCTAAAAATACACCATCTGGTACCATACGCGATAGTACTTGTTGCATTTTTAAATGAGTGATTTGTATCATATCAGCAAAACCTGTACATCTACCCACTAATGATTCTATTCTACCTTTGTATATTTTAGGTGCACAAATAGTATAGTTCATTTCTACTTTAGTAGTATCAGCTGATGGTCTAGTCATGTTTTCAGCTAGCTCCCACTTCAACATTGTGTTTGTACCTAAAACTTTAGCACCAGAATAAAGAACCTCAATAGACCTAGATACTTTTTCAAATGTATCGTTTTCTGGTGGATTAAATTCGTCTGTTTTTTGGATTATTTTTTCTAATCCTTGGTCAGTTCTTTTAAGTTTAAAAACTTGATTAGTATAAGTCTTATATTCAAAGTATAAAACCTGTACAGTATTATTATCATAATTACCCCACCCCCCGTTATATACTGCTTGTTACCAGGCATCTCTTGAATTCTTTGTAATTCATCTTCTGAGATATCTGGAAATTGTTTTTTAAGTTCAGGTATTGTTATAGATTTAACTTCACCAACGTAATATATATCTTCAAAGTTTGGATCTTCTGTGTAAGAGTATATTAAATAAGCTGGATCTACATAATCTAATGTTATTCCATTGGCTTTATTAAAATTAGTTTTAGCAGCAGCTATTCCGCATACAACTAAATCTTCATTTAATCTTCTTTTAGTTAACTCCCATTTGTTGTTTGCTAATGTTGTTGATATAGCTTCTTCTTCAGCTATTTCTACAGACTGTTTATATGACAGCTGCATGTGCAACTCTAAATCTTCTTTTGTTTCAGGTAACTGATCCTTAGGTACGTTTGCGCATACAACTAAATCTTCATTTAATCTTCTTTTAGTTAACTCCCATTTGTTGTTTGCTAATGTTGTTGATATAGCCTCTTCTTCAGCTATTTCTACAGACTGTTTATATGACAGCTGCATGTGCAACTCTAAATCTTCTTTTGTTTCAGGTAACTGATCCTTAGGCACGTTTGATGAAGACATGTTTATACCTAAGTCTTGTTGAGCTTTTTGGATCTGCTCAGCGGCAAACATATCTTTTGCAACGTTAGTTGCATATTGTGTTCTTTGTTTTACTGACTCAGGATCTTGTGAATAAGCTTTTATATCATACTCTTTACTAGAAATACCATTTACAACTATATCTACAAACTTAGCAAGTATTGGTACTGGCTTCCAATCAAGATTTAAATTTTATTTTTGAACGGACTGTTCTCCACGAGCATATAAACGAAGATGATGAAAGTTATTAAAACTAGTCAAGTATCTATTACCGTTAGTTCTACCCGCACCAAACCATTCTGTCTCAATAGCAGAAGCTACTTGCGAACCGTATTCAAACGTAGCTTTTTCTGCGTCTGGTACTACCTGACTTGGAAATGCGCTATTTGAGTTAGTGTATATTTTCATTTATTCAATTATTTTTGACATAAGACCGTTATTACTGTATTTTTTTATTCCTAGATCAAAAACTTTTTTCTCTAGACGTGCTACAGGTCTATACTTGTTTTTATTACAAGCCATTATTGCTAAACCAGAGCTTATAGAAGCATCATGTGTTGTTCTATTATTAATATTAAACTTGGCCCAATCCTCTAGTGTTCTTTGAAAATACATTTCCCCGTGTTCACCATTGTTTTTTATGCCAATAAAATCTTCAATATATGATTCAATTGCAGCAGCATGTGCTTGTTTTATATCTTCACTAGAGTTAGGTATTCCACCTATCTCTCTTTCTGTTACAGATAATTTAAGTTTATCTGGTCTGTTCATTGCGAAACCTCTATATCCTCTTCTTTTAAAATGATATAATAATCTAGGTTTATTATTCTCTGCAAGTATTGGCATGCCATAAAATATACACGCCATTAATACATCTTCAAAAAATATTTCTGCAGTTTGAGGTCTAGCTACATATTCAAGAAAAAAATGGTTAGCTGGTGCATCTTCCATACTAAACTTAGTTAAACCGTGTAAAGCTCCGTTAGAACCTCTACCGTCTACTGTTCCTGATATATCATAACTATCACAACCGAATGCACCCATGTGCTCGTTAGCTGGATATTTTAAACCTCTTTTTATTATAATTTTATTTTGTAAATGTGCAGATGGTATCCAAGACACATAAAATCTACCCTTATTATGAGGAACAAAAATAACTTTAGTATCTCTTATTCCATTTTCCCATTGAAAATTACCTTGAGTTACCAAGTTGCTATGTCTTAAATCTCCATTCCAATCTATTTGCTCATATATCTTAGTTAGATTAAATAAAGATTGCTTAGCTTCATCTCTAAAAGCGTGTTCCTCTGTTCTTGGAAACTGACGATAAAATTCATTTAAACCATCTTGATCTCCTTTTAATCCTTCAACTTCATTCTGCCAATACTCTATTACACCTTGTTTTATTTTCGTGCCATGCGGATCTGTAACTGCTTTCTGTGGTGTGTCGAAGACAGGTATTCCATAAGAATCAATGTATCCTTCGTAATTCCATTCCATAGGAATGAACAAAGAATATAGTCCTGAGCGAGTCTGTCCATTGGCGTTTCTTTTTGTAACATCTGAATCGTAGTATAATTTTTTAAAATTATCTCCTCCTTTATCTAAAGCGTTTGAGGTACTACCCATCATACACTTACCAATTACTCTACTACCTAATCTAAGGGTGGTTTTCGTAACCCTCCAGTTGTCGAGGATGTTGTTCGGCCTTTCCCACTTCCCCGATTCATCGTGGACGAGGAGTTTAAGTTTCTCCCCATCGTAGGCGTTATCACCCGTGTTCTTCCAGTCGATGGTCGTGTCCAAACCTTCAAGGGCTTCTTGCTTGGATCTATCCTTGGAATCGAGTCGTCTCCTGGTAAATTTCGAGGCCGGGACCCTGTAGGCAAGCTCGGTCTTTGGACGGTCCATTCCGTCCTGTATGGGTTTGAAGAAGAACGGATAATTAACAGAGATTGGTACCACCTTGTCAGTGAACATCTTCTTAGCATCTTGTCCAGATTTGGACAATACACCGAACCGTGAATCAGAGGATATTGTTGCAAGATTAACAATTTCAGCTGATGACATGAAAGAAAATCCAGATCGACGGTTCTTAAGGTAGCACATCCCATAGGATCTAATATCGGCCTTGCAAGCTTCCCAGAATATAAAGAATAATCTGTTTGATTCCCTAAAGTCTGGTTTCCCAACATCAATCTTGGACCACTGCAAGTACATGTAGTGAGTACCAGTAATATAAGTAGGAATGTCCTTATTAATGAACCAAAAACCTTTTTCTCTTTTATTAAACTCATCATTGATGTAATCATACCATTTTTCTTTAAATTCTATAGGATAATCCTCCCAGTCGAATATTGTTTTTATACTCTTAAATTCTACAGGTGGATCAACCTTGCTCCATTTTTTATTACCTAAATTAACAACTTTTTCTGGAGTAGATGGTAATGCTATTTTTAAGTTATCTATTTCATATACATCACCTATAGTACCATCTTTAGATATTATAACAATATCATGCTTTTCATTATAACCATACTCCCACTTCTTATACTTATTATTTCTTTTAAGAATTTTAGCGTTAATATAATTATCTAATATTTTATATAAACTTTGCTTATACATTTTTAGACCTTCCTTCAGCAAAACCTTTAAAAGCTTTTTCTTCTTTCACTTCTTTAGGTTTTTCATTTAATATATCTTTCTCTTCTTGAATTCTTGTTAATATTTCAAAAGCATCAAATATAGCTAGTTTTTTTGTTGCTGCTGCGTTTTTTAAACGATCTGCTGATATGTCATCACCAGAGTCTACAATAGGTTCTTTAGCTACCTTTATTAATTCATCAACCGCTATTTGCCCAGCTTGGATTATATTCAGTTTGGTTTTCTTTATCTCCATATTTAATTACAATATCATTTGATTTCATGCAGTACAATCTTTCATCATTGATAATGAAATCATACTCTCCATACGGGGTGTAACCAACAAGGTCTCCCTCGCTCACACCGGCAGCTTCTAACGAGCTATTACCTATTTTTAATATACCAATAAGCTTTTGCTCTTTATCTACGCTAAACTTGCGTTTTGATTTTAATGGTTTTATAAAGCATCTATTGTTTATAGATTTAAAATCATCGTCTTTTTTATTCTTATATAAATAAACTTGATCTAAAGAACAAAAATACAAATCCTCTTTAAACCAAGATCTGCTTTTTTTCTTTTTACCTTTTATATCGTAAAAAGTTCTAAACACATTATGATGTATAACTATTATATCGCCAACATTAATATGTGTTTTATAAGCTAGAGGAATTGAAACAACTACAGCTAAGTTATTTACAAACTTAAAACTTTCTATCTTGGTGTTTAAAATTAACTTTATGCCACCTATATTTATATCGTTAGAATATTCTTTTCCAAGAGGTCTAACTATAAAGTCGTATAATGAGTTCATTAATACTGTAAGTCGTACTCGATGGATATTGCCATGTTAGAATTAAATTTCTTCCACGGCAATATTTCATCATCTTTCTTTATATGAATATTATAAGAATTATCTTCAGTATCTTCTAATATATGTGATATAACGTGACCACCATACACTTGCTGACCTAAAGAATAATGCATTGCATCGTTCTTATAATCAGAGCCAATACTGATTTTTCTAATAATATTATTCACCTTTATCTTCCTGTGATTCTATTTCAGAATAAGTACCGTCTTCTAAATTAATATTAACTGGACCGTATTTCTCTTCTAAATCTTTTTTAACTTTATCTAGCTTTTCAATTTCTTCCTCAGCTAATTTAGATAAACTGCACTGTCTTAGTTGGTGAAAACCCATCTCTGTTAGAATCCCATTGTATTTAGAACTAACTTCTTTTATGTTCTTTAATTCTTCTTCTGTAATCTTTTTTACTTCTTTACTCATTTGATTTAATTTAATTGTTATTAATTTTACTTATTATTATTATTACCTATACTTTTGAATTTTTCCGCTCCCCGTGAACCAAAGTATGCAACGTACACTGTAACTAAAAGAGTTTGCAATAATGAAACCCATCCCTCAGCTACATGAAACTCTATTTTAAAACTATCTAGTAGTATAAGTATTACCATAGATACTGTTAAAAATATCAAAGACATTGGGCGTGTGTTCTTAGAAAGCCATGAATCAGATTTCATGTCACTTGCCCAACGCTTGGACACTTCTTGCATCTCTACTTGATCTTGTTCTAATAGTTTTAAAGCAGTTTCCTTGTCTTCAGGTTTGATAGTTTCGTCTTTTATTATTAAACCTTTAACAACGTTTAATAAGCCAGCGTCTGGCAATAAGTCACTTGCTACACCTAATATTCCTGGTGCAACACTACCTAAAAACTTACCTACTTTTGTTTCGGAAAACTTCTTTTTTGGCATTTTATTTTAATAATCTTTTTTAGCAGATCTTCTTAAGTCTCCTTTGTTACCACCATATTTTTGTCTCGACATTCCATCAGACGCAGACTTCATTGATTCTTTTTTATCTCCATCACCATCAATATCTATATAATCTGGTTTAGAACCTTCTCTTGACATTCCTTCTGATTTTTGTATACCTTTTAGTTTGTCAGCTGGTACAGCGTAAGAGAGTCTCCTTTCATGTAAGATTTTCTATACATACCTGAACCCTTAGTGCCATCTTTAGCTCCTTTCATTCCTTTTAAATGTTGAACAGAGTTATCTAATGGACTCACTGTGTCTGTGTTACTCATGATTCTTGAAATCATGTCTTTTCCGTGCTTAGCCCCTTTTCTACTTGGACCAAAGTTTTGTTTATATCCCATTGTAATTTTAATATTTGTTATAATTATCAGTTTTACTGTAAGCTTCTTTTTCCCAAGGTAAATTAGGATTGCCCTCTTTCATTTTAGATCGAGAGTATTTTTTTCCTTTCCAATAGACATTTTTACTATCGTAATCTAAATCACCTCTTTTTATTTGATCTATATGAACTTCTTCATGATCAATTATACTTTTAGTTTGTTCAGGATCTTTAGTAATGTCTTCTGAAATTAATATAGTTCCATTTTTATTACCCTTACCTAATATACCCTCTGGTAATTCTCTTTCATATACTGGAGTAGTAGATAAAGCAAATGGTGATTTCATTTTAAAAGCCATATTAATCTTTGTAAGGGAACATTTTGTTTAACGTTGTTTGTCTTTGTTTACAACCACAGGGAAGGTTAAGTCCGCTAGATACTTTATCTACAACGGACTTAATACCTGTTTTTTCTGTAAACTTAGCAACATCGTCGCCTAATCCCTTAGATTTCATAGTTATGCTATAACTAATGCAGTTATCTTAACGCCTGTACTGTTTTGTACAATTGACATGATACCACCTGGATTAGCTGTAATTGCTTTTTGAACAGCTTCAGCCCATTGTTTAGCTTTTCCAGTTGTAGTAAATAGAAAGCTTTTTCCGATACTGTTGTAAACTGTGAATTTGTTTGCGTCTCCAGTACCATTAGCTAAACCTTGTGCTACTGATACAATCTCTCCTAATAATAAATCAGAAGTTACGTTAGTTACGTCTACGTCTGTAGCTTTAATTTTAATGTAATTTGCCATAATCTTTTTTTTTGTTAAATGTTAAATGTTAAATGTTAAATGTTTGTTTTGATTTGTCAGTTTACTCTGTTTATTATAAATCTGTATCAATTTCACTTTGATCAATAGATGGGTTGTCGGAAAAAGCTGTAAAAACTTTGATCAATAGATGGGTTGTCGGAAAAAGCTGTACCTAAAGAAGCAATACCTTCTGCTATTTTTTGAGACGGTGGGATTGGTAATTCATTTTGAACCGGTTGTTGTGGATCAAGAGATTCGCTTTCACCACCACCAAGTTCACCTTCTATTCTACCTAAAGCATCCATTACTTCACTGTGTTGTCTCAGTCTACTTCTACTACCTTTTCTTCCAACTAGTTTTCCGGCAGCTCCAAAAACTCCACCAAGAAAATTTGCAGGTGATTCGCTACCTGTTGAGTTATGACCATTGTAATTATAGCTACCATGAGCATCATCAAATAATGCTTCAGCGTGGCCTTTGTGACCTTCTTTCATTTGTTGCTTACCTCTTTTTACATCTTGTTCTTCCCATGAATTAACCATATGATGTTTAGAGTGTTTAGCGTTTCCGCTATATTTACCGTAATGTCCTTTTTGTTTGTATGCCATAATTTATTTTTTAAAACATTCCCCAACCTTTATAACCAGAGCTTTTTGGTTTACTTTCTTTAATATCGTATTTATCTGAACTAAAGAAATTATGAATTTTGTTTTTAGTTTTTTCTCTTTTTACAGTACGATCCATTTTTCTTTCGTTTCTTTTTTCTACTCGTACAGCTCTTTCAGATTGTCTTTTTTCAGTTCTATTTATTCTACCTTTTAATCTAGCTTCTTTAGCTTTATTACCTCCACCATCTTTTACTTTTTGTACTTTATTATTTAATCTACCTAACTTAGTAACACCGCCTTCACTATCTTTTTTTATACTAGTATCTTTACCACCACTTGATTTTCCAGTAGCACCATCAATAGTCATACCACCAGTAGGTATATTAGATTCTTGGATATAAGCACTAGCATCTGTTGCTTTTCCTTGGTAATTTGAATATGCGTTATCAGCAGCCCCACCAATTTCAGCATCATAAGCGTCGTTAGTTATTCTTGAAATACCACACATGGATTTTGCTCTACCAGATTTTCTTGAAGGTCCAAAGTTTTGTTTATATGCCATAATTTTTTTTAATCTAATTTATCTAATAATACTATGTCAATAGGAGGTGTTGGTGAAGAAGCAAAAACTTTCACCACTTGTAAATCAAGTATTTTACCAGCTGGAATATTATTTATAGTTGTTGTATTTCCTGAAACGTCTGTAATCTTAACATCACCTGTAGTTCCAAAGTATAAAGAGTAACCCTCGCTACCAGCTACATTACCTTT
>Ga0206128_1004792_pt1 | contig 10383 bp, 29 predicted proteins | sample Helgoland_Spring_7_FD_148601 | JGI IMG/M metagenome (GOLD analysis project Ga0206128, IMG submission 148601) | Pelagic subsurface seawater microbial communities from Kabeltonne, Helgoland, North Sea - Helgoland_Spring_Bloom_20160426_1 | ecosystem: Environmental > Aquatic > Marine > Epipelagic ...
ATAAGGATAACAGGATGTACCTCTTGTGCATTTAAAGGAAAGGTTCTTAATCCATTGAAATCAGTTTACTCTACATACAAATAGATATGAGTTTTTTAAGAGGTAATATAGGAGAGAGTTTATGGCTTAACGAATTGTCTAAGACACATACAGACATAGAAAAAGCACCAAACAAAAAGTTTTATGATTGGGATATAAAAGCTAACTACAAAGGTAATGAGGTTACTTACGAAGTTAAGTATGACTCTAAAGGTTACTACTATGCTGATAGATACTCAAGACCTGTAAACCTATACATAGAGTTCCAGAATACAAAGAAGGGAGAAGATAGTGGTATCATTGCATCTAAGGCAACATACTACGTTTACATACTAAAGAGTCTAGAGGGTGTAGAGACTGCTTATGTATTTAAAAGACTAGACCTACTTAACCATCTAAGAAACAATGATGTTAAGGTTAAAGGTAATAGCTTTGGAGGAGATAATAATGCTAAAGGATGGACACCTCCACTAAACTCACTAGAACATCTAATTGTAAAAAAGATAAAGTTTATTTGATTTAACAAATAATATTACTATATTGCAGTTCATTTAAAATACAACATTATGAAAAATATAAAACTGCTAAACGGAGATGAATTCAAAGTATCTGATATTATACCTAAGATGTATGATGATGTTTTTTACTATGGCTACTTAGGTCAACACGCATTATCATCTTCTTCTTGTAAGAAATTAATAGAGTCCCCTAAGGCATACGCAACATCACTTACTGAAGGTTCTCCAGATAGTCAAGCACTTAGAGATGGTAGGCTAACACACTTATGTGTACTAGAGCCACATAGACTTGATGAGTTTACATTTGTAGATGGAACTAAAGCTAGTAAGAGTTTTAAGTTAACTGCTGAAGAGTTAGGTAAAGATTTGGTTTACACTAACCTAGAACTTAACAAGGCACAGAAGATAGCTAAAGCTGTGTTGGCTAATGAAGAAGCTGCTGCTTTACTAAGTGGATGTGAGTTTGAGATACCTGCAATAGGAGAGTTTATGGGATTACCATTTAGAGGTAAGGCAGATGCAAAGAAAGGCACAACTATCATAGACTTAAAAACTACAGCTAACATTCGAGACTTTATGTACTCAGCTAATAAATATAGTTATGACCTACAGGCAGCTTTGTATCTAGACTTGTTTGATGCAGATGACTTTATATTCTTAGTAGTAGATAAGAGAACGTTAGATGTTGGAGTCTATACTATTACAGCAGTATTTATAGAAAAGATGCAGATGACTTTATATTCTTAGTAGTAGATAAGAGAACGTTAGATGTTGGAGTCTATACTATTACAGCAGGATTTATAGATAGTGGACTACAGAAGCTACAGGTGGCTACAGACGCTTATAAGAATTATATTATGAGTGACTACGATTTAGAACAATATACATTTTACGGAGAATTGTAGTATGCCATTTAACAAGGATGTATCCGACCACTTCTATGAATTAGGTCTTGACTTACTATTTATAGGTTACACTAGGGCAGACTTGAGGCTTTGGATTAAGAAAGCAGAAGAGGATGAGTGTTATGAAGAGTGTGACGGATTACTTAGAGCTTTAAACTTTAAAGGTAGTATGGAGGAAATGGGATATAACTATGGCGAAGAAGAAGAAGACTTCATTTAACTATTACAAGACAAACAACGAGGCTCAGAGTCATTGCTTTAAGAAAGGATATGTAATATACCCAGAGGCATTTGAAGGTAGCTGGAGAGTATCAATAGAGCTAGGACATAGGAAGCATACATATCCAGAGGTATTGTCGCTTACAGAGGCTTATATTAAAATATGGAAAGAATACGAAAAAATACAAAACAGAGATAACAATGGCAAAACTTAGAACATACAATGTAGAAGCAGCTAAACAATTAGCTGATAAGTTTATACAAATAACAGGATTAGATTTAACAAGCACATCAAGATATCAAGAACAAGCATACTTTAGAGCTTTGTTCTATAAGGTAATGTGTGATATAAACGGAATGAACGATAGGATGATATCCGAATGGTTTGAGGATATGGGAGTAAAAAGAAACAGGTCTTCTATATTTCACGCATTAAGAAAGATAGATGTTTATTACGAAAGCTTTGTGAGGTTTAGAAATGTTTATGACTTATTCTTTGATGATAAGAAGATGGAGAGAGAAAGAATAGAAAACAAGAAGTCTGAAAGGGTTAGGATAATAAATGAAAGAATAGATAGAAAGCTTGATGCATCGGATAGAAATAAAATACACGAGTTAGCAGATGTTATTCCAGAAGAGAGGATAGATGAGATGTATGAGATGATGACTTTAAGAATGAAGTCTTGGGCTTGGAAATCAAAAGATAAATGTGAGGTAATACAGAGCAGTACATCAATGGATGGAATGTGCTGGTAAACAAAACCTAAACATATCGTTATAGTATTAAGATTAAACTTATGGCTAAATCAAATGAGATTAAACCTACTGATGGTAGGAAGTATAATAAAAGGAAGAAAGGTCAGTTAGATGTTGTTAAACCTACTACAGCAGCTATAAACAAAGCTAAGAGAGAAAGGATGAAGGAATTCGGAGTCAAAGCCATTAAAAAGGTATTTGGTTCTGAACAAGACTTCTGGATGAGTCTAGCAGAAGAGGCTAAGAAAAACCATAACGATAGAAAACTATTGCTAGAATATGTTTACGGTAAGCCTAAAGATGGGTTTGGTAACTCTACACAGAAATCAGCAACACCTGTTATAAATTTCTATGGACACCAACCTCCTGCACCAGAAGATATTATAGATGTAACACCAGAAGATGAAGAATAGTATAAACCTACACGACAAGTACATACCTTTATTCCGAAGTAAGACAAGATACAATGTTATTACAGGAGGTAGAGGTAGTGGTAAGTCTTTTGGTATAAACGTATTTCTACTAAACCTTACATACGAAAGTGGACATAAGATATTGTTTACTCGTTATACAATGTCATCAGCCAACACATCTATTATACCAGAATTTGTAGAAAAAATTGATATGATGGGAGTAAATTCTCACTTTAGGATAACTAAGGATGAGATAACTAACCTACAGACAGGTTCTTCCATTATATTTAAAGGTATAAGGACATCTAGTGGTAATCAAACAGCTGCACTAAAGTCTTTAAACGGAATTACAACGTTTGTAGTGGATGAAGCAGAGGAACTTGATGATGAAAGTACATTTGACAAGATAGACTTCTCTATAAGGTCTCTAAATAAGCAAAACAGGGTTATTTTGATACTAAACCCAACCACAAAAGAGCATTGGATATATCAGAGGTTCTTTTTAGGTAATATTGTTGATGCAGGTCACAACGGAACTAAAGGAGATACAACTTATATCCATACAACGTATAAAGACAACAAAGATAACCTATCAGACTCATTTCTTAGCAGAATATTAGAGATGAAGGCTAGAAGACCAGATAAATACCAACATCAGATACTAGGAGGATGGTTAGCTAAGGCAGAAGGAACAATTATAAGAAATTGGAAGGTTGGAGACTACATACAAACAGAAAAGACCATTTATGGACAGGATTTTGGGTTCTCTGAAGACCCTACAACACTTGTAAAGATATCTGTAGATGATTTTAACAATAGAGTCTATGTAAAGGAGATTTATGGTAAAACAGGGCTTTCTACATCTGATATAGCAAATATGAATAGAGCTGAGTGTGGTTTAGACTTGATAGTTTGTGATTCATCAGAGCCTAGACTTATAAAGGAGCTGAAGAAGAAAGGATTGAACATACAACCTGCTGTAAAGAAGAGTGGTAGTATATTATCTGGTATAGCACTTATGCAGGACTATGAAATAATAGTAGACCCAAGAAGTAAGGGTGTTGTAAGGGAATTTAACAACTATGTATGGCACGAGAAAGGTGTAAAACCAATCGATAAGTTTAATCACTTTTGTGATGCAATAAGATATGCCTTGATGAGATTAGCTACAAGTAAAAACAAAGGAATTTATACGATAAGATAGAGCGTTTAATATAAGGGGGTTCGTTTAATATGAAGGGGTAACAATTAATTTTGTTGCTCCTTTCTCTGTTTAATATGAGGGGCTTTGTTTAATATGAGGGGCTATTATTACTTAGTGGATATACCGAAAAATAATAGTAAATTTATTTTGTTATGTGAGAATATTGTTGTAGACGTGTGCATGTGTTCCTCTATTAAGTGATGCTACAAATCTAGAATAGTATTAAAACATACCAATCCATAAAAAAAGTTAAACTGCAAAGTTTTTTATATTTTTTGTTGTGTAATTAAAAAAAAGAGTTATATTTGCTTCAGAAACAATTATTAATTAAAAATAAATAATATGAAAGACAATAAATTAATAGCAGAGTTTATGGGTATGACTTATGGAGACCCTAACGATAATTCAGTGATGATACAAATGACTCCTCAAGGAAATGAGGTAGTGCCTATTGAGTCAATGAAATATCATTCATCTTGGGATTGGCTTATGCCTGTAGTTGAAGAGATAGAAAGCTATGAAAGGTATGATGTTAACATACTACAATATGGTACAATAATTATTGGTAGTCAGATAGAATTAGTAAACAATGTTGCTAATATATCATTTGACAAAAAGATTGACCATACATACGATGCAGTAGTAAAATTTATCAAGCAATATAACTTTATTAACAATCAAAACCAATAAATAAATAATATGAACATAAACATTTTAAAAGCAGTACAAATTTACACTACTAAAAAAGAATTTATCGTGTACACCATTGTAGACAATAAGATTGATAAGATGATACTTACAAATGATTTGACTAGACATCGTAAGAAGTTTGGTTTGGATAGTAAATTTCTAATGACTGATACACTAAAAAAACAACTAAAAATAATTAATATAACTTTATAAGATATGGATAACAAAGAAATAATAAAATTACTAGATAATGTTTATACTTTAGTAATGGATAAAGTAAATAATAAAGATAGTAATAGGGTTTACAGAATACCGCAAGTGAAAAACGTTTTAAATTTAATCGATGAATTACAAAACGAAATTGAATCATTATAAACAATAAACAAATAAGATATGAAACTAAAAACAGAAGTAATAACAATAGATAATTTACATAGCAATATGTTTGTAGACTTTTTAAATATTGACTCGGATTATATTGATAACTCCTCAGATATATCTAAAAAATACTATACTCAATTAATAGACAAGTATAATAGTAATGAAGACTACTCAGAGGAGGATAGGTTACAATGCTTAGAAGAAATAATATATGATTTAGCTGAAGACCATTCATTAGATAGTCAATTTATACTAGGTAATGATGCATACACAAAAGAGTATGATATAGATGTTATTTGCTCAGACTATGAAAACTTATTCGATAGCATATTTGTATTTATATCTTGGATTGAAAGATAATATTAACAACTAAATAAATAAGATATGAAACATACATACATACATGAAACACATACAATATGGGCAGATAACGGAGAGGTATATTTGCAGACTGAAAATGACACGATAGTATTTAACGCTAGTAATTTACTACGAGATTTAGAGCCTATGCTTTATTTAACTATTAAAGAGGTAAACAAAGAAAACAAAGATTTAAAAGATAGATTAAAGGAAACAATTAAAACACTATAAGAAATGAATAATAAAAACATTTGTCAAAATTGTGGACATGATAACCCTATAGACAACTTTATCTGTGAGCATGTAGATTGTGGCATACCTATGGATATAACTATAAGTATAAATGATATTGGATTACCCGAGATAGAATTTTAAAATAAATTAAGCCACTTTAACGAGTGGCTTTTTTATTTCTGTTTAACAAGAGGGGCTTTGTTTAATATGAGGGGCTATTGTTAATGTAGGTAGATAATTATATCTGTTTAACAAGAGGGGCTTTGTTTAATAAGAGGGGCTTCTGGAAAGCAGTCCAGATATTATTTAAAGTCATTACAAATAAGAAAATAATTTGGTAGATTAAAATAATTTTTGTAGTCATGTGTGCATGTGCTTTTATACATTACAAAGCTATATTTTAGAAAATACCTCAACCGCAAAAAAGAAACGATTTTTGTAACATTTTTCACTTTTTTTTGTTGTTTATTCATTGTAAAACATTACATTTGCTCAAGGGCAAAAAGTTTGCCTACATTAAAAAACACTTAAACAATTGAAAATGAGTAATTTAACAGAAAAAAAAGTAAGTAATTTAAAAAAAGCATATGATAAAATAGATGCTTTAGGTATTGAAATGAATTTAAAACAATTTACGGAAGTAGGCACAATTTTAAGAGAATTGGCTTCCTCAGAATGGAAGGAAGGAAGGGAAGCGACAAAAAGAATTTATAACTTATAAAAATTAATATCATGAAAAAAAAGAAAATCACAAAAAAATTTATAGCAGTTAATAAAGTAATAATGTATAGTTTTAACTATGAGTATAATTTTATAGAAAATGCTTTTAATGGTTATTTATCCGAGCATCTAAGAAGTAAATTTTCTAACTACTGCAAAAGATTTGGAAATTCTCAAACTGCATTCATGTATTTATACACTGAGTTAAGCAGTGACAATAGACAAATATTAATAAACTACATTTTAACTGATAAAATTTAATAAGATGCAAGAATACAAAACACAATTTGAAATTGACTGGGACAAGCCTATGAATATTAACGGAATGCAATCAAACAGAGGTTACTATAATTTAGTAATATCTATTAGAGATTTGAGTTTATTTTCTAAAGGAATTAAACCACATAGATATTGGAGATTAAAAGACGTTAAAAACTACTTTGGTTTAAAAGGAAATACACAAACAATTTTAACAAGATTAAAAGATTTTAGAGATGGAAATTTATAATAATAACGGGAGGGTAAAACCTCCCATAAAAAAACATATCATGAAACAATTTAAACAAGTATTAAAAAAAGCAAATCAAATATTAAAAGAGTGTGCGAAAGGTTGCGCTTATGCTATTAACAATTAAACTTTATACAATGAACTTACTAACACAAAACACAAAAATAAAACTAACGGGAACCGAACTAAAAAAGAAAGTTTTTAATTTTAGTATACCCGCTTTTAAAACTGCTTTAGGAAAAATTACTTGTCCTTTTGCCGATAGTTGTGTAAAATTTTGCTATGCTCAAAAAGGAAATTATAAAAGGTTTCCGAGCGTTCGTAATTCTATGGAAAAAAAATATACATTAACTAAGCAAGATAATTTTATACAATTAATGAATAAGGAAATAATAAAAAAGAAACCCGACTTTATACGGGTGCATGATAGCGGGGATTATTACAGCCCTAAATATCTAAACAAGTGGTTGACTATTGCAATAGAAAACCCAGCAGTAAAATTCTATAGTTATACTAATAGTATTAAGTTTGTAAAGGACCTTAAAAACATCCCTGTTAACTTTGACTTTATATTCTCTGATAGTGGAAAACAAGTTAATTTAATAGACAAAAACAAAGATAGGCACACAAAGATTTTCAAGAGTTCTAGCGAACTAATAAAGGCGGGTTATACTGATGCGTCTAAAATAGATTTGTATAGTACAAAATGGTATAACAAAACAAACAAAGTAGGATTAATTTTTCACTAAAAAATAAACATCATGACAAACAATTATAAAATAAGTTTAACACTATTATTAAAACTGAGCAAGACAAAGAAAACATTCATTTGTTTTAATGTAGAAAATAATAAGATAAAAGAGTTCGTTTTAACTAATGATTTAATAAGATTTAGAAACAGATATCAAACCTTTAAATTGGTTGAAATAATTAAACCTAAACTAAATAAATTAACTATTGAAATATAAAACCATGAAAACACAATTTTATTTTTATTATAAAGAAGGAGGTACAAAACACATTGCAGGGATAAGAGACTGCAAATATCCAAAGCGTACAAAAATCTATAAACAACTATTCAATAGTTTAGAGCGGGGTTTTGTCGAGGTAATAGGATGCGGACCAATAGACGAATAAATACTAACATATTGATATAAATTAAGCCACTTTTTAAAGTGGTTTTTTTTATGCAATTATTTTATAAGTTATTGATAATTAAATGCAGTAGTATAATGTAGGGTAAACAAGCCAAATTAAGACGTTTAAGCGACTTTTATACACAAATAATATCAATACACTAGTAGTTTTTTATGATAGCTTAAAATAGACGTAAAATGGGTTATATTGGATGTAAGATACCCATTCTTATGAATTCAACAAAATATCTTTTCAATAAAAACTGGATATTTGAATCTGAAAAAATAGAAAAAAGTAGTTTACTATAGGGCTAATTTTCAATTTTGTAAAGTGCTGATTTACAACACTTCCTAAAAAAAAGTTGTCGCTACTTTTACAAAACATGCGACACTTTTCATTTTCTGTGTCTTTCTACTGTTCTTATAGTTACTCCTAGTATGTCTGATATATCTTTATTTTCTATATCTGGCTTTAGGTTTAGTATTTCTTGTATCTTTTGTTTAGTCTTTATATTAGCTACTCTACTTATCTCTTTTATACGGATATCTATCTCTAGACTTCTTCTCATATCTTCTAGGTACTCTGAATATCTATTCTTATATTCTTTGTTCCATCTGTAGGTATTTGTATGTATCCAAGACATAGGTTTGTTATAGTTACTAAAGTTAGTTATGTAGTGTCTCTTCCAGATATTATCTATCCTAGACATCCATACAAACTCATAACCATCGTATATTACTTTATGGTTAGTTAATTCTTTTAGTTGTTTAAGGTGTTCTGTACTCCAACTTGTCTTATACATCTATAGTTATTGTTTCTGTATCATTCTCCGAGTCTCTTATGAGTTTAAGAATGGAATTGTATCCTTCTATCTCGGAGATATAGTTATTCTTTATGCATCCTATGATGTGCATTAATCTAAGCTTGTACTTATCTGTCATTATAGACCTGTAGTTATGCCATTGTCTAGAACTTGTATGATATGTCTGAAGGTACTTCTTTCTTGTTCTCCTGTTACGTCTACTCCGTTTATAAAGAATCTGTAGTGGTCTTTTTTGTCTGTTGGTTTTAATTCAAAGTTATTCATATTAATTTATTTTAATGTATGTTAATATTAATTCAGTTGGGCAGTCTTGATTGCTACAGGAATAGTTAGACACTATACCTTCTCCTTCACATCCGTAATCTTCATAGGTATGGTCTCCACCCCATATTAAATCACTTGAACATTCGCTACACTTGTTCATAATTATCTTTCTTCGTTAAAGGTTAAAAATTCTTCTATAATTTGTTCTGGATTAACAGAACTACTTGATTTAAGTTTAGATTTAAACATCATAGCGTCTATAGATGTGCAAAATTGAAAGAACTTTATTTGATTTCTTCTGTTAAATATGAACTCATAATTAAATTCCATCTTCTTTTGGCATTAAGGTTTCTAATTGTTTTTCTATCTCTTCTACTTTTCGGTTAAGTTTGTTAGTGGCAACGTATATTGACGTTATAGCACTTTCTATAATCTTAAACCTCTCTTTAGTTGTGTGTTTCTTCTTTAGACTCATAATTAATCTACTAATTTTAATGCGATACCATAAATAAGCATCCCTATTGTTAGTGAAAATGCTAGAAACAATATTATTCCTTCTAACACATTTGATTTCTTTTTCATAATTCTTTGTATTTATCTCTTAATGATACATAGTGATAATCAGACTTACTTAGCTTTAGGTCTATTAAGTCATCCATTGCTTCCTGTCTTCTTATACAAGCAGGTAATTTGTCTATTAGTTGTTGTAGTTTCTGTATTAATTTCTTTTTGTACATATCTTATAGTTTATTAGTTAGGTATCTCTCTAGACCTGCTAATGCTCTCCAAGCTACCTTTGTTAGGTGTAAAATACCGTCATCATCTATAGGATTAACTGTATGGTCTATTAAGTGCCTAGTTAGAGCATCATACTCATCTGTTGACTTATTCATATCCCAATGTAGTGGTTTATCTGGATGATGTTGGTCATTACCAGCCTTACTACACTTAGACACCTCTTTTAAAGCATTTGGGAAGTACTTTAGCACTCCACTAAACACAGGTATGTTCTTTCTAGCTTCAGCATTGCTTAAAACCTCCTCTACATACTGGTATTGCCCATCTTCTTGCATTTCTGCGTACTTTTCTCTTGTATTCATACTAATTCTTTTGATATATTCTGGTTATTACTAATTGAATGATTCCAAAGTAGAAAACAATGTCTTCTTCGTAAACTTCTTCGCTTTCAAAGGGATAATGCCTTAATCCTAG
>Ga0206128_1004793_pt1 | contig 10383 bp, 5 predicted proteins | sample Helgoland_Spring_7_FD_148601 | JGI IMG/M metagenome (GOLD analysis project Ga0206128, IMG submission 148601) | Pelagic subsurface seawater microbial communities from Kabeltonne, Helgoland, North Sea - Helgoland_Spring_Bloom_20160426_1 | ecosystem: Environmental > Aquatic > Marine > Epipelagic ...
GCAAATGCCCCGCACCTGTCCAAGACTACGGGGGTGCTGCCATCGGCAGGACTTAATCACCCGTAATAGACGGGGAGCAAGAGTGGATTATACCGCTTGAACTTCTTATGGGCAGGCCAGCGGACTGGCGATAATCGTCGGTTCATTTTGCAACAAGGCAGATCGTGGTTGGCCCACACTGCCCAAACGAGAGCGGAGACGATCGGTGAATAGAACAGAAAAAGCCGAACTGATCGAAACGCTGCAATCAGCCTTCAATGAGTCATCAACAATTGTTGTGGCGCATCAGGTTGGTATGACCGTTGCGGAAAGCGGTGACCTGCGCAAAAAAATGCGGGACGCCGAAGCTGGCTTCAAGGTAACCAAAAATCGGATTGCCAAGCTAGCGCTTAAAGGCACGCGCTTCGAAGATCTTGACAGCCTGTTCACTGGGCCAACAGCCGTTGGTATGTCGCAAGACCCAGTTTCAGCTGCCAAAATCCTCGTCGATTATGCCAAGGGAAACAAAAAGCTGACCATTGTTGGCGGCAGCATGGACGGGAAAATTCTCGACAAAGCTGGCGTTGAAGCATTGGCCACACTGCCTTCTCTTGACGAATTGCGTGGCAAGCTTGTCGGGCTTATCCAAGCTCCGGCAGCCAAAATTGCTCGGGTTACGCAGGCTCCGGCCGGCAAAGTTGCCCGTGTGATCAAGGCACGCGAAGACCAATTGCAGCAAGGGGCATAATGCCCTCAATCAGAAGTTCAAGCCTTAATGGAGTATATCATGGCTGATATCGCAAAAATCGCAGAAGACCTTTCTAACCTGACAGTTCTTGAAGCTGCTGAATTAGCAACCATGCTAGAAGAGAAGTGGGGCGTTTCCGCCGCTGCTGCTCCTATGGCTGTTGCAATGCCTGCTGGTGGTGACGCCGGTGGCGCAGCAGAAGAAAAGACTGAATTTGATGTAATCTTGGCGTCTGCAGGCGCTTCAAAGATCAACGTCATTAAAGAAGTCCGCACCATCACTGGTCTTGGCCTGAAAGAAGCCAAAGATCTGGTTGAAGGCGCACCAAAGGCTGTTAAAGAAGGCGTGTCTAAGGACGAAGCCGAGCAGATCAAAGCAAAGCTTGAAGAAGCTGGCGCAACTGTCGAAGTTAAATAACTTGGCAGCACAGCTGGTTTCTTAGCTGTCTAAAATATTTGCACCGGGCGGTTTCGGCTGTCCGGTGCAAGGTCGTTTAATAATCGGCGGTTTTATAACCGGGCCGAAACCCATTTAAAAAGCGCCTATGGCAATCGAATTTGGTCACTGGCAGCTGGAATTTTGACGAGGGATCACTGATGGCATCGCATGTAAGCACTCTGGACAGCCGCAAACGGGTACGTCGCACTTTCGGGCAACTTGAAGAAGTGACCCCAATGCCCAATCTTATTGATGTTCAGCGTTCCAGCTACGATACCTTCTTGCAGATGGATGTGGCCGCGCATGAGCGTGCTGGTCTTGGTTTGCAGGAAACGTTCAAATCGGTCTTTCCGATCGAGGATTTTGCGGGACGGTCAATTCTTGAATTCGTGTCCTATGATCTTGAGACCCCAAAATATGATGTCGAAGAATGTCAGCAGCGCGGTTTGACCTATGCGTCGCCGCTGCGCGTCACGCTTCGCCTTGTTGTTTGGGAAGAAAATGAGGATACCGGTTCGCGGTCTATTCGCGATATTAAGGAACAGGATGTCTATATGGGCGATATGCCTTTGATGACATCGAATGGTACCTTCATCGTGAATGGCACCGAGCGCGTTATTGTTTCGCAGATGCACCGTTCACCCGGTGTGTTTTTCGACCATGACCGTGGCAAAACCCATGCATCGGGCAAATTGCTGTTCGCTGCCCGCGTTATTCCTTACCGCGGTTCTTGGCTGGATTTTGAATTTGACGCCAAAGACATCTTGAATGTGCGCATTGACCGCAAGCGCAAGCTGCCAGCAACAACTTTCATGATGGCACTTCCGGATGATGAGTCGCTTGCCTATCTTGACGGTTGTGCAGAAAGCGGCGATGCCGTTGACGCCAGCAAGATTGTTGGTATGAGCCGTGAAGAAATTCTTGGCCATTTCTACAAATCAGTGACCTATCGTCGTCAGGGTGATGGCTGGGCCTATGATTTTGATGTCGAGTCACTGAAAGGCAGCAAGCTGATCCGTGATTTGGTTGATGCGAAAACCAAAAAAGTCATTGCCAGCGCTGGTACAAAAATGACCCCGCGGTCGCTGAATAAGTTGGCTGAAGCTGGTGTGAAGGCGGTTCTTGTTGGCGATTCTGATCTTCTCGGCCGGTTTGCCGCTGAAGATGTTGTTAATATGACCACCGGCGAAGTATTTGCCGAAGCTGGTGATGAGATCACCGAAGATCTGTTGGCTAAGTTCGAGGCGAATGGCACCAAAGAAATCAGCATTCTGTTCATCGATAATGTGAATTTCGGCCCGCATCTGCGCAATACACTTGCTGCTGACCGCAATACATGCCGCGAAGAGGCGCTGGTTGATATCTACCGTGTCATGCGCCCTGGTGAGCCGCCAACATTGGAAAGCTCGCACGGCCTGTTCCAGAGCCTGTTCTTTAATTCTGACCGTTATGATTTGTCATCGGTTGGCCGCGTCAAGATGAACTCACGTCTTGAAATGGAAACTGATGATAACCTTCGTGTTCTGCGCAAGCAGGATGTGATGGCCATTTTGAAAGTGCTTGTCAGTTTGAAAGACGGTCAAGGCGACATTGATGATATTGACCATCTTGGCAACCGCCGCGTGCGTTCGGTTGGTGAATTGATGGAAAACCAGTATCGCATTGGCTTGCTTCGTATGGAGCGGGCAATTCGCGAACGTATGGGATCAGTCGAGATCGACACGGTTATGCCTGCCGATCTGATCAATGCCAAGCCGGCTGCGGCTGCGGTTCGTGAGTTTTTTGGCTCATCACAACTGTCTCAATTTATGGATCAGACCAATCCTTTGTCTGAAATTACCCATAAGCGCCGTGTTTCAGCGCTAGGGCCGGGCGGTTTGACCCGTGAACGTGCGGGCTTTGAGGTGCGCGATGTGCATCCGACCCATTATGGTCGTATTTGCCCGATTGAAACCCCGGAAGGCCCGAATATTGGTTTGATCAACTCATTGGCAACCTTTGCCAAGATCAACCGCCCCACCGCTATGGCTTTATCGAAACTCCTTATCGCAAGGTTGTTGATGGCAAGGTTACTGCCGAAGTACGTTATATTTCGGCGATGGAAGAAGGCCGCTATACCATTGCTCAGGCAAATGCCGAATTGGATAGTGACAATAAATTTGTTGGTGAATTGATCCCCGTTCGCCGGTCAGGTGACATTGGTCTTGCCCGTCCAACCGACATTGAATTGATGGATGTGTCGCCAAAACAGTTGGTTTCAGTTGCTGCCGCCTTGATCCCGTTCCTGGAAAATGACGATGCGAACCGCGCCCTGATGGGATCGAACATGCAGCGTCAGGCGGTTCCGCTTTTGCGGGCCGAGGCACCAATCGTTGGGACAGGCATGGAAGCGCGTGTTGCACGTGATTCAGGCGTAACAATCGTTGCGCGGCGTGCCGGTGTGATTGATCAGGTTGACGCAACCCGCGTTGTGGTTCGCGCCAGTGAAGATACCGAAGGCAACGTCTCGCCAGTCGATATCTACAGCCTGCTGAAATTCCAGCGTTCAAACCAGAATACAACGGTAAATCAGCGCCCGCTTGTCAAAGTAGGTGATACGGTTCGTCGCGGTGATATCATTGCCGACGGCCCATCAACCGAAGATGGTGAATTGGCGCTTGGTCGTAACGTTCTCGTGGCCTTCATGCCATGGAATGGTTACAACTTTGAGGATTCAATCCTGATTTCTGAGCGTATCGTTCGTGATGACGTCTTTACCTCGATCCATATCGAGGAATATGAGGTCATGGCGCGTGATACCAAGCTTGGTCAGGAAGAAATCACCCGCGATATACCGAATGTTGGTGAAGAAGCCCTGAAAAATCTGGATGAGGCCGGTATCGTTTATGTCGGTGCCGAAGTTGGCCCGGGCGATATTCTCGTTGGTAAAGTCACGCCAAAGGGCGAGTCACCAATGACACCGGAAGAAAAGCTGCTTCGTGCCATCTTTGGTGAAAAAGCATCTGACGTCCGTGACACATCACTCAAACTGCCACCAGGCGGGTCGGGCACCATTGTTGAGGTTCGGGTCTTCTCGCGCCGCGGCGTTGAAAAAGACGAGCGCGCCTTGGCCATTGATCGCGCTGAGATTGACCGTCTTGGAAAAGACCGTGATGACGAGCGGGTGATCCTAGAACGTGGTTTCCAGGGCCGGATGAGCGAGCTTTTTGACGGGCAAACTCTTGCCAGCGGCCCAAAAGAGGCATGAAAGCCGGAACCAAGCTAAGCCAAGAGATTCTTGACGAACTGCCAAAATCACAATGGCAGCAGATCGCCGTCAAGGATGATGCGGTTCAAAAGCTGGTTGAAGCGCAGATTGCCAACTTTGAAACCGCCGTTGCGGCATTGCAGGCTCGCTTTACCGATAAGGTAGACAAGCTGCAGGGCGGAGATGAATTGCTGCCTGGCGTTATGAAGATGGTTAAAGTCTTTGTTGCGATTAAGCGTAAGCTTCAGCCCGGTGATAAAATGGCTGGTCGTCATGGTAACAAGGGTGTGATTTCACGCATCGTGCCGATGGAAGATATGCCATATCTCGATGATGGAACGCCTGTTGATATCGTGTTGAACCCGCTTGGCGTGCCATCTCGAATGAACGTCGGACAGATTCTCGAAACGCATCTTGGCTGGGCTGCGCGTGGTCTTGGCAAACAGGTTGGTGCCGCCGCCGAAGCGGCACGCGCCAATCTCGATACCAAACCAATCCGCAAAATGCTGGCCGATATCTACAGCAAAGAACAATATGATGCTGAATTGGCTGTGATGGATGACGATCAGATCATTGAACAGGCAGGCATTCTGGCGCGTGGCGTTCCAATGGGCACCCCCGTGTTTGACGGTGCGCGTGAAGCTGATGTGATTTCGCTTCTTGGCATGGCAGGTCTTAGCCATACCGGACAGGAATGGTTGACCGATGGCCGTACTGGTGAGGTCTTCGACCGTCAGGTGACTGTTGGCTACATCTATATGTTAAAGCTGCATCACCTTGTCGATGACAAGATCCATGCACGTTCGATTGGCCCATATTCGCTTGTCACCCAGCAGCCGCTCGGTGGTAAGGCGCAATTCGGAGGCCAGCGCTTTGGTGAGATGGAAGTTTGGGCGCTTGAAGCCTATGGCGCCGCCTACACCTTGCAAGAAATGCTTACTGTCAAATCGGATGATGTTTCAGGCCGTACCAAGGTTTATGAAGCGATTGTTCGCGGCGATGATGATTTTGAGTCCGGCATTCCGGAATCCTTCAATGTTCTTGTCAAAGAGCTTCGCTCGCTTGGCTTGAATGTGGATCTCCATGAGGCTGAATATTAAACCGGCATCTGACCCGCCTTGTTATCAGGGCTGGTCTGGCTGACCTAACCGCAATTGACTCACACGACACCAACTAATGTTGGGGAGATAAATAGATGAATGATTTGATGAACCCTTTCGGGCAGTCCCAAGGCCCACAAAGCTTTGACAAGATCAGAATCTCAATCGCCGCACCTGAGCGCATCCGTTCATGGTCATTTGGTGAGATTAAAAAGCCCGAAACCATCAATTATCGTACCTTTAAGCCAGAAAAAGACGGTCTGTTCTGCGCCCGCATCTTTGGCCCTGTCCGCGATTACGAATGTTTGTGCGGCAAATATAAGCGGATGAAGTATCGCGGTATTATCTGCGAGAAATGCGGCGTTGAAGTTACCTTGTCAAAGGTCCGGCGCGAGCGCATGGGTCATATCGAATTGGCCGCGCCTGTCGCCCATATCTGGTTCTTGAAATCATTGCCTAGCCGCATTGGTTTGCTTGTCGATATGACGCTAAAGGATCTTGAGCGGGTTCTGTATTTCGAAAATTTTGTGGTCATCGAACCTGGCATGACATCACTGGTAAAAGGCCAGCTTTTGTCTGAAGAAGAATTCTATGATGCGCAGGACGAGCATGGCGATGACGCTTTTGAAGCCAGCATTGGTGCCGAAGCAATCAAGAAAATTCTTGAAGAGCTTGATCTCGATGCCGAGCGCGTCAAAATTCGTACCGACCTTGCCGAAACCGGTTCTGAAGCCAAGCGTAAAAAGCTGGTCAAGCGTCTAAAGCTTGTTGATGCGTTTCGTGATTCAGGCTGTCGTCCCGAGTGGATGATTATGGATGTTGTTCCGGTGATCCCGCCCGAGCTGCGCCCATTGGTGCCGCTTGATGGTGGCCGTTTTGCGACGTCTGATCTGAACGATCTCTATCGCCGGGTGATTAACCGGAATAACCGTCTAAAGCGACTGATCGAGCTTCGCGCACCTGATATCATCGTTCGTAACGAAAAGCGGATGCTGCAGGAATCAGTTGATGCGCTGTTTGACAATGGCCGTCGCGGCCGCGTGATCAGCGGTGTCAACAAGCGTCCGCTGAAATCACTGTCTGACATGCTAAAAGGCAAACAGGGCCGTTTCCGGCAAAACCTGCTTGGTAAACGCGTTGATTACTCGGGTCGTTCGGTCATCGTTGTTGGCCCAGAGCTAAAGCTGCACCAGTGTGGTTTGCCAAAGAAAATGGCGCTTGAGCTGTTCAAGCCGTTTATCTATTCAAAGCTTGAATTATATTCGCTTGCCAGCACAGTCAAAATGGCCAAACGGATGGTCGAAAAGGAACGTCCTGAGGTATGGGATATTCTTGAAGAAGTCATTCGTGAACATCCGGTCATGCTGAACCGTGCGCCAACCTTGCACCGTCTTGGCATTCAGGCCTTTGAGCCGGTTCTTGTCGAAGGCAAGGCAATCCAGCTTCACCCGCTTGTTTGTACCGCGTTTAACGCTGACTTTGACGGCGACCAGATGGCGGTTCATGTGCCATTGTCGCTTGAGGCTCAGCTTGAAGCCCGCGTGCTGATGATGTCGACAAACAACATCCTAAGCCCGGCGAACGGCAAGCCAATTATTGTGCCGTCGCAGGATATCATTCTTGGCCTTTATTACATGTCGATGGAACGCGATAATGAAAAGGGCGAGGGCATGATGTTCTCGAATGTTCAGGAAATCTTGCTTGCGCTTGGCAATGGCTCGGTAAGCCTGCACGCCAAGGTTAAAGCGCGTGTTCCAACCCGCGATAGCGAAGATGGAACGCGTGTTTTGAAAGTAATCGAAACAACACCGGGCCGCGCGCAGCTGGCTGACTTATTGCCTGACAACCCGGCCTGTTCGTTTGAACTGGTGAACAAGTTGATGACCAAAAAAGAGGTCAGCGACGTGATCGATCATGTCTATCGTCATTGTGGTCAGAAAGACACGGTGATTTTCTGTGACCGTCTGATGGGTCTTGGCTTTGGTCAGGCTTGTGACGCTGGAATTTCATTCGGTATTGCCGATCTGACGACACCGGAATTGAAAGAAAAATACGTTTCTGAAGCTGAAACCGAAGTCAAAACCTTCGAGCAGCAATATCTTGACGGTCTGATTACACAAGGCGAGAAATACAACAAGGTGGTCGATGTCTGGTCACGTTGTTCAGATCTTGTTGCTGATGAGATGATGAAGGGCATTTCCACCACCAAGGATGGCGAGCCAATCAACTCGGTTTGGATGATGGCGCATTCAGGTGCCCGTGGTTCAGCTGCACAGATCAAACAGCTTGCTGGTATGCGTGGCCTTATGGCAAAGCCGTCTGGCGAGATTATTGAAACGCCAATCATTTCGTCCTTTAAAGAAGGTCTGAATGTTCTGGAATATTTCAACTCGACACATGGTGCGCGTAAAGGTCTTGCCGATACAGCCCTGAAAACAGCCAATTCGGGTTATCTGACCCGTCGTCTCGTCGATGTTGCGCAGGATTGTATTGTTCATGAGGTTGATTGCGGCACGAATAAAGGCCTGACCATCCGCCCTGTCATGAATGGTAGTGATGTTGTTGATCCGCTTTATGACCGTATCTTGGGTCGCGTTCTTGCCGAAGATCTGGTTGATCTGAAGACGGGGAATGTTCTTGTCGCAGCTGGCCAGATGGTCACTGAAGAACATGCCGAAGCAATCGGATCATCAGGTGTTGATCAGTCATTGATCCGCTCGGCACTGCTGTGTGAAGCGGAAAAGGGCATTTGCGGCAATTGCTATGGTCGTGACCTTGCCCGCGGTACCGAAGTCAATATCGGCGAAGCGGTTGGTGTTATTGCGGCCCAGTCAATTGGCGAGCCGGGAACACAGTTGACAATGCGTACCTTCCACGTTGGTGGTGCTGCGCAGCGTGGTGCCGAACAATCAAATATTGAAGCCAATATCGGTGGTGTTGTGAAGCTTGAAGATGCATCACTTGTTGTCGATAAAACGGGCAGCAATATTGTGATGAGCCGTAATACTGAATTGCTGATTCTTGATGAGCAAGAGCGTGAGCGGTCACGCTTCCGTCTGCCTTATGGTGGTAAATTGCTGGTCAAAGATGGGCAGGAAGTTGCAGCAGGTGCCATTTTGATTGAATGGGATCCATACACCATGCCAATCATTACCGAAATGAACGGTGTTGCTAATTTCGTCGATCTGACCGAAGGCGTGTCGGTTCGTGAAATCACCGATGACGCAACCGGTATTTCAAGCCATGAAGTGGTGGATTGGAAACAGGCTGCTGGCGGTGCTAACCTTCGTCCGCGCATTACCCTTCGTGATGATAAGGGTGAGGTGTTGACCCTGACAAACGGTCTTGAGGCACGTTACTTCTTGTCAGCTGGTTCGATTCTCTCGGTTGAGAATGGTGCCAAGGTACAAGCGGGTGATGTTTTGGCGCGTATCCCGCGCGAATCATCAAAGACGCGTGATATTACCGGTGGTCTTCCCCGGGTTGCTGAATTGTTTGAAGCACGTCGTCCGAAGGATTTTGCTGTCATTTCTGAAGGCGAAGGTCGGGTCGAGTTTGGGAATGACTATAAAGCCAAGCGCCGGATTCGGGTTGTGCCATTGGATGGTGATCTTGATGCGGTTGAATATCTGCTGCCAAAGGGCCGTCCGCTTGCCGTCAATGAGGGTGACGTTGTTCGTAAGGGTGATCTGCTTCTAGATGGTAGCCCCGTGCCACATGACATTCTCAGCATTCTAGGCGTCGAGGCGCTTGCTGAATATCTGGTCAAAGAAATTCAGGATGTGTACCGGTTGCAGGGTGTGAAGATCAACGACAAGCATATTGAAGTGATCGTCCGCCAGATGTTGCAGAAGGTAGAGGTTGAAGACGCTGCTGATAGCACCTTCTTGAATGGTGAGCAGGTTGATCGTGAAGAGTTTGCCCGTGCCAATACAGCTCTTGAAGCTGAGGGTCTGCGGCCGGCTACAGCGCATCCAGTCCTGCTTGGCATCACCAAGGCATCGTTGCAGACAAATAGCTTTATCTCAGCTGCATCTTTCCAAGAGACAACAAGGGTTCTAACTGAGGCTGCGGTGAGCGGCAAAGAAGACACGCTTGATGGTTTGAAGGAAAATGTGATTGTTGGTCGCCTGATTCCCGCGGGAACCGGGTCGGTCATGAATCGGCTTCGTCGGATCGCCGCAGATCGCGATAAATCGATCATGGCACAGCGTGCAGCTGCCGCGCCGGCACTTGCAGTGACCGAATCCGATGCAGAATCAGCCGAAATCGAGGCAAATAGATAAGAATTCGCCGCCAGATACGGTGAATCTGGCGGCGAATGAAAAAAAATGCGGATAACCGAGGGGAAGGCGTAAAAACCGCTTGACCGTTCGCCCTGCAAAAAATAGTATCCGGCAACCTTTTGGACTTAGGTGGTGGATCACCCTGCTGCAAAACAGTGGTCGATCCAGACGCTAGGTCAGAATATTAGGTGTCGAAAATGAGGCTCCGCCAGCGGAGAAGGATGGGTGTTCTGCTCATATCTAATTAGAGCAGAACCGCCCTGTTGCACGTTTTGTGCGTTTAGGTCGAGAAAAAAGGGGCAGGAATGCCAACGATTAACCAGTTGATCCGTCACGGGCGCAAGCGTCCGGTAGCACGTACCAAAGTTCCGGCTATGGAAGCATGTCCACAAAAGCGTGGCGTATGCACCAGAGTGTACACAACAACACCGAAGAAGCCGAACTCGGCGCTTCGTAAGGTCGCCCGTGTGCGTCTTACCAATGGGTTTGAAGTCTCCAGCTATATCCCTGGTGAAGGGCATAATCTGCAGGAACACTCAGTGGTGATGATTCGCGGTGGTCGTGTTAAAGACCTTCCGGGTGTGC
>Ga0206128_1004797_pt1 | contig 10376 bp, 10 predicted proteins | sample Helgoland_Spring_7_FD_148601 | JGI IMG/M metagenome (GOLD analysis project Ga0206128, IMG submission 148601) | Pelagic subsurface seawater microbial communities from Kabeltonne, Helgoland, North Sea - Helgoland_Spring_Bloom_20160426_1 | ecosystem: Environmental > Aquatic > Marine > Epipelagic ...
GCTGAGCAAAAGCACATGGCGCAAGACGCACTCAATCGTCTTTGGTATCCTTCTCTCATGATGTTTGGCCCGCCTGACGCAGAAAGTGTGCATTCAGAGCAATCAATGCGCTGGAAAATAAAGATTAATTCAAATGATGAATTGCGTCAAAAGTTCGTGAATCAGACAGTGCCACAAGCCGAATATCTTGGCCTTTCGATACCAGATATAAATTTAAACTGGAACGAAAGAAAGCAGAGCTATGATTTTAGCCAACCAGACTGGTCTGAATTTTTTGATGTTCTGGAAGGTAATGGTCCCGCATCAGGTGAGTTGATCGAATTGAAGCAAGACAAGCCGCATGGGAAGATGGTGCTTGGGTTCGGGAGGCCCGCATTGCTCATGCGGAAAAAAAGAATATGGCAATACTTGCAGCGGAGTGAACAAGTGAACAATGAATGGCCTCTCTACGAAGTTTTTATTCGGGGTAAACATGGCCTATCACATCGCCACGTTGGTTCCGTTCATGCAACAGACTCGCAACATGCGATTCAAAACGCACGCGACGTCTACACACGGCGCAATGAAGGCGTCAGCATTTGGGTAATACCTTCAATGCAAATCGTAGCTTCTTGTCCGAGTGATAAAGACGCGCTTTTTGAGCCGTCAGAAGATAAGATTTACCGCCACCCATCTTTTTTCCAAATTCCAGATGATGTCGAGGCGATGTGAGTTTCACTAGTATTCTCAGAATGGGCGACAACACGTTGGTTTTAGGGCAACGCTTGTCAGAATGGTGTGGTCACGGCCCAGCACCTGAGGAGGATATCGCACTAGCTAATATCGCTCTTGATCTAATTGGACAAACAAGGCTCTGGCTAGATTTAGCCGGCAATCGTGAGGGGCTTGGTCGTGACTCTGATATGTTGGCCTACCACCGCAATCCTTGGGATTTTAAAAATTTACTGCTTGTCGAACAGCCAAACCGAGATTTTGGTATAACCATGATGCGTCAATTTTTGTTTGATACATGGCATCTGGAAACGCTTAGAATACTCAGCCACCACACCGATAAAGATGTCCGAGGTATTGCGCAGAAATCATCTAAAGAGGTCACTTACCACCGCGCACGTTCTACAAATATAGTAATTGCTTTGGGCGACGGAACTGAGAAAAGCCAGTTACGCATGCAAAGCGCTTTAAACAGGCTGTACCCTTACGTGGGCGAGATGTTCATGACAGACAAAGACGACCTTATCGATATGGCAGCATTACGGCCAAGGTTTGACGCACACCTGTCGGCAACATTAAATAAGGCAACATTAACAAAGCCAGAAAGTGAATTTTATCATAAAGGAGGTAAAACTGGCACCCAGCATTCTGAACATCTCAGTCATATCCTTGCAACAATGCAATCCCTACCACGTAGTTACCCAGAGGCCAAATGGTAGAAGGGCGCCCGTCAACCAGTGTAGTTTGGAAATGGCTGGCTGACGTACCAGATCCAGAAATTCCAGCAATTTCTCTGCTGGATCTAGGCGTCATACGCGACATTCAATGGCGGGCTGATACACTCGAAGTTACAGTAACACCAACCTATTCTGGCTGCCCAGCAACCTCTCTCATTGACTTTCAAATTGAAGCAGCCTTGAGCGCACGAGGAATCCAAAAGCTAACCCTGAAACGTCAAATTGCTCCTCCATGGACTACAGATTGGATGTCAGACGCGGGATGTAAAAAATTGGAAGCCTATGGCATTGCTCCCCCTCGCTCCACAGGCAGCCCCAAACAATGCCCACGTTGTAAATCAAATTCTTTGGAAGAGATAAGTGAGTTTGGATCAACTCCGTGTAAGGCGCAGTGGCGTTGTAAAGATTGCCTAGAACCGTTTGACTATTTTAAGTGCATATAATGCCACAGTTTTATCCCCTTACTGTCACCCGAATTCATCGCACTATTCGCAAAGCTGTTGTGCTGACACTCAAACCTAATGACCCTGAAATATTCAAATTCACCCAAGGCCAATACCTGACATTCCGCAAAAATTTTGGAGAAATAGAGTTGCGTCGCAACTACTCAATCTGTTCCGGAGTTGATGATGGCGTTTTACAAGTCGGAATCAAACAAGTTGATGGGGGAGCGTTCTCGACATATGCGAATACTAATCTAAAAGTTGGGGATCAACTCGAGGCTATGCCTCCAATGGGCGACTTCTATGCCGGCAAGGCATCAAAAAATGTAAATTCTTATCTTAGTTTCGCAGGCGGGTCCGGCATTACTCCGATTTTATCCCTACTTCGATCAGTACTTTCCGAAGAACCAAAAAGTGATTTTACATTGATTTACGCGAACCAAGCCGTTCACACAATAATGTTCCGAGAAGAATTAGAAGATCTGAAAAGCCATTTCATGGATCGCCTTGCAGTAATACACATCTTAGAATCTGGGCAAGATATCGATCTTTTTTCAGGTCGCATTGACCAAAATAAATGTGAGGCTTTGTTTAAATCATGGATCAACATAGAAAATATCAACATTGCCTATATCTGCGGACCTGAGCCTATGATGATAGCCGCCACTAAAGCGCTTAGACAGCACGGATTACGTAAAAATCAAATCAAATTTGAGTTATTTGGAATAAGCCAAGGTGGGTTGATACCTCAAAAATCAAGTAGCAAAAAATTAAAAGATTCTCTGAGCACCAGAGCAAAAATTACACTTGATGGCGCAACACACAGTATTGAAATAGCTAAAGACCAATCCGTACTCGAAACGGCACTATATCATAATCTCGATGTGCCCCATGCTTGCCGTGCAGGCGTATGCAGCACTTGTAAGGCTAAAATAATCGAGGGTGAGTTCCAAATGCTAACTAACCATTCGCTTGAAGACTATGAAGTTGAAGCTGGGTATGTGTTAACCTGCCAATGCTATCCACTGAGCGATACGCTTATTGTGGATTACGATCAACACTAGGAGTAGTGGCTATGCGTCAGATATCTAGCTTCGCTACTGGCGAGTGGTTAGGCCCGGGTGCAGGCGCAAAACCCATTTCTAGTGCTATCACTGGCAACGTGATTGCCGAGGTAGGTAATGATGCACTAAATGTTCAGTCCATGCAGGACTATGCTCGAGATGTTGGCGGTCCCAGTTTGCGCACTTTGACATTTCACGACAGAGCGCGAATGTTGAAAGCAATTGCTTTGCATCTCAAGAAATACCGCAAAATACTATATGAAATAAGTTTTGATACTGGCGCCACACAATCCGATCATTTGATGGATATTGATGGAGGCATCGGTACGATGCTGGTCTATGCATCTAAAGGACGGCGTGAGATGCCTGACACTTGCGTTTACCTTGATGGCCCACCAGAACAATTAGGACGCTTATCTAATTTTATGGGGCAGCATGTTTGTACGCCATTGCAAGGCGCAGCATTACATATCAACGCCTATAATTTCCCAGTTTGGGGCATGTTAGAAAAGCTTGCTCCAACTCTCTTGGCCGGAATGCCTGCAATAATAAAACCAGCCACATCCACTTCTTATGTAACCGAATGCTGCGTGCGTCTGATCATCGAAAGTGGCCTATTGCCAAAAGGGGCATTACAACTGATTTCTGGAAATATTGGCGATTTACTCAACCATTTAGACTGTCAGGATGTAGTTACATTTACTGGATCGGAAAAAACAGGTCTAATGCTGCGGAGCAACCCTAATTTACTTGCGAACTCTATCCGGTTTACCGCAGAGCAAGACAGCCTAAATGCAATTGTTTTAGGCCCGGACGTAACTAAAAAGATGCCAGAGTTTGATCTATTTATTGACGAAATTGAGCGTGAAATAACTGCAAAAGCCGGACAAAAATGCACTGCAATACGTCGCATTATGGTGCCATCCAACAGGGTTGATGAAACAATCAAAGCGCTCAGTAATCGGCTAACACGTACTCGCATTGGAGATCCCCGTGACCCCAAAACAAACATGGGCGCACTGGTCTCAAATGAACAAAAAAGTGACGTGTTGGCTAAAACTGCTTTGATTGGAGCAGAGGCAGAGCGAGTTTTTGGCAATCCTGACGACTTCACTATGATGAAAAGTAAAGGCGCGTTCTTACCCCCAATGTTGTTCTATTGCGCCAACCCAGATGGCGCTTCAAACCTACATAAAGTTGAAGCTTTTGGACCTGTGTCCACGATAATGCCTTATCGTAACATTGAACATGCATCAGAATTACTGAACCGGGGCAAGGGATCGCTTGTGGCATCAGTGATCACACACGATACAGACGTAGCAAAAGATATCACAGTCAGTTCAGCTGCGTTTCATGGAAGGTTATATTTTAACAATCGTGATAGTATGAGTGATGCGACAGGACAACAGTCAGTTCAGCTGCGTTTCATGGAAGGTTATATTTTAACAATCGTGATAGTATGAGTGATGCGACAGGACATGGCGCACCAATGCCTCATATGACCCATGGTGGCCCGGGTCGAGCAGGTGGTGGCGAGGAACTAGGTGGCATCCGAGCAGTGACTAAATACATGCAGCGAACTGCAATACAAGGCAGTCCTGACATTCTCTCAGCAATTGGTAGGAAGTGGGTGCCGGGCGCTACTGAAGTAACTGGAGGCTCTCATCCCTTCACTCGTCATTTTAATGATCCCCATGGCTACCTATTGCTGAGTTTTGCGGCAGGGTTATTTGTACACCCAGAACCCGGTCCAGTTCTTGCAAATATTGGCCTCGAAAAACTCCATTTCCTAAAACCTGTTGAGGCAAATGACAGTATTAAGGTCCAACTTACAGTTAAATCTAAAGCACCTCGAAATGACCAATATGGGGAGGTAAAATGGCATGTTGCTTTGACTAATCAGAGTGATGAACCAGTTGCCGAATATGAACTGCTGACGATGAATGCTTTTTAGTTCTTACAACAAATCAGTCCGACTGTTAACACAGCTAGGACCAATTCGCGCTTGGTCTTTGTTAGTAACAGTTTTTGGTGAGTTATCAGGAGAAAATGCGGTAGACGGACCGGTGCTTACTTCAATTATGAGAGAAATTGGCATTAAGCCTGAAGCAACCCGTGTGGCATTACATCGTTTACGCAATGATGGCTGGATAACCTCACAAAGATTAGGCCGTATAAGTCAATATAAACTTACTGCCAAAGGAGCGCACGATAGCGCTGCTGCCCGTCCACGTATTTATGGTCGACCCCAAAAAACAGAAGAAAAAATGCAATTTTTTATAACCAAAACAAGCGATAATTCTCTTGATCCAGCATCTTACACGCAAATCACATCAAGAATATTCGTTTGTGAAATCAGTACAGTATGCCCACCGGAAGCTATAATCCTTGAACCCACGCACTTACCGATCTGGCTGAGCAAACAAATTGAATCAGACTACCTACGACAGGGCTATGATAATCTGTTTCAAGTTCTGTCAAATATTAGCTTTAATGTAGAAACGTTTAGCCCTCTTCAAATAGCAGTAGTTCGCATATTAATTGTACATGTTTGGCGAAGGCTAACACTTAAGCATCCAACGCTACCACGCACTGCACATTCCGCCAGTTGGCATGGGCATGACTGTCGCGCATTGGTCACTACGTTACTGGATAATTTACCCCGCCCAGCGCAGAAATTATTAAAAGCCACCTAAGTGCTATTCATATGACCAAACAATACGCTTTTGCCATGAGGCGTCTAGCAACAATGCAATCAGATAGGCTAATCGATACTACTGGTATATTTTGTGCCTCCACTGGAGGCACAAAATATAGACGCATGTAAAATTACCGATGTAGGGCCATCGAGCATACAATGCGCTTTTGCCATGAAAAATCTAATTGGCGTCTAGCAACAATGCAATCAGATAGGCTAATCGATACTACTGGTATATTTTGTGCCTCCACTGGAGGCACAAAATATAGACGCATGTAAAATTACCGATGTAGGGCCATCGAGCATACCAAATTTAAACCATTTTAAATGGTCATAATCTGGCCAACGTTGCGTCATAGCAAGCAGTTACATTAGTTTATAAATTAAATGAAAATAGACCCAAACAATGCACATTACCGAAGTTTTATGGTAATCCAACCACCCAGTAATACGATTAGCTCGCTATATTGGGTCCATAGTAAATGCTACGGCTTTAATCGAAAATCTTTAAAATTATGACGTTAAGCCTTTCCACAGTAAAATTCCTGCAGAAAGGCAATCTTGTCACAGTTAACCGGGTGACCTGACGGCACCTATCAATGGGTTTGTTACAGGCTTCGCAATTCCATAAATCACAACAATCCCATCACCTCCACCCATTGTGGCAGTAACCCGGTTAGGATTATCTTCGACTAAAGCAGATACAACATTCCAGTTGTTTGCATTCCAAACATTACCAGCATCATCAACCATGATATCAGTAGTCTTTTCGAGTACACCGCTTTTGTAGGCATGGATCAACTGGCCTGTCCCAACTCCATCTGGGCAAACTTTTTGGTCTTGCCCACATACCTGCATGAACCCTGTACCGAAGAAATTTCCAATAAAAACAGTATCTTGACCATCTATAGAAACTCCCCATCCCGCACTAATTTGTCCGTTGAGTAGATTAGCCTTGAGAACATCACCTTTCGAGGAAAGCATTGTTAGGTTACCACTACCGTTCGGATACTTTTTCTCATTTTTCTTCATGTTCGCTAAAGAAATTCTGAACTCATCAATGATGCTTGCACCTGCAGGGATCTTTGGAACAGGATAGCCCGGCGACATATTGGCTCCAACCCACACATTCCCCTTGGAATCGATGCCAATGCCACGCGGAGCAGTCCCAACGCTGATTTGCGAAACCTTTTCTGGAGTATTGCCGTTAAAGCGCGTTACCGTCATCCCACCGTTATTTGACACCCAGACAAAATTGTCATTATCAACAGCGACAGCAAAAGGACGATTTAAACCATCAAGTTTAATGATTTCGCCTTTTGTGTGATCTCCACCCGGGAAACGGATCATCTGGTTTAACTGATTATCACAAGCCCATACATCACCATTTGGCGCGGTAGCGAGCCCTTGAATGCCACCAATCTCTCCATTCACCTGTGCAGGACCCAGTGCTTTACCATCGAGATCAAAAACACCAATTTTTTTGTTGAAGGTACCAACCCAAACCTTGTCAGACGAAACCGTTGTACCCCAACCAATCCCGTCAAGGCCCTGATCATTATAGCCGGTAAGAGGAGGCGACAATGCTCGGCCCGAAGCGTCAAGGCGCGTAACACCACCACCAATCGCTTTTTCCAAACCAGACTGTGATCCTGGCATCCAGTTCTGACCACTCCACAATTGTGCTCGATCGTCAAACATCAAGCGTCCAGGCGAGTAAGTACCCCCACCGACTAAACGCACCATTAATGCGAAATCTGTTGGCACATAACTAAGATACGGAAGGAAATCAGTATCACGTCGTTCTTCACCCTTCGGAAACGGATAGGCTTTTGTAAACAGGTTAAAAAAGTCATCATTTTTTACAAATGGACGTTTTGCCAGTTGGACCAATGTGTCCAAAGTGGAAGAGTTATCGCCAATGGCCAGAAAATCTGCGCACAATCCACGTTTTTGTTGCGCACCACATAGTGCACTTAGCGCCGCTAGTGTGTTCATTCTACCAACGGTCTCTGATTGAGTAAGGTTTGTGCCGTTTAACACAGTATGCCCAAAAGTTCCCCGCTCGACATCGACCAAATTGCTTACGTGAGAAGATCCTATCAAAAGTCCGTTTGAAGATCCTAACAGTCCATTTTGCATTTCAAACATGCCAGCAACAGGCCAAATAGATCCGATAGTAGTCAATTCGTTTAATACGATGTTACTGCGTTGGTCGGGATTCAATACTGCCAGAGTTTCAAAATGTGGGATCTTAACGCCTTCAACCAAACCACCGATTGAGCGAAGATAAAATACTCCATCTTCGACTTCGTTGATATCTTGAATAACCACGCCGCCGGTTTTGTTCGTTGTGGCCTCTGCTAATCTTGTACTGGCCTCCCCTGGTTGCGCGAGCCAAAGCGAAACCTCAGCAGAACCGACAGGTTTGCCGTCTGTCTGTACAGAAGCTTTGAGGGTGAAGGTTTCGGCTGAGGCAGCAGACACAACCACTGCAGGCCCAACAGAAAGTGCAATAATACTTAAAAGATTTAGCAATGATTTCATTTTGTTGAATAATCCTATTCTGAATAGATCAAAAATTTTAACGTATGACTTAAATCTTACAAGCAATTTATTTATATCATTAGAATAGGTTACTATACTAAAGTATATGTCAATGGACGTCAAATCGTTCATCAAAAATTGCAGGCAACCGTCTAGTGTGAAAAAAACGATCATGGTAATTTATGATTATTTTAAGCTACAACTTAAAGCACACTTTCCCCTACCGCTTGCTCGCGCTATAGTCTTTTCATGACAAATCACCTTTATATATCTGACTTACCCAACGGGCTTAACCTTGGGAATTCTGTGGCCATTGACTGCGAAACAATGGGTTTAAATCCCCATCGAGATCGCCTCTGCGTTGTTCAACTGTCTAATGGCGATGGTGACGCTCATATTATTCAGGTCAGACCAGGACAGACCGAGGCACCTAACCTCTGCGCACTTTTAAAAAACCCACAGGTGACAAAGCTGTTCCATTTCGGTCGTTTTGACATCGCCGCCATGCTGAACACATTCGGAATTGTGACTACCCCAGTCTATTGCACCAAAATCGCCAGTCGTTTGATCCGTACATATACCGATCGGCATGGTCTTAAGAATCTATTACAGGAAATGCTTGGCGTTGATGTGTCAAAACAACAGCAATCTAGCGATTGGGGTGCGGATAACCTTACTGATGCTCAATTAGATTATGCTGCCTCTGATGTTCTTTATCTCCACCGACTTCGTGATGAGCTGAACAAACGATTGCTGCGTGAGGGACGGATGGAAATGGCTCAGGCGTGTTTTGACTTTCTGCCTATGCGTGCTCAACTCGATCTCTCAGGCTGGCCAGAAACTGATATCTTCGCACATTCATGACAATAGATACCCCCTTTATTGACATAGCTCGTCGTGTAATCAACTCAGAAGCTGAGGCCCTAAATAGTTTAGCGGATAGTCTGGATTCCAGCTTTCGGGATGTTATTAATATTCTAAATAACGCGACCGGGCGTGTTATTGTCACCGGAATTGGAAAATCCGGTCATATCTCGCGCAAAATTGCGGCAACGTTAGCCAGCACTGGCACACCATCTCAATTTGTACACCCGGCTGAAGCAAGCCATGGTGATTTAGGCATGATCACATCAAACGATGTGGTGCTCGCTATTTCAAACTCTGGTGAAGCACCAGAGCTTGCCGATCTGGTAGCCTACTCGCGCCGCTTTAAAATTCCACTTGTTGGTATTACAAAAAACCCCAAAAGTGCACTAGGCAGTCAATGTGATGTGGTTTTATTATTGCCAGATTGTCCCGAAGCCTGCGGTACTGGAATTGTGCCAACCACATCCACCACAATGACATTGGCCATGGGGGACGCGATAGCCATAGCTCTCATGGAAAATAAATCATTCACCGCCGTCCATTTTCGCCAGTTTCACCCAGGCGGGAAATTAGGAGCACAATTAATAAGCGTATCAGAGTTAATGCATCCAGGAGCAGAAATGCCAATTGTGTTCCTTAATACGCCAATGTCTGAAGCATTGATCGAAATGAGCCAAAAAAGTATGGGCGTTGTCGCTGTACTATCAGAAACTGGGACATTGGCAGGGATTATAACCGATGGAGACTTGCGCCGCCACATGGATGGTTTGCTAAACCTTACAGCTGCAGATGTAATGACCACTTCTCCAGCAACAATAAGCCCGGAAGCGTTAGCTGTCGAAGCTATGGCCCTTATGAACCAACGTAAAATCACTTGTGTCTTTGCAGTTGGCGCTAAAGGTCCAAAAATTCCAAGTGGAATATTACATATTCACGACTGTCTCCGGGTCGGGCTCGCTTAAAGGATATGCTATATGGACAGCTATTCGCGACTTATCGGCTGGCTTAAAATACTGCTACCACTTTCAGCTCTAGGCCTACTGTCTACAATATTTTTGGTATCAGAAAAAACCAATCCTATCGCCTCTATCCCGTTTACTAAAAACGATATTGAAGATCGATTATATGGACAGCAAGTAACCGAACCTTTTTTTTCCGGAACAACACGCGAAGGTGATCAATTAACTTTTTCAGCAAGTGCGGTGCAATTGGGTCAAGGGCTAGATAACCGAACAGATGATTTATCAGTCCAAATCAAGCTGGCATCTGGAACAAGCGTTTTTCTTTCTTCAAACATAGGAAGATTTTT
>Ga0206128_1004798_pt1 | contig 10376 bp, 11 predicted proteins | sample Helgoland_Spring_7_FD_148601 | JGI IMG/M metagenome (GOLD analysis project Ga0206128, IMG submission 148601) | Pelagic subsurface seawater microbial communities from Kabeltonne, Helgoland, North Sea - Helgoland_Spring_Bloom_20160426_1 | ecosystem: Environmental > Aquatic > Marine > Epipelagic ...
ACGCCAATCATCTGGCGAAAGATCTTCAAGATTACCAGTCGGTCCGGCAATACCCGCATTATTAACCAAAGCATCAAGCCCGCCAAATTCATTTTGGACTTTACAAAAGAATGCCTCTACTGCGGAATTATCCGATACATCCGCTTGCTCAGCGATGCAGCCTCCTAAATCTAGGCTAGCTTTATCCAGCGCTGAAGTGTCAATATCACAGACCGCAACCCATACACCCTGTTCATGAAGCAGCTTCGCAATGGCAAAACCAATGCCGCTAGCGCCTGCTGTCACGACAACTCGCTTGCCGTCCAGACCAGGTAAAAGCATGGCTGACCGATTTCCGTGCGAACCATTCTTGTGGTTAGTCATAAAGTCTTCCTTCAAAATAAGCGTTAGGCCCAGAGAGAACTTACATCAGGTTTTAGGTACAACTTAAATCCATGCACTCAGCAACTGGTACCACCATCAACAATTTTCAGTAAATTGTCACAAGCTTTATCACGAAAGTCTCGAAGTGAAGCTCCCCAAGCATTCAAAGCCCGCTTGTTAACATCACGCTTTTGCTCTTGATAAAGATGGCCGTAGGTATTCAACGTTACCGTCGGGCTTGTATGATCTAATCTCTCTTGTAAGTCCTTAATATCCATGCCCATGGCAATCATCGCACTAGTATTCGAGTGCCGCAAAGTATGAAATGTGCGCATCGGCAGCATGTCGGTTTTTGGATAGTTTACCAACGACTACGAAGATGCCAAGTTCGTGCAGAAGATCTTCAACATCACGGAGTGAGAGCGAAAACCGAACAAAAAGCATCACAGCCAAGCGGGTGATCTCTGGGCTCGTTTTAAAGTACCTGAATGGGGAGTGTTTTGTCATACGGCGAGGCTACGAAACCGCCCGACCCGTCTCAATTTGGTGATGTCTGACTGTACCCCTATTTAAGAGCTCGTGCTAAAAATTTCTTGGTTGCAGTGCGTTTGGGTGAGCCAAATATCTGATCTGGTGGGCCTTCCTCAATAATTTTTCCATCTTTCAAGAAACATATTTTATCAGCAGCGTGTCGAGCGAATTTTATTTCATGCGTTGCCAGAACCATTGTCATTCCTTGATTTTTCAATTGCAATAATACATCTAACACTTCGCCAACTAGCTGTGGATCCAGCGCGGATGTAATTTCATCAAACAGCATAACTTCTGGTTGCATTGCTAGCGCACGAATAATCGCTACCCGTTGTTGTTGCCCACCCGAAAGTTGGTCAGGGTAGTTTTCCATACGGTCGGATAATCCGAAGCGGGAAAAAAGTAACCGAATATCTTTTTCAAGGTCTAACCGTGACCTCTTATAAACACGCATGGGGGCCAACATAGCGTTTTCGAAAGCGGTCATGTGGGGAAAGAGATTAAAGTTCTGAAAGACCATTCCAATTTTTTTCCGAGCAGCCTGTGGATCAAGGCCTGGTATTGAGATGTCTTCCCCGTCTAAAAATATTTCACCATCTTCTGTGTGCTCCAAAAGGTTAATGCACCGTAATAGTGTTGACTTTCCAGCGCCAGATGAACCAATCAGGCAAATCATTTGCCCCTCTTCGACGTCCAAGTTGACACCGTTGCAAACTGTCACATCTCCAAACCGTTTAACAACATTGCGTAATTCAAGTTTGGCCATCAGCTGCGTTCCTTTGACTGGCGGGCTAACAAGTAATCAGCGTAGCGCGTAGCGGGTACTGTAATAATCAAAAAAATAATTGCTGCACCAACATAGGGCGTGAAATTTGCCAGCAATGATTTGAATACACCCGCCTGCCTAAAAATTTCTACAGGTCCAATAAAGCTGAGCAACGAGACATCCTTTTGCAAGGCGATCAACATATTCATTTGTGACGGAACCACATTTCGAACTGCTTGAGGCAAAATCACATCCCACATTATCTGCCGCTCAGAAAGACCCAGCGATAAAGCTGCTGATCGTTGACTGGGATGGACACTGTCGATACCTGCCCTAAAAATTTCAGCAACATATGCGGAATAAGTAAGAATCAAAGCAACCGATCCCCAAATGTATGGTGAATTCCAAGGTCGTGGCAGGCCGAGACCCGGAATCCCAAATCCAATCAGGTACACAGTAAGAATGACGGGGACACCCCGGAATACATCCGTAAATGCAGCTCCTAGAATTCGCAGTGGAAACATTGCTGGTGATTTTGCGTCACGTGCCAAAGCCACAAGCAAGCCCAAGATTGCAATCAATGGAGCAGACCAAATAAAAATCAAAACGTTAAGTTGAAATGCGTCGATCAGCTTGGGGAAAGTTTTAGTGAGGACCGCGCCATTGAAAAAGCTCTTTTGAACTTTTTCCCAACCGGGGGTCAGTGGAACCAAAATAACCACAGCAAGAAGCACCAGCAGTGTACTTGTTCCTGCAATCACGATGGATCGGCGCTTTTGACGTTGTTCAAATAATTCGCGGCGGGTCATGCCCGCCGCCTTTGTATCGCTCATGTTTATTGGATCACTGGAACACCAGTAGTGTCCTGAAGCCAAGTGGCCTCTATCGCGGCCAATGTGCCATTAGCCGTTATTGCAGCCAATGCATCATCGATGCACGTTTTTAATTGATTACCATCTTCTAACAGCATGCCAAATTGATCGCCTCCCTGACTGTCATCAGCAGGAAATTGACCAATTACCTTCGATCCCTCGATCATAACAGCGCTCAGAAACAAGGCTGTCGGAAGATCAAATAAAGCAGCATCTATCTGGTTTGCACCAATTGCAGCATTTATGTCAGCATTGTCAGCATACAAAAGTGGATCACTCATTGGACGAATGTCATTCATCAGCTTTTGTACTGACGTATGCGAACCAGATGCGCCCCACTTTAACCCTTTCAAAGCAGCCATGGTAGCGGCGGTATCAACAGCACCAGGTCCGACAAGCACGGCCATGGGCGATGTGAAGTACGGTGCAGAAAAATCGACGATTTCGTCTCGTTCTGCTGTGATAGAATATTGCTGAATATTGAAATCAAAATCCTTTGCACCGGGTTGAATAGCTTCATCGAACGACGACCGCACCCAAACAACATCAGAATCTGAGAAGCCCATTTCTTTAGCCACAGCATAAACTACCGCCGCTTCAAACCCTTGACCACTTTCGGGCGCATCATCAATTACCCAAGGAAAGTAGGCTGGGTTGCCTGTCGCCACGGTTAATTTCCCTTCAGTCAAAGTTTTATCAGCTGCACAATGCCCGCCAGCGATTGCCGTTGAAGCCATTAAGGCAGTTAATACCACCGAAATTGTAGTTTTTTTGAACATTTTTAGCTCCCAATATGAATTGTTTTGTTAAATTGTAGGCCTGCCATTTGCCGAAGTCTAGAGCGTTACCTTCGGTCAATTTTAGGTAATTTCCATGAGAATTAGCAGACAAATAGACAATCGCAATTGCGAGTGCACCTAATCCATTTCTAACTATGCCTGTCTGCACAATTTGTGCACATCAAATCATTCAATTTGCAAAAAATAGTCACACTAACTGCATTGAGGCCTGCAATTCATGCTCCACCAGGATGCAGCGGGATCCTGTCGAGCAGAGCCGATTGTTATGCCTCCCAACAATCGCGTTCATAACTCCCTGGTGGTGCGCTTCCCTCGTCACCACCAGGGCCATTTGGAAAAGCGACATGAAAAATATCTACCCAAAGACAAACCAATCTCGACATGACGGCGCGCATAATACACCAAGCCCACACATGGGCCCGCAAACGACCCACACCGCCACACCATCAAATTACCAAACAATTAAAATAATATTTAACGCCTTAGGTTTTGGAATATCAGGTTTCATTCTGTTGACCATGTTCGCCATTTTTATTTCCAACCCTGTCGAAGCAGCAACGGAAATGCCCCAAATTTCGATCAATCTTGATGACGTAGACTCTGGTCAACTGTTACTGAGATCTGAGAACGTTATCAGTTCAGCAATCTTGTTAACCACTGATGTGAAGGTAACTGTGTCAGGAACAGTTAGCAGAACAACGGTGAGCCAACGCTTTATCAACACCGGGGCAACCTGGGCGGTAGGCGTTTACGCATTCCCAGTGGGTGAAAACGCAGCTGTTGATAGTTTAAAAATGCGCATTGGAGATCGCTTCATCGAAGGCCAAATTAAAGAGAAAAAAGCAGCGAAAATTGCCTACGAAACTGCCAAAAGTGAGGGTAAAAAAGCTTCCCTTATCGAGCAAAGAAAACCGAACCTTTTCACCAATACGATCGCTAATATTGGTCCGGGCGAAATTATCACCGTCCAGATTGAGTTCCAAAATAAAATATCACCACGAGACGGCTTCTGGGAAATGCGTATTCCTTTAGTCAGCGCGCCTCAATTCACGCCTCAACCTATTTTACAGCAGGTAAATTTTGGCTCCAAAGGTTTTGCGAATACCACCCCAAATAAAACCTTGGATCAAACACGTGATATCAAAATTCCTCGGCACGACGAACTCATCAATCCAGTTGATATTTCAATTGATCTAAAGCCAGGTTTCACCGTGGGTTCTTTAGAAAGCCAATTCCACCCGGTGAACGTCCAAGAAGTTTCGCAAGGTCAATATAAAATTGGCCTAAATGGTCCAGTATCTAGTGACCGCGATTTTGTTTTGCGCTGGACAGCAAACAACAAAGACGTCGAAACCTCCTTATTCAAAGAAACCGCACAAGGTGTGGATCACTTGTTACTTACGATCACTCCGCCTTTCGAGGTCAACACTACACAGACACCCCCGCGGGAGATCATATTCGTCCAAGATATTTCTGGCTCCATGTCCGGCGAACCACTGCGTCAATCCAAGCTGGGTCTAGAAATGGCACTTCAACGGCTTAAACCAACTGATAAATTCAACCTAGTCTTTTTTTATGACAATTACTTTAGCTATGCGGTGGACCCGGTTTCCGCCACAGCAGCAGAAAAAGCGAAAGCCATAAAACTTGTAAGAAGTATGCAATCGAGAGGTGGAACAGAAATGTATTCAGCAATCTCTTATGCATTGAGTAATTTTAGTTACAAAACTGAAGCTATGAAACAGCTTATATTTTTAACGGATGGTGCAGTTTCTAGCGAAAATTCCTTGTTCTCCTTGATTTCAAATAGTCTCGGTACGGCAAGATTGTTCACCATCGGCATCGGCTCTGCACCAAATAGTTATTTCATGAGCCGAGCCGCCGAAATAGGCCGTGGATCACATCTGCATATTGGGAAAACGTCAGAAATCTCTGAAAAGATGAACAAGCTATTTTTGAAAATCGAGAACCCTGCTGTCACCGATCTTAAACTAACTTTGCCAGAGGTCTATGATGCCGAGTATTATCCTAGCCCCCTGCCCGATCTCTATGTTGGCGATCCCGTCTCAATTTCAATCAGAGGCCAAAATCCGAATGGAGTGGCAACCCTAAATGGTAAAATTGGAATTCAGGACTGGACTATCAAAGTCCCACTGGAGCAAGCGTCTGAAACAATCGGTATTGCAAAAGTCTGGGCACGAGACAAAATCGCAAACTTAGAAAGATCACTAATTGAACAAAGTAGTAATAACCGCAGTCAAGAAAGTATCGATGCAGAACTACTCCGCACAGCACTATCGTATAACATGGTCTCTCGCCTATCCTCACTCGTAGCCTTAGACGTAACCCCTTCCCGGCCTGTAACAAGCCATCCGATACAATCGAAACTTCCAACAGCAATTCCGCACGGATGGGACAAAACCCAATTTGAGTTTCAGCGCCAAAATGTTCTGTCACCAAAATTACAAAAAATTCAGCCCCCCACTGCGAGACTCTTTAAAGCAAGCCTAAGTAGCGACTCCACTACTTACAATCTCCCACAAACAGCAATGAATTGGCGATACAAAGCCTTTCTTGCAATGCTATCGCTTTTGTTCGGCGCGGCTCTGCTTCGGGTCTCACGAAAGCCTTATCATGCATAGAGCAGTGCTCAGAACGCTTGCATACTCTGTAATGGCAGCGGCACTAATCCTATTGGCGCGGGCAAGTGAGGTGCCACTTAAAGCGTTAGTGGGACAATTTATACTGAAAGGAATTTGGGAAAAAACTATTGCTACTGGGAACGAGTTTGAACCTTGGCCCAGCGCAGATTTTAAAGTCGCGGGTGAGCTTACTGTCCCGAGGCTCGGCCTTTCACAGATCGTTTTGGATCGGGCATCGGGTGAAGCAAGGACTTGGGGTATTGGGACTGTTTCAATAGGAGCAAGAAATAGTTACTCAATAATTCTTGCCGGTCATCGCGATACCCATATGCAATTCATGGCAAAGCTTCGCATTGGAGATTTAGTAAATTTCCATTCGAGTGATGCCTCATTCCAGACGTATAAAATAATAAAGTCCATGGTGATCGAGACTCCGCAGCTAAATGTTGAAAATAGATTTGGAGAAAGTGCACAAATTATCCTGACTACGTGCTGGCCATTGAATGACACAAAGCAAGGACCGGAGCGATACGTCTTAGTCGGGCAAGAGGTTTAGGAGCATCTCAGGTTCAGCTTCCCTATCGTCAAATCTGAAAAATTCGCTAGAATTCTTAAATTAGTTGAAGTCTTCCGTCTCATTTCCGATCTAACCGCGAAATGATAGGTTCAAATCAGTAAGGCAATTACTTGGAAAAGTTTGTATTTTACGATCTCGAGACAACAGGCATTTCACCTGCTTTTGATCAGCCTTTACAATTTGCTGCAATCGTTACTGATCTAGAATTGAACGAGATCGAAAGGGTAGATATTCGCTGCCAATTATCACCACATATACTACCTTCGCCTAAAGCTTTAGCGGTCACAGGAGTGCGGCCAAGCCAATTAGAAAATAACAACCTTCCGAGTACATTTGAGTTTGCTCAAACCATACAAAAGTTCACGGAACAATGGGCACCGGCAATTTGGATTGGCTACAACTCCATTGCATTTGATGAAGCTATGTTGCGGCAGATGTTTTACCAAAATCTACAGCCCAATATTTTTGCAACACAGCTTCATAACAATACCCGACTAGATGTTATGAAAATGGTTTTTGCCGTCCATGCCGAAGCGCCAGAAATGTTAAGTTGGCCGATAAACGACAAAGGCAAAGTGAGCTTCAAATTGGATCAACTTGCGCCTTTAAATGGTTTTCATGCTCATAACGCGCATGATGCTTTAGGCGATGTCGAAGCGACTATTTTTATAGTTGATTTAATCAAAAGACAAAGGCCAGAGCTTTACCAGACACTAATTGACGCCCGTGATAAAGAGCACAACTTGCGCCTTTTAAGGAGCTTCAAGCCAGTAGATGTGACACTACGTTTTGGCGGTAATGCCCCAAAAACATATACTGGGTGTTTTTGTGGGTTCCCTGAGAACAATAAAAGTATGGTTGGTTTTTTTGACCTTAACCAAGCAGATCCTATGGGCCTCATTCATGGGACTGAGCAGGAAATACTAGAGGCAATGACCAAAAGCCCACAGCTGATAAGATCCTTGAGGCTAAATCAGGGGGACACTATTAGACCCGCCTCTACCAAAAACTTCAAATGGAACCACATCTGCGCTGTGATCGAAGGTAACGAGGTGTTTCAGGCGATGGTATCGAAAGGCCTGGATAATAAATACTCTGATGCGGAAGCCATAGATCTAATGGTTGAAGAAAAGATCTTCGCGGGTTTCTATTCTCATCAAGACAAAGAACTGCTTCAAAATTTCCAGACACGCAGTTGGGCGGAACGTTTAGCCCTCCTGACCAGAGCTCAAGACGATCGCATTCAGCAACTAGGTCGCAGATTGGTAGCATTTAATGCGAGACATCTCCTTGATGATAAATATCAAAATGTCGTGCAAGAATACCTAGCAGACAAATGGTCGGCTAGCGAACCTGATGTCAGGTGGACAACAATAGCATCCGTACGCTTGCAGCTTATTGAGCTAGAGGAAGACGGCTTTGATAAAAGCTTACTGAATGAAATGAGGGCGTTCTACCGAAATAGAATAAAGGCTCAGGGATGTTCAGTCGATTTTTAATACTCGCCACAGTCACTTTCCTGACAGCGAGTGCCACTTTCAGCGACCAAATTCCCAAATATGATAGAGATCTATTTGGTGGCTGGTCTGACACAGACCATGACTGCCAAAATATGCGGCACGAATTTCTCCAAGACCTTTCAACAGCTACTGTGGTTTTTTCACAAAACACCTGCAGGGTTACTCGAGGTAGATGGCTTGATCCCTATACGGACAAAATATTCTATGAGAGCCGTTTGCTAGATATCGATCACTTGGTTCCCCTAAAATATAGCTGGGACCGAGGCGCGCATTCTTGGACTTCAAAAAAGCGTCGACAATTTTCAAATGATCTAATCAATTTGTTTGCAGTTGAAAAAAGTGTGAACCGACAAAAATCCGCATCTGGACCAGCTGAATGGCTACCACCGAATATAAAGTTTCGATGCCAATATATAATAAGGTTCCAGAGAGTGGTTAAATTTTACGGTCTCAATCAAAGTGCCGCTGAGCTTCAACTCATAAATCAAGCTCAGCAGCGATATTGTGATTGATCAAACAATTCCAAGAAACGCCATGAAGACAAAATGCATCAACTGATCAAAAGAGTTGGCAGTCGCTGTATCTGAGGCAGTAGATATCGGCTCAACAATTTCCAGAACCGTTTTAGTCGGCTCAACCAATTCGCCAGGCATGCCGCCTGCAGAAACAGAAATTGCAATTAAACTGATTATAGCTGCAGTGAGAAAGTTTTTCATTTGGGTCTCCAGATAGGTCGCTCAAAATCTCTCTGACGATGAGCGACCATTATCCATCGCCAGAGAGAAGGTTGGAGACTAGCTCTTGTTTAAGCCAGCCTTTAAGCGGTCGCTTTCATCGTCCGCTTAAAGGTCTTTTGGCTAAATAGAATGCAGAAATGATGCTCAAATTACGCAAACCTTAAGGTAAATTGTGCAGTAAATGATGAGCCAGAAATTTTTTGCATGCAGCAAAAATTTGCCTATTTGTAAGCACAGAATTAATATTTTTGTTAATTAGCCAAAAGTATCATATCAATACTTACAAGATGGGCTAAAACATCGTCGAAACGAGCAGAAATCGACCTAAGTTTTTCTTTTCTCCCGGGGAAGCCTTTGTTTTTGAGAATAAGCCGGTTTTCATAAAAAATTAAAAAAACATCAGTACAAAACTATTTGTGGCTAAAAATTGATTTTCAATCAACGTAACAATGTCCTGACTAAATAAACCATATTATTGATTGCGTTTATCCAGATTTTACTTCCGTCAGTGGTCGTAAAATAGGTAAATGCCTAACACCGATGCAAAAGCGATAATTTCTATGGCCGTAAATACCTGAAATATGATCATCTGTTTATCCCTTCCAAAAAATTTCTTTGGTTTGAATATCCAGTACTGTTGCAGCTAATATATCTCTTGTTTGCAAATTAAATGATTGTTTATGAAGTTTTGGTGCAGTTTGCCTGAAAGGCTTTGTGCTTATTTTAGGGCTGTGCCAGTCTTCACGAAACTAAGATGGGTGATCACAATGGCGACAATAATTATCGTAGACGACGAAGAGGAGATACTAGATCCGCTTGAAGAAATGCTCAGCTCTGAGGGTTATAACGTCAAAGCGTTTTCATCGAGCGTGAAAGCAGAAGCCCATCTTCTTGAACATAAGGCTGACTTAGCAATCTTCGACATAAAGATGCCAGAGCTAGACGGCTTTTCTCTTCTGAAATCAGTCCGATCAAATTCACCTAATTTACCCATCATTTTCTTATCATCAAAAGCTGACGAGCAAGATCAGATCATTGGCTTCACATTAGGTGCAGACGATTATGTCACCAAACCGTTCAGCAAACACCTATTACTTATGCGGGTTGCAGCTGTGCTGAGGCGACACCAAAGTGAAAACGTTTCGAACGCTCCTGATTTGGTAACCACCGGACCCCTTATAATTGATCAAGATCGCCACCTAGTAACCTGGAATGGGGAAGCCGTTGGTCTTACCGTAACGGAATGTTTGCTTTTGCTATCTTTATCACAACGTCCAGGATCAGTGAAAAGTCGCAACCAGCTAATGGACGCAGCCTATCGTGAGGCTATCTATGTAAGCGACCGTACAATAGATAGTCACATTCGCAACATTCGCCAAAAACTCAAAGTAGTCGACCCAGAATGTGACATCATTACGACTGTCCATGGCTTGGGCTACAAATTGAACACCTGATATGTTTTTAAAAGGTATCCTTTCAAAAATATTAGGCCTCATGGTTTTGTTTAACCTTGCTCTATGGGCTTTTATATTTTTCACCGATGATGCGTCCATCAGAGAAATAAATGC
>Ga0206128_1004799_pt1 | contig 10373 bp, 7 predicted proteins | sample Helgoland_Spring_7_FD_148601 | JGI IMG/M metagenome (GOLD analysis project Ga0206128, IMG submission 148601) | Pelagic subsurface seawater microbial communities from Kabeltonne, Helgoland, North Sea - Helgoland_Spring_Bloom_20160426_1 | ecosystem: Environmental > Aquatic > Marine > Epipelagic ...
GTGATTAGGCACATGCTTAATTTGGAAGTTGTGAACACTTACGAGGGCACGCATGACGTTCATGCGTTAATATTAGGCCGAAGCCAGACTGGCATTTCCGCTTTTTAAGGAGTTTTTGTGTCCCCCTCTGATGTGTCTACTATCGATGATGTCCGCATCGATGGTATCAACGACCTCGTGGCACCAAACGCGATAATCGACCAATATCCCGTCTCCCGCGAAACGACCGCACTCATTCAGTCGACTCGACGAAAAATCGGCAACATTATGCGCGGTGAAGATAAGCGCTTGCTGGTCGTTATCGGCCCTTGCTCAATTCATGATGCGGATGCCGCCATCGAGTATGCACAACGGTTACAGCACGTCCGCAGCCAGCACGCCGACAAACTGGAAATTGTCATGCGCACCTACTTTGAGAAACCCCGAACCAGCTTGGGTTGGAAGGGCTATATCAATGACCCGTTCCTCGACGGGAGTTTCCGAATTAATGAGGGGCTAGCGCTGGCTCGAAAACTCTTGCTGACCATCAACGACATGGGTATTCCCACGGCTGGTGAATTTCTTGACGCAATCTCCCCACAATACGTCGCTGATCTAATGTCTTGGGGCGCCATTGGTGCACGAACAACGGAGAGCCAAAACCATCGCCAACTCGCGTCGGGGCTGTCCTGCCCTGTTGGATTTAAAAACGGGACCGAAGGTAATGTGCAAATTGCAGTCGATGCAATCAAAGCCGCTGGTGCCAGTCACCACTTCCTGTCAGTCACAAAGACGGGGGCTGCCGCCATTGTCAAAACCGCTGGGAACGCGGACTGCCATCTCATTCTTCGAGGGGGCTTAAAGCCTAATTACGATGCGACCAGTGTGCGCGAAGCCGAACTGCTGCTTGAAAATGCCGGTCTCTGCACTGGGTTAATGGTCGATTGCAGCCACGCAAATAGTCAAAAAGATCACGCGAAGCAAATTAGCGTTTGCCAGAGTATCGTTGACCAGCGACGTGGAGGAGACTCCTCGATTCGTGGTGTGATGATTGAAAGTCATCTTGTGGGCGGCAACCAACCGATCGCGGCTACGGGCGATCTTACATACGGCAAAAGCATCACCGACGCCTGCCTCGGATGGGCAGACAGTGAGATGCTTTTGGATGCACTCGCTGACGGTTAAATCAGCGCCGTAAGTGAGGGCTCGTGGCGCCAAGCAGATGTGCAGGCCACTCACGTTGCTCAGCCTTTGCGCACGGAGCATTGCGCCCTCTAAATGCTACGGATAGTCGGGCGACGCGATCGGTGTATCACTCGTGTCTGACTCAATAAGTTCAATAATGGGCTGGTTAAACCCGCGCTTAAGACCCGCCAATGAGCGTCGGTTCTTACCCATCATCGGCGCTGCAATTTCAAGCGCTTTCGCCTCGAGGGCTTCCAAGTCGGCGACGGCATCGACAACGTCCAGCTCGAGTGCTCGCGCCGCTGTGAGACGCTCGCCTGTCAGTAGTGCCGCTCTGATGGCAAGTGGGCTCAACTTACTGCATACCAACTCGTTCATTCGAACGGTCAGCGTCATGTTGAGATCGATCTCGGGAAGACAGAAAAACCCCCGATCTTCACGCATCACCCGATAGTCAGACGCCAGGGCAATCATTGCCCCCAAGCCAAAGGCGTGACCGGTCATGACAGAGACTACCGGTATTGGTGCGTCCAAAAGCCGCACCAAAACACGCATGCAGAGCTCTGGAAACTGCTTATCGCCCGAGGCCATAAGGTATTCCAAGTCCAAACCTTGACTGAAATTTTTCCCCTCGCCTGCAAGCAATAAAATCTGACACTCCTCATCCGCAATAGCGGCCGAGACAGCGTCATCGAACTGCCCCAAAGTCTCAGGATTAAAACGCCCTTCTCCCAAAAACACATGACGATGAATCGCTGGCATAGCGTGGTCTCTTTTAAGAAAATTGTGGTGACAAATAGTACAGGACACTCGCCTAATTGAGATAAACTTATGTCACTTTTAATCAGACTGGATATCATCATGAGCAAGCTCGACCAATTGGCCGCAATGAGCATCGTCGTTGCTGACACTGGAGACATTGATGCTATCGCAACGCTCAAACCAGTCGACGCCACGACCAATCCGTCGTTGCTTCTGAAAGCCGCCGGACTTGAGCGCTTTGAGAGCGACGTGACCTCGCTAAAAGGCAGTGATCACGCCGCAGATGAGTTCGCGGTCAGAGTGGGCTCACAAATCGTCTCACTCGTACCGGGCGTCATCAGTACTGAAGTCGACGCACGGCTCTCATTCAATACCACAGCGACCGTCGCAAAAGCCGAAGCGCTCATCGAGCGTTACGCGAAGGCTGGCGTCGATTCCAGTCGAGTTCTTATTAAAATAGCGTCGACCTGGGAAGGTATTCGTGCGGCCGCTGAACTAGAAAAGCGCGGCATTCACTGCAACCTGACCTTGCTCTTTGGGTTTGAGCAAGCAAAGGCGTGTGCCGATGCCGGGGTATTTCTTATCTCGCCCTTCGTTGGCCGAATTACAGATTGGTACAAGGCCAACACAGACGTCAGTATTGAGACACCCTTGCAGGATCCGGGCGTACAGTCGGTACACCGAATTTACAATCACTATAAATCACACGGCTACAAAACCGTGGTCATGGGCGCAAGCTTTAGGAACACCGGGCAAATTGAAGCTTTAGCCGGCTGCGACAGGCTGACCATCGCCCCCAACCTTCTTGCCGAACTTGGGGCGGCCGACGGACCACTCGAGCGCCAGCTAACCGACGTCTCCGCAACGAGCGCTGCAGCTGCTGCAATTACCGAGGCTGAGTTTCGGTTTGACCACAACGAGAGCGCGATGGCGAGTGAGAAACTCGCCGACGGCATCCGCCGGTTTGTCGCAGACCAACGACAGTTAGAGACTGCGCTGTCCTGAGGCTCAACGGCCTCGCTGGGAGAAGTGTCTATTCAAAAGCGGCTGGGCGCTTCTCAAAAAATGCGGCAACCGCTTCGAGTTGGTTCGGCTTATAGATAATACCGGTCTGCTCTACTGACTCAGCGGTGAGCAACTCGGCATCTGTTGCGTCGCCCATGTGGTTAGAGAGACGTTTCGCACTCCGAATAGCATCAGGATTCTTTGTCGCTATCGTTTTCGCAAGCGACAGTGCTCGAGCCAGTGGATCGTCATTTGTCTCGGTCGCAAATCCAAACTGCTGAGCATCGCTGCCGGAGAAAATTTCGTTGGTGTAGACCAGACGCCTTAAAACGTCGTCTCGGACATTGCCACGCCAAAGGGGATAGCCCGACATATCGGGGACAAGACCCCAGCGCATTTCCATGACCGCACATTGCGTGTCGGGGTGAATGATTTTGACATCGGCACCGGCCATTAACTGCATTCCACCGCCAAAGCAGATGCCGTGCACGGCAGCAATGACGGGCACAGGCAACTGTCGCCAACCCCAGCCCATTTGCTGTACGAAATTCGCTTTCTCGTGGGTTCTTGGGAGCAAATCAGAAGGACCGTCCTCGCTCACACCAAAACTTGACACATCTAAGCCTGCACAAAAGGCATTGCCTTCGCCGCTTAACACAATGACACGAATCGAAGAATTATCGCTCAGTGTCTCAATTGTCGAGAGAACGGCGTCAAACATCGCCGGATCCAGCGCATTCATTTTCTCAGCTCGGTTTAACCGAACATGACAGACACCCTCTTCTATCGTAACTAACACTCGCTCTGACATAACTCTGCACCCCACCTAATTTGTCCACCTGCCAAGGATAATATTGCCGCGCATCGGCAGCAATGGACTTTAGCAATAGGCGTTATAGGGTGTTTTTACAAACGAAATAACCAATGCACTGCAGGCCGTTATTTTCATCCGGCAAGGACGTCGTTTTCGAAGAAAAACCCCGGCTGCTTTGTTTGCATTGGCACAAGTACAGCGTTACTGTCAGTAAACAATAAGACACCACGAGACCACTATGAACTCGATTGCAGAAATCAATCCATCGATAGCCGCGTCTGTCGAACAAGCCCAAGCCATTCAAGCGTCTATGCAAATGAAGCTTGATGAAATGCGCCGTGCACATCTGAAAAATGCGAACCCTACATTTGCTGAACGCAAGCACGATTTACTGCAGCTCAAGCGGTTAATCGGCGAAAATACAGAGGCGATTTCACAGGCAATTTCACAGGATTACGGGCACCGCTCGGAACACGAAACGATGTTTGCCGAGTTCATCGGTACGGGCGGCTCGATCACTGACATTCTGAAAAATCTCAAACGCTGGATGAAGCCGGAAAAGCGTCACGTCGACCAAGGCATGTTCCCGTTTGCGACGAATACAGTGATCCCCCAGCCACTGGGCGTCATGGGTTTGATTGTGCCTTGGAACTTTCCCGTGTTTCTGGCTGTTTCACAAATCGCGACAGCATTTGGTGCGGGCAACCGGGCCATGGTTAAAATGTCAGAGAACAGTCGGCACCTAACGCGCCTACTCCAAGAGCTATCACCGCGATATTTACCCGAGGACAAGCTCTTCTTCATTGAGGAAACTGGTGGTGTGGGTATCGAGTTTTCGAAACTCGCGTTTGACCTCATTATATTTACGGGTTCGGGCGCCACAGGCAAAAAAGTAATGGCCTCCGCAGCGCAGAACTTAACGCCGGTGATCTTGGAGCTGGGCGGCAAGTCCCCGGCGATTATCGATCCTGACTATGACCTCGCCAAAGCGGCTGAGCGAATTATGTTTGCTAAGCAGTTTAACGCCGGGCAAATTTGCGTGAACGTGGACTACGTTTTAGTGCATAAGTCTCAGGCTGATGAGTTCATTGCGCATTGCAGTCAGTGGCTTAAAGACACAGTCCCGACGATCAACAGCGATGACTACACATCGATGATTGACCAGCGGGCCTACGACCGCATGATGGCCACCCTTGACGACGCACGCAGCCATGGTGCACGAGTCATTAATCCAACCGGTGAAGAGCCCAATCCTGATACGAGAAAGGTACCGGTACAGTTCGTGGTCGATACCTCTCCCGAGATGATTATCCGAAACAGAGAAACCTTCGGACCGCTGCTGATGATTGTGACCTACGAGACGCCAGAAGACGTCATCAATCACGTCAACTCAGGCGAACGTCCGCTGGCGATGTACCCGTTTACCCGCAATAAAAAGCTGTCCGACCTTTACATCAATCAGATTATGTCTGGCGGTGTCAGTATCAATGACGCGTTACTCCACGTGTCGCAGCACGATCTCCCATTTGGTGGTGTAGGCGGCAGTGGCATGGGGCACTACCACAGCAAAGAAGGCTTTACCTCGTGCTCGAAACTACGCCCGGTCTTCCACCAAGCAAACTTTACGATGAACAAGTTCCTTGCGCCGCCTTACACCGGTTACAAGGATAAGATGTACCGCTTTCTAACCAAGAAAAGCATGAAGTAGCTGCTAAAAAAAAAGCCCCTAACGGGGCTTTTTTTTGACCTGACAAAAACCCATCCGTTACCAATAGGCCGCATAGATCAGTACTAAAATCAGAGAGACTGCAATCGCTGATACATTAAACCCCTGAGTCGTTCCAAACTGAATGTCGCTAAGCAGAACAGGCTGACCGGCCTCAGGCTCACGTGTCACCAGCGCAACGACCACGCCAAGCGCAACATTGATTAAGAAAACCAACCAAATACGAAGTACGAAGGGCAGATCGGGCATCGCGACTTTCAGCGCCAGGCTGGCCACCACTGAGCCAATCAAAACGGCGTAGGCACTGGCCTCGTTCGCACGCTGGAAGAAGAAGCCCAGCAAGAAAATAGTCACCACGCCCGGTGCAATAAACCCTGTGTATTCCTGAATTGTCTGGAAGGCGCTTTCCATTCCCCCGAGGAAGGGTCTGGCCAAGACGAGTGCAATAACCATTGACGCAAGTGCCACAACGCGTCCGACCATGACGTAATGCGACTCATCACGCGCTTCACCCACGTACTGCCGATAAATATCCATCGTAAAGATCGTCGAGATCGAGTTCATCATTGATGCGAGCGATGAGACTATTGCAGCAATCAGTGCCGCAAAAACCAGCCCACGAAGCCCAGCAGGCGCCAGCTTCATCAACTCACCGTAGGTCCGGTCAGACTGACTATTAAGCACATTGGCCGCTAGCGCACCGTCCTGCGCTAACACCAGCGCGGCGATGCCCGGAACCACAACAATCACAGGAATAAGCAATTTTAGGAAAGCCGCAAATGCCAAGCCCTTTTGCGCTTCAGCAAGGCTCTCAGCGCCCAAGGCTCGCTGAATAATGTATTGATTAAATCCCCAGTATGAAAAATGCAGCACCCAAAGCCCACCGAGCAATGTCCATATGCCGGGCAGATCGCGGTAATTCGGGTGCGCCTCGTCTAAAATCATTTTGAAATGACCCGGGACCTCCTCACCCAACCGCGCCAAACCCGCCAAAGCGCCCTGCCCGGAACTCACCGCGTCCAGCGCAAGCCATGTAATGGCAAGACCACCCAGAATCAGTATGACGACCTGAATAATGTCAGTCAGCGCAACCGCTTTTAAACCGCCGTTGAGTGAGTACAACACTGCAAATGCGGCCAGGCTGATCATGGCGGTCATGACGTTCAAGCCGGTCAGGCTTTCTATAGCGAGACCGCCCAGCCAGAGGACAGCCGTTAAGTTGACCGCGGTGTAAAGCACAATCCAGTAAAACGACATGAGCGACTTAACACCGGTGCCGTAGCGCGTCTGCAAAAACTGCGGCATGGTATAAATTTCGCGCTTGAGAAAGATCGGGAGGAAATATTTAGCCACGATCAGTAACACAATAGCGGCTTGCCACTCATAGGCGGCGATCGCAAGACCCACCACGTAACCCTGACCCGACTGACCAATAATCTGCTCGGCTGAAATATTGGCAGCAATCAATGAAGCGCCAATCGCCCACCAAGGAAGTGTCCTTCCGGCGAGGAAGTAATCCTCAGTCGTTTTGGCTTTGCCCGTATCTCGCGACACCCATTGCGCTAAACTAAACAGCCCCACGGCGTAAATGGCGACGATCACGATATCAATAGTTGTCATGAAGCTATCCTTTTATTGTTCTTAGTCGTCGCTCTAGTTGAGCAACTCTGTATCGTTGACCAAGTCAGCACACGACACAATAGAGCGAATCGCGGGCGCCGTCGCCAGTTTGATTTCCGTAATATCCACCGTCAAGTCGCCGGCAGTCGCCATTACAAAAGCCGTATTGACCTGCTCGAGTGACAGTCCAGCATCGGCAAAGCACGCGGTCGGGATGGCCTTTTGTGTCCATTCGCCCACCGATGCATCGAGCAGGACTTTCGTAAACTGCACTTCGCCCGAACACGGGTATTTGCAGTCCATGCGCAGTATCGTGGGCGCCGTTGGCTTTTCCACTACTCTGAATTCGATGACCAGAGCACCACCGGCCTCGTTAAGGTCTGTCAAGTCAGTGGGGTACTCTGACTGCATGTAGACCAGCGAAAGATCGCCGTCCGATTCAGCAAAGGTGATACGCCGACTGTCTTCCTGCACCTCGCGGTCAATGGATCGGACCTCAACACTGCCGCTGGAAGACTGGGCAACACTCGATGTCACTTCCACAGTCCAGTCACTTTTATCACCTGTAAATAGCTTCCACGACCCGCGGGGACCGCCTTTAAAGACCTCTTGGTCCAGACTGTTATCAGCACCGATAAGCTCTTCGGACAGCGTCGACCAAACGGTGTCCTGCGTCACCGACAAACCATAACCAATCGGAAAGACGAACGCGTCGACGGGCATGTCGCGATCTCTAGCGTTGACGTCCAGCGCGGGCCACGGCATCGGGAGCTTACCCACAAAATCAAACTGCACCTCGTCGTTGGCGTCTCGCAGCAATACATCTGCAATACCCTCGCCCTCCGTGCCCGGCAACCACGAAACCACAAACGCATCACTCTGATTCAGCACGTCGTTTATCCACATGGGACGACCGGTCAGAAACACTGCAACGACCGGAATACCCTTTTCCACCAGCGCGTTTATGAGTTTGCGTTCGCCGCGCTTGTCATACCAAGCAACGGTGTATGCGTCTCCCTGCATCTCAGCATAAGGCGTCTCTCCAAACACCACGACAGCGGCATCGATATCGGCATCGGCATCGGCATTAATGTCGCGGACAACACGCCCCCCTGCCGCACTCACCTGACGCTCAATGCCGTCAAGAATCGACGTGCCGCCGGGAAAATCGCTGTTGCTGTTACCCGTCCCTTGCCAACTGACCGACCAGCCACCACTTTGCTGTCCAATATTGTCTGCTCCAGGGCCCGCTACTAAGTAGGTTCCGCTAGGCGAAAGTGGTAGCCGTTGATTCTCATTTTTCAGCAACACCTGAGACTTTCTGACCGCTTCTCGCGCAATACCACGGTGATCTGGGTGACCAATTTGGTCCTGGTACTGCGCCGCGAGTGACGATGGGAGCCCGCGGTTAAAAAGCCCCGCCCTGATTTTCATGATTAAAATATTTCTAACGGCTTGATCGATACGTGTCGCGGGAATTTCGCCGGACTTCGCCTGTGCAAGCGTGTTGTGGTAAAGCGATTTCCAGTCGGTCGGGACCATGAGCATATCAACCCCAGCATTTACGGCTTGGGCGCAATCATCATTTGTGCACCCCTTCACTTCACCCACGCCGTGCCAGTCGCTCACCACCATTCCCTCAAAACCCATCTCATCTCTAAGGAGGTCCGTGAGAATGTCCTCGCTACCGTGAATTTTCTCCCCGTACCAACTATTAAAAGAGGCCATCACGCTCATGACGTCCTGGTCTATCGCTTCAACGTATCCCTGCCCATGAATCGCCACCAACTCGTCCAAGGGCATACTCGTGTCGCCGCGATCATCACCCCGCAGTGTTCCACCGTCCCCAATAAAGTGCTTTGCCGTTGATGCAACCCCCTCCGCCTGCATCGCCGTGACAATGGGTGCCACGAACGACGCCGCAATCGCGGGGTCGGAACTAAACGATTCGTAAGTCCTTCCCCAACGCGCATCTTTGGCAACAGCGACTGTAGGCGCAAAGATCCAGTCGATGCCTGTGGCTTTGACCTCGCGTGCTGTCGCGCCAATAATCTGACTCACCAGTTCCGGGTCTCTTGTCGCACCCAGGCCAATGTTGTGCGGGAACAAGGTGGCGCCCATGACATTATTGTGTCCGTGCACGGCATCAGTGCCCCAGATAATCGGGATGCCCGAACCACCACCGCTGGTATCGACAGACGCCAAGTAGTAGGCGTCTGCAAGCTCAACCCAGTCCTGAACTGAGGCGTATTTGTTTTCCTGAGGGAATGCACCACCGCCATTGAGCACACTTCCCAAGCCATATTCGATTACGTCTTGGGGAGTCACGTCTCGAATCTCTCCCTGAATCATTTGCGCCACTTTCTGCTCGAGCGTCATATTGGACACAATGTCATCGACACAGGCCCTGCGCTCCGACTTCGTATCTGCGCTCGCCGCACAAGAGAGGTCCAAAAGCTTATTGGGGACTGGCGATTCACACCCCACCAACACGGCCGCGCCGACAGTAACAGCTGCCGCAACACTCTTTAAATGCACTCTCTTCCCCTAATTACCTTGGATTTATGTGTGGTTGAAATCATCGCCTGCTTGCGACGCATCTCACCTAAGCTTTGTGTCACCACACTTGTGTGGCGTGGTTGTCGTTCTCTATGAGCAAAATTACTGCGTCATCGGATATCGATGCACGGGCTTTGCGACAATAAGGTCAATTAAAGAGGTCAAATGGACGTGCGTGAGGCACTCACCGACTCAGCAATGATTAGGCGTCGCAAGGCCCTTATTATATGGGGATAACACCGGCGCTGTCGCGTCAGATTTAAAAGGGTGCGCAGTGTTTCCCATTTACCGCACCGACGTCCCGACTTATCTCAAGGTCCCTGTCCTACCGCAGGCGCTCGTGGGATGTTAGCGTCTGCAAATTATTTCAAACTAATAACTAGTCGGGGTTACTCCAAACATGGATCGTCACTTGTTTGCTAAAAAACGCGTATCACTCGCGGTATCAGTTGCGCTAGGCGCAGTCGCCGCTGCACCAGTTGCGGCGCAAGAGAGCGACAGCGCTAACAGTCAAATCATGGAAGAGGTCGTGGTCACCGGTATTCGATCAAGCCTCAAGCGTGCGATGGACACCAAGCGAGACGCCACGGGTGTTGTGGATGCTATTACCGCCGAAGATATCGGTGACTTCCCTGATACTAACCTTGCCGAAGCACTTCAGCGTATTACCGGTGTAGCCATTGACCGAGACCGTGGTGAAGGCGCACGAGTCACCGTTCGTGG
>Ga0206128_1004801_pt1 | contig 10371 bp, 9 predicted proteins | sample Helgoland_Spring_7_FD_148601 | JGI IMG/M metagenome (GOLD analysis project Ga0206128, IMG submission 148601) | Pelagic subsurface seawater microbial communities from Kabeltonne, Helgoland, North Sea - Helgoland_Spring_Bloom_20160426_1 | ecosystem: Environmental > Aquatic > Marine > Epipelagic ...
TTTGCAAAGCCGCCGCCATTCACGACGACATTTTTCATGTCAGGCAAGGCACTGCGCATGGCCCGTGCGTCAGTGGCCGTGCGGAGTTCAAAAACTTGTGGCAAATCGGCGCCTGGTACCTGAATTTTTCGCGCGCTGGTCCCTGTGGCGATGACAAGCCTGTCGTAGGAAATCGTCGCGCCATCCGCGCAGACAACGCACTTGTCAGCCCGGCCGATCTTGGTGACTTCAACGCCCAAGTTTAGATCGATATTGTTTTGGGTAAAAAAGGCTTCTCCCCGAAGCGGCTGTAGAGCTTTATCTTCCGCCGCCATAAATGATTTGGACAGCGGCGGTTTATGATATGGAAAATCGGGATCGTCAGACACCAAACGAATGCTGTCCATAAACTTCGCGTCGCGCAGGCTGGCGGCCAACTGCACACCGGCATGACCGGCTCCGATAATCACGATCCCTGACATTGCCTAACGCCCTATCACTTGAAAGACGGTGCCATCCATTTCGGGTGTCACCGTCAACTGACAGGTCAGACGGCTGTTATCCTGCATTTGGTCTGCGGTGAATTCTAACGTGTCTCTCTCGCCGGATTGCATGTCCGGCAAAGGGTTCGCGGCTTCGATCACAAGACAATGGCATGTGGCGCACATGCATGACCCGCCACATTCTGCGTCAATTCCTGCAACAACCTTCGCGGTTGCCGCCAGCATGACGTTGTCGCCAATGGTCGCTGTGATCTCTTGGCGCTCGCCCGATGGTTCGATAAAAATCAATTTTGTCATGATGCTCTACTTAAGTGAGCTGGGCCTCAAATAAATTGGCGACCGCCATCCACGATCAGGGTTTGACCGGTAACGAAACCTGAAAGATCCGATGCCAGATAAATCGCCGAGCCCACCATGTCTTTTGCGCCAGCCGAGCGTTTCAGCGCCCCGCGCGTTACGCCGTAGGTTTCAGCATCTTCAATCAGATCAAGGCTGGCTTCAGTGAGGGTAAACCCCGGCGCTATGACATTGGCGCGAATGTTGTCGTCGCCCAGTTCGCGGGCAAGAGAGCGCGTCATGGCTATGACGGCACCCTTTGAGGCGACGTAATGCATCCACTGTGGAGAGCCCGAAAACACAGTGGCCGATGCAACGTTTACAATCGCCCCGGCCCCCGCTTCTTGCATCAAAGGCGTGACAGCTCGCGTCATTTGCCAGACGCCTTTGACGTTGACAGCCATGACTTTGTCCCAAACATCTTCTTCAATCTCGGTGAACGGTTTGCGCTCAAGCCCAGCATAGATCGCGGCGTTGTTGATGAGCACGTCGAGCCCGCCTAAAGTTTCACGGGCAAAGTCGGCCAATGAACGGCAGCTTTGCGCATCAGTCACATCAACCTTTGCGGCATGTGCCTCACCACCAGCGTCATTGATCGCGCACGCCGTTTCTTGGACACCTGCCTCGTTCATATCAGCCGTAATGACGCGTGCGCCGGCTTGTGCAAACTCTTCGGCAAACGCGCGGCCGAGGCCGCCCGCAGCACCGGTCACAAGGACACGCTTTTCTTTCAGGCCAAGTTCCGACATCCTAAATTCCCTTCAAGTAGTGTTCAGACTGCGCCTGTGCGCGGCCAGCCGCAAGCATCGCCCGAGCCATAATCCGGCCTGCATTGGTCAGCATGGTCGGCATGACGAAATCTTCCAGCATCGCCAGCGTTTCATCGGTTTCATAGTCAAACCACCCGCTGATCGTGGCGACACCATGCGGTGAGAAACGCCATGCCTTGTCCGCGTCCTTGACCAATGCGTCTTCTGGTGAAGTCGCGTCTTTAAGCGTGTCATGGCGGTCGATAATCGCAAGGACCACATCAATATCGACACCCACGGGCCTATGGCGGCGCAAGATTTCACCGGCGATTTGCACGCCATGTACCTCGTGTTCGCGTACTAGATCGGGACGCGTCGCATTGGGCCCCACAGCATCTCTCAGCAGGGCAGGATCAATGCGTTTCCAACCGACGTCATGCAGCAAAATCGCGGGCAGCACGGTGGCTTCATCGACGCGCACGTCTTCGGCCAACAAAGCGCGCGCCAACCGGTAAGAAGTCAGCGTATGCACATCGTTGGAACGCACATCAAGAAACGTCTTGGCATCGTTCCAAAGCGGAATATCCCGCGTCAGAAGTGTGTCCGCTGTCACTTCGCCACCTCATAGCTGAGATACATGGTCTTATATTCCAGATAGCTCTCAACGCCGTAACGCCCCTTTTCGCGCCCCACGCCGCTTTCCTTCATACCGCCGAATGGGACGTAATGGGACGAGCGATGGATATCGTTCAACCAGACCGATCCAACCTCCATCCCTTCACAGAGCGTCAGACCTTTTGCGAGGTCACCGGCAAAGACGAAACCGGCAAGACCGTAACGGTTGTCGTTGGCAAGCCGAAGCGCCTCAAACGCATCATCAACAACGCAAATACCAAGAACGGGGCCAAATGTTTCTTCGGTCAGAACCAGCATATCGTGGGTTGCGTCCGCAATGATCGTCGGCGGGAAATAGAAACCGTCATCAAATCCTGTGCCAGTTTTGCGATCACCGCCCAGAACAATCTTCGCGCCCTTTTCGCGGGCATCGGCGACCTGTACTTCGCTGTTTGAATAGATTTTTTCGTTGACCAGCGGCCCCAGATCACCGTCGTCGCCAGCGGGGGCGAGAGTCAACTTTGCTGCCTTGTCGGTCAGACGCGCCAGAAAATCCTCATAGACTGGGCGTTCGACGTAGACGCGGTTCACGCGGTAGCAAAACTGCCCCGAATTGGCGAAACCATGCCGCGCAATCGCAGAGGTGGCCTTTTCCAGATCGGCATCGGCGCAGACAATGGCGGCACTTTGCCCGCCAAGTTCAAGCGTGACGCGTTTCATCGTGCCTGTTGCCGCCGCCGCAATCGCCTTGCCCGCAGCAGTGCCACCGGTGAAGGCTATCTTGCGCGGAACGGGGTGTTCGATCATCGCGGCGCCAATGCCCCGTCCCCGACCCGTTACGACGTTAAACACGCCCGCAGGCAGACCGGCCTTGTGGAAAATTTCCGCCAGCATCAGGGTCGACAACGGCGTGTCCTCGGCGGGCTTCGCCACCATGGTACAGCCTGCAATCACGGCCGCGCCCAACTTGAACATCAACAGCGTCACGGGATAATTGAATGGTGTAATCGCAACCACAACGCCCAACGGATCACGGGTAACAACGGTTTTTTCCCCCGGACCAGAGGCGATCGACATGGTCGCCGTCAGACGCAAACCTTCCTCTGCATAGACATCCAGCAGGTCAGCAGAGCGGGTAATCTCCGCTACACAGGCAAGCAAAGGACGGCCAAGCTCCTTGTTCAGGGTCGTACCAACCAACTCAGCATTGTCGCGCATGGCTTGCGCGCAGGCTTTCTGAATACGGACACGTTCGACCATCGGGACGTGCTTCCAGCTTTCAAACGCCCGCGCGGCGGCCTGAATTGCGATATCGGCATCCGCGGCATCGCCCGGCCGAACAGTGTCAAATACCTCACCTGTGGCAGGCGCGGTGACGTTCTGACGGGCACCCGCCATTGCAGGACGCCAAGCCCCATCGATGAACATATCCATACTGTGTTCCTTAAATTAAGTGAAGCATCAACGCCTTACGTGATGCGATAAGGGTTTGTGTGGCGTATTTGCGTCCAGTTTCGGTTTCCAGCTCGTCTTTTTGGATTTCCAACCGGGCGGCATAGTCGCGCGGCGTCAGTTTAAACCAATCGCAGGCCACCGCGATTCCGGTGACGTCAAAGCGCCATAGTTTATCCGCATCGCGTACAATCCGATCATTCAGGTGGCGGGGATCAGGCCGCGTGTCATGCCCGTCGATAATCTCGCACACCTGCGCGATTGTATCAGCGTTCCAGCCGGTGGCTTTTAGTACGTCTGTTCCCATCCGAACCCCCTCGGTTTCGTGCAGATATCGCATGTCCGATTGCAACATATTGGGGCCGGAAAACCCTTTTTCGATAATGTCTTCCATATCGATCGAATACCAACCGATGTCATGCAGAAGGATTGCAAGCAGGCAAATGTCCTTATCAGCCTCTGGGTAATCGTCCAACAACCGGACAGCCCATCCAAACGACAGCGGAATATGCACATCGTTTTTACGCGCTCGCATGTAGGGTTCCGCTTGTCGCCAAACGGGATCATAGCGTGCAAGATCTAGGGGTTTATCAAGCATGGTTATCTCCGGATTGGTGCAGAACGCGCGAGCGTGCGCGTCCTGCAAAAGCATCAGTCTAAGCAGGTTCGCTAACTCAGGATCGTGACTTTTCCTGTGTTGCCATCCACACGAATGCGATCACCCGTTTTGATCTTCGAACTGGCGGTGCCTGTCCCTGTCACAGCAGGCAATCCATACTCGCGGCACACGATTGCCGCATGGCTCATCATGCCGCCGATGTCCGTGACAGTAGCTTGGATTTTGCCGAACACAGGGGCCCAACTTGGGGCTGTCACGGGAGCAACAAGGATTTCGCCTTGCTGGATTTCACTCAACTGATCAGGACTGCGGATCACCCGAGCCAAACCTTCGACAACACCGGGGCTTGCGGCCATGCCGTTAAGATCACTGTTGTCATCGTCGCCACCCGTCCAGTTCTTGATAGAATCCGATGTGATCCCCCAGAGCATAATGGTGAACGGTTCAGTGATGACCTCTGGCGGGTTATTCAGCGCAGGTTGCGGTGCTTGGGTCGCGAGAGCGTCGATGATTCCACGACGACGGTCAATTTCCTGTGGCCAATGCGTTGGTCCGGCCCAATCACCACCTGTCGCCCACGCATTTCCGTAATCAAAGATCACATCGCGCACTTCGTTGCGGTTGAGGTAGAACATACCGTCTTCGGTTGGCCAGAACCCTTCTTCGTGCAACATTTTGGACAAGGACCGCATCTTTTTCCAGAACACGCCCATCGACCAATGTTCGATGTAGAAGTTGTGATCTTCGACATAAGGATAAACCACGCGCGCCAGACCGAGTTTACCCTGAAATGCCTCAGCGGCTTCCGGCGTCATCATTTCTTGATACTCGGATGTGATACGGTCACGCTCAGAGCGCAGGGCATCCATCGGGCGCTCAATCGTCTCGCCAGCTTGAACACGAACGATATAGTCACGCAAATAGCCAAGCGGGATATCGAGATTTTCATTCCAGTATTTGTCGGTCGAATAGAAACCGTTGCCAGTGGTGTAATTGAACCAAGGGTCCTTGGCCTCTTCCCACGCGGCAACCCATTTCGCACCATTCGCCTGTGCGCCGACAACGGCCAACGCCTCGTCAACGGAACCGGATTTCAGAGCATCCGCGACACCCAGTTCAACGGCTAAGCGGGCTAGCTTTTTCAACTCGTCATCGGGGCGGAACAAATCACTGTCGTGACCTTGCACCATCTTGGCAATCGCTTGATCGGGGATGGTCGGGAACTGTTCTTTCATGAAGCCAAAGAAGTCGAGGTAGGCCGCATAGCCGAGGTTCAGGAATTCAAAGTGGTACTGCCATGTCCGGTAGATCAACTGGATCATACGGTCATAGTTTTCGGTCAAAGCCGTGGTGTTATCGAGGCCAACTCCGTCTTTGACCCACTCCAACGGAACCACATCGGGAAGTTTTTCGAATTCGATCGCTTCCATTTCGTCGATGTTGGCTTTGACCTTTTTATGCCAGTTCTCAAGCAGTGTCGGCCAGTTTTGGAAATAGTGGCCGGCGCGTTCCATAAACTGTGGAACGCGATCACCGATCAATTCGGGGTCCACGCCAATCGGGGACATATACACGTAGCCATTGTGAATGCGGTAATCGACGCCGTTTGCTGGCGGTACCAAATAGTGGCGCGTGTTATACTGCCCCAGACATTTCACCGCAAATTCCACCGTCATCGTATCGAATGGCTTGAACGGATTTGGCCAGTGCTGGCTGTCGCAGAACCAGAACTTCTGATCCTCCTTCTCACGCAGGCTCGGCTGGAATTTCAGATAATACGGGTAAAGCTCTTCCCAGCCTTCGGCACCGGCAGGTGCTTTCAGGTCATAGGCGCTTGGAAACATTGGTGTTTTCGCATCCATTTTCGTTCTCCTCCCAGAGATGTTTTCGTCTTGTTATTTCTTCGATCCGATAGGGTTATTCAGCGCCCCGACCATACCCATCATGCCGGTTGCAAAGCCGGCTTTTGGGGTCTCTGCCACTTTTTGCGCCCAAACGGTTTCGGGTCGGCTTTGCAGGGCCACAAGGTCTTCGCCATCGGGCAGATCAGCATCAAAGGCCCATTCCACATCTTGGGGGCACTTGTTTTGCCGCTCTAATAACTTGGCAAGTTTAGCAACGGCAATCACCTGCGCATCGGTCAGACACTGCGCAGTACGCCGCTCGGCATCCACTTCGCGTTCAACCGTTGTGGCGGCGGCAACGTCAGGGATCAACTCGACATGCTTGTCGGAAATCTTGCGATCAATGATTTCCATCAGAATCTTTTCAACGGTGAAGTTGTCAGGCGTCACAATCCCCGACACCACAAGTTCACCGAGCCCGTAAGAGGCATCAATCACAATCCGCGTGCGATCCCCATTCAGCGGATCAATCGTCATCGCGACACCCGCAGTTTGTGCGTTTACCATTTTCTGGACGGCAACGCTCATCAGCACATCGATCTGGCCGAGTTTGTGATCTTCGCGGTAATTCATGGCGCGCGCCGTAAACAGAGATGCCCAGCAATCACGCACGTGGGCAATCACGGCGTCGGCACCGACAACCCAAAGATAGCTGTCTTGCTGACCCGCGAAAGACGCATCCGGCAAATCCTCCGCCGTGGCGGACGAGCGTACGGCAACGGGAAAATCATCCCCCATCGCAGCGTAATCTGATCGAATGGCGGCATCGACTTCTGCGGGCAGGTTGTGCGAGCGAAACCGAATTTGAATGGCCTGCGCAGAGCGTTCTAACGATGCCACATCCGAGAAATCCGTATGTTCCAACTGCGCTTCGATTTCACCGCGTAGGCCGGTGCCTTCAAGCATGGCAAGATACGCATCGGTCGTAACCGCAAATCCAGAGGGAACAGCGACACCGGCTTGGGTCATTTCGCCCAAGCTGGCGCATTTACCGCCAACGCGCGCATGATCGGCCGTGCCAATCCGGTTAAAGGGCAGTGTGAACGCACTCATTTCTGTGTCTCCAGCCCAAGATCCACCAACACCTGATTAGGGACGCGGAACGAAATATTGGTTAAATATTCAATATCTTGACCCGGCTTCATCTTCATTTTCGGGAACCGTGTCGTCAGTTCGCGCAGCATGATCCCGAATTCCATTTTTGCCAGCTGAAAGCCGATACAAAAGTGAATGCCGTAGCCGAAGCTAAGATGGTTTCGCGCATTCTTGCGATGAATATCAAAGGTTTCAGGGTCTTCAAAAACAGCCGTGTCGCGATTACCGGCACCCATGATCATCAGGATATTTGACCCTTCTGGGATGGTAACGCCCCCAATTTCGGCATCCACCTTGGCACGTCTACGCCAAGAAACGATAGACGGTTCAAACCGCAGAATTTCTTCCGTTGCTGCCGGAATCAGGCTTGGGTTTGCACAAATCGCATCCCACGCATCACGGTTGGACATGAGCGTGATCACGGCATTGGCCATCAACGTTGTCGTCGTCTCATGACCTGCAAACAGCACCGAATACATCACGCCCGCGATTTCATCGTCTGTGATGTCAGCGCCTGCCGCCTGCGCCTGAACCATGTCGGTCGGGAAATCATCGCCCGGCATTTCTTTGCGCGCAGCGACTAAGCCACGGCAGTAGGCCCAGTATTCGACCATCTTTTGCGCCAGCGGCAACTGTTCTTCGTCCGTAAGGTTGCCCCATGTCAGAACCGCGCGGCTAGTTGCCCAGTCCTTCACCTTTGGGACATCCTCGTCAGGGATTCCCATCAGCGCAAATAGAACCAAGGCAGGCACATCATACGCAACCTCGCGGAAAAAGTCGCACTCCCCCATTGCAGCAATTTTAGCTAAGTAGCGATCAACGATGATTTCGATCTTCGGCTGAATGGCCTTGAAACGGCGCGGGCCAAACGCGGACTGCGCAATTTTACGGATGCGGGTGTGTTCAGGGGGAACACGTGCGGACAAGCCCGAGTAAACAGTGAACCCACCATCCTTCATGATCTGCTTACCGGCATCACACATCGGGCGCATCGGTGCCTGCGCGTTGTCGGACGAAAACGTGTTCCAATCATCAAACACCGCTTTGACGTCAGCGTGCCGCGTCACGATCCAATAGCCCGTTTCCGGGTCCTGAAACACAGGCTGATCTTCGCGAAGTTGCCTCCATTTGGCGTGGGGCGCACTGAGGTCAAAGATATCGTAGTCTGCGGTATGGTGCTGTGTCTGAACGCTCATCGCATGTCCTCCCTGACATTCAAGTCGTGTTGAGAACCAGGCTAACACCTTCGCTTTGGTTTTTCTTTGGGAAAACGAATTCTGTTAAGAAAGGGATTTCATCAGGTCCAACTGCAGCTTTTCTAACATCTCTGTCTCAGGCTGTAGATCCATCGTCTCCATCGCATTCAGGAATTGTCGGTGTTGCCGCTTTATCGCGTCGCCGCGCCCTTGGGCATGAAAAATCTGCATCACCTCAGCATGCGCGATTTCACAAACCGAGTCCATTTGCAGCGCCTTCTGACAACTGGTGAGTGCATCACGAAAACGCCCTTGCTGGCGCATTATCATGGCCTTGTCGCGAAGCACCTTGAGCGCCATGTCCTTGAACCAAATCCGTTTGGGCATGACCCAGTTATCCTGCTCGTTCTCGAAATAGATAGGCGGCAAATCCTCAAATAGTTCGCCCGAATACAACCTGTCAGCCGCATCTAGCAAAGACGTCGCTTCGTCGAACTTACCGGCCTTCGCCAGCGCCTTGGCGCGATTGCAAAGCTGCTCAAAGGCGGCAAGATCAATCCACGTCGCTTCAGGCGGGACAAGTGTATAGTAGTCACCGTTGCGCCTTAAATATGCGGGTTTGCCTAGTGTTTTGCGTAGCATCGCAACCGCGTGATGTAGGCGATTGCGTTTTTTGGTTTCATCGGGTTCGTCAGACCATAAAAGCTCCGCCAAGGTTTCGGTCGACGCGCCCTTCTCGCCTCGTTGCAACAAATACGCGAACAGTGTTTTGATCTTCTTTGGCGCGCTGCCCTTTAGATCCCATTTGATTTGACTGCCGTCCGACAAATAGACCCGCAATCGCCCAAAACACCTGATCTTCCATATTTCATCATCGCCCACACGCGGGCGCAGGCGACGTGGCACCGTGATCCACTGCGGGTTTGCGCCTGATGCCTCACCGTTGTCTTGCTCGATGATACCTTCATAATCAGGTACCAAGCGGCCCAAAACGAACCCGATTTGTTGCGACATTGTGGCTCCAGTTTGATAGGCAGGCGGTAGCCAGAGCGGATTGTCGTAAAGCCCAGATGGCGCAAGAAAATGGCTGTGCCCACGCACGGCGGCCATCAGTTGATCCTCAATCATCAAGCTGCGCGCATAGACCGAAATGACGGGCACCTGCGCCTCGGCCACGACGGTGTCACAAAGTCCGCCCCAGCGTTCAAAATTAGCAGCAGCTGCCACAGTCCCCAAACCCCAACGCATATCGACGATGATGCATCGAGAGCCCTGCGTGCGGGCTGCATCCAGTACGTTTTGAGTAACACCTGCCAAATTGATCGGCACGCTATCCAATTTCGCCTGTCCAAAATCCAGTCGGGTCTGGCCTTCCAGTTGAGGCAGAAACTCTGCATCATCGGCCACGATCAGCGCGCCCGATCTTGTTGTCATTTGCCTAAGGGCATTGGCTAGAAAGGCACTATCCAAGTCATCATGGATGATCGAAATATTCAATAAGCCTAAGCGGTCAACCATGATCCAAATCACTCTCTTTGGTGCTGTCAGACTAATGATTGCAAGCATCAGATTGAAGAGGCAATCAAAATCTATGCGCTCAATAATTGACGCCACTCAGCCAGAGCAGCGGCACGGTTTAGCTTAAATTTGGTGCGTGAATAGAGATGGCGTTCCTGGAGGTGTTGTCAGACAAAGTTTAACATGTCTCAAAGCACCACAATCACACAAATCTATAAAGCGCAGATTTGAAACCACTCCATGAGAGCGGCACTGCGGTTTTGCTTATAAGTCTGTCTGTTTTCGAGATGTCTTGCATGATTGAAGTGGTTCTGGATTGGAGCCTTGATGGAAACAAATTTCTGCAAGGTTTGGGTCATCTTTAAAACATCAACGCAGGTACCTAGTTGGGTTAATTCAATTTCA
>Ga0206128_1004813_pt1 | contig 10351 bp, 8 predicted proteins | sample Helgoland_Spring_7_FD_148601 | JGI IMG/M metagenome (GOLD analysis project Ga0206128, IMG submission 148601) | Pelagic subsurface seawater microbial communities from Kabeltonne, Helgoland, North Sea - Helgoland_Spring_Bloom_20160426_1 | ecosystem: Environmental > Aquatic > Marine > Epipelagic ...
AAAAATATATTGAATGTGATAGATATATTTGAATAATATCCAATAAATATCATCTATTAATTCCATTCCTATTATAGATATTTATTTAGTTAAATACTACTTTCTATCCAAATAGTTGGTTTAATCTATTCGGTTATTATAAAAATTGATTATAATTCTATTGAAAAAGAATAAATGATATATTGGCATTTGAATACTTCATCATCTATCAATAAAAACCATATCTATCAATAAAAACCATATCTATCAATAAAAACCATATCTATCAATAAAAACCATATGTTAAAATTAAATATTGGGATGATTGGGTTGAAATATCCAGACGAAAACAGAAAACATAATACTAGAGATACTATGGCACAATGGGAAAGATTTAAAAATAATGTTAGTGATAATGATGAAATAATATTATATCATAAAGGTGTTGGTTATATAGCACACGGAACGTATAAAAAATACCTAGATTCATTAGTATTGGATAATACTGATTCTAGTATTTTATCACCTGATAAAAAATGGTTGGTGCTATACAAGGACTTATTCAAGTAGATAAATCATCTATTCGAGTTACTTTAACTAGTTTATCTAAAGGAAATGTTCCAATATTTATTAAATAATACTTAGATGGTATAATGCTAATAGTCATCTATTATACATTTACCTTTAGGAATAACTAGTTTTTTTTCATAATCAACAGAATCTTTTTCATTAATCGTTTTTTTTTCATTATCAATAGACTTTTTTTTTATAAGTTTGATGGGAAAATCGTAAATATTGTGTTTTACTTGTTCTTTTCTAATAGATAGTATTTCTTTCACTTCTGCGGATAAATCCATACCTTTTACTAGATTATATGATTTATTATTCGGGTGACATACACATAGATATAGTGTTTTAATTTGAATACCATAGTTTTTTTCCAAGATATGTTTATATAGATTTAATTGTAAGCTATAATGTATTACATTTACATTTGGTAAATTGTCTAATGGAGGATACCCGACATCATCACAAAACCCACTATATCTTAATTGTTTTGTTCTTTTCCAATCATATATATGGTATGTTCCATCTCTAATATCTAAATAAATCATATCTATACTACCAGCAATTCTATATTTTTTATCATAGATAGTCCATTCTGTTCTATACGGTATTAGATATGGATAATCTTTTCTAAATTTTAAATAATGTTTAAATTCGATACTATCATCTTCTACTGGTTGGTTATTACTTTCTAATTCAATATTATAATGCATACGAGTTCCTTCTATAGCAGCAATATTTTTGTTTTCCTCCCATAGATCTTTTATTTCTTGGGCACTCATACCACGATATTTGGGTGTATTTATTTTTTTGATACTAGCAATTACATGATCGGTATCAAATTCTGGAAATACTTTATGGATAAAAGTAGTAGCGGACATATAGTTATCATCGCCATCAATATAATATTTATGTCCATCTTCTTCAAATACTATATGACTATCTCTTTTATGAGCATTGGTTTGTTCTAATTCAAAAACCATTGTAATTTTGTTCTTATTATATTATATTATATTGATTCAATTTTAATCATTTCTATATAGTTATAATATAGATATAAATATGTATTAAAAAGTAAAATATAAAACTAACATAATATATATAGTAATTAGTTTATTATGACTGGAGGTTTACTACAACTATCCGCATATGGTGCCCAAGATGTATATTTAACTGGAAATCCACAAATAACCTTCTTTAAAATGGTGTATAGAAAATATACTAATTTTGCGATGGAAAATATAGAAAAAGTAATGGTGGGTCCATCGTCATTATCACAATCTACCAATATTCAATTAAAATGTAAAATTAGTAGAAATGCTGATTTGGTTAGTAGTATATATTTTCTATTTGATATACCCAATATATTTTCATCTTATTATCAAGATCCATTAGATACAAGTTCTAATCCAAAAAAAATAAATTATAAATTTAAATGGATTAAGAATTTAGGCACATCCATTATTCAAAGTATTAATATATCTATTGGTGGTCAAATAATAGATAGTCATTATGGTGAATGGCTCAATATCTGGGCGGAACTAAACATGAAAAGTGATAAACTCAGTACTTATAATAAAATGATAGGAAATGTTCCCGAAATATATGATCCGAGTAACTCTCCAGGTAATAATGGGTTTTATCCATCATCTTCTTTAAATCCACGACATACAACAGATCCAGATGATTTTACTCAAAAATTAAATCCATATAGAGCTCCACCATCTATTAGAAAACATACTATTAGTGTCCCTTTATTATTTTGGTTTTGTCAATATTCTGGTCACGCTTTACCATTAATAGCATTACAATATCACGATGTGGAATTAATGATAGAATTAAGACCCATTATCGATTTATATAATGTAATAGAAACTAATACCAATCAAACTATAGAAGTTGGAGCATATACTAAACCCAATCCATTACGTTCTGACCAAAATATATCTAATTTTATTTCTCAAACCTATGGAACTGATAATTATAGTTTATTTTATGACGCAAATATAAATTCTAATAGTGGTATAACAACCGAATTTAATGATAATATTCAAAGTAGTGGTAGTTGGGATTTAAATTCCAGATTAGATATTACCTATATATTTTTAGATGAAGAAGAAAGGAAACGTTTTGCTAAAGTGACTCATGAATATTTAATTGAACAGGTATCTAGATATACATTTCAAGGTTTAGTTGGTGAAAAAATATTGGATATTCCAGCACAACATCCAGTAAAAAAAATAGTTTTTGTTACCAAAAGAAATGATATCAATGCTAGAAATGATTGGACTAATTATACTAATTGGGAATTAGAAGAAATCGCTCCTTGGGCTGTAGGAAATCCTACGTTTCAAGTAGCAATTAATAAATATACAAATGGTTTACCTGGAGGAAGTAATAATCCAGAAGATAGTGTAGAATATATTAATAGTAGTAATACTCGTATTATACCTAATAAAGGTAATGCTATTTATTATCAACAAAATATTCTAAAGAATGCTACATTATTATTAAATGGGGTTAATAGACAATCTACTAGAAATGCCAATTTCTTTAATTTAATACAACCATATTATACATCTAATAGAGGACCCAAAAACGGCATTTATCTTTATTCTTTTTCATTAGAAGATAGTGTAGATTTTCAACCCAAAGGTTCCTGTAATTTTTCTAGAGTTAAAAATGCTCAATTACATGTAGATTTAATTGATGCTCCTCCTCTATATACAGATAATAGTAGTTTACAATATTCTTATATGTATGATATTAATGTCTATGTAGTCAATTATAATATTTTAAGAATTCTATCTGGTATGGGTAGTTTAGCTTTTGCCAATTAATTTTATTCATTTAATATTCTATTCCTATAATAAATAATTATCTTAGTGTATTATATATTAATGAGAAAGAATAGTAAAAAAAATAGTAGTAAATTATTAAAAGGAGGAGTCTCTGCTAGACCTGGAACTATTGATCTTAAATGTCCTAATATGGATTGTGGCACTGCTGGATTACCTGGTTTCCACCCATCTTGGGGTAAAGTAGGTGGGTATAGACAATATCTAAAAAATAAAATATCCAAAACAAAGAGACGAAACAATAAAAAGAAGAAATCTACCAAAAAAAGTACATTTTATAAAAAAGGTGGACAAGGGAAAATAGGTCCATATTTATCAATTGACAACCACGATTTACCATCATATTCTAGATATGGAGCACCAGGAACTAGACAACAATGGAAAGGAGGAATAAATCTAAATTAATGAGTTAATAAAATTAGATTTATTTTTCTATATAACATAGAATATATAGAAAAATAAATATAAATTAATGAGTTAATAAAATTAGGTTTAAATTTCTATATAACAAAGAATATATAGAAAAATAAATCTAAATTAATGAGTTAATAAAATTAGGTTTAAATTTCTATATAACAAAGAATATATAGAAAATTAAACAATTAGTATTAATGATAAAATTAACCAATCAACAAATTCAAACTTTAAGAAATCTACCCAATAATCTTAATGATAAAATTTGTTCTAAAACCTTATGTGGTTTATTTATTTTAACAAAAACTAGTGAATTTAAGCAAATTATTATAGATTTCCAATCTTATAGTATGGAAGAATTCTATACCAAAAAAAACGATAATAGAGTATATTTACTACAACATATTAGAAATCCAGATATGAGAAATTTATCTACTTTTACTTTTGAAATAGTTAATATTAATAATACCAAAGAATTAGATAATATCTATAGTAGTTATTCTGTACCTGGTATTTATCAATTTATTAAATGTGCATTACATAGTATATATAGAAATGTTTTTAATCATATGGTATTTACCCCATCTGGGAAGAATTATGTTATTTCTATGAAAAAAACATATTATTACCAATTATTACATCAAAAACATAAAGATAAACTTAAAATGAAGGATTTATTCCATTTATTAATGACTACTTATTTGGATATGTATCATAAATATAATAATATATTTTCTATACCTGATGATTTTAACAATTATTTTAATATTAAACACTTCAATAATAATGGTCTATTATATGAATACATATCTTATAATATAAACTATGCTAAAGCTTCTATTTTGTCTTAGTTCCCTTTCTATTATTACATAATGTCGCTTATATTTCATCCCTATAACCTCCTGCCGCAGCTGCTGATAATTTGTGTGCCATTTCTTGTATAAAACGGTATCTAATATTATTAAAATCGGAAATATCTACGAATTGATATAACTCTCTTATCTTCGGTATTAGCAAATCTTTTTGTGATTGTTTCATTTCATCAAATAATGGAATTTTTTTCCCCCCTAATTTATTCATATCTTCTATTGTATTATCTATCACACTTTTTATTGTGCTATTACTATTAATAGTATTTTCATCCCATTTATAAATATCTAATGAACTAATAAATCTTCGAAATATATATACTTCCTCAATATCTATATCTTCTGGCGGTATATTTATTACAAATTCAAAACACCATTCTTTCATATTCTCTATAACAACTTTTAAATCTTCCGGACAAAAAAACTGACCCACAGTTGTTACATACCTATCTTCAAATCTTAAATCAACTAATTCTGTTATGATATAATCAATATAATCATCTAGTCCCATTTGCTTGAGGTCTACGGCACATTCTATGATATCAATAAATATATCATAATATAAATATAATATATTTAATAACCAATCATTATTAGAATTACAAATTATTTCTTCAACACCAACATCATCTATATTGACTACTATAGGACCTTCTACTTGATACAAATCACTCAAATGAGTAAAATCTTGAGTGATTCCAGATATTTCTTTAATAGATTCCGTGTTTATCTCCCCTTCGAGTGGAACATTATCTGTATTAGTCATTGGTTTTGTTAACGGTTGATTATGGATTAAGTGTTCCAAATATGTATTTAAAGAATCAATTACTATATATCTATGATCGTAGTTTTCTTGAGTTGTGGAATTCATTCCCCCTATAAGTGTTTTCATTTTCGATAATTTACTATTTTTTGTAAATTTTTTGAATCTATTTTTTCTTTTTGCTTTACTATTTCTTATAGAAGTGAACAATTTATCATTATATTTAGAATTCTTTTTAATTTTAAACCTATTTTTTAATGTCATTTTCTTGTTATTGCGTTTGTTTTTTCTCTTGGTGTTTTGTATTGTTTTCCCACGACCAGATAAACTATATGTATTGTTTAGTTCTGTAATTTGTTCAAAAAATGAATTAATACCCATTAATGTCTGTATATTATTAGATAATTTACTAATTATTATAGGATCATCTTGTGATTTAGATAAATTAGTTTCTATCCAATCAATTTCTGATATAGAAGAACTTGACTTTATTTTGTCATAACTAGATTTTATATTCAACGAAATTTGACTTAATGATTCAAATAATTTTTCTTCTTTTGTTATTTCTTGTATTAATAAATGGAAAATATGTGTATTTTTTCCACAAAGATTCAATAACTGTGCAAATTCAAATGGTATATTTGCCAAATTTTTAGTAAAATCGACCAAATTACCTAATATCATAAGACCTTCGGTCAAATCATTATTCATCATATCCGCTTTTAAAGATTTATAATAATCGGTAAAATATATAGCAATATAGGAACCACTTCTCCTAGGTAATCTATCAGTACATAATTTCGTTAGTTTGGGTAATATTCGTTTTATTTTCTTTATAAATTCTTGGTTTCCATTTAATTTTAACTCATTGGAAAAAAAATCTAATATATTAACAACATTATATATTGGTGTTATATCTGTTATTGTTTCGTTCAATTTTCCTTTATAATCCTCATCAGTATCTCTATTTATTATATTTATAATTTCTAGTATATCAGTGTATTTATCATATAATTTAAATTCTGGAATAGTATGACGAACTTTACCTTTCGTAAACTTATAATCTTCAGTATTTATAATAGGTTTGGTATCACTGTAGTTTACCACGTTATCATATAAAGTATGACACCCATCTGGTAATGTCGGAGTATTAGAATTGTCATTTATAAACAAAATCATTTGTAATAAGCGTATAATACAATTATATTTATTTGATTGAGTTATATAATGAGCAGTTTGATGATGTAAAAAAGGTTTTACTTCTGTTAGTTTTTTAACATCTCTTATATATATTTGTCTATTTTCTGGATACTTTTGTATGGTAGTTCTTGCTAACATAGGTCTTTCAGACAAAAGAAATACGATTGGTATTGATGGTCGATGTATCTCAATTGCGGATTCAATTAATATTCCATATATTATATGCGATGAATCTCCAGAAAATTTGGTTATACGCCATATTAGATTTTTTACTTCTTTTTCTATTGAAATACTATTATACCTTTGTTCAAATAATTGCTGAAATCCTGATAAACATTGTTTTTTTTCTTTAGAAGTATCCCCTTTGCATTTTCTTGGTATAACATATTTAGGTCTATCGGACATATTCATAGCAGCCATTCTTTGTGATAAAGAATATGGATATTCCGTCTCATTTGTTCGAGATATATAAGGGTCATCGGTTGGTATATCTCCAAAGTTTTCTATATCCCAAAATTGTTCCTTGAAATAATTAAATATTAATATACTATTTTCCTCTTCTTGATATCCTATTTTCCATCTTGGATATCTAATATACTCTATGGAATTATATCCCATTATAGTTGCGAAACTAGAAAAACATATATTCCTTAAATAATAAAAACTTTTAAATAATGTATTAGGAGAATGTTTTTCATATCCATCATTTACTATACATAAATAACAAAAACATAATAAATATTGCCATAAAAAATTTAAATTATCTATATTTTTTTCTTTATATCCAGTTGCCCAATCTGTAGCACTGGTTAAACCAAGGACTAAACGATTAATATAAGTATTTATTTGTATATCAAATTTAAAATAATGACTATAACTTTCTTCCAATGGTAAACTAGTTTTCTCAATTAGTTTTCTTATTTTAGCATCTTTTACAAATGTTTCGGTAGAAGCACCGGCCATATCTAATAAATTATTTAGACCTGGAATTATACTACCTTTGTATACATCTCTTAAATAACATACATAATTTTCGTCGACTGGTTTAGTTTCCATAATATCAGTAACTACATCATTTAAATCACGGATTACAGAATTATTCCATATTTGTAGAATACTTTCCCCATCTTCATTTTTAGTTTCTTCTAATAAATCATCATTTAATGTTGAAATATTAGTTACACCATCAATGTCTTTGATAGAATCATTAATGTAGTCGTGTAATGTGTCATTAAACCACGTCGCATTAGAAACCACATCTTTGTTACCGTATGTTATTTTAGATTGTAATATAAATAAATTAGGGTCTTTTATTTTATCGAATAAATTTGGTGAAGATGCCATATATATATATATATATATATATATATATTTAATTAATCTAATTATATATATACATATTTAATTAATCTAATTATATATAATTAGATTAATTAAATATGTATAATTATATTTATAACGCTTTTCCTATTAGAATTAGAATTTAGTATATTCATTTATTTTAGGAACACCTCTACTATTGATAAAATGTCTTTGTTGTTCATTAGTACATACACAACCTTTATCACAAGAATAAGTGGATGGACAGCATTCAGGAGCACATTTATTAAAACTAAACATAAACAGACTTTGGGGTGATTTTGATGTTCCATCTACATTGGGTGCTTCTGGATTATTTAAATCGACATACTTGTTTTGCTTTAATGGTAATTGATTCCCTTGATATACATTATTATTTATATCATTATTTAAAGGTAGATTTGCTGGCGAATGTCTCCAATTTGAACATCCTTTGGGTTTTAATACTAAATTGGAATAAGGTCCCATAGAATAATTTAAATTAGCGAAATGTTCTTTTTTATGGTAATTTTGGTATACTACATAACTAATAATAATAATAAATAAAGTGGATAGAATGATAAATGTTTTTTTTTCTTTAATTATAAAGAAAAATATAAATAATATTAATAATAGAGATAAAAATAATGTAATCATTTAAGATTTTAAAAGATTTTTATTTATTCTTAATTATAATTTAAATATTATGGTTAAATTGATATATTCTAACAATTCTACTACTATATTCTAATAACTACTACTACTATATTGTAATAAATGGTTTGTTTATTTATGGGTTATTTATATATATAAAAAAATGAATGTTATTATTAACAGAATGACTAATTATAGTTGTGATAGATGTGGATATACTACATCGAAATTATCAAATTATAAACAACATATTAATAGAAATAAAGTTTGTAATTCTAATAATAATGTAGATATACTTCAATTATATAATAAATATAATATTCCCTTTGATGCTAAACTTATATCACCTTTATGGAAAGAATACCTTACTACTAATGAAATTAGTATAGTCAATAGGAAACAACCATTTCAATGTAAATATTGTAACAAGTATTATACTAGAAATGATAATTTAAAACGACATGTAGAAGAATGTAAAAAAAATTATCTATTATTAGAAGAATTGGAATCACAAAAAAAGAAAATAGAATATTTTTCTTCTAATATAGATAGTTTAGTAAATAGTAAAGTAAAAGAACAATTAAAAGATATTTGTGTAAAGCAAATTACTATTAATTCTAACAATAATAATAGTATATTAGTTAATAATTTTGGAAATGAAGATATTTCTTATATTACCAATGACCAATTAAAAAAATATGCTCTGAATATACCAAATGGTATTCACCAGTTAGCTCAGCGAAGTCATTTTAATCCACAACATCCAGAAAATATGAATATTAGAATACAAGATAAAGATGATGAACTAGTACAGATTTGGAATAATGAAAAATGGATATATAAGAAAAGACAAAAAGTATTAGAATATCTAATTTACCATAAATTAGATATTTTAAATGAAAAAATAGTAGAAATGAATACCAATAAAGAACTTAGTGAATTTAAAAAACAATTGTTGGATAATATTAGAGAAAAATACGCCGAAGATGATTTATATTTTCAAGAAATAGTTAAAAATATGGAAATTGTCCTTTTAAATAATAGTAATCTACCTTAATTTTCTATTTCATTCTCCTATGTTAAAATAAATAACAATTCTAGTATTTGGAAGTAAATATAACTCATATCTAATTCTAAACACTATTATAGTTTAATTATAATGGAATATACTAAGGATTCTTATCTTAATAGTAGTATTTATCTATTTATGGTATATGAGGGAAAAATTAAGTCGATATTATTGTTACTATAATAGTTTAACAAATTAAATAAAACTAGTAAATTTATGGTAATAGTCCGCTTAAAATGAGGAAGTAAATTTAACTTTAAAAATACTCGCATAACTAGTAATAATAACAATTCTAAAACTATACTTTTCAAGACAGAGACGACTTAAAATGAGGAGATTTTCTAGGATTCAAATAATAAAAATATTGGATAAAATATATTTTTTGAAAAAATATTTCAAAAAAACTTTTGAATTAAACACTTTTTTTTTCAATGAGAAATCTAGAAATCTCCTCATTTTAAGTCGTCTCCCCCTTTAAATTACATAATACCCAATTGATTTAATCACTGATTATGCTAGTAATTTATTAGATTAATTGACTTCCTCATTTTAAGTCGGGCATTACCATAAAAACCAAGGTTTTATTTATTTTATTAATCTACTATAGTAACAAAATACACGACTTAATTTTTCCCTCATA
>Ga0206128_1004814_pt1 | contig 10349 bp, 8 predicted proteins | sample Helgoland_Spring_7_FD_148601 | JGI IMG/M metagenome (GOLD analysis project Ga0206128, IMG submission 148601) | Pelagic subsurface seawater microbial communities from Kabeltonne, Helgoland, North Sea - Helgoland_Spring_Bloom_20160426_1 | ecosystem: Environmental > Aquatic > Marine > Epipelagic ...
TTTCTACTTATAAAACCGATTCTTTAGTTCAATTTTGAATTGATTCTGAAATCTTAATCACTTTATTTAGTAATGCGATCTTTTTATATTTAGTATTACGAATTTCAAAATAATCATACATTCTTCTGAGCGAAGACCCAATACCATCAACACTTAACATCGATTTTTCAGCAATTTCTTTATTCATTATTGTTGGATTGTCCAATAAAAGTTGGAGGGTAGTCCAATCTGTTTTATTCAAAACTCTGTTTATATAACGATCAATTTTTTCTTTATTTAATTGAAATTTGTCAAGCGAAACAACAGTAAGATTCTGGTTTTTTAAAAACTTAATTTCCTCAAGTAATCTATTTCTTTGTTGCGTATTCTTTTTGATTCTTAAAAAAAAGAACCCTAAAACAATTAGTATTACAACTATAAAAAAAACAATCATGAAAGAAGACCTTTTAACTTGTCTTACTTTTAGTGCCGCTTTTTCGTGCTCATATTCTATTTGACTTTGAACTAATTTAGCTTCGTATTCATTTTGAACAGCCTCTCTTATAACGTTAAAGCTGTTTTTAATTTGTTCTAAACTATCTGTATAAGTTAATAAAAGCTCATGCATGTTTAAAGATAATTCCCATTTTGCTTGGTGCTTATAAGCATTGTATAGAAATTCATACACCAACTTTTTAATTTCAAAGTCTGGGCTTTTAGATACTTGGCTCACTAAACCCTCCATCGCTTTTACACCCTTATCTTTATCATTGGCATACTTAATTTGCGCCTTAAGAACATTTGATGATAAAATTCCAGATTTAATGTTTAGCTGCTGATTAAGTTCTAAGCTTTTTGTTGCAAAAACAGCTGCTGCCCCTACTTCATTTAACCCTAGTTTTATTTGACCTAATAATAAATAGCAATCCTTAATGTAAAATACATGGTGTTTTATGTTAAGTTTTTTTATTGCATCATTAAATGCCGCTTCAGCCTTACGATAGGATTCTTTTTTAAAATGAATAAGGCCAATATTCATTGAGATTAATGCTGTATTTACTTCAAAGGCGTCTATAGATGAAGAGGAAGGGGCGTCTTTTGTTTTGCTGTATGCAATTAACGCTTTATTATAGTGGGTTAAAGCTAGTTCATAATTGCCAATACTAGAATTAATAGCGCCAATAGCTGTTAACATTCTGCCTTCACCATCAAAATCATTTTCTTTAATGAAAATATTTTTTGCTTCATTATAAGACTGAATCGCTTCAAAATATTCATTTTGATCTAAATGAATATTTCCCAAGTTGCCAATCACAATTGCCTCAAGCCGAGAATTATTTAACTTTTGAGCAGCACCTCTCGCTAATTTATAATTGCTTAGGGCGGCTTGGTGTTTATTCTCGTTTCTGTAAATATTACCCCTTCTAAGTCGCGCCCGATATATTTGCCTAACCGCATTTTTTCTTGTGGCTAAGTCATAATAATAATCAAGCATTAAAAGAACTGAGTCGGGCATTACATGAACGTACAATTCATAGTATTCATCTAATGCATCAAACCTTGTAGAGTCTGGTAAACTTTGATTTTCCCATACGAACCTTAAAGAGTCTGTTTGAATGTTGGGGTGTGCAGAGTCGCTAATTAAACAAAGAAATAGCGCTATTATATATGACAGCTTTTTCAATTATTTTGAGATGTATTTCTTTTCTACACTACCATCACTATAGATGTAAAATAATATTGTGTTTGGTTTAATAGATGTTTCTCTACCTAATACATCAACGATCTTAATAAGTGAAGGCTTCTTATTAAATATGACCTCGTCTATACCTAAAACGCCATTTTGGTCTACACCCACATTCTCGTGCAAAAAAGTCCATCGACCATAAAGGGTTCCAGATGGGTAATAATCTTCTTTCCAATACAATTGATCTAGAATCAAGCAATTAACTGGATTTCCTTCATAGATCGCAGAATCATTTACTAGATGAGCACTAACGATCAGTGTATCAGTTAAAGGTATGTTGGGTTCGAAAGCAAAACGATTGTAGTCGACTACACTCTCTTGAGCAATAATAGTACCTTGGCTATCTGTAATTTTCCAATCAATAACATTATATTCTCTTGGGTGGGTAAGGTAATGACCCGAATGGTAAATGTCAACAATGTTTGTGTCTGAAACATTAACAACTAGCCCCATCCAATCGCAGGCAACTGTGTTTATAACTTGAGCTTTGGTTATTTGACTTAGTCCTAAAGAAATAACTGCTAATAGAAAAACCTTCTTCATAATTTTGTTGTTTTTGTTAAAAGTACGCAATAATGATACAAATATTTAGGTTTTACTTCACTCCTAGGGGTGAAATACCTTATTGTAATCTTTTGTTTTGAAAAATTACATAAAAAAGGTCAAGTTATTTAAAAATAAATTGACCTATAAGGCTCCCCTTGTTGGTTCTCGTTCGAACCGCTTTTGGAAGGATCTTAAGAAGTTTCGGAAATGAAAAAAGCCACTCGAGATGAGTGGCAACTCAAACTATTCCTCCCCATACGTTTGAGTTTTCTTTGTCTGAAGAAACTTGCGAAAATGTATATCATTAAGATTAAATGATAAAAGTTCGGTGTCTTAGTGGATAATTAGTAATTCATTAACCTAGTAAAAAAGAGTTTCAAAGATGATTTTCAGACTGTCATATGATTGAATATTGTTTTTTACTTTTAGTTAATGTTAATATATAAAGTGTCAGCATTTATTCCAGTGAAAATTCCAAATGCATTTTCAAGATCTGTTGGTGGATTAGTAATATTTTGTGAAGTATTATCATTTGATTCATAAAGTGCTGCTAAATCAGTATTTATATTAAATAGTATAATTCTATAGCTTCCATAATATGAGAAGAGTCTTGTTTTAATTAAATATTTATCTGATTGTGTTGGCGGTAAATTAAAAGATTTATTGATGAATGATACATCAGTGTTTTCATTAATTAGAGTCGGTTCTGACTCAATATTTTCAACCAATAAAAAGTAAAAAGAACCGTTTGCATTATCCCAGGAAAGTTCTAATTCATCAGGATTGTTAGCAATTAAAATATTATCACTAACGTCGACATTAGTAGCATTTGAAGAAAAGTTGACTGGTTTTTCGGGTACGACTGTTTCAGTTGAAACAAGCGTGTTGTTGTAATAAAAGTGAAGTTCATAAGTATTATGCTGAATAACTTTAATTTCAGGGTGTGAGTACTTCCCATCACCAATTGAATTAAGTTCATAATGCAAATTACCATCAAAAACACTTAAAGATAATGAATCCAAATTATCTGGTGAGTAAACAGCCTCATTTGAATATGGAACTTGCCGAGAAACTTTAATTTCTAATGGTCGTCCAGCGTAAAGATACCCTTCAACAACAACTATATCATTAAACGCATGATTAATATTTTCTTTTGAACACCCTGAGAGTATTATCAAGGAAAAAGCGAATATTTGAAATATCTTTATCATGTTATCAAAATTTAAGTGATAATGTAATATTTGGCATAAAACCTAGAAAATTTATGTTTGTCTCAATTATTTCTCCCTCAACTATTTCATATTGATTATACCAGGTGTTTGCTCGATTATAAACATTGAAAATTGAGAATCCAACATGGCCAATTTCAGCTTTTTTGATCCTGCTTTGAGTATTTTTATATAGTTTATAGTTGAAAGCTAAATCAAGCCTATGATAATCTGAGAATCGAACACTATTTTGGTCAGTTATCGTGAAATAGTCTTGAGTACTTTCATCTAATAAAGATAGAGAGAATGCTCCAGCTGGTGCCGTATATGGCCTACCTGTGGCATAAACCCATGTTGCAGAAAAGTCCCAACGGTTATATTTATAAATTCCAACCCATTTGAACTCATGAGTAACATCTTGATTGGCTGAGAAATATTCGCTACCATAAACATCAAATTTATTCTTTGCCTCCCCCAAGGTGTAACTTAGCCATCCATTAAAAATTCCAGCTTTTTTCTGAATCAGAAATTCAAGCCCTTTGGCGTATCCTCTTCCAGAATAAAATTTTTCTTCATAGCTTATGCCTTGTGGGTTACTTTCAATATTTTGTGTGAATTCAGATAATGAAGATAAGTTTTTATAATAACCTTCAACACTAAATAAATATCTAGAAGATTCGTAAGACAAACCGGCAATATGCTGTTCTGATAAACTAACCGGAATATCTTCTGCATTGGATAGTACCCAAAAATCCTTGCTACCAGATGACAGATCTTGGCGAGTAACTTGATTTGAAAATTGATAATATTCACCCCAACCTAAAGTTAATTTTAGTTTATCCGAAAAGCTGTAATTTACATTAAACCTAGGCTCCCAATAAAGTTTAGTTGTCACATCATAGTTTGTTAGTCTTAAACCAGGTAATATTTTTAATTTATCATCAAATAATTTAAAGTATGTTTGTAGATAGCCCCCAAAAATGTTTCCAGTATCATTTTTGTCAATAATAGAAATAGTATCATTTTGGATATAATCATATTTTATGTTGTAAGATGTTCCAAATGCGCCAAATTTAACTTGTAAATATTGAGCGAAATTAAACTGATAATCCGATTTAAAACTATAGTCTTTTAAATTGTTATCTTCTGAAAAACCTCCTGAAATATCTTGTGATGAAGTTTGATTGGTTATTGTACCAAATCGCCCGAGTTTACGATTGCTATAATAATTAGAAAAACTAATTACTGTATTTCCATATAGTTTAGACGTCCATTTTCTAGACCATTTAATTCCTGTGCCAAAATTTCCATAGTTTGTTAAATCCGAAATATTAAGGTTAAGATCTATTCCTAAATCAATTAAACGTTGTGGTATATTTAATTTGTAACCATTGTCGAGTTTATCAGTACCGTTAAAAAAACTTAATGATATAATATCTTTATCAGTTGGCTTGTAAGTAAACTTACCGTTTAAATCGTAAAAATATGAGCTTACTGTTTCTGCAAAACTGTTTTGAAATTGAGATGATGAGCTTACATTATCCTCATTAAATTGATCAAAAATTGTTTTATAAATTGGGCCATTATAAGACCTTCTGAATGCCACAATTGAAGAGATTTTTTTACCTATTGGAACTTCAGCATAAGCATTAATATTTAGTAAGCTAATGCTGCCCCCTATGTTAAAATTATTTTGGTTACCATCCTTTCCTGTAATCTCTGTAACACTTGATAGCCTTCCACCAAATCGAGATTCAAAACCACCTTTATAAAGTTGAACATCTTTAATTGCGTTGGAGTTGAATGCACTGAAAAATCCATATAGGTGATCTACGTGATAGATAGTAAAGCCATCATATACAATTAAATTTTGGTCTGGTGTACCACCTCTAATATACATACCTGATGAAGATTCATTACTAGCTGAAATTCCTGGCATTAGTTGAAATGACCTCATTATATCTTGTTCACCTAAATTTGGCAGCTGCTTTAATTTATTAGGTGTCATTTTAATTGTGCTTATATATTCTGATGATACCTCTAGAATATCTTCTCTTTGAGCAGTTATGATAACTTCATTTAAATTTAATGATGATGGTTTAATTGTTATTGCTAATTTGGTTTTAGACAAATTCGGATTCAGTTTTATTTCTCTTTTTTCATAGCCTATATAGCTTGCAATTAGTGTTGATGTATCAGAAGGAACATTGTGCAATGTAAAATAGCCATCCGCATTTGTGCTTGAACCGTTAGAAGTGCCTTTAACAATGATAGATGCAAATGGGAGCGATTCACCAGTTTCAGAGTCAGTTAATATTCCAGACAATGTAAAATCATAGTTTTGAGCTGGGCCATTATACTGAGAATATGAATTATCATCCCCATTTCTACTTTTAAAGGCGTTAACTAAAAGTTTAGAGTCAATTTTAATATTTTCATTTTGAAGGTTATCTGTTTCTCTAAATTCTGATATTAAAATAATATTAGTATAAATTTCCTTTAAATTACTTGATGATAAATCATCTCTGCTAATTTCAGAATCATTAATAAATAAAAACATTTTTTTTTCTAAATTTTTCCTAGAAATATTATCTGTGCTAAGTATTGCCCTACTATGCACAACATCAAGGCATTCCAATCTTTTAGCTTCCTTGTCTTGAGTATTCGGAATATAATAAAAATCATGATTTTCGAACTCAGATACTTGTCTCAAATAATCGTTTTCAAAGCATGCGTATATAATTTTTTGATAATCACATAACTGTATTATTTTTGGATTTGTATTGCTTGATTTACCTGATGGTGAATATATCAAATAATTAAAGGTGCACTTTTCTCCCGCATACATTGTGTACTCTTGCTGACCTAGGAGGATATTACTCAAATTCATAGTGCATATGAATATTGTTATGAGTCTTCTCATGTATATAATTTTAAAAGGTGATTATTTACGGTCTCTTTTAAAATTGATTGCCCTAGTTTTTACTTTTCAAGTATTTACGTATCTCTTGTTTCTTATTCTGGTAGATCTTGAATTGTTTTTTTGTGAACACCTTTTTCAACTCATTGTCTTTATCTGAAGAGAAAGATCTTAATTCTTGTAATTTCTTCACTCTAGCAGAATGGCTGTTTTTCAAACTCTCAATTTTAACAGCATATTTTAAATTAATGATTTGAACCATGTTAACTTGGGTAGAATCTAAACCTAATTCATCGTTCATCCATTCTGTGATTCTTTCTGCTCGGACATCTGGATTTATTTTATCACTTACATTCTGAGCAAATATGTTTGAGGAGTAAAAGATAAGTATAACTAAGCTTATTGATAATGTTTTTTTCATCGTGATGTTATTTAAATTTTTAATTAAGTGTTGAGCAAAATTAAAAACAACTTTTAATATTTAAATGTATTTTCAACCAACTACCATCAAACTTCAATCAATGGAATACGAATAAATTGTAAATAAAATAAATGCAGCCAATAGTTGATATATATTCAGTGCAAACGTATAGGGAGCATAATTGCATATACTTTGTTTTAAGTAGTTATCTTTTAATTAACTTGTAGGTTGTCTGATTGGTATTGTTTAGTATGGTCAAATAGTATACCCCTGGGTTTACTTCGGGTATATTTACAGTACCTAAGCATTTTCCTTCAATAATATTTCGCCCTAAGAGGTCATAAATAATGAAGTATTCATTACCAATCAGATTTTCAATGAAAATTTCATCTGAGAATGGATTCGGATAAATTTTATACCCTTTTTCGAAAAGGTTCTCTTCAATAATTGTCAAAAGAGTACAGGAACTAACATCAATTTCGTTGTATAAATTTGGGTCTTGGTTTGGGTCTTCGACCGTGTTAGCCATCATTGATATTTTAATAATTTCATCACTTGTAGAAAAACAAAGTTGGTGAAAGTTGTCGTTGTCATCTATATCTGCTATGGAAATAGGTACATGTGGTATTAGAACTCCAGAACTGTCAGAATAGCCAATATAGTACTGAAATAAGTCAGATTCGGTATCACCACTTATATACGGTGTAACGCCACCATTCCAAGCAACTTGAATCGTTTGTGTTCCTGAATTACATTCATTCAGATTGCCATCAATTTTTTGGGCAAAGAATAAACTTGGTCCATCATCAAGCGGAATAATATTCGTGGTAGTCATTCCGTTTAGGTTGATGATTTCTGAACAAGCGGACTCTCCGGATAAAGTATCAGTTGTAAACAAATCCCCTACAATTCTAACTTCAACAGGTGGGTTGGTAACAGCGGTACCAAATTCACCTAACAGAAGCACTGTTCGATTTTCTCCGTTTTCATTAGCTGGGGCCAAAAAAGCACAAATAGGGGTATGTATATTTCCTAGGCTATCTATAACTTCAAAATCAGTTTCCGATAAACTGGATGCATCTAATGGGAATTTAAAATTAACAGGCATACCATCTAACAGGCTTCCTAGTTGATTACACAATAGACTCGGCAGTGCATTATCAAGTCCAAAAAAAGCCGACACAAGAGTATCTTGTGATTTGGCATTTAAAACAAAAGTTAAAATTGTTATTACTAAAAGTAATATTTTTCTTCTCATCTTTTTTTAATTAACAAAATCGGAACAAAGTATAGCGTAACGAAATATTTTCAATCAACAAATGAAAATTTTCAACGAACGGAATACTAGTTATGTATAAATATTATGTTCAGCAAAATATTTTATTGAAACATTATACACTTTGATATAAACAGGAGAGCATTTCGTTGAAAAATTGGTAGATTGTATTTACTTATCAGTAATTTTAAATTGTGGAAGTTAGAAAGCAAATAAATTGGAAGCATCTTACGGTATGGATTTTAGTTTTGTTAATTTTAGTAAGTGCTCTATCACTAAGATTAGAAATTACTGAAAGCATTAATCGAGCTTTAATTTTCTTAATAGCACAAGTTATAGTCTTTTATACTTGCTCGCTAATTCTAATTCCATTGTTACTAATTCCCAAAAAGAGATTGTTTTTTGTTTTAGGTGTCTTTATTACAATTGTTTCATCAATATGTATCATTCACTTTGGTGGAATTATTTTAGATTATCGTAATCCCCTAATAAATGATTTGGTAGATATCCATGCTTCTCGCAGGTATATTTTAGGCTTAGCTCTTTCAAGTTTTGCGACACTTTTCTTAAGCTCAATATACACCTTTACAATTATTAGGAATAAAAGAGAGCAATTGGAAACAAAGGCTAAAATTGCAAGACATGAAGCTGAATCAAAATTCCTTCGTTCACAAATTAATCCTCATTTTATATTTAATAATCTAAACAACATTTACACACTCGCTCAGCTAAAATCAGATAAAACTCCCGATGCAATTCTACGCTTGTCGGACTTATTGAGATATGTACTTTACGATTCTGAAAATAAAATTGTGAATCTATCCCAAGAATTAGATTATTTATGTCAGTTTATAGACTTAAGTCTTATGAAAGATGAAAATCGAAGCAATGTGAAGGTTGATATAAGACCTTGTCATTCAAACTTGCAAATTGCACCTTTGATTCTAATTCCATTTGTTGAAAATGCTTTCAAGCATAGTAATATAGAGGACAAGAAAAATGGATTTATTCACATTTTTTCATCTTGTAGTAACAACAGTATTAAATTAAAAGTCGAAAATTCGATATCCAAAGCGAAACAAAAAAATCACACAAGAGGAATCGGTCTCGAAAATGTAAAACGTAGATTGGATTTAATTTATAAAGATAAATATCAACTAAATATCACTAAATCTAAAGATAAATACAATGTTTCACTTGAAATTGAATTAGAATGAAATACAAGTGCCTAATTATAGATGACGAACAATTAGCTAGAGAGTTAATTGAAATGTATTGTAAAAAAACACCTCAATTAGAGTTGGTAGGATTGTGCAAAAACACTCAAGAAGCTATTGAAATTATGAATAGCACTGAAATTGATATTCTCTTTTTAGACATTCAGCTGCCAGACATAAATGGAATTGAATTTGCAAAAACATTAATCGATAGCCCTTATATTATTTTTACCACAGCATATAATAATTTTGCAATTGATGGATTTGAACTAAATGCAGTAGACTATCTTTTAAAACCTATTGCATACACTAGATTTTTAAAAGCAATTCAAAAAATTAGTCTTCGATCTGAAAAAAAATTATTACAGAATTATATACATATAAAAGCTGATCATAAAATTCACAGGCTACAATTTGATGATATACAATACATTGAAGGTCTTCGTGAATATGTAACTTTTTATACTAATGGAAAACAAATAATTACCCTCGAATCATTAAAAAGACTTGAAAATACTTTGCCCTCAAGTTTCATAAGAGTTCATAAATCTTATATTGTTAACAATAAATTTATTAACTCTGTTTTGGGGAATCAGTTAGAGGTTGGAAAGTCAAAAATACCCGTAGGTAAAAGTTATAAGAAGGCAGTCTCAGAGTTATTCGAAATTGAATAAGCTCCGCCTATTGGTATCTAATCTAAGATTCTGTGTTTTCCCGTCATGTTTCTAATATTATCAACATGCCGCCTATGATAATCTATATTTGCACCATTCTTTACAGCTTGTTTTAATATGTCAACTACTGCTTTTTTATTTTTATAAGGAGCCGGAGGGTTATAGTCTTTTATTGTATTTAAGGCTTCTAAAATTCTATTGGGCTTAACAATAAATGTACCCTCTGGGACATAATTAATATCTTTTAATTCGCAATCGCCGTAAAATACTATTATTGAAAAGAATGGGATTTTCTCAAATTGACTAAGGCTATTTTTAAGGCTTAAAATTTGACTGTTAATCTGCTTAATTGGATTATTTT
>Ga0206128_1004820_pt1 | contig 10339 bp, 10 predicted proteins | sample Helgoland_Spring_7_FD_148601 | JGI IMG/M metagenome (GOLD analysis project Ga0206128, IMG submission 148601) | Pelagic subsurface seawater microbial communities from Kabeltonne, Helgoland, North Sea - Helgoland_Spring_Bloom_20160426_1 | ecosystem: Environmental > Aquatic > Marine > Epipelagic ...
TAGAACCAACTACATGGTCGTACTGAAAATATCTGTGGTCTATACCTCCTACCCACGCCTTTACTTGCCCTGTAGTTGGTTCTATTGCTACAAAGCCTGTGTGCAAGAAGTGTTTTGCCCATTTTAAAGAATCCATAGAACTCATAATCGTATCCTTTTCATGGTTAGGGCTATTCCAATCAAAAATAGTCATTTTATGAGGCGTATTTGCCTCCGCAAATATTTTTTTCTCATCTCCTTTATGCTTTTTCTTTAACAACCTATAGCTATATGTTTTCTTAAACTCCCTTACTGGATAAGATTTTATTTCCTTCCAATTCTTATCTACCCATGGCGCTCTACCTTTTAAATGCTTATTAAAGGTCGCCTGAAGATCTATCATGTGTTTTTCCACTGCATTCTCTGCATGACGTTGCATACTCGAATTAATGGTTGTATAAACCTTGAGACCATCCTTGTAAATATCAATGTTAGTATTGTTAATCCTGTTGTACTCCTTAGCCCAAGATTTCAAATCCTGTTTTAAATGCTCTCTAAAATAAGTTGCTCTACCCCTATTGTGGTCATCCGCTACATAATTTAAAGTAATAGGAAGTTTTTGCAAACTGTCTTTAACTGCTTCTGAAAAGATCTCATTCTTTGCCATTTGCATAAGCACAATGTTTCTTCGTTGACGAGAATTGTTCGGGTTCCTTTTGGGGTTGTACTTTGTTATTGCAGTAAGTAGACCTACAAGAACAGCAGACTCCTCTGGATTTAGCTCCAAAGGTGTTTTATTAAAAAACTCATTAGCTCCTGCTTTAATACCAAAAGAATGACCGGAAAACTCCACTGTATTCAAATACATAGTTATGATTTCATCCTTTGTGTATCTTTTTTCCAAACGCACAGAAATAATCCATTCCTTAAACTTCTGCATTATCCTACCTAATTTAGAGCTAGGCTCATCGTGGAATAAGTTTTTAGCCAATTGCTGAGTTATAGTGCTTCCTCCCCCATCTTTACCTAAACGCACAACAGCCCTTACTAAGGCTTTCAAATCAATGCCATGGTGCTCTCTAAAACGAACATCCTCAGTAGATTCTAATGCAGCATACATCCATGAACTTATGGAATCATGGGCAACATTACTTCTGTTTTGAATAAAATACTTCCCTAGCAATGCACCATCTTCAGAGAATACCTCCGTAGCCAAATTACTTTTAGGGTTTTCCAACTCCTCAATCTTAGGTAATTCTCCAAACACATTCCAACTAACTAGGAATAAAAACAAGGGAAGACCAATGAGCATAGCAAAAAACGCCCTCCATGTCCATTTTACAAGTACCTTACCTAGACCATTTTTAGACTTGCTCATAGTTGCTTAATCACCTTTAAAAATGCTTCCTTGTATTCATCAAATGACTTCTCTTCCAAAATCTTTGAGAAATTATCTTTTGAAATTAATACGTAATTCGAAAGAGTTCCTTCTTCATTAATGAAATCTTTGTACTTCTTTGCCCTTGACAGATAATCCTGTGCAACTTTGAGTCTACTAAAATTCTTAACCAAAATAATATACTGGTCTTTATCGTAGATAAAGGAAGTCAATTCTAGATTTTCTATACTAAACTCTTTTCTATTGTAATTAGAAAAGAGGGTTTTAAATCTATTTATATCCTTAATATCACTTGCCTTAAGTAAGAAATACATGTTTTCCTCTAAAGCGATGAGAAATTTATCTTCTTCAATTTTCTCTTTGTATTTTTCCGGATTTCTTTGTTTGTCCAATGCTGTTATTTTCTCTTCTGCATCAGCACCTATATCCGTTGATGGATATGCAGAAACTACATTTTTAAGTTTCTCCTCATACTTTACCAAGTCACCCGAAGCACCATATACTAATGCTTCCAGGTAGTCAAACTTGATTTGTAGTTGGTCACCCATAAACTCGTCATCATGCATCCTTTTATACCCTAGAGCTGTATCGTATTTGGCACTAGTATAATTACTATACATTGAGATATAAAGATCTTCTGCTTTTGAGTCAATTTCTTTAGTTTCTTCCTTTTGAACTTTCCCGGTAGCTACATTGGTATAATCATCCCCTGGGAATTGTTCTATCAAGATTAATTTCTCCGCAACAGCATTTTCCTCATCACCTAAGTTTTGATAACAAATCATTTTGTAATAATGACAGGCAGGAGCATAAGAACTGTTTGGATACCTTGACAACAAAGAATCAAATTTCTCTATTGCCTCAGGATAATCAAACAATCCGTCCTTGTAAATTTTTCCCGCTTCAAAAAGAGCTGTTTCAAATTCTCTGTTTGCTGCATTCTGTGCAGCCTTCGTAAATGGAATCCCGATGTAATATGGTTTTCTATCTTCTGGGACATCGGGAAGCTTTTCGTCAAGCTCTTTTTTTAACTTCGCTGAATCTTCTTTATCTGTTTTGGAGCTTGCAATACTTTCCTCTCTTTGCAAACTGCTAATCCTCCAATTATCCGTATCTGGTCTTCTGCCCCATTTTGCAACGAAATCATTGAACCCTTTTGCCTTTGCAACAGGATTGTAAAAAGGGAAAGAGCTATTAACCACTTTCTTCTTAGACTGATTTCTAAACATATCATTTGGATCAATTATATCCTCGTCTCTTGCAGCTTCCTTCCGCTCTATTTTTTCATCTATTACCCTTTCTCTATACTCTTCATCCAATGCCATCCTTAGCAGGCTGTCATTCATTGAAATCGTAATTAGTTGCTGAATCAAATCACCTAATACCTCATTTTTCTGAGCCAATTCTTCAAATTTTGGATGATCCTCATCCAAGAATAAACCGGCACTATCGTAATATGCTTGAGATTTCTCGTAATTTGGAATTTCAAAATACAGGTCCCCTAGTGCCAAAAAAGTATTGGATTTTTGCACTTGATTACCACCACCATTTGCTGCACTCAACTCATAATTCTTTATTGCATTCGCTTTATCCCCATTACTCAAACTAATCCCTGCTAATTCATAATAAATTTGATCGTAGAAGTCAATGTTTTTATCATCCTTTAGCATTCTTTTTAGAATGCCCTCTGCTTTCTTATTGTCGTTCCCACTCAGTAATTTTGCAGATTTCAGTTTAGAATTAAACTCAAACTCATACGGTGGATTGTATTTCTTTACCTTTTGGTAATGCAATAAAGCTCTTTCCTTCTCATTTGTGAGTTCATACAACTGCCCCAATATATAATGGTAACGGTACAAATCGTGTTGACGTCTTTTTAAATTAGGAAGAGCTTGCTCTAAGTCCAAGGCCGCTTGCCCATGTTTCTTTTGCTCTAAAGCAACTGCGGCAGAAATCAAATACAACTCCCCTTTAATTCTCTTTGTTGGCTCTTTCTCAATTTCAATCTTGGTTAAAAGAGCTTCCGCTTCTAAATACTTTTCTTGGAATAAATAACTTTTCACAATCCAAGATTGAGCCTCACTTCTTATTTCCTTATCTCTGTATTTTGAAAAAATAAAGTTAAACACATCAATTGCTGAGAAAAAATCTCCCCTATAAAAATGAGACTGACCTATTAACATATAAGTATTGTCTATCCATTTACTCCTTGGGTGTTTGTCAATAATATTTGCAGCCTTCTTTACGATTTCATCCATTTGGCTTGCATTGCCCACAAAGCCCTCCACTTCACCATAGGCATACACTTGCAACAATTCATTAAAATCATCTTTGTGAGACTGCTTTAAGCCTTCCTTCACCTCTTCTAATATTTGTTTCCCATGGTAGTACCTGTTATACCTAGCAGTGGTATGATGGTAATTTCTACCAAGAAAACTCGTACTTTCTTTGTTACAGCTTTGCGCAAATAACAGAGAAACCCCTACCATAAAGAGTGTAAAAAGAGCTTTGTATTTAACTTTTATCATTTGCAAACAAATATGTAACTTTGAAAGCTTAATTTTATTGCCTTCTAGGCTGAAATTTTAATGGCTCAAAGTAACAAAAAAATAATCAAAAAACTGAGGCACAATTACCGATTGGTTTTGCGTGAAGATTCTTCTCTTAAAGAAAAGGGTTCATTCAAACTCAATATGCTAAATTTACTCCTAAAATCAAGTATTATAATGTTTCTTTTTGGGCTGGTGTTTTTTGTCGTTTTTAAATTCACCCCTATTGGCGATGCAATAAGGCCTTCCATCTTTAGGGGTAACAGCAAGGAATTGTTGCTCAACGCAGACAAATACTTATCTGAGATGACCAAAAGGAATGAAACAAGCCTAGCAAGAGAAAAACAACTGAGAGCAATATTGAGTGAAGAAATCTCTGAGGACAATATAAAGCTTCTAAAAGATGAGTTCGCGAAACCTATTGACCTTGATGATATTATAAAGGACTTAAAAGAAGCTAAAAAAACAAAGGGCGACTCTAAGTCTCAAGAATTAAAAAGCCCAAGCACTAAAAACAAAAACAATGCTCTTTTTTCTCCTGTAAAAGGGAAAATATCAAGGGGCTTTGATCTTAAATCACATCCTGCTGTTGACGTCATCCCGGATAAATACGATGCCGTTAATAGCATTAAAGATGGTATAGTGGTATTCTCCTCCTGGACACCAGAGTTTGGACATGTAATAGCATTACAACATAGCAACGACTTACTCTCTATTTACAAGCACAATTCGGTATTATTTAAAAAAGTAGGTACTTTTGTGGAAGCTGGGGAAAGTATTGCAGTAGTAGGAAATTCAGGAGAACTCACCAGCGGCAAACATTTGCATTTTGAACTTTGGGAAAACGGAAGAGCAGTAGACCCAGAAAATTATGTAAGCTTTTAATAGATTATTATGAAAAAAGAAACACAAAACCTTGAACTAAATATCATTGGCGTTAAGACACAAATTGTTGGTAACATTATTTCCAGCGGTGACCTTAGGATTGATGGCAAGGTAGAAGGTGACATTACGACGACCTCCAAGGTAGTCATAGGCGCTCAATCTATTGTAAAAGGAAATATCAGTGCCAATGATGCTTCCATCTCCGGAAATGTTACTGGCAATATTACGAGTAAACAAATATTATCTATTCATAGTACAGCAGAAATTAATGGCGATATTTCTACAGGAAAAATCGTAATGGAAAATGGAGCAAAGTTTAATGGAACATGTTCTATGGGTTCATCAACAAATCCAAGTCAAGCATCAGCAGGTAATACCAATGGTTAAAAAGAGTCAAAAATCTAATCCAATGTCAGGTTACTCCAAATACTTAGGAGCAGTTTTTCAAATGGCAATTGTAATATTAGGTTTCGTTTGGCTAGGCCAATATCTAGATGAAAAGATAAATTTCAAGTTCCCAATATTCACCTTAACACTTAGTTTATTAGGTGTAGGATTAGGCTTATATTTATTTATCAGAAGATCTTATCAAAAAGGGGAGCCAAACGCCGGCAAATAGATCAAAAATTCCTGCTAGTAGTTAAGAATTTACAGAGAAAAAATACATCTTTGCAGCCCGATTGTAGAAATGAAAAAATTCATCACGAAAATAATTGCGTTAACATTAGTTATCATTGGCCTAAGCATCGTTTTAGATAGCCTAACTACAAAGGTAAATCTAGGTATGTATTCTTGGATAATGCCATTATTCTACTTCATTTTAACTGTGCTCTCCTATTCCATGATTTATTTAGGTAAAAGTGGAAGACAAGCTACTTTTTTCGCAAGAATGGCAGGCGGTATGATGCTCCGAATGTTTTTTTGCGTAATATTCATTGTCATTTATTTGTATATCAGTGAGATAACCAAAATTCCAGTTGTCATTTATTTCATGCTCTTATATTTTATTTACACAACGTTTGAAATTTACGATTTAGTGTATAAATTGCGGGCCGAAAAAACAACCAGTAAAATTAAATAAAACCCTTGAAATACTAGACTTTCAATGAATTTTAAAAATCAAAAATACGCACTTTTATTCCTTTTTGTGACGGTTTTATCACTTAATGGATTTGCTCATGACGATCATTCTGAAATAAAAGAGGTTAAAACGGAGAAATTTAACGCTGGTGATATGATTATGCATCACGTATTGGATGCGCATGAATTACACTTCTTTACTTTGAACAAAGGGGAAGCAAATGAATTTCATGCTAGCTTAAGGTTACCAATCATTTTATGGACTAAAGATGGACTAGATATGTTTTCTGCTAGTCACTTTTATCACAACGAAAAAGAAGAGCATGGTCATAAATATTATGCCCATAAGAATTATGTAATGTCTCATGAGCATATTTATTATGCCAACGAAGCAGGTGGTTTGTCTTTTGATGAAAAGAACAAAATTAATAATACTACCCCTTTAGATTTATCTTTCACTAAAAGTGTATTAGGGTTATTTGTTGCGGCAATAATCATGTTACTTATCTTTATTTCAGTGGCAAGAGCTTCTAAAAGAAGAAGAGGTATGGCTCCAAAAGGTTTACAAAACATGATGGAGACTATGATTCTTTTCATAAGAGATGAAGTAGCTGTTCCTTCTATCGGGGAAAAGAAAGCAGATAAATTTACTCCATTCCTACTTACAACATTCTTCTTTATTTGGATAGCCAACTTATTAGGTCTTATACCTTTCTTAGGAGGATTTAATGTAATGGGTACTATGAGTGTAACTTTAGTATTAGCGCTTGTTGTATTTATTATTACAACGGTAAATGGAAATGGGAATTACTGGAAACATATTTTATGGCCTTCAGGAGTTCCATTGCCTATTAAACTATTATTAGTGCCAATTGAAATATTTGGAATGTTCATGAAGCCAATCGTATTAATGATTCGTTTAACAGCGAACATTACAGCTGGACATATTATTATTCTTGCCTTTGTAAGTTTGATATATATCTTTGGAGAACAAAGTGCAGGTGCAGGATACGGAGCAGGGATAGGATCCTTAATTTTCATGATTTTCATGAACTTAATAGAATTATTAGTTGCTTTCTTACAGGCTTATGTATTTACGCTTTTAACAGCATTGTACTTTGGTTCTGCAGTAGAAGAAGCACATCATTAGAATTAATTAAATAAACATATAAAATAAATTAACATTATGGAATTACTAACAGTAATCTTACAAGAAGTAGTATCGTCAGCAAAAGGTTTTGCTGGTATTGGTGCAGGTATTGCAGCAGTAGGTGCAGGTATTGGTATTGGTAGAATTGGTGGATCAGCATTGGAAGCAATGGCAAGACAACCAGAAGCTATTGGTGACATCAGATCAAACATGCTTGTAGCAGCAGCACTTGTTGAGGGTGCAGCTCTATTTGGTATCATTGTTTGTCTGCTTGTAGTATTAGGATAATATATTGAATAAGTAGGGAAGTTTCTTCCCTGCTTATTTCTTTTTAATAAATTAAAAGAAATAAGATATGTTATCAGCAGCATTAGGCACAATATTATGGACTTCAATAGCTTTCCTTATCGTCCTTTTCTTAATGAAAAAGTTGGCATGGAAACCTATTCTTTCTCTTCTTAAAGAGAGAGAAACTTCTATCGAAGAAGCTCTTCAATCTGCAGAAAAAGCAAAACTAGAATTCGCAAGCTTACAAGCTAAGAATGACGATTTACTTAAGGAAGCTAGAGTAGAAAGAGAAGCAATGATGAAAGAAGCGAAGACTGAAAAAGAAAACATTATCTCTACGGCAAAGAATACTGCCAAAGAAGAGGGTGCTAAAATGATTCAGAAAGCAAAAGAAGAAATTGAAAAAGAAAAAGTAGCAGCAGTAGATGAGATTAAATCTCAGATAGGTGCTATTTCAATTAGCATTGCAGAAAAAATCATTAAAAAAGAATTTACTAATAAGGAAGAGCAGAATGCACTTATTCAAGATCAACTTAAGAACTTGGATAATAAAACTGCTACATTAAATTAATCCATGTCTGAAGTAAAAATAGCAGTAAGGTACGCAAAAGCCTTGTTGGCAAAAGCCAAAGAAGATAAAACTAATTCTCAAATAAATGAGGACATGACTTCCTTTACAGAACTTTGTAAAGCGAGTGCTGAGTTCACTACTTTGCTTAAAAGCCCTATTGTAAAAACAACAGACAAACAAGCTGCAATTGGAAAAATCTGCAGTTCATTTAACCCTACTACACTTTCTTTCTTCAATCTTGTTTCTAATAAGAATAGAACAAACTTGATGGATTCTATTGCACAGGAGTATGTGAAACTTAATAATATAGAGAATAGTATTGTTGCTGCTTCAGTAACATCTTCTGTAGAATTAGCAAGTGAACACGAAGCTCAGGTCGTAGAATATATAAAGAAAAAATCCAATGCAAAGGAAGTTGTATTAGAGAAAATAGTAGACGAAGAAATTATAGGAGGAATAATTATTCGTTTTGGAGATTACTTACTAGACAACAGTATCTCCTCACAAATTAACAATTTAAAGAAAGAACTTAACATATCATAAGTCATGGCACAAATTAGACCAGATGAAGTATCCGCAATTCTTAAAGACCAAATAAGTGGTTTTAATGGAGAAGGTTCCCTTGAAGAAGTAGGAACTGTATTGCAAGTAGGTGATGGTATCGCCCGTATTTATGGATTGAACAGCGTTCAATCTGGAGAATTGATTGAATTCGAAAATGGTATGAAAGCCATTGTATTGAACCTTGAAGAGGATAACGTAGGAGCAGTTCTTCTAGGTAAATCTTCTGACATTAAAGAAGGTGATATAGTAAAAAGAACAAAACAAATCGCATCTATTGATGTAGGCTTTGGTATGTGTGGTAGAGTTGTAAACTCTCTTGGTGAAACCGTAGATGGTAAAGGAGCCATAGAGGGAGAAACTTTTTCCATGCCTATAGAAAGAAAAGCACCTGGTGTTCTTTATAGAGAGCCTGTTGCAGAACCACTTCAAACAGGAATTAAAGCCATAGATGGTATGATTCCAGTAGGAAGAGGGCAAAGAGAATTAATTATTGGTGATAAGCAAACTGGTAAAACTGCCGTTGCTATTGATACCATTATTAATCAAAAAGAATTTTACGATAAAGGAGAACCTGTTTATTGTATCTATGTTGCTTGTGGGCAAAAAGAATCTACAGTAAAACAAGTTGTAAATTCCCTAGAGGCAAATGGCGCAATGGCATACACAGTTGTTGTATCTGCACCAGCTTCTGCAGCTACTCCATTACAATATTTTGCACCACTTGCAGGAGCAGCTATTGGTGAGTTCTTTAGAGACCAAGGACTTGCTGCACTAATTGTTTACGATGATTTATCAAAACAAGCAGTGGCATATAGAGAGGTTTCTCTTCTTCTTAAAAGACCTCCAGGACGTGAAGCATATCCTGGTGATGTATTTTACTTACACAGTCGTCTTTTAGAAAGATCTTGTAAGCTTAATGCATCTGATGAGATTACTCAAGGTATGAATGATTTACCGGAGTCTCTTAAAGGAAAAGTAAAAGGTGGTGGATCTTTAACAGCTCTTCCGATTATTGAAACTCAAGAAGGGGATGTTTCTGCATATATACCTACAAACGTAATTTCGATTACAGATGGACAGATTTTCCTAGAAGGTAACTTATTTAACTCTGGTGTAAGACCAGCAATTAACGTAGGTATCTCTGTATCAAGGGTAGGTGGTAATGCACAAATCAAACCTATGAAAAAAGTTGCTGGTACGCTAAAGCTAGACCAGGCTCAATATAGAGAATTAGAAGCTTTTGCTAAGTTTGGATCTGATCTTGATGCAGTAACCAAAAACGTATTGGAAAAAGGTGCTAGAAATGTAGAATTGTTAAAGCAAAATCAATATTCTCCTTTAAGAGTAGAAGAGCAAGTTGCTGTTTTGCACGTAGGAACTAAAGGTATCTTAACAGCTATTCCAGTAAACAAAGTAAAGGATTTTGAAACAGAATATGTTTCTTACCTTAACTCTAAACACAAAGATTTATTGAAAAATATAGCTGCAGGGAAATACAGTAAAGAGATCACTGACGAGATTGAAGCTGCTGCTAAGGAAGTAATGAAGGCATACATCGTTTAATTAGAAGACAATGGCAAACCTGAAGGATATACGTAATAGAATAAGCTCTACAATTTCTACGCAGCAGATTACCAAAGCTATGAAGTTGGTATCAGCTACTAAGTTAAAAAGAGCACAAGACGCGATCACTAGAATGCGTCCTTACTCTGAAAAACTTCAAGGGATACTTGCAAATCTTTCTGATAGCGTTGATGATGAAAAGCTTGGCAAGTACTTTGCAGATTCTGAAGCAAAAAATGTACTATTAGTTGTAATTACTTCAGACAGAGGTTTATGTGGTGGATTTAATGCCAATATTGTTAAGAAAAAAA
>Ga0206128_1004826_pt1 | contig 10327 bp, 9 predicted proteins | sample Helgoland_Spring_7_FD_148601 | JGI IMG/M metagenome (GOLD analysis project Ga0206128, IMG submission 148601) | Pelagic subsurface seawater microbial communities from Kabeltonne, Helgoland, North Sea - Helgoland_Spring_Bloom_20160426_1 | ecosystem: Environmental > Aquatic > Marine > Epipelagic ...
GGGGCTCCACCGCCCTCTTACCTGAAACCAACAATGAGAAGCAAGGTATAACAGGACTAAAGTTTTGAACTGTCCAATTCTGGGGTTAGGTCATCCGCGTATTCAATGTCTAATCGCTGCAAAAAGTCAAAGAAAGTAATTATTCGAGAGTTTTAAAAATTAATGCTGCCCAGTTTAAATCATCACCCGTCATGTATAGTAAATTATATCGTTTGATTAAGGATCATGGCTTATCAAAGCTTGCAAAGCTATCGGGTGCTTTGTTGGCACAGTCAAGCTTGGGTGCTGTAGGAGTCTTGATAGTAGCGTCAACTATGCAGCTATTGTTAGCTCCGGAGGCTAGTGTAGCGAAACTTTTTGGTTTTGAATTACAACTGACGACCATGATGGTGCTTTTTATGGTTTCCCAGGTTATTTTGAGCGGTTTCGGTGTTATAACAGATCTGGCGCGGGCAAGGTATTTGGCCGGTTTTGGATCCTGGTTAAGGTGCGATCTGTTGGGTAAAACGATGAGGCGCGAGTATGAATATTTTGCTACTAGAGATAGCGCTCATATTCAACAGGCTATTCATCAGTATGTTGGGCAGGCAAATTTTCTGTTAAATAGTAGCTTAGAGTTGATGATCAAGTTGATCATGATTTGTATATATGCGCTGTCAGCATTGTTCCAGGCCCCATTGCTTACTACTGTTGTTTTTGTAACCACAATAGCTGTTTATATGATCATAGTTTTCATGACTAGAAAACTTAGAAATCGATTGAACCAAGAATTGAAATCGTCGGACAAAAAAATGCAGTCACTCTCGATTCAAATGATACAAGGCATTAAGACATTCATGATAACTGGCAACGTAGGAATTTATCAGAACTCCTACAGAGATGCGACGAAGAAGTATGCTGCGTATCAGTCCATCGCACCGTTACTATCCGTTTTCCCGAAATATTTCATAGAGGCTCTTTTATTCATACTAATCTCAGTTTATGTTTTAATGGTAAACAACAGTGGGATGCTAGAATCGGTTTTACCAAAGTTGGGGATCTTGTTATTCATTGTTTTCAAAGTATTCCCTTTGATGCAGGCTGCATATTCAAACTTTTCACATGTTGCAACAAACCGTTATTTACTCGATCGAATTTTTGAGGAGTATGCCAACGTTGATCAGTATGTTAAATCTAATGACAATCCTGTATTTGAGAACACACTTGAAGTAAAAGACTTAGTATTTTGCTATGACGACGAAAGTCGAATAGCATACCCAAACTTTAAGATTATGAAAGGGACAAGGGTTGGAGTCAAAGGAGCTTCGGGAACAGGAAAGTCTACATTAATGGATTTGTTGTTAGGATTATATTCTCCAACGACGGGTGAAATTAAGGTTGATGGCAAAGTTGTAGATGCATCCTATCTAAGAGGACTTCATACTAAAGTTGGGTATGTTGGCCAAGACCCGTTTCTATTGCATTTTTCTATTGCTGAAAATATTGCATGGAAGCCAAGTGGCAGTATAGACTATGCTAAATTGAGGAAGGCAGCGAAATACGCAGAAATTTCAGACTTTGTGGATGGTCTGCCTGATAAATATGAAACAGTTGTTGGTGATCGAGGTATGCGTTTGAGTGGAGGTCAAAAACAGCGGATAGCAATTGCTAGGGCACTTTATAGTGAGCCCGAAATCTTATTGTTTGATGAAGCAACTAGTGCGCTGGATAATGAAACAGAGAAGCGTATTATGGACACAATATACTCATTACCTAGAGAAATTACCATCTTGATGATAGCACACCGTTTGTCTAGTCTGGATCGAGTTGATAAGATAATTGATCTCAGTAAATGAAGATGGCATCCGCAGACCATCTGTCAAATTAAGATTTTCTAACGCTTCTTGCTGACATATGAGATAGCAATAATTATTGTACAGAGCTAACAAGCGAAAATTTTTTACTACCCTTGAGCATCTGCCCAAGAAGATGTGCCGCAAAATTGAAGCGTAATGAGCATGAGTTAAAAGCAAAAATGAGCCTCAGTTTACCAGCCCCGACATAAGTTACAAACCAGGATTACCTATCGAAAGATGAATGTGTTATCAAAGAGAATGAACACGGCTTGCCGGGGGGCTCTCAGTATATGAATTATAATTACGATGAACTGATAGAAGAGCTCAAGTCACTGGGTGAATTTTTATTCGTACACAATGTGGGAAATGCTGGAGATTCCTTAATATATTACGGAATGATAGAGCTTTTTAGGCAACATGGAATAAAATATCTAGAATATTCAGATGAAAATTACAGGAGTTGTAAGAATTTAGTCTACGGAGGGGGGGGAGGGTTCGTAAGGTATTACGACCACTGTTCTAAGTTTATTGAGAAGCATATTGATACGCTAGAAAAGTTCATATTGTTACCTCAAACAGTGTCAGGGCATGAAGAGCTACTGATGCGAATGGATGAGAGATTTGTCTTGTTTTTGAGGGAGAAAACAAGTTTCGATTATTGCAATAGAATAAATCAAAATTGTAAAACTTACCTCAGCCATGATTTGGGATTTTCGTTGGTGGGCATTAAGTTAAATTACAAATTGAAATGGAACTTCCCTGTTGATTCTGTATTACGCAGATTGAAGTGGATAATAAAACTATTGATAGTGAAGCTGTATTCTCTATTTGGTTTCATTTATTTAAAGCGTCGAGATATCGAAAGTGCAATTGATAGCAACAGAAATATTATCAATATCGATTTGTCAGATTTTTTATCCAGTGGGGATGAAACTCATGAGCAGAGAATGATGACAGCCGAAGTTTTTCTTAAGTTGATTAGCGGTTTTAGAAAAATTAAAACTGACAGGTTGCATATTGGGATTGCTGCTTACATTATGGGAAGGAAATGTTATCTGATGGAAGGCAGCTACTATAAGATGACAGCGGTATACAAGCGATCAATGGAAGGGACAGATACTACTGTAACTATTTAGCCAGAACGGTTTTATATGGAAAACTTAACAATTGGCATAACAACGAAAGGGCGTGTAGAGGAGTTAAGAAAGACTCTAGAAATTATCCAAGACCATGAGGAGTTGGCATCTTCTGAAATTATTTTGATAAACGACGGGGGAGGTGAGCCGTTTATCAGTAAAGATGATTACGATCTTAAAATAAGAATTTTGTCCTTCGAGAGGAGTGAAGGGTTGGTGGCGAGGAGAAATTTGTTAGCGAGAGAGAGTAGTGGTGATTATTTATTGAGTTTAGATGATGACTCAGCTCCAATTTGGGGGAGTTTTATAAAGGTGTTAGAAATTTTCAATAAAGATAAAAAAGTAGCAACAGTTGCGTTGAGGTTGGTCGGAAATAGTGAGGATTTTGACTCAGGGGGACAGCAATATCTATCGCGTTATTTTATTGGATGCGGGCACATTCATAGACTAAACGTCTATAATAAATTGGGTGGATATTTACCGGAGTTATTATATGGGCACGAAGAAATCGCCTATTCATATTTGCTATATTCAAACAACTTTAAAGTTGTTCACACCGATGAGGTTATTATCAGGCACAGAAGGTCACGAATCAACCGTCAAGATGTAACATATAATTGGAGGATTCACTATAATATGGGGTATGTTCACGGGTGTTATTTGGGGACATGGGCAAAGTTTCTGGAGTTTGTATCTTTTGTGAAACTGAGGTTAAGGTGCGACAAAGATTTTTTAAGATCTATAAAAGACTACTGGAAAGGAAGGTGGGCAGCTAAGAAATTCGATAAGATGGAGTGGAGTTGTTATAGGTACTGGAAGAAGCTGCGAGTGCCATCTATAAGATAACCGATGGGCTGATGTAATAAATTTAAATGAAAGCAAAAAGTAAATTAGTAATACATCCAGATTTGGCAGGCGCTCCTAGAGCTTTAAAATGGGTGAAGAAACCATTTCACAAAGTTGTGTATGATTTTCTGCGAGCTCGTTTATTTAAATTCTTTCGTAGTATTCCATTTTTTAGGAAGCTTTTGTTGTTGGCCAACGATCGAGTGAACTTCTTTGATGAGAGCTGTTGTATTTATCAAGAGTTTTCTGATGGACCTGTTGTTGATCGCACAGAAAGAGCTGTGTTTAATATCGCGCAACGCAAAGTAGTGACACCAGAGGGATATTGCTGTTTCGGAATGTTTTTAGACAATCCGCTTCTTGTTGGGCATGGATTAGTTCCAATGAGTGCTGAGGGGCATCTAGCTAAAGAAGCTTTGACCGTTAATTCCTATTATGACATGGCGAAAACTACCAATGAGATTCGGCCATTGAAGTGCAGACGCCCCATTTTCTTAGAAGGCAAGTATGCATCTTTAGCCTCTCACTGGACTTATTGGAAAAACTTTTATCATTGGTTGATGGATGTGGTTCCTAGGCTGAGATTCATAGAGGCCGATCGTAAGTTGCTTGTAGCGTCTCCACTTACCCCTTATGAGAGAGATTTTTTGGAACTTGTTGGCATTATAGACCGTTGTGTTTTTGTAAATGGCGATTATCTTAAGGTTGAAAATTTTCAATTTATATCACCAATCGGATATGCCGAATCTTATGTGCCAGAAAATATTGATTATGTTCGCGATTTGGTATTGGAGAATGTCTCCAAACGAGAATGCAACTATCCCAAGAAGATATATGTTACCCGAAGGGGTGAGTCCAGATCGCCGAAGAATGAAGTGGAATTTGAAGGTATTTTGATAGACAATGAGTGGAGCATTGTAAATTTAAGGGATTATTCATTTGAGGAGCAGGTGAAGATGTTCAAAAATGCCACTCATGTAGCCGGAGTCCATGGAGCAGGGTTAGCCAATTTATTGTGGGCAAGATCAACCTGCAAAGTAGTTGAAATATTCCCATCTAACAGGCTAGTTCCTACGAATGAAAATATAGCATTGCATCTAGGCTTGGATTATCTCGCACTAGTTTGCAAAGCAACACAAAGGAGGGAATGGAATATTGATGTGGATTTTGTTTCTAATAAAATGAATAATATGAAAATGCTATGATGTAGCGAGCTATCATATATTGATTTAGTATGTAACACAACACTACTTAGTGCGCAGGCTTAAAAAGCTATGTAAGCTGATCCTGCCAGACATTTGGCTTAGCCCGGTGAAGCTGATGCGCTAAGTGTCGCCCCGACAACTTAAGCAAGTATATCGAAGACTAATATACAAGTCATGTCTGGGGTGGAGGTTAGTATATGAATGGAAAGAGAAATAGAAACACTATGGCCACGCAGAGAACCCTAAAAGATAGACTCGGAAATACTACTATTCGCCGCCATCGAGAAGCTGCCGAGAACAAGATATCTGGGAACACAATTTGGAGCGCTAGTATCCGCGGCCGTTTAAGCATAAAGAATCTTGATAAGAGATGAGAAAAGACTTCTCCATAATCATTGCAACCTACAACGCTATAGAGACTCTATCTGACTGTATAGACAGCATTCGCCTGCAAGAATCTGCCCAATATGAAGTCCTGATCGTTGATGGAGAATCAACGGATGGCACACAGCAAATATTGCGAGAAAATCAGGAGCTCTTCTCTTATCTTATCATTGAACCCGATAACGGGATCTACGATGCATGGAATAAAGCGATAGAACATTGCAATGGTGAATGGGTCATTTTCTTGGGCGCAGATGACCGCTTCAAAGACCCCAAGGTATTAGGGAATCTAGCACGACTAATATCCAAAAAAGCAACAAGCAAAACAAAGTATATCTACGGACAAATAGACCTTCTTGATGGAGATACGGTTATCGATCGCTTTGGTGAGGAGCTTTTCCCTAATCTGAAGAAACGAGTAATTATGCAGCGGGGGTTTTCCCACACCGGGTTACTACATCACCATTCGCTTTTTACCGAATATGGCAAATTTGACGCGACGTACAAAATAGCTGGGGACTCTGAATTTCTGACACGCACACTCAAGGATCCAGATATTGAAGTTATGAAGGTTGATCTCGATGTCGCCGTAATGGGGCAAGGAGGCATTTCGACTTCTGTGGAGAGCCGCTTCGTTGCATACCTTGAGGATATGCGTGCGCTAAGAAGACATGGATATATGATACCGCCTAGGCATATTTTAACTAAAGCATTCCGAGCGACCACAGCTTACTGTATCAACAGAACACTAGGGCCTAAATTTACATTAGGAATTTGTAATCTATATCGAAGATTGGTTGGAAAAAACACACGTAACAAAGTGTAAGACATGAAAATATACGAATTTTGCCCATTTTATAATGAGAATATGATGCTTAAAATCAAGGCCGCAGAGGCAAGATCTTGGGTTGATGAAATACATATTGTTGAGAGCAATCGTACTTTTCGCTATGGGGATAAACCCTATCAGTTTAAGCTGGAAGAATTTGAGAAAAGTGAACCGCATATTGTGTATCATAAGTTAGATGGCACAACGAAATTTCATGGAGCAAAAAAATGGGGTGTTAGTAAGAAGTTCCCGTTCTTTAGAAAAAAAGATATTGCCCGAGCTAATGAGACCATACAGCGCAATATGGTTCACGAGGTTTTGTGTCCGGATGATGATGATATAATAATATTGTCGGATATTGATGAAATACTAGATAGTTCGCGCGCTGATGAACTCGTTCGTGCGACACAGGAATTTGGCCTGTTATCCGTGCGCATGCACCACACGATGTTTTTCTTAAACCTATACTCTGAAAACTGGCATGAGCTCTGGGCAAATGCTCCAGCTGATTACGCATATAGGACATTTCTTATGACAGGTGAGATATATAAAAGGCTACCTTGGACATCTGATCGACTACGGCGTTTGGGTGAATGGGGAAAACATACGGGCAAAATACCCCTTCTGGATGGTTTTGCAGGATTTCACCATTCATGGCTCGGTGACGCGGAAGCCGTGAAGTCAAAGTTACTCTCTTACTCACATTCGATTAATGAGCACGGCCAACATATCCTGAATGAAAGTGGTGAAATCTCAATAGAAGGACTCAAATCACTGATTGAATCAAAACAAAGCCTTTTTGGCGGTCACGATCTTAGTATTCGCACTACCGAGGAACAGTCGCTCCTGCCAAGTATAATGAGTGATCTAGAGCGCTTTCGCCCCTTATTACTGACCTCCGCTAACACTGCTGATAAATGAGACTTCAACGGCTGCTTAAGACTAATGCAATTAGAGCGTATGGCCTTGTTACACATGGTAGTATAGACCCACCAAAATTTTATATTTCGGACAAATATGGCGCTGTCTTTATCGACAACCCAAAAGTCGCTTCTACATCAATCAAACAAATTCTATTTCCAGAAGTTGACCACAATACTCTTGGCCAGGAAGAATTTCATGCAGCTCTCGAGCGCTATAGTGTCATGCATGTGCCAAAAAGTGCTCAAAGTTATATACATTTCTTTGTAGCGCGGAATCCATTTTCTCGCCTGGTTTCTACATGGCGAAATAAAGTCGAGGGACGTCCACCTAAGGAATGGGGCGTTTTTAACGTGAAATTTTATCAGCTACAGCTTCGCTTGTTAGGTAAGCTTGATTTGTCCGACGATTGTGTTTCATTTGAGGATTTTGCTATGGCGGTCACGAGAATTCCAGACTGGATATCGGATAGGCATCTTGCCAGTCAATCGCGTTGGATGGCGAAAATTTCGAGTAATCATGAGGTGCGTATTCTCAGGTTTGAATCGCTCGCTGAGGATTGGAATACGCTAGCCGAGGATATGGGACTACCTGAATTGTCACAATTGAACAAAACTCAAGATACTGACTGGTGCAGATATTATACGAGTCAGAAACTTGTTGATGCAGTGAAAGGTCGGTATCAATCAGATTTGAATTTATTCCGATTCTCCGCCCCAGACGCTCTATGAATTCACGACTAGATCACGATGGATTGAATTTCATTTAACTTTAAATTGTTAGCCAACTGTCATTTTAGTAGTGTAGTGCATTGGTAATGTAAAGGGCTTGACTTAACTCTACATTGCGCATGGTCATCAAGTTCGACTATATATTGAGCCCTGTTGCGCGCAGTGAAGTCCGACAGACAGCTAGGCTTTCTTTTTTGTGGTCTCAAGTTTTCCTTGTGGAATTTTTCTTTTTGCTCTCGGACTGCTGTCTCGACGCGCGTCTTCCGTTCCTCTTGAAGGTCGTCCAGCTCCTTCTTTTAGCTCTTCTCTGTCCACTTAAAATGATAGGCATTGTTTGCCTCCACACCTCATCTCTAAGGCGTGTCTAATGGCTTTTAAAAAAATGAAAAACTATTCGGATATCTTGCTGGTCGGGCAGACCCCCCCCCCGTACCACGGTCAAGCGGTGGTTACGGGCATGTTGTTCGATCATGGCTGGGGTGATCTTAAGGTAGAGCGGTTACGAATGGCGTATAGCGATTCGATTGATAGCGTGGGGAAAGCTGGCCCGGGCAAAGTGCTGCATTTGTTATCTTTAATTCTGCAGACTTGGAAAATAGCATTCACCAAGCGACCAACCGGTTTGTATTACCTTCCTGCCAGTGCGAGCAAGTCACCTGTGATCCGAGATGTCGTCTATCTGGCAGCAGTAAGGTGGTGTTTTTCGAAAACGGTTTTTCACTACCATGCCAGTGGATTACCAGAGTATCTGCAGTCAGCCGGCTTATTGGGCCGTATCGCCAAGCGCTTGTATGCCAAGGCTGATGTGAGTGTAGAAATTTGCAAAACAGACCATTCTCCAGGTCAGATGTTTGCGGCGCATCAAACAGTTTATGTGCCAAATGGTTTGGATGTTGAACGAAAATCAAGAGCAAGGCCAAAAAATGCACGGTTGAGAGTCATTTTTCTGGGTGCTCTAAATGAGGGAAAGGGTGTCTTGGACGTTATAAAAACCGCCAAGCTACTCATCGACCGTGGATGTGATATCGAATTTCAATTGGTTGGGGCATGGGCTTCACAAAGCTTCCGAGCTGAAGCTGAAGACCTTGTCGAGCATGAGGGAGTGAGTGAGTTTATCGATTTTCCAGGTGTGCTCAAAGGTGCTGCCAAGTGGCAGGCGTATGCCGATGCGGATGTATTCTTTTTCCCTTCGCATTATCAATCTGAAAACTTCCCTTTAGTATTGATCGAAGCGATGGCTTTTGGCCTGCCCGTGGTGAGCACAAGCTGGCGTGGAATTCCACAGTTGGTTGGTGATAGTGACGCTGCGATCCTCTGCGAGATTAATGCCCCGGAGCAGTATGCTGATGCTTTGCAAGAGATATTGAAGAACCCGGACAAAAGAAAGCAGATGGGTGATGTTGCACGCCAGCATTACGAAAACAATTACACCCGGGAGAAGTTTGTGGCTGCGATGGAGGGAGTTTTTGAGGAAATCGGGAAGGATTGAAGTCCTGCCCACTATTGTCTGTAGTCTTTTGTCTCTAACCAAATGAACCATTTAACCACCATATTAACCTGTGCTGCCATATTGGTGGCCGGAGTGATCGGCATTACTTTGAGTGTGCCGTTGCAGGCTCCTGCGGTGCTTCTTTTGGGCCTTGCCGCGGTGTTTGTAGCGATTTCAGTTTTGCAATCCGGGAGTAAGACATGCGGTGAGCCAACTGAGCAAAAGACAAGATGCTTCTGGCTGCTGGGCTTGAGTTTCATATCGATTGTCTATTTTGTTACACGTGCATATTTGTCCCCAGTAAGAGATTTGGGAATTGAAGATTTAATGCTCATTATTCCGGCTTGTAGCCTATATCTTATCGCGGGATATGCCCTGACGGGCAAAGATGGAATTAAGATACGGCTAGGGCTTGCCATAACCGTCGTTTTATTACTGGCCCTTCATGTCTTGTATTGTTTGTTGCAGTTTAATGGCGTTGAAGGCTATTCTTTGGCGCGGTATTTTGAGGGTTCCACAAGGTCGAGTCTTAAGCAGGTTACAGGCATGTATGGCTATTACGGAAGTTTTGCAAACTTTGCTGTGATTGCAGGGTTGTTGTGTATGAGTCTTGGTGTTTGGGGAAGACTTGCTTTTTCGGTAAGAGGCGCAGTTTTTTTACTGGGTATGGCCGCATTGGGCTTAGCTATATGGTCACAATCAAGATCAGCGGTACTCAGTTTGTGCCCGGCCCTCATTGTATTTATGCTAATGCTTATAGTTTCCTGTAAGCAGCAGGGTGAGAATGTGCAAAGATGGGTTAAACGTGCAGGGTTTGTGCTTGGAATCTTAATGCTAAGTGCTGCTACGCTCGGTGGCTTCTGGGTATTTGGCGAGAGGGGGGTAAAGAGTTTCGCTATGATATTTGATTCTGGTGTTCGAACCCCTTTATGGGCTATGGCAGGAGATCAG
>Ga0206128_1004828_pt1 | contig 10325 bp, 7 predicted proteins | sample Helgoland_Spring_7_FD_148601 | JGI IMG/M metagenome (GOLD analysis project Ga0206128, IMG submission 148601) | Pelagic subsurface seawater microbial communities from Kabeltonne, Helgoland, North Sea - Helgoland_Spring_Bloom_20160426_1 | ecosystem: Environmental > Aquatic > Marine > Epipelagic ...
ACAATGGCTATGTTGAGCATCTAAAGAGTTGGATCGAAACCAGAATGAATTGGCTCAATACAAACCTATAAGTAAATAGCAAAACACAAGTTACAAAGGGGAGTGAGTCAGTTAATTAATTGGCAACAGAAAGAGGCATTATCTGAATTCAATGTTCCACTGCCTAACTCATCATAAATATAACGAAGATAAGTAGGCTCTAGTTTGTTCATAATAATTATATTTTTTCTTTAAACTTCAAAACAATTAAAATAATTAATATCACAATTAAAGATGGGTACACAGATGTTAACGGAACAGTTAGTGGAGATGATATTTCAATAACAATAAATAATGGGGACACACTTAGTTTTGATGTAAATGCTCCAAATCATCCTTTTTGTATTAAGACAGTTCTAGGAACTGGAACAGATAAACAAGCTTCTAATGTAACTAATAATAAAACAATAGTCGGAGTAGTAAATTGGACACCTTCAGCTGCAGGAACGAATTACTAATTATGTTTTTCTCACGGTGGAATAAACAATGATAAGCAAATGCCACAAGACAACTATTGGTTTTTAGGTACCTCAGAAGAAGGAAGAAGAGTTTAAGGGCATTTTATTTTGTTGAGATGATCTAAATCTTATAATAAATTACTCAGCCATTTTCAATATATATTGTCACATCAGTAAAATAAAAGATATAATCTTTAGGATTTAATTCATACTGACATCTTTTATTATGGATTTATTGATTTTGTTTCTATTTCCATTTAGGTAAAATTATTTACCCAATTAAAACCTTTAAATTTGATTTAAACAAAAATTATTTCAAGATGAGTAAACTTATTATTGTTTCAAATAGACTACCTCTAAATATTATAATTGAAAATGATAATTTATCTATTAGTCCTAGTTCAGGTGGGCTTGCAACCGGAATGAGTTCCGTTCATAATCAAGGTGGTTCCTTATGGATTGGGTGGACTGGCATTGAAGATGAAAAGTTAGACTTAAACCTAAAAGAGAAAATTAAAAACGAGCTAGAAAATGAAAATTGTGCCTCTGTTAGTTTAAACAAAAATGAGGTTGATGACTTTTATTATGGATTATCTAATAAGGCTCTGTGGCCTCTTTTCCATTATTTCACTGAATTCAGTTCGTTTGACAACACACAATGGGAATCTTATAAGAAAGTAAATCAAAAGTTTGCCGATATAGTTATTTCTAACCTTTCGGACGGGGATAGGGTTTGGGTTCATGACTACCAACTGATGCTATTACCTGCTATGATTAGAAAAATGAATCCCAATGTAACAATTGGATTTTTTCTGCATATTCCTTTTCCTTCCTTTGAAATTTTTAGAATTTTTCCATGGAGAGAAGAACTATTGAATGGAGTTTTAGGTTCAGATTTAATAGGTTTTCATACCTATGATTACGAAAGGCATTTTATGAGTTCGGTAAAAAGATTACTTCGTTTAAATGTAAATTTTAATCAAATAGAACAAAACGATAGGTGCATTACGGTTGATACTTTTCCTATGGGTATTGATTATGATAAATTTTGGAATGCTGCCCATGAACACGATGAATTAAAAATTAATCAAATAACTGATCTTCAAAAACAACTTAATCTTCATATTGATTCTTCTCCATCTAACAAGCTAATTTTATCTATTGATAGGTTAGACTATACTAAAGGGATTGTAAACAGAATAAAAGCTTTTGAGGTGTTCCTAGAAACCTACCCTCAGTATAAAGAAAAAGTTCGATTAGTAATGCTTGCCGTTCCATCTAGATCGGACGTGCCTCAATATAAAAAACTCAAAAGACAGACGGATGAAATAGTAGGGAGAGTAAATGGGAAGTTCTCAACGGTTAATTGGACTCCAATATGGTATTTTTATAGATCGATGTCATTTGACAATCTAATTGACCTGTATACTTCTTCGGATATTGCAATGATAACTCCAGTTAGGGATGGAATGAATTTGGTTGCTAAAGAATATGTTTCAACCCGCACTTCTAAAAAAGGAGTTTTAATATTGTCTGAAATGGCAGGTGCATCTCAAGAAATGAATGAAGCTATATTAGTAAATCCAAGTGATTTAAATGCATTGGCTGATTCAATTAAAAAGGCTGTTGAAATGCCAGATGAAGAACAAATTAAGAGGAATAATACGCTTCAAAAAAGATTAAAAAGATATAATGTTCACAAATGGGCAAATGATTTTATGAGTAGTCTTATAAAAACAGAAAATCAAATGGACTCAGTTAAGTCAACTATTATTGGGGCTAAAGAGAATAAAAAAATCATTTCAAGCTTCAAGAATGCGAATAATAGGCTGCTTTTCTTTGATTATGACGGGACTTTAGTAGACTTTAATACCAATCCAGAATTAGCTATACCAGGTAAAGAAATCTTGAAAAATTTAGAAATCATATCTAAGATGCCTAATACTCATCTTGTAATTAATAGTGGCAGAGACGGAGCGTTCCTAGATAAGCATTTCAAAAATTATAATATTAGTTTAATAGCAGAACACGGATACAAATATAAATTGAGAAATGAAACCCAATGGAGTAAAAATGGAGTAATCAAAAACGAGTGGATGAATCATATACTCCCTTTACTAGAAGGGTTTATTGATAGAACTCCAGGATCTTTTATAGAAAAAAAGGAGGCTTCTATAGCCTGGCATTTCAGGATATCTCCACCTGAATTAGCCGAAAAAAGAGTTGTTGAATTGAACACTCTTTTATCCAGTTTAATTTCAGACGACCTACTAATACTCAATGGAAACAAAGTAATTGAAGTTAAAAACAGTAGAATTAACAAGGGGTTTGCTGCTGTTAAAATTGTTGAAAAAAAGTACGATTTTATTTTCGCGATTGGCGATGACACAACTGATGAATATCTCTTTGAAGAATTACCTGAAAGAGCATTTACAATTAAGGTAGGATCCAAAAATACTGTTGCGAAGTACAATATATCTAATATTAAAAAGGTTCACGAAATGATCCAGAATTTTATTTAAACTAAAAAAAAATGAAAAATGAAAAAACTATAAGCAGAGGTGTTATTGCAGGTAACTTTGACGTTATTCATCCGGGATACATTAAAATGTTTAAGGAGAGTAAAGAGAATTGTGATAAACTGTGTATTCTTCTTCAAACTGATCCATCTATTGAAAGAAGTCACAAACTACCTCCCATATTATCATTAGAAGAAAGAACCGAAATGTTATTATCTATAGAATATGTAGACGAAATAATTGTCTACACATACGAGTCTGAGCTTTATGACATTTTAAAGAAGGAGAAATTTGATATTCGTTTCCTCGGGGACGATTATTTAAATAAATCCTTCACTGGAGATGATTTAGGTACCAAAATCTATTTTTTAAATCGAGCTCATGGATGGAGTACAACCAAATACAAAAATTTAATTGCTAATTCAATAAAAAAGTAATTTATGCTTGATTCAAATAATCTGGACCTTGGAATAATTGGAAATTGTCATTCTTCTGCATTAATCTCCAAAACCGGTTCGATAAATTGGTGTTGTCTACCTGAATTTGATTCCCCATCTGTTTTTGCGAAAATTTTAGATGATAAAAACGGAGGTAGTTTTGAAATTATTTGTGATGAAAATTATAAAATCGAACAGCAATACATCCAAAGAACGTGTATTCTAATCACTAGGTTTTCTGAGGGCAAGAACATTTTTGAAGTTCACGATTTCATGCCTAGATATTTAAAAAAAGATAACAGTTATCATGCTCCTGCCGAGGTGATTAGATTTTTTAAATTGATTTCGGGAAAGCCAAAATTTAAGATTAAATATGATCCTAAGCTAGAGTATTCTAGTTGTAAAACTGAAACATTAATAAAGGATGATTTTATTGTTAGCATTACTAAGGAGGCAAACTACGACAGTTTGTATTTATACACTGATTTTGATACCTCCTCAGTAGTTAATGGTTTAGAGATTGAATTAATATCCGATGGTTATTTTTTAATCTGTTACAATGAAAAAATAAATTCTACAACTCTTAACGAAATCATTTCTGAACTAAACAGAACCAACATTTATTGGATAAACTGGTGCTCTATTACTCCTTCTTTTTCTGAGTATGAGGACGAAATAATAAGAAGCGCTATGACGCTTAAATTACTCACCTATGAAAAAACTGGAGCAATACTCGCAGCGGCTACAACATCGATTCCAGAGACAATAGGTGAGGTTAGAAATTGGGATTATCGCTTTTGCTGGATTAGAGATGCCTCAATGGTTATTCGGGTTGTACATGAGTTGGGTCATGAAAATGTTATAAAAAAATATTTGGAGTTCATAATAGATCTGATACCTGACAAAGGAGATGATTTTCAAATAATGTACGGTATTAATGGTGAAAAGGAATTGAAAGAGAAGAAGCTAGATCATCTTGCCGGTTACAAAAACTCCAAACCTGTAAGGATTGGAAATGCTGCTTTTAACCAAAAGCAAAATGATATTTATGGAGTTCTTATGGATATTATTTACACTGAAACTAAATTATTTTCTGATGATAAAGACCTCCATGAGCAGTTGTGGTCAATTACAAAAAATGTAGCCTGGGTAATAAATGATCAATGGAAGTACGCGGATAAAGGAATATGGGAGTTTCGTGGGGAAAATCAACATTTTACATTTTCAAAAGTGTTGTGTTGGGTAGCAATTGATAGAGCAATCAAAATTGCTGAGTTATTTAAAAAAGATAATAAAGCCTCCAAATGGAGTATTCTGAGGGATGAAATTAAACAAGACATAATTCAGAAGGGATGGAATGACGAAAAAAAATCTTTTACTCAATCCTATAATTCATCCGATTTAGATGCCTCTATTTTACTGATGGAGCCCTATGGGTTCATTAAAGCAAATGATCCGATGTACATCAGTACAGTTCATGCTATAGAAAAGGAATTGTCTAATGACGGCCTTCTGTATCGATATAAAAATGAAGATGATTTTGGCTTACCAAGTTCCTCGTTTACTGTTTGTACATTTTGGTTTATTGATGCTTTAAATAAAATTGGAGAAAGAAAGAAAGCGAAAATACTATTCGATAAATTACTCTCCTACAGTAATCATCTTGGCCTTTTCAGTGAGGATCTAGACTTTAAAACTAAAGAACTCTTAGGTAATTTTCCTCAAGCTTATTCTCATTTAGCTCTAATTGAAACTGCAATGAATTTAAATAAATCAAAAATATTAGTGAGTTAAATAACTTTGAGATTTATCTAGAAGAACATGAACAAGCAGAATGGGTTCATTATAAACTTAATTCTACAATGCTAAAGGGAGAGATATCTAGGAAAAAAAACTACACAATTGATCGAAAGGTTTCAACAGGGTCTGTAAAAACTAGTGATTACACTAACTCAGGATTTGACAGGGGCACTTTGTTCCCGCTGCAGATATGAAGATGGATTTTACCTCGGTGAAAGAAGCCGCTTACATGTCAAACATATCCCCTCAAAAAACAAAATTTAATCAGGTTAGATAATGTCAAGAAGCTTTAAAAACAGTTTTGTATATTGTATTGATAAATTAGATATTATTAACCATAAATCAATTAAAATGAAAAAAATACTTTGCCTGTTTATAGCGACTGCATTTTTAGCCTCTTGTGAAACAAATGTAACTGAAGAAACTGATAAGATTGCCGGCAAGTGGCTGAGAGAAGGAAATCGATTAAATAAAGGGTATATGGCTGGTAACCAAAGAGACTATGATATTGTTAAAAAGTTCATGGATGCTTATGAAAATATGGATGCTGAGTCGATGGTAGAATTATCTTCAGACACTCTTAAGTTTCATCCTTCTGATTTATCTGGAGTTTTTAATATAGACATGACAAATACTGATTTTATAAATGAAAGACAGTCGAATTGGGACTCAATTTCAAGAGATTACGTAGTCATATTACCATTAAAAATGGAGGGCTCGAAAAATAGAGTTGTAACAACAATGTTTACAGAAGCAAGATATGTTAAAGATGGTACTGTTGATTCTATAAATTTTTATGAAAGATTGTATCTTAATGAGAATGACAAAATAGTAAGGGTCGTTCAGTTTAGTAGACCAACCAATGAATGAAATAGAGTCTATGTTTAATATTATTTAAACATAAAAACCTCACCTAAGCAACAGCTAAAGTGAGGGCTACAAAGCATTATCTCCACTTAACCTTTATTTAATTAATAACTGGCATATCATTTTCAATGAGTCTTTAGATTTTGGAATTTATATGCAACTAAACCTACTGAAGATAATAATATAGTTTAGCTACATTAACTGCTGCTTTTACTTTTTTTGTTGCTGGAGTCTTTCATATCTTTATTTATAATTAGCTTATGAAAATGTATAGAAAAGTTTTTTTGTCATTTTTACTGGGTTTTATTATTCTAAATACATTAGTCTTTGGGGGAATAAGAATTTTTTTAAATTTAAATGATGTACCTATATATGATTACAGATTAATCTATGATTTTATATTTAGTAATAATGATGTAAATCAGTTTAAAAATTTATCTGAATTATTAGGATACAAGAAAAATGATAAGCTTTTGATAATTCATGCTGATGATTTGGGTTTATCTAATTCAGTAAATCAGGCTTCTTTCGACGCTTTAAACAACAAATATGTTAACTCAGCAAGTGTAATGATGCCTGCACCAAACACGAGTGAGGTGGCTGACTATTTTATTGAGAATCCTGATGTAGATTTAGGTCTTCACCTGACTTTTACATCTGAATGGAAAGGTTATAAATGGGATGGCATTAGTCAAAAAGACTCTATTCCATCTTTGATAAATGGTAGTGGTCATTTTTATGAAAAGAAAAAAGAAGTTATTAAAAACTCTAACCCTGAACACATAAGGAAAGAGTTACAAGCGCAAATAGATTATGCAATATCAATTGGAATAAAACCAACACATCTTGACAGTCATGAGGGTGTATTGTTTTTTTCGCCAGAATTTTTTAAAATTTATCTTGAGGTTTCTGAAAAAAATAGACTCCCTGTTTTTATTCCAAAACTTTTAGCAGCACATTTTAATGATGATTTTCCACAACCCAAAAATTTAGTTGTTGTAAAAATGTATATGGCTGATAAAAATATATCTTTTGAAAATTGGGCAGGATATTATGATTATATACTTAATAATTTAGATCCAGGATTAAATGAAATGATTGTTCATCTTGGCTTAGATAACAATGAAATGAAAAAAATAACTTCAAATAGAATTGCTTTTGGTTCAAAGTGGAGAAATCTAGATTATAATATAGTATCTAGTCCTGAATTTAAGACATCACTAATTAAAAATAATATTAAATTAGTGACATGGCGAGAAATTAAAGATATAATATATCCTTAGTTTTGTAAATTGTATTGATAAATTAGATTGAATTGGTTAAAGAAAATGTACCTTAAGCTGAAAGAACGCAGAGATAGGAATATAAAATTTAGAAAGGAATTTAAGAAACGAACAGGTGTTGATTTGAATAATATTGATACTGGGAATAATTCAGGTACTAGTCATCAATAACGTAAATATCCAATTACTTAAATATTGGGTTTTCAGCTAATAGTTTTTTAGACTTAAAGAGTTAGACAATAACCAGCGCATTAAAATGCTTCAAATAGCCTCAAAATACACTTTACCAAGAATTAAACAAGCTACTAATAAAATAAGTGAAAACTTGCCGTTGTTTGTTTAGTAAGTTTTTTTGGGTTGTTAGGGATAATTAAAACTATATTTATCTGATTTTCTAGATGTTTAGCCAATTCCTTGTAGTTGATAGATAGTTCCTCGTTTAGTCTTTTCAGAAACTAAATCAATTATAACTCTCTAAAAAACATCCAATGAGAAAATTAATTTTCCCTATAGCTATATTACTATTTACTTTTAATTCTTGCGTCCCAGAGGATGGTGTTTCAATAGGTGTTTTTTCAGAATCGGATGGAGAGTGTGAAAACATAACTTTATTTAGTGATTTAAATAATGATGGAATACTTGATGATGAACCCATATTAAGGACGTTTAGTATTTGTAATGGAAAAGATGGGCTTGATGGCTTGGATGGAATTTCTCTTGGGATAATAACTACTGATATTGAAGATGGCTGTCGTTTGTTAACTTTCTTTGAGGACACAAATCTCAATGGATTAAAAGACGAAAATGAAGAAACCGTTTCTACTTCCAATATTTGTGATGGAGAAAATGGTACATCAATAAAAGCATTTACAACAGCTTCAACAACTTGTGATAATGGTGGAATAATATATTCTTTTTATGGAGACACAAATAATAATGATGTGTTAGATGAAAATGAATCGGTAATCAATGAAAGTTTAGTTTGTAATGGAGATAGAGGTGCTAGAGGTGCTACTGGAAGTAGTGGTTCTAATGGTTCTAATGGCACTAATGGCTCTAACGGAACAAATGGTTCAGATGGTAGTCCAATAGGTATTAGTGTAAGTGATGCTTCATCTATTCAATGTACAACCCCTGTAGGAGGATTGGTATTTGAAGTTTTTTTAGACACCGATTTAGATGGAATTAAAGATGTTGGCGAAACTGTTTTAAATACGACTGTTAAATGCAATGCATATGCAGGGATTTATTTGGCTGCAAATGGCGTTACTTTAATAGCTGGAGAAGGAGCGGTTAGTGGTCAAGAATATAGTTTTAATGGGGTTAGTTATTTAGTAGTAGCAGATAAAGCAGCTTTAGCAGCAATCACTGCCACGAGAAGTATGACTACTGTTGTAACAACAAGGGTAACCGATATGGGTCTTTTGTTTGCTTTTGCGTCAGCCTTTAATCAAGACATAAGTAGTTGGGATACTTCAAGTGTAACCGATATGGATGGTATGTTTTATGGTGCAACTTTATTTAATAAAGATATAGGAAGTTGGGATACTTCAAGTGTGACTAAAATGAGTTATATGTTTCAAGGTACTCAAGCTTTTAATCAAGATATCAGTAGTTGGGAAACTTCAAGTGTGACTGATATGAAAAGTATGTTTTATGATGCCAGTAAATTTAACGGGGACATAAGCAGTTGGAATACTTCAAGTGTTACCAATATGAATGGTATGTTTTATTATGCAACTGCATTTGATAAAGATATAGGAAGTTGGGATACTTCAAGTGTGACTAATATGGGATTAATGTTTTATGGGTCAAGTAAATTTCATAAGGATATAGGTACTTGGAATACTTCAAGTGTGACTAATATGGGATTTATGTTTTGTAATGCAAGTCTATTTAATCAGGATATAGGTAGTTGGGATACCTCAAGTGTGACTGAAATGAGTTTGATGTTCCAAAATGCTGATGCTTTCAACCAAAACATTGGTGGATGGGTTGTATCAAGTGTGAAATATATGAGTTCTATGTTTGAAAATACAGACGTATTTAATCAAGACCTATCTGGGTGGTGTGTTCAAAGTAATTTTTCTTCTGAACCGACTAATTTTAAAACAGGGGCAAATTCTACTTGGGAAAATGACGCAGCAAAACAACCTGACTGGGATGGTGCTGATGGCTCTGGTGCTAATTGTAACTAATATGGTTATATTTTCTGTAATAGCTTGTTTAGGTTTTACTTGTAATTCTAGTGTAATTAGGATACAAAACCTAATTTAATTAACTGCACACCTTAGTTTAATCAAATTCACTAAATCTAAGCCTCCTTCTGGGGGCTTTTATATCATCGGCATATCATCTTCAGTAAGTTCTACAATACACTCTACCAAGATGAAACAAGCTACTAATGAAGTAAGTGAAGACGTGCCTTTGTTTGTTTAGTAAGTTCTGGGATTTGTGATTTTTCAATTATTTTTTTATGTTTGAATATCATTTATCATAAATCAATTATGATGAAGAAATTATTTTTATTTCTTTTAATTTTTAACTCTTGCATCCCAGAAGATGGAGTGTCGATAGGTGTTTTTTCAGAAACGGATGGAGAGTGTGAAAACATAACTTTATTTAGTGATTTAAATAATGATGGAATACTTGATGATGAACCCATATTAAGAACGTTTAGTATCTGTAATGGTATAGATGGTAGTGACGGCTTGGATGGAATTTCTCTTGGGATAATAACTACTGATATTGAAGATGGCTGTCGTTTGTTAACTTTCTTTGAGGACACAAATCTCAATGGGTTAAAAGACGAAAATGAAGAAACGGTTTCTACTTCCAATATTTGTAATGGAGAAAACGGTGCATCAATAAAAGTATTTACAACAGCTTCCACAACTTGTGATAATGGTGGAATAATCTATT
>Ga0206128_1004836_pt1 | contig 10309 bp, 7 predicted proteins | sample Helgoland_Spring_7_FD_148601 | JGI IMG/M metagenome (GOLD analysis project Ga0206128, IMG submission 148601) | Pelagic subsurface seawater microbial communities from Kabeltonne, Helgoland, North Sea - Helgoland_Spring_Bloom_20160426_1 | ecosystem: Environmental > Aquatic > Marine > Epipelagic ...
AAAATTAATTAAAAAATTTAAAAAAAAAAAAATAAAAAAAAAAAAAATGGTCTATAAAAAAAAAAATAAAAATTAAAATATTTGTTAGTATATAAAATGTCTGATAATAGCACTCTAGATTTGACTGAAATTACTTCGGAACCTGTAGAGTCTAATATTCAAGCAGAAATTACAGATGATCCGGAGACCGAAGGTACTGATACCGCAGGTCCAGAAGAACCTGTTGAATCTGTAGAAGCGGGAGAAGAAGCAGCTGTCGAAGAAGAGGTATCGGGAGCACCCGTTGAAGAAGAAGAAGAACCTGTAGAAGAAGAAGCACCTGAAGAGACCGCCGGTCCCGTAGAAGAAGAAGCACCTGAAGAGACCGCCGGTCCCGTAGAAGAAGAAGCACCTGAAGAGACCGCCGGTCCCGTAGAAGAAGAAGCACCTGAAGAGACCGCCGGTCCCGTAGAAGAAGAAGCACCTGAAGAGACCGCCGGTCCAGTTGAACAGGTCGCCGCAGATATCCGTAACATTCTTACTGAAGTCCCTACAACTACTCCAGTTGAAAGTAGTGAACCCGTAGTTTCTGATCAATTATGTTCACTTAAAACTTTAGTAGAAGTTTTGGGCAAATGGTCTGGAAATGAAATTAGAAGAAGACACGTTGAAAATCTATTAAAAGAAGGGACAGAAGTTGATGAGAACTTAGATGATATTGAAAAATTTGTAGAAGTTCTAAAACTATGGATCGGAGAAGGTGGTCCTACATTCAGAGAACATAACCATTTTAAAAAATTAGATGAATATACATTATCAGGCGATTCTATAAATTTATCAGAAGAAAAAAAGGTAGAAGTTTTAAAAACATTAACTGAATTAACTATTAATGTTTCACATAGAAGAAAAAGTAATGAAGAGATTCAAAATGTTATGAATAATCTTTATTAATTTATTTTTATAAAATATATTTTAATTTTTTTAGTTTATTTAATTTAATTACTGTAAGCTAAACCACCCATACCCGACATGATACGGAGGACATTGTAGTTAACTGCGTAGACATTTACAGGTTTTGCTAAGGATTGAACTAACTGAGCATTGTCAATGCGCGAGAAGTTACAGGTTCCAGAAGGCTGGTGCTCTTCGGGTTTAAGGGCGAAAGAGTATACGGCTATTGTGTCAGTATTATTACCGGTCGATGTTTGCGTACAACCATAACCAGTATGGTGTTGCCATACTTGAGTTCTTGTGAAATATCTGAGATCTCTCTCTTTAAAGCGATCATGACCATTTAATTTGAGTAGAGCGGTTTCGTCAAGAGCAGAAGCACAGAGTTTATCTCTTTCATATAATAATAATGCTGTCGCGAGCGACAACCCTACTTTCCGCTGACCGGACCAGATTAATTCTTTAACGGGGTGATTAAAATTAAGATCAATAGTTCCACCTGTTCCTTCTGATGCAAACTGAACTTGTTCAATAAGGTATTCGTGTGAAACTTGAGCAAAGCGTCTGCGCTCATCGGTATCAAGGTAAATATAATCGCACCATAGTTTAAAATCTGTTCCTGCATCAGTGACATTCTCAGCCCCACCCACAGCTTGACCACTTGTGGCAAAAGTGGAGCCGTCATCAATTGCAATTAATTTATCTATCCCTTCAAAAGTAATTTTAACTTTTACTTCGTGGTATTGTAGAGCGATTAAAGGTAATGCTAAACCAGGATTACGACAAAACCAGAAATATAAAGGGACAAACAGTTTAGCAATAGCAGTATCTTTACCACCATCATTGGAAGTCGTGGTAAAACCATTCGCTTCGGGAGTTGCTGCAACTTCTGTATCCACTCCAGTTCCATTTCCACTCATAAGATTAAATAAGGTACTCTGAGAGCCAGTTGGATTAAATTCTGTTAACTGTGAATAAACAGAATGCCAGTGACCATAATGCTTATCAATTCTTTGACCGCCAATTTCTAATTCGCATTCTTTCATTACATGACTTCCATAATCACAACCGATTGCTAAGGTTTCGTTATTGTTTACGGTTTTTAAACTTACATCATGCTCCAAATACATTCTGTGAACTAAATCACCATTTCTGGAGATTGTGGCAACAACATCAGAACCGAAATCAGCAGAACCACTGAATGTTTGGACAATAGATTCCATAGAGAAGTTAGTGTGTCTGCGGTAGACGACTTTGAAGAAAGTAATTTGTGGGTTACCAGTAAGGTAAATATCTTGTGCGCCATAAGCTACTAATTGCATTAATCCTCCTCCCATTTTTTGTTTTTATAATATAACATAGAAAAAAATTTTAAAGAAATTAATTTAATTAATTTAAATTCTTTTAAAAGAATTGTTAAATGAATAAAAATATATTAAATATAAATTACTTAGTTAGAATAAGCTAAACCACCCATACCACTCATGATACGGAGGACATTGTAGTTGACGGCGAAGATTGTTAGTTTAACTGTGTTGGTGGGTCCTGAAGTGTCCTTTGCAATGAGTGTGGGCGTACCCCGGACCGCAACTTTCAGACCCGATCCAACCAATTGTGCGTTATCAATTCTTGAGAAATTACAAGTACCCGAAGGTTGATGTTCTTCAGGTTTAAGAGCAAAGGAATAAACAGCAATAGCGTCTGAACCCATAGGGGCAGCCGCATCTGTATCTAAATCAGAGTTAGTTACGCCAAATGTTGGTACAGCACCATATCCAGTGTGATGTTGCCATACTTGAGTTCTAGTGAAATATTTATTATCTCTTTCTTTAAAACGATCATGTCCATTCAGTTTCAATTGCCAAGTACCTTCCATAGTATCCAGAGAAACAGGACTAGCAGTTGTATCTCCCTGAGCAGTTCCAGCTGCGCCCAGCGGTTGGCATCTCCCTTTATCGGTACCAACAGTTTCATTTCTCATAGTCCAGACTAATTCCTTAACTGGGTGATTGAAATTAAGATCAATTGATGGTGATGCTGAATTAATAATACTTTCCGAATACTGTAATTGTTCAATTAAATATTCGTGAGATACCTGGGCGAATCTACGTCTTTCATCAGTATCTAGATAGATATAATCACAATATAAATTAAATTCTTTTCCATCCAATTTGACCTTACCTGTACTAGTACCTATGGGCATGGGGATAGCGTTAGCGGTAAATTCATTATTGGCGGATCCATCATACCTCCCCAAATTAGCAATTGTTTCAAAAGTCATTTTAACCTTGACTTCATGGTATTGAAGGGCAATTAACGGTAATGCGAGACCAGGATTGCGGCAAAACCAGAAATTTAATGGTAAAAATATTCTCCCAATATCAATTTTAGCTGACGCTGACGATGACACACCTTTAGTATAATCGAATCCATTAAAAACCCCATTAGCGGCCCCAAAACCACTATCAGTATTGTGATATGTAGAAGTATTAAATCCGTACCCATTCCCGCTCATTTTTTGATATAAAGTTCCATCCGAATTCGATCCGACGAGTACAGCTGTAGGATCCAAATTCCCCCCGAAATGACCACTTGGATTAAATTCAGTTAAATCAGAATAAACACGATTCCACATGGAAGTATGTTTATCAATTTTTTGACCACCAATTTCAATTTCACATTCTTTGATTAATGAATCACCATATCTTTCAACTAATCCAATCTGGTCGTCATTGTCTGGATCCACGCTTGTAAAATTAGCGGCGTGTTCCAAATACATTCTGCCAACTAAATCACCATTTCTGGAGATTGTGGCAACAACTTCACCACCGAAGCCAGCAGTACCAGAGAATGTTTGAACAATAGATTCCATGGAGAAGTTAGTGTGTCTGCGATAGACGACTTTGAAGAAAGTAATTTGCGGGTTACCAGTAAGGTAAATATCTTGTGCGCCATAAGCTACTAATTGCATTAATCCTCCTCCCATTTTTGTTTTTATAATATAACATAGAAAAAAATTTTGGGGAAACTAAATTCTTTTTTTATTTTTTATTTATTTTTTTATAAAATATGTTAAAATTTTTAGTTTATTTATTTAATTACTGTAAGCTAAACCACCCATACCAGACATGATACGGAGGACGTTGTAGTTGACGGCGTAAACGTTATAAGCTGCCGCATTGGTAGCAGTTAATTGGGCGCTATCAATTCTTGAGAAATTACAGGTGCCAGAGGGTTGGTGTTCCTCAGGTTTAAGGGCAAATGAATAAACAGCAATGGCATCAGAATTAATTGTTGAACCATATCCAGTGTGGTGTTGCCATACTTGAGTTCTTGTGAAGTATTTAGTATCTCTTTCTTGGAAGCGGTCATGACCATTCAGTTTTAACTGGAAATTTCCTGACATTGTTTCGGGGAGCCTTTTGAGGAGGAGCTCACGGCGGGCGGGGCCGATTCCCAGGTCGTCACCGGGGGCGGTAAATATAGAAGATGGTGTTCTGGTCCATATTAATTCTTTAACAGGGTGGTTAAAATTTAAATCTAAAGTGCCCCTATTATCAAAACTTTGGAATTGTACTTGTTCGATTAAATATTCGTGCGATACTTGAGCGAAACGACGTCTTTCCTCTGTGTCTAGGTAAATATAATCACACCATAAATTAAAATCCTGAGTTATAAGCCCGTCATTAATGTCTGATACCGTGTGGTTGGTGAGGCCGGGAACCACGACGCTCTGCGCATCGCCGACCGTATCATTAGCATCTGTGAACGGGGCGTTCATGACGTTATTACTATCGCCCTCAACTGTATTGTTAAATAGGTTTATTTTATCGTCGAATGTCATTTTAACTTTAACTTCATGATATTGAAGAGCGATTAAAGGCAGCGCTAGACCGGGACTACGGCAAAACCAAAAATATAAAGGAATAAATATTGTTGCACTTGCGACGTCCGCGATGGCCCCAGCTTGAGCATTGATAGTCCACGAACCCATAGTCCGCATCCCTGCCTCGCCAGGACCGGCGTTTAAACCCGTAGAAACAGGACCGCCATTGCCAGACATAGTATTAAATAAGGTTGATTTCACAGCGGACCCTTCCTCGAGGCCCCCGAATGTGGTGAAGGCGCCGTAGTGTGAATCGACATCAACAAGGTCGTAACCATTAGATTGAGCTCCTGATGGATTAAATTCAGTTAATTGGGAATAAACTGAGTGCCAGTGACTATAATGTTTATCAATACTCTGACCACCAATTTCTATTTCACATTCCTTAATTAAATTAGATCCATAATTCGGGCAGATATTAATATACTGGTGGGCGGCTGCACTTGCCGCCACCAATTTAACAACATGCTCCAAATACATTTTGCCAACTAAATCACCATTTCTGGAGATTGTGGCAACAACTTCATTACCAAAGTGAGCAGTCCCACTGAAAGTTTGTTTAATGGATTCCATAGAGAAGTTAGTGTGTTTGCGATATACAACTTTAAAGAAAGTAATTTGTGGGTTTCCAGTAAGGTAAATATCTTGGGCGCCATAAGCTACTAATTGCATTACCCCCCCTCCCATCCAGTTTTTTATAATATAACATAGAAAAAAAAAAAAAGAAAATTAAATTCTTTTAAAAAAGACTATAATATTTAAAAAAAATATTATTTATTTAGTTACTGTATGCTAAACCGCCCATACCAGACATGATACGGAGGACATTGTAGTTGACGGCGAAGATTGTGTCAACATTGACTGCTGTTCCAGTAGAAACTAATTGAGCATTATCAATGCGAGAGAAGTTGCACGTACCAGATGGTTGATGTTCTTCAGGTTTAAGGGCAAACGAATAAACAGCAATAGAGTCATCGAATTTTCCCGGACCTCCGGAGTTGGCCGGAGTGATTCCACCCGGACCAGAGTGATGTTGCCATACTTGAGTTCTGGTGAAATATCTGAAATCACGAACAGCAAAACGATCGTGTCCATTTAGTTTAAGTCCAAATGTTACGTTTGCTGCGCTGCCATGAACACCGGTGTTCGCAGTGACATCGACCCCAACTTTCGATTTTTTTACTGTCCATATCAATTCTTTTACAGGATGGTTGAAATTGAGATCAGTGTTCCCGCCGGTGACGGCTACTGTCACAGTCTGTTCTTGAACCTGTTCAATTAAATATTCATGGGAAACCTGGGCGAATCTTCGACGTTCATCGGTATCGAGATAGATGTAATCAGCCCATAATGAGTTTTTCCCAGTCGCCCAGGACAAAGTTATTGTATGATTAAGAATAATTTTAACTTCATGGTACTGAAGGGCGATTAGGGGTAATGCCAGACCTGGATTACGACAGAACCAAAATTGTAATGGGACAAAAACTTTTGTGAATCCGGTGCCGTCGCCCGAGGTTACATTTACACCACCCATACCGCTCATTTTTTGAAATGATGTTGCGGTTTCGCCCGCGGCGTTTGAAACAGTCCCTGTAGGATTAGGTTCAGTTAATTCAGCCCATGTTTCCATCCATAAACCAGTATGTTTATCAATCTTTTGACCACCAATTTCTAATTCAACATCTGTAATCCATGAAGCGCCCGGATTGTCCATGTTCCGGACGCTTCCGCCGGCCGCTTCGGTAATTTCCAAATACATTCTGTGAACTAAATCACCATTTCTAGAAATAGTGGCGGTACAACGACCATTGCTATCTTGTGTCCCATTCCAGGTTTGTTCAATAGACTCCATAGAGAAGTTAGTGTGTCTGCGGTAGACAACTTTAAAGAAAGTAATTTGTGGGTTACCAGTAAGGTAAATATCTTGTGCGCCATAAGCTACTAATTGCATTAACCCTCCTCCCATTGTTTTGTTTTTATAATATAACATAGAAAAAAATTTTGGAGAAATTAATTAAATTCTTTTAAAAATGACTATAATATTTAGAAAAATATATTAATTATTTAAAATCTATAGAAATAGATTATTTATTTAGTTACTGTATGCTAAACCACCCATACCACTCATGATACGGAGGACATTGTAGTTGACGGCGAAAATACTACAATTTGATGAAACTAGTGCTGCACCAAATACTAATTGAGCGTTATCAATGCGGGAAAAATTACAAGTTCCAGATGGTTGATGTTCTTCTGGTTTAAGAGCAAATGAGTAAACACCAATGGAATCATTAAACGCTCCGTCCCCCGCACCAGTACCCGAATCAAGACCTCCTGCTCCTGTGTGGTGTTGCCATACTTGAGTTCTGGAGAAATATCTACTATCACGAGCGGCAAAGCGATCATGACCATTTAATTTTAGTAGAACTGTACCGGTACTCATTGGTTGAATAAGTGTAGTATAAGCAGCCGCTCCAGCAATACCATCCGCCCCATCAGTAGCAGCAGTCCATATGAGTTCTTTTACTGGATGATTAAAATTTAAATCTGTACTTATAACTTTACCGACTGTTTGTTCTTGAACTTGCTCGATTAAATATTCGTGTGATACTTGAGCAAAACGTCTACGTTCATCAGTGTCAAGATATATATAGTCAGCCCATAATCTATTCTTAGTAGCAGTGAGAGCAGCAAACATATTATGTTCAAGAATAATTTTAACTTCATGATATTGAAGGGCAATTAAAGGTAAAGCAAGTCCCGGATTACGGCAAAACCAAAATTGTAAAGGTATGAAAAATGGTACAGAATTACTAGATGCCTGTACACCACCCATACCACTCATATTTTGAAAAAGGGTCCCGTTCACACCACCAGCGGCGCCATGAACACCTGTAGGATTAGGTTCAGTTAATTCAGCCCAAACTTCCATCCATCTCCCTGATTGTTTATCTATTTTTTGACCACCAATTTCTAATTCAATAGAGGTAATCGCTGCAGAGGAAGGGTTATTAAAAGTTGCCGCACACGTATTTGTAATTTCCAAATACATTCTGTGAACTAAATCACCGTTACGGGAAATAGTGGCGGTGCAACGACCATTCGCCCCATCAGAGGTACCATTCCAGGTTTGCTCAATAGCCTCCATAGAGAAGTTAGTGTGTCTGCGGTAGACAACTTTAAAGAAAGTAATTTGTGGGTTACCAGTAAGGTAAATATCTTGTGCGCCATAAGCTACTAATTGCATTAATCCTCCTCCCATTTTTGTTTTTATAATATAACATAGAAAAAAATTTTAGAGAAATTATTTAATTAATTTAAATTAATTAAATTCTTTTAAAAATGACTATAATATTTAGAAAAATATATTAATTATTTAAGATCTATAGAATAGATTATATTATTTAATAATTATTTAGTTACTGTATGCTAATCCACCCATACCGGACATGATACGGAGGACGTTGTAGTTGACGGCGAAGATTTTATTTATACCGCTTCTGGGGGCGGATGCCTCTAGTCTGGCGTTATCAATTCTTGAGAAGTTACATGTTCCACTTGGTTGGTGTTCTTCTGGTTTGAGGGCAAATGAATAGACCCCAATAGAGTCATCGAATTGTCCATCGAGACCAAGGTCTCCATCTGAAGTCACCGAAGTCAATCCGCCTGCTCCCGAATGATGTTGCCATACTTGTGTTCTAGAAAAATATCTCCAGTCACGGGCAGAAAAACGATCATGACCGTTTAATTTAAGTAAATACGTCTGGGTCTCTGTTCCAATTGCTATTGATGTCGGAGCCACCGTGCCACTTACTTTCGCTGAAGCACACCACACTAATTCTTTAACGGGATGATTAAAATTAAGATCACCGGTACCATCAGTTAATGATTGTTCTTGAACCTGTTCAATAAGGTATTCATGAGATACCTGAGCAAAACGACGACGTTCATCGGTATCAAGGTATATATAATCACACCATAATTTATTATCCTGCTTGTGTCCGGTCGCGGCTAACGTTGATGCGATAGTATGATTAAGGACAACTTTAACTTCATGATACTGAAGAGCAATTAAAGGTAATGCTAGACCAGGATTTTTACAGAACCAGAATTGTAATGGAACAAATAACTTATCCATATCCGTGCCAGAGCTGGCACCATCTATTACTCCACCCATTAAACTCATTTTTTGAAACAAAGTTCCACCTATGACTTTCCCGGTCTTGGCTTTACCACAAGCGCCTGTAGGATTAGGTTCAGTTAATTCAGCCCATGTTTCCATCCATAAACCACTTTGTTTATCAATCTTTTGACCACCAATTTCTAATTCAACATCTGTAATACATGAGGCACCAAAGTTACCCCCCTCAGCGAGGACGGTGTCTCCTGTAGTTAATTCTAAATACATTCTGTGGACTAAATCGCCATTGCGAGAAATGGTGGCAGTGCATCGACCATCTGAAGCTGCCGAAGTCCCATTCCAAGTTTGTTCAATAGCTTCCATAGAGAAGTTAGTGTGTCTGCGATAGACAACTTTAAAGAAAGTAATTTGCGGGTTACCAGTAAGGTAAATATCTTGTGCACCATAAGCTACTAATTGCATTAATCCTCCTCCCATTTTTTGTTTTTATAATATAACATAGAAAAAAATTTTGGAGAAATTAATTAATTAAAAAAATAAAAAATTAATTAATTGATTAAATATAAAATATAAATTTGAAAAATAATTTAATATTTAAAAAAATCAACTATATATTTATAAAATGGCAGAACAATATGAAAAGAAAGAACTCAGACAACATATCTATGACACCCCTGATACATATGTCGGAGGTATCGATAAAATTAATGAAGTTCTGCCCATCTTAAACGATAATAAAATCGTGTTTAAAGAAATTGAATATATCCCGGCATTATTGAATATCTTTAATGAGATTCTTGTAAATGCGAGAGATCAAATTGTTAGATTACAAGGTAAAAGTGATGAAGACCCTAATATTATCCAAGTATCTCAAATTAAAATTAACTTTAATGAAGATAATTCAATAACTGTATTAAATGATGGAAATGGTATTACTATAAAAAAACATGAAAAAGAAAAAATATATATTCCTCAATTAATCTTTGGTGAACTTTTAACATCATCTAACTATAAAAAAGATGAAAAAAGAATTGTTGGTGGTAAAAATGGATATGGAGCAAAACTTGCAAATATCTTTTCACAAGAATTTACTATAGAAACTGTTGATCATATTAATAAGTTAAAATATGCCCAAACCTGGGAAAATAATATGACTAAATGTAATGAACCTATTATTAAGAAATGTCAAGGAAAACCGTATACTAAAATTACTTGGAAATGTGACTTTAAAAGATTTGAATTAGAGAAATATTCAGATGATATGATTAAATTAATGTATCGTAGGATTTATGATATTGCTGGAATTACTGATAAATCTATAACAGTATCTCTAAATGATGAAAAAATTAAAA
>Ga0206128_1004853_pt1 | contig 10283 bp, 8 predicted proteins | sample Helgoland_Spring_7_FD_148601 | JGI IMG/M metagenome (GOLD analysis project Ga0206128, IMG submission 148601) | Pelagic subsurface seawater microbial communities from Kabeltonne, Helgoland, North Sea - Helgoland_Spring_Bloom_20160426_1 | ecosystem: Environmental > Aquatic > Marine > Epipelagic ...
GATTGATGCGCGTTAGTCACGCGATAGCCTTGTCCTGAACCTCAAAGAAAGTGTCCCCATGGAATTTCGCGCCAACCATCACTACCCATCGCGTCGCTCCGCTGTTTTCGCGGATAATATGGTCGCAACGTCTCATCCGCTGGCTGCTCAAGCCGGTCTTGCGATGCTCAAGCGCGGCGGCAACGCGGTTGATGCAGCGATTGCGACGGCGATCACCCTCACGCTCGTAGAGCCTACAGGCAACGGGGTCGGATCCGACGCGTTTGCAATCGTTTGGGATGGCAAAGAACTGCATGGTCTCAATGCCTCGGGACGCTCACCAGCCGCTTGGACACCAGAGCGCTTTGCCGCACAAAAAGAGATGCCCTTTCGAGGATGGGAAAGCGTGACAGTGCCGGGTGCAGTATCGGCTTGGGTGTCCTTGTCTGAACGTTTTGGCGCACTCGCGTTTGCCGACCTTTTTGAACCCGCGATTGCATATGCGCAAAACGGGTTCATTGTAACGCCAGTTATCGCCCAGCTTTGGCAACGCGCAGCCGCTGAGCTCGGCCAGTACCCGGGATTTTCAGAGGCTTTCTTGCCAAACGGCACACCTCCAAAGGCGGGCGAGCGCTTTACGAACCTCCCACTGGCAAAGACCCTTCAGCTCATTGCGAACACCAAAGGCGAAGCATTTTACAAAGGCACATTGGCACAGACAATTTGCGATTTCGCAAAGCAGCATGGCGCAGCTTTGACGATGGCGGACATGGCCGCGCATAAAGCAGATTGGTGCGGCACGATCTCGCAAAAGTTTGACGATGTAGAGCTTCATGAAATCCCACCGAATGGTCAGGGCATCGCAGCACTTATGGCTTTGGGCATTTTGTCCACCACCTCAATTCGAGAACTAGACGCGGATGACCCTCTCGCATTTCACCTTCAAATCGAAGCTATGAAACTCGCACTCGTTGACGCAGAAAACTATGTGGCTGACAGCGATTATATGAACGATGTCACCGCGTCAGACTTATTGGATGAGAGCTACCTCGCAAGCCGTGCCGCTTTGATTGATCTCGGCCAAGCGCAGAATTTCAACATCGGCGCACCCAAAAATGGCGGCACAGTTTATCTGACCACAGCAGATGGTTCCGGCATGATGGTGTCCTTTATTCAGTCGAATTATGCAGGCTTTGGTTCCGGTGTTGTTGTGCCCGGCACTGGTATTGCATTGCAAAATCGCGGCGCAGGTTTTTCGACGGATCCGAACAGTCAAAATCGGGTTGGCCCAAACAAGCGACCCTTCCAAACCATTATTCCTGGGTTCCTTATGGGATCGGACGGACCCCTCATGAGCTTTGGTGTTATGGGTGGCCCAATGCAGGCACAAGGTCACGTTCAGATGGTGCTGCGCACGCGACTTTGGGGACAAGATCCCCAAATGGCGGTAGATGCTCCGCGCTGGCGATTTGTGCAAGGTTTGAACGTCGCCTGTGAAGATACGATGCCTAAAGCGACGCTCGATGCCCTCCAAGCACTAGGGCACGACATATCGCTCGAAGCACCAGACAACGCGTTTGGCTTCGGAGGAGCACAGCTGATTTGCCGTCTAGACAATGATGGATATGCTGCAGGCTCAGATCCACGCAAAGACGGGGCAGCGATGGGGTTTTGAAAGTGCAGCGATAGCCACGCGTTTGCTGACAACGCTCGGCGATAGCAACCGCTTTAGGTCTTCATTCGCCAGAGCCATAGCGCGCACCGCGTTCCAACTGCTCTTTTGTGCCAATCACTTCGTTCAGACCGTCAAAGTCGAACATGCGATCCGCAAACGGCTTGTTCGATCCATTCTTATGCAGACTTTGGTAATAATCCTGAGCCGTGCGCGCCAAAGCACGCACAATACCGCCCGGAAAAATCACAATCGAAAACCCCTGCTCTTCAAGATCATCAGCACCTGTGATCGGAGTTGCACCGCCTTCAACCATATTGGCCAACAGCGGTATACGCGCGCCAAATTGCGTCCCAATAGCTTCAAGCTGCGCACGTGTTTGCGGGGCCTCGATAAACAACACGTCAGCCCCTGCTTCGACATAAGCTTCGGCGCGATCAAGAGCGGCGGAAAACCCCTCGACGGCGATGGCGTCTGTGCGCGCTATTATTAACGTCTCTTCGCTGGCACGCGCATCGGCCATTGCGGCAATCTTACCTGCCATTTCAGAGGTCGCAATCAGCGATTTATCCGCAAGGTGCCCGCAGCGTTTGGGGTAGGTCTGATCTTCCAGTTGCAACGCCGCCGCCCCTGCGCGTTCATAAACACGCATGGTGCGCTGCGCATTCAGCGCGTTTCCAAACCCCGTGTCCGCGTCGATGATCACTGGCAAAGGCGTGCGATCAGCGATCAACGCCATCGTGTCCGCCATTTCACTTGCCGTGCTCAACCCTATGTCTGGCCGACCAAGGCGGGTGTAGGCCACCGCTGCTCCGCTTAGATAAAGCGCCTCAAAGCCAGCATCGGTTGCTAGCGCAGCGCTTAACCCGTCATAAACTCCAGGGGCGATCAAAATCTTGTCGCTTTGCAAGCGCGTTTTCAAGTTCATAGCGCGCCTTCCAGCCAAGTCTGCGCATCTGCACAAGTCATCTGATGTGTGATCGTTCCAAGCGACAAAAGCGTGGCGTCATGGACGTCTTGTTTAAAGGCAGCACAACCATCGCTGAGCATTACCGTTTCGACATTGCGCAAATGTGCATCGCGCAAAGTAGACGCTACGCCGCCATTGGTGACGATGCCGCAAACGATCAGATTATCGATGCCAACAGCACGCATGATGTATTCAAGTCGCGTCTGGTAAAAGGCGGAATACGCAACCTTTTCGATGACAAAATCCGCAGGGTGCAAAGTGTCTACAACTTTATGGCCAAACGATCCGGGCGCAAAGTCGCCTTTGGCAAGGAACGGACGTAACTCTTTGAGATGCGGCGCAATCAAAGGTGTGCCATCGCGGTCAGGAACCAACGTGAACTGCGCGGACAAATATCGCCCGCCTTTCGCCCGTAATGCTGCAACCAGCGGGGCGACTCTGTCAGGCAAAGCCGCAATTGACGCTGCTGATTGCCCCGCGCGACCATAGGCTCCCTCGGGATGAATAAAGTCATTTTGCAGATCAATGCTCAGCAAAGCCGTGCGCGATAGATCCCAAGTGCGCGGATCGCTCATACCGCCCCCTCCTGTTGTTCAATGATGGTATTGCCAAAGGCATCCACGCGCCCTTGCAGCTCAGGCTCGATCAGCACGGTTGTGTCGGGTTGCGTCAGAATTGCGGGACCTTTGATCACTGCTCCGACGGGCAAATTGAGGCGATCATAGATTGCAGTTTCATGCCATTGAGTGCCGAAATGAACGCGGCGGTGAGAAACGGCTGCGACACTGCCCTCGCCAATGGGTGCCAAACTCGCAAGATCGAACTTAGGCCTTTTACCAGTTACCGCACTGCGAAGGTTCAAAATACGACGCACGCCGCCACTCAGTAACCGCCCGAAAGTCGCTTCATAGGCCACATCAAATGCAGCCTCGATCTGCATTTTTGTCGGGACAACAACGCGCGAGCCCGTCACTGCAACATCGATCGGCACAGACACAGTATGAGTTTGACCGATATAGGCCATGTCCAACTCAAAACTCAGCACACGACTGTCAAACTTGGTGCGTGAGGCATCGAGCAATGTGATGCCTTGATCCACATGCGATTGCATGAACCTAGCCAGCGCGTCCTCATCCAGCGTTGCAACCAACGTGTTGATCGTCTGCACAAAATCCTGCCGCATATCCGCGATCACACATCCCATCGCAGAGGTCACACCAGGATAGCGCGGCACAATTGCACGCGCGATGCCCGTTTGTGCGAGCATCGCCCCAGCATGCAGCGCGCCACCACCGCCAAACGGCATAAACACAAAGCGTTTCGGGTCAAATCCACGCTCAATTCCAACAAGCCGGATCGCGCCAGCCATACGGCTGTTGGCCACTGTCAAAATCGCTTCCGCCGCCTGCAAAGTTGTGAGACCCAAAGGCGTTCCGACATGAATATCAATCGCATTGGACGCGGCTTCTACATCGAGCCGTTCCAGTTTGCCGCCAATTGGATTGTCAGGATCAATGCGCCCCAGAACCACATTGGCATCTGTGACCGTTGGTCGATCATTGCCCAGCCCATAAGCGACAGGACCGGGGTTCGAGCCTGCGCTTTGCGGTCCGATATTCAACAAACCGCCCTTATCAACCCACGCAATCGAGCCGCCACCAGCGCCGATTGTCGTGATCTCGATCATCGGTGTGCGCACAACCATACCAAAATCAATCGAGGTTTGCGGGGATAAAATTGATTGTCCGTTATGGATTAGCGACACGTCAAAACTGGTACCACCCATGTCGCCTGTAATCACATTATCAAAACCAGCAGACCCCGCTATATAGCCCGCTGCAATGACGCCCGCCGCAGGACCAGACAAGGCCGTGCGCACAGGCAGTTGGCAGGCGGTTTCAACGGCCATCACGCCACCATTGGATTGCACAATCATAAACTCGCCATCAAACCCGCCATCGCGCAGCGCGGTTTCCAAACGGCCCAAGTAGCCAGAGATTTCCGGCTGTAAATAGGCGTTCAATGCAGTCGTGGAAAAGCGCTCGAATTCGCGAATTTCGGGTAGAATTTCGTGGCTGGCCGAGACATGCGCGTTTGGCCAAATCTCACGCACAAGCGCGACTGCTGCTGCTTCGTTTGCAGGGTTTGCATAAGCGTTCGCAAACAAGATCGCGACCGCTTCGCAACCATCGCTTTGTAACGTCTGCGCTGCTGCGCGTACCGCATCCAGATCAACCTTTGTGCGGATCGATCCGTCCGCCAATGTGCGCTCGGGCACTTCCAAACGATTGCGTCGATCAACCACCGGATCGAAATTCCCGCGAAGCCCCCAAGTGCGCGGTCTGTCCCGACGGCGCATTTCCAGCACATCGCGCAGACCGCTCGTGCAGATCACACCTGTCTTAGCGCCTTTGCGCTCTAACAAAGCGTTGGTGCCAGCTGTGGTGCCGTGCACAACAACCGAAACATCGCGCAGATCATCCACCTCGCGTTTGATCCCATCCAGAAAGCCACCCGATTGATCCGGCCGCGTTGTAGGGACTTTGGCGACTGTGGCGGTGCCATCATTCTCGTTGAGTACAAAAACATCTGTGAAAGTGCCGCCAACGTCGACACCGATCATACGCTTGCTCATGATGCAACCTCGCGCCAGTCTGTGCCGTAAGTCTGGTCCGCCGCGTCTGCACTCACCAAGCCGCGCGCAACGTCACGCGCGATGTCGCGCGCTGCGCGCTCAGACACAGGGCCATAGCCACCGCCGCCAGGGGTTTCTAAACGCACCCCTTGGCCTTGGCGCAGCTTTATTCCACGCATTTTCGATACCAATGGCGGGTTTTTCCAGCCGTCATCCTGTTCATACGAAAAGACATTCATCGCTGCGTCCTGACCGTCTGCGATACCTTTAGGAGCGAACTTTCCACGCTCGCCGAACAAGAAAGCTTCGGCACCGTTTTCTTCCAAAACTTCGATCTCATAGATGGCACCGACGCCGCCGCGATGTGCGCCGTGCCCACCGCTATCCGCGCGCAAGCCCCAAGTGCGAAACATTACAGGATAAGCCGCCTCAAGAATCTCCATCGGCGGAATTGTCGCCGTCGAAATAGGCGCGTTGCCATGGTTCAAACCATCGGTTTCCACAGATCCGCCGTGTCCTCCACCATAAAAGCTGAACATTACCCAAGGCTGCCCATTCGCGCGCTTTCCCGCGATAGAGAGCGCGTTGATCGTGCCATAGGCATTCGCCACCACGCGGGTTGGCGCAGCTTTGGCAAAGGCTGAAAACACCACGTCAATCATGCGCAAGATCGTCTCTGTATAGCCGCCCGTGGGGGCGGGAAACTCTGCTGACAAAAGCGACCCTTCGGGCACGATGACGTTAATCGGACGCATGACACCCGCGTTTGCGGGCAAGGTCGGAAAGATATGTTTTACCGCAACATAGGCCGTTGCGACCGTCGTTGGCAGCGCGATATTCACAGGACCCGCACATTGTGGGGCGGACCCTGTAAAGTCCAGCGTCATTTGATCGCCTTTAATCTCTAACGCGACTTTGATGGCAAGCGGTTCGTCAACGATGCCGTCGTTATCAAGAAAATCTTCTGCTTCCCAACGCCCATCAGGCAACTCTTTCAATTCGGACCGCATCAACGCTTCGGCACGATGCCCAAGCGCGTCGAGCGCAGCGGCAACTGTGTCCCCACCATACTCATCCAGCAATTCATCCATCCGCTTGATACCCAGATCAAGTGCACCGAGCTGACCGTTCAGATCCCCCATCGCGGACTGCGGCAGACGTGTGTTACGCAGCAAGATGTCGATGATGTCCTGATTAATCACGCCCGCGCGCGCCAGTTTGACGGGGGGCAGAACAAATGCCTCTTGGAATACATCCGTTGCAGCTGGATTGTAATTCCCCGGAACCGCGCCGCCCACATCATGCCAATGGCCCACAGACGCGAGATAACAAAACAGTTTTCCGTCGCGATAATAAGGACGCACGAGGCGCATATCGCTCAGATGCGTGCCGCCAATATGCGCGTCGTTGAAAATGTAGATGTCCCCATCTGCAAGGTCGCCATCCTTTGCCGCCTTTTCGATAACCGCCCGAACTGCGAAAGCCATAACACCCACAAAGATCGGTAAACCGGACTTGCCCTGAACCAGTGTGTCACCCGTGCGCGCATGATAAAGACCATGGCTGGCATCATGGGCTTCGGCGATTATCGGATTGAAGGCCGCGCGAAACAAAGTCGCATCCATTTCATCGGCAATCTGCTCCATACGTCCTGCAAGAACGGACAGGGTTATCGGATCAATCTTGATCATGGGTGAACCTTTGCCGCGTAGCCGTTCAAAACGTGCAACTCTACAATCCGCATGTGACCCTCGCAAGCTAACTTGTTTCTTTGACAATACAACTTGTGTATTTTCAGTAAGTCAACTTTTCCTTGCATAACGACGGCAATCTGCTTTTCCTTTACCCATCACGCTCGCCAAAAATACCGTTTAGAAAGGTCATGCAGTGTTGGAAGTCGCCAGATCAGCCACATTACCCGAAGGGGCGAAAGCGCGCCGCGTGTATTTGTCCTTGTACGATCAAATCACTGACGGCCGTTTATGCGACGGGGAAATTTTGCCGGGCGAGCAAAAGTTAGCCGAGACTTATTGCGTGTCTCGCGTCACCCTACGCCGCGCCTTGGACGTCCTGAGCGCACGCGGCTTGATCGAAAAGCGCGTTGGCAGCGGAACACGCGTGCGCAGCAAGGCCATGAGCGACAAGCGTGCAGCGCTGACATTCAACACGCTCATGCCCCAGCTTGTGGAAATGGGGCAATCGACCACGGCGCGACTTTTGTCGTTTTCCTACAGGCAGCCACCCGACTACGTGGCTCAAGCGTTGGGTCTGGGCGCTGCTGAAAACGCGCAAATTGCGACCCGCGTGCGATTGGCAAACGCAGTGCCTTTCTCATATCTCACGACCTATGTTCCTACGCAAATTGCGCAGAATTATTCGGAAAACGATCTGGCAACGATGCCCTTGTTTAAGTTGCTAGAGCGCAGCGGTGTGCAAATCGGCGCGGCACATCAATCTGTATCTGCCAGTCTCGCGGGGCCGGAAGTGGCCGAGGCGCTCAACCTGGCAGAGGGCAGCGCGCTTCTGTCGCTCAAACGTGTGGTCCGCGATGTAGATGGCAACGGTGTGGAATTCTTGTCCGGTCTTTATCGACCGGATATGTTCAGCTTGGAGATGCCGCTAACCCGCGTTGGCGACGGTGTTGGGCGTCATTGGGAACCCGCAATCGGGCAAGCTGATCAAGATTTGGCAAAGCAGGCAAGATCATGACGCAACCCAAAACCCTCTTGGATAAACTCTGGGCCTCTCACGAGGTTCTGAAACGCGACGACGGGGTATCGCTGCTTTGGGTCGATCGTCATCTTGTGCATGAGGGGTCGCACCATGCCTTTGCCAAAATCGCAGCGCGCGGGCTTGGAGTTGCGGCCCCTCATCTGACTTTCGCAATTGTCGATCATTACGCCCCAACGCGAGAACGCAGCCGTATCAAGGACCCTCAAATCGCGCACATGATTGAAACTCTGCGCGCGAATGCCAAGCGACATGATCTAAAGCTCTTCGACTTGCACGATCCTAATCAAGGCATCGTTCATGTGGTAGGGCCAGAGCAAGGACTTACGCTGCCCGGCCTATTGATCAATTGCGGTGACAGTCACACGTCAACCCATGGTGCGTTTGGGGCTTTGGCCTTTGGCATTGGAGCCACAGAAGTGGCGCATGTGCTTGCGACGCAAACCATTTGGCAACAAAAGCCCAAAGCCATGCGCATCACTGTCGATGGATCCCTTGGCGCGGGCGTCACTGCCAAGGACATTGCGCTGACATGGATTGCGCGTTTGGGCACAGGCGGCGCGCAAGGCCACGCGGTGGAATACGCGGGCAGCACCATCCGTGCCCTGTCGATGGAAGCGCGCATGACACTCTGCAACCTCTCTATCGAAGGTGGCGCGCGCTTTGGGATGGTTGCGCCTGATGAGATCACAAAGAGCTACATCAAAGGTCGCCCCTATGCCCCAAAGGGGAGCAACTGGGAGAAGGCCACCACAGCGTGGGATGCGCTTGTTTCAGACAACGGGGCAACATTCGACATCGACGTTCACATCGACGCATCCGAGATAGCACCGACGGTGACTTGGGGCACCAGCCCTGAGCAAGCTATGCCTGTGACCGCGACACTTCCCGATCTGACGGAGCAGGATCACCAAACTCGAGAAGCGCTGGAATACATGGGTTTGAAGGCGGGACAAAGCCTCGCAGGAACACCGATCGATCAAGTGTTTATCGGCTCGTGCACCAATGGCCGCATAGAAGATCTGCGTGCAGCGGCCAGTGTTTTGAAGGGACGCCGCGCCAAGGTGCCAGGGTTGGTTTCGCCGGGATCGCAGCTGATCAAAGCACAGGCGGAACGCGAAGGATTGGACAAGGTTTTCATCCAATCCGGCTTGGAATGGGCGGCGTCAGGGTGTTCGATGTGCGTCGGCATGAACGGCGATCTTGTGCAAAGCGGCAAGCGCTGCGCGTCTTCCACGAACCGCAATTTCAAAGGCCGTCAAGGCCGCGGAGCACGCACGCATTTGATGTCCCCTGCGATGGTGGCCGCAGCTGCTGTGACAGGCGAAATTTACGATGTGCGCAAACTGCTAAGCGAAGGTGAGATCTAATGGCAGGTTGGCGCGTACATACGGGACAAGCCGTGGCTTTGGCCCGCGCGAATGTGGATACCGACCAACTGATCCCTGCACGCTTTATGTCCGTGCCACGTGTGCAAGGGTATGGTGATTATCTGCTCCACGACGTTCGCCGCACCGAAGCGGGCGACGTGCGCAATGACTTCTCTTTGAATAATGCGCCTAACGCGAGCGTGCTGATCGCAGGGCCAAACTTTGGTAGCGGATCCTCCCGCGAGGCTGCGGTTTACGCGCTTGTCGATGCAGGGGTTCGCGCCGTTTTCGCGCCAAGCTTTGGTGATATTTTCGCAAGCAATGCCATCAACAATGGCTTGCTGCCTGCCCGTATTGACCTCGCAATATATGAAACTCTGGTTTCGCAGCTGGCTGAAGGCACGTGTGAAGCAAAAGTCGATCTAGAGAACAAAACTGCCACGATAGGCCGCGAAACCTTTGCTTTCGCACTGGATGAGACATGGCGCACAAAGCTGATGAATGGATGGGACGACATTGATCTGACGCAGCAGCACGCAGGCGAAATTGCGCTATTTAAAAAGAATTACACGCAAATTACGCCATGGGTTGCACCAGAAGACATCGTTGAATCCACATTATAGGTTGGCGTCCAAAGGGCTTGTATCGCTCTTTATCTTCCCAAGACCTAAGCGGTTTTCGTCACTCCATCGATGCCCTTTGAACCATGCCAAATAGATCCCTTGGATCATCCGGATCAGCGAGCAAGTCGAGTTCTACAAAATGACCCGTGCGCTCTAACTGATCACGGATATATCGCAGTGCTGAAAAGTCTTCCGTCGCGAAGCCAACGCTATCGAAAAGCGTGATCTGGCTTTCGGAGGTCCGACCTTCCGCCTGCCCTGCCATAACTTGCCACAGCTCGGTCACAGGATGATCATCTGGCAA
>Ga0206128_1004861_pt1 | contig 10270 bp, 9 predicted proteins | sample Helgoland_Spring_7_FD_148601 | JGI IMG/M metagenome (GOLD analysis project Ga0206128, IMG submission 148601) | Pelagic subsurface seawater microbial communities from Kabeltonne, Helgoland, North Sea - Helgoland_Spring_Bloom_20160426_1 | ecosystem: Environmental > Aquatic > Marine > Epipelagic ...
TCACACAGCTAGCGGAGAAAGGCGACCCCAAAGCCATCCGGGTACTCCGTATTCATGAACAGCCTGGTCAATTTTTCACGGTCGTTCAAATCGGGCTTAACTCGGTCGCCATCTTGGGCGGTATCGTGGGCGAAGGTAATCTGTCGCCCTATCTCAGCAACCTGCTCTTGGGCATAGTGGACACCGATACGGCGCAAACGGTGGGTTTTTTGGGCGCCTTTGTATTCATCACGTCTTTGTTCATTATTTTTGCTGACCTGTTCCCGCGACGCTTGGGTATGGTCAACCCAGAAAAGCTGGCCCTATGGTGCGTCACGCCCATGCTGTTTTTGATGTCGGTGCTCAACCCCATCGTTTGGATCTTCAGCAAAGCCACGGACGCGATCTTCAACTTGTTTCGGCTACCGAAGACGCGAATTGAGCAAATCACCTCCGAAGACATCCTGACCATGACCAAGGCAGGCGCTAAGGCGGGTCTGCTGGCACGTGGGGAACAACAGGTCATCAAAAACATTTTTGACCTCGACACACGAACCGTTAACAGCGCCATGACCGACCGAGAGCGTATTGCTTGGTTTGACCAAGACGACTCGGATGCCACCGTGCGCGCTCGTATCATCGCCGCCTCGTTTTCAACCTATCCTGTCTGTGATGGCGATATTGATCATGTCGTTGGGTATGTGGATGCGAAAGACCTGTTTCAACTTGTGCTCACGGGGCAACCGATTAACCTAAAAAGCGAGAAGTTGCTCTACACGCCGCTGGTGGTGCCCGATAAGCTCACGCTGGCAGAAGTGTTAGAAAAATTTCGCGTGGCGCAAGAAGACTTTGCCCTCATCGTCAACGAATACAGTTTGGTCGTCGGCGTGGTCACTCTCAATGACGTGATGAGCACCGTCATGAGTGGTTTGGTCTCCTTCCAAGAAGAGGGGCTGATCGTTAAGCGAGACGAAAACTCTTGGTTGATGGAGGGCGTGACCCCCATCACCGATGTCATCCAAGCCTTGGAGATTGATAGCTTCCCCGAAGAAGGCGACTACGAGACGTTGGCGGGCTTTTTCATGGCCAGCTTGCGCCGCGTGCCTAGGCGAACCGACTTCATCATCTGGGCAGGCTATCGTTTCGAGGTGCTGGACGTGGACAACTACCGCATCGACCAAGTCATGGTCTCAAAGCTACCCGTGGGGGCCCCTGCGCTCGCAGTCTAGTGCCCCATCGACAACAACACGCCCTGTCACTTGGGCAACCAGAGGGCTTGCGTGTGCGCCTTACCATCCAAGGCTAGAGGAGACGCACACATGAACGCCAGCAACCCCCAAACCAACAACCCCGACCTGATTCCGTTTCAAGGCACGCAGCCTTGGGGCATGCCCCCCGACATGGTCATCAACGACCTGCTAACGGATGATCCGCGACTCTGGGCACCGTTAAGCGCTAACAGTTGGTCGCGCCCGATTCACCTGAACGTGACCGCTGGTTACTACGTGCATTTGCTGCGGGTCAACAAAGCCGGCCTTATCCAGCGCCACCGCCACTCCGGTGCGGTACACGCCCATACCCTGAAGGGACGCTGGCACTATTTGGAGCATGATTGGGTCGCTGAAGAAGGTGGCTACGTTTTTGAGCCACCCGGGGAGACGCATACACTCGTTGTCCCAGAGGGCTGCAATGAAATGTTGACCTTGTTTTTCGTACATGGTGCCCTGATATTCGTCGACCCCGATGGCAAGGCCACAGGCTACGACGATGTGTTTACGCGGATAGAAAAGTACCGCGCGCACTTCGAAGCGGTTGGTCTAGGCGGTGATTACGTGAAGCAATTCATGCGGTGAGACCGCATCGCGTTGGCGGGCCTGTTTACAGCCAGTAGTGCGCATAGACAGAAACCAACATCACGCCAGTGGTCAGCGCCAACAGCAGACAAATGGTGACGCGCACCCATATGGGCACATTGGCCAACACACCGCTGGGCATAAAAATCATGCGCGACGTTAAGGCCGCGATCATCGCGTAGGTCACGCACGACACCCACTGAAAAACAGCCCCTGTGTTGGACACGCGCGAGGACAACACAACCCCAAGCGCACGGCATGCGTACGTCGCAAGACTGGCCAAAACCAGCGTAAGCAGTGCCGCCGCAGTACTCATGTGCGCCGCGCCTCGCGCCAATTAGCAGACCACCGTGCGAGATGTTCAAACCCAAAATAGGCAAGCGTCCCGCCAATAAAGCCGCTGGCAAGCAAGCTGGTTGCGGGGTCCCATGCATAGGTGATAGGCCCCAACACAAAGCCTAAAAAGACAGCCAGTAAGCTGACTTTGGCGCGTAGCTCGGCAAAGGACATGAGGAAAAATAGCGGGTTTATGAGCGCTAATCCATACCCCATCCACCTCGGCACATCCTCAGCTAAAACATAACCCAAGAAAGTGCCGGGAAAAGCAACCAGCCATACCGTGAAGGCAAAGCCCGCAAAATACGGCAGCCGCTCCGCCCGCTTCAGCGTGGGAAACGCGCGCATCGATACCGCCCAGGACGTCATTGCGACCAAGTGCACAAACAAATACAGCATTGGCCCACGGTCGCGTCGGTGAAACTGCGGAATCAAGGTAATCGACATCGTGACAAAGCGGGTAGCGGTCACAAACACCGCCAACACAATCGAGTAGAGCGGTGCGCCAGCAATCAGCATTTCCTGCATGACGATTTGTCCCGGGAGCGCAAAAATGAACACACTCCCCAGACTCGTAATCCATACATCGAGCCCCTGCTGATGGGCGACTGACCCGTAGGCCAACATGCCAGCCAACAAGACCAACATCGGAGAGCCCAGCGCGTCACGCGCACCGCGCTTGAGCGCCTGTCGGCGTCTAAAAACATGGGCTAACCGTGCTTGATATGGCATCTTGGGCCTCATTCTATGGGAAGCCCTTCGCCCTACCCTCACCCGATGTGACAGCGACGGTAGGCCACCACAACACAGCAGCCTCGGTATGTACAGACAAGAAAAAGCCCACCGAAGTGGGCTTTACAAACTCACAGACAGCGCTCAGGGTTTGCCTAAGTAGTCGCGCTTACCGATCTCAACACCGTTGTGGCGCAGGATGTTGTAGGCGGTCGTTACATGGAAATAAACGTTGGGCATCGCGTGGCCAAGTAAGAACTGCATCCCCGTGTAGTGGGTCTCTTTGTCACCTCGCTTGGTCACGATGGCCTTGTCTTCCGTGCCATCAATTTGCTCGGCCGTAAAGCCGCTGACGAAGGCAATGGTTTTTTCGACACGTGCCTTGAGGTCGGCAAAACTGACTTCATCATCCGCATAAGCCGGTATCTCCACGCCCGCAAGCCGCGCAACAACGCCCTTAGCGGTGTCGCTGGCAATCTGAACCTGACGGCTCAGGCTCAACATGTCGGGGAATAAACGGAACGCCGTCAACGCGGTAGCGTCGATCTTCTTTGCATCAACATGGGCTTGCGCTTTGTCCAAAATAGCGCTGAGGTTGGTCAACATGTTTACCAACCGGGGCACGCTGGCCTGGTACATAGAAATAGTCATAAGGGGCATTCATTAAAACGGCGGAATCGCCACGTCAATGGTACGCCACCGCGAGGTTCCACGTTAGACAATTTGCATGCGCGCCGCCGGCTCAAGCGTACCAGTCAGACGACCCCACGTTAAGCAACGGGAAGGCGCTGAAAACGCTGGGGTCAGTGACCTGCGGCGCCGACTGCAACAAGCCGGCATGCCCCTGCGACCAATCGCTTATGCCCAACAAGCTCATACACTGCTTCACCTCCGCTTCGAGCAGCTCAAGCATACGCACCACACCAGCCTCACCGCCGGCAGCCAGCGCCCAACACTGCATGCGCCCCAGTCCAACGACCTCAGCGCCCATCAAACGGGCCTTCACAATGTCGCTCCCTCGGTAGAAGCCTCCGTCAATCCAAATCGGCGCGCGGCCTTTGACTGCAGCGGTAATCTCGGGCAAAACGGCCAAGGTACCCAAGCCGTGATCCAATTGCCGGCCACCGTGGTTGGAGACATAGATCAAGTCGATGCCGTGATCAATCGCCATCGCGGCGTCCTCGCCCGTCATGATGCCTTTTAGCCCAATGGGAATGGACAGGCGCTTTTTCAGGCGAACGATATCCGCCCAAGTCAGCCGCTCTTGGTGTTCACGGCCAGGCACCGACACCCGACGCGCATTTCCTTTTGAAATATCCCGCTCGCGGCGGGTATACACCGCAGAGTCAACGGTGAGGATCAGCCCGCGATAACCCGCCGCCTGCACGCGGTCAGCCATATCATCCACCCACGAGGGGTCGCCATGCACATACAGTTGGAACCACCGCGCCGCATCGGGTGCAGCTTCAGCCAAGGCCTCAATCCCTGGCTGGCACACCGAGCTCAACATGGTGGCACAGCCGAACGCCTTGGCCCCTAGGGCGCTGGGCACAGCGGCCCCGTGCGCGAACAATTCCAAGCTACCCACCGGTGCCAAACAAATGGGCAGGCGTAGCGCGTCTCCAAAGGATGTCGTGTCTGCGCGGGTGTGGCTCACGTCCCGCAATATCCGAGGGCGAAAGGCGACCGTATCCAACGCAAGGCGGTTGCGTTTCAGCGTCGTTTCGGTCTCGGTACCCCCGACAATGTAGTCCCACGCATCGTGATCGAGCTTTTGCTGCGCTTTGCGCACCATCTGGTGCAAGGTTTGCCACGTGAGAGACACAGAGGGGGGAGTAGACATAGTGACAATCAGGTAATGAATGAGAAATATCTTAGCGCCACAGCCGCTATAGTGCCCTTTTACCTTATCTCCAAGTTGACATGATGTCCTCACCTGCCGCGCTCACCGTTACCCCCGAGATCCTTCAGCAACTGGCGCCAACGGGTGTCCTACGCGCGGGCATCAACCTGAGCAACTTCCTACTCGTCACGGGGCGAACGCCAACAGATGATCCCGTCGGCGTTGCGCCAGACATGGCGCAGGCGATTGCAGACCATTTAGGCGTCGCGTTGCGCTTAGTCCCTTTTGACGCACCGGGCCTACTGGCCGATGCCGCCGTCGACAAGGTGTGGGACATTGGCCTCATTGGCGCAGAGCCCAAACGCGCCGAGCATATTGCCTTCAGCACGGCCTACGTTGAAATTGAGGCGACTTATTTGGTGTGGGAAGACGCGCGCTTTAAAACAGTTAGCGACCTTGATGCACCCGGCGTCCGGATCGCCGTGTCAGAGCGCACGGCTTACGACTTGTGGCTGGTGAGGAACATCCACGCCGCCGAGTTGGTGCATCGCCAAGGCTTTGACGCCGCAAAGGCGGCGTTCGTGGACGGCCACCTAGACGCCTTGGCATGCCTAAGACCCGCCTTACTCAAAGACGTGCAGGAGATTGCGGGAACGCGCATCATTGACGGCCAATTTACAGCCATACAACAAGCCATCGGGACCCATAGAGGCAACGAGGCGGCGGCTACTTTTTTACAAGCCTTCTCTCAACACGCAATCCGTAGCGGCTTAGTGGCCTCACTGATCGCCAAGCACCACGTGCAGGGATTGAGCGTGGCACCGGTGGCAGCGCTGGCTTAAGCGCCATTGGGTTCGCTCAATTGGGTCCGCTCGAGGGCGAAGGTACATTTGATTAAAAGGGTATGAAATGACAGTCAACCAACCATACAAAATGTGCGTACTCGGCCTTGGCGCTGTGGGGCAACGCATGCTGGAGCAAAGCGCGGGACACCCAGATTTTGACGTGGTCGCAGGCTTCGACGTAGCTGCACCCGTTGTGGCGCAAACGCAGTCGCAATACCCAAACGTCACCTGCTACCCCAGCGCCGAGGAGGCGATTGTGGCGTCAGCGTGCGATGCGGTATACGTGGCCACCCCACCGCTGTACCACGCTGAGCTGGTGCGCTTGGCCATTCAACACGGCAAAGCGATCTTGTGTGAGAAGCCTCTAGGCGTAGACCTTCAAGACTCGGCAGACCTCGTGTCCGTCATGCAACAAAGCGGTTTGCCACATGCCGTCAACTTCGTTTTCGCCTCTGCCCCCGCCGTGCAACATTTGCAACGCGACATTGCGCAAAGCGAAGACCCCCTAGAGCACATACACATTCGGCTGCACTTTCACCAGTGGCCGCGCCCCTTTCAAGCCCACGCTGACTGGCTCAGCGGCGCCGCGCAAGGCGGCTTCACGCGCGAGGTGACCTCACACTTTATCTATTTGCTGTTTCGTCTTTTCGGCTCGGTACACATTGACGCTGTGCAAGGTCAACGCCCGAGCCCAGAGCGTGCGGAGACACAACTCAGCGCATTTCTGCACGCCGGCAACGTACCCGTTACGCTGGTGGCCACCACAGGGGGCGAGCCACAAGAAACGGTTAGCGCACGTTTTTTGACTGCGAAAGCGGAATGGCGGTTAGAAAATTGGTATCAACTGACGCGTCGGGACAGCACGCACCCAGATGGCTTGGTACTCACGCAAGACGCCGATCCGCGCGGCGCAACCTATCAAGCCCAGCTCAGCCAGCTGGCCGCTCTTATGCGTGGCCAATCTCACAGCCTGCCTGACTTTGATGTTGCCTTCCAAGTGCAGCGTGTGATCGAGAGTTTGCTCGCACAAACGCCTTCACCAACCCCTTGATCAATCCTTTAATCAACCCGCACGTTCTGCGCTAAGCACCAAGCGCAAGGCCAGCAATCCGAGTACAACGAAGCTCAAAGCCACTGGCAGCAAGGTACCCGCATAAAGCTGCCCGACCAGCGTGCCCAAGCTAATGGAGATCACGTTGGCAATGGCCGCCACAATGGGGGCTGCGGTCCCTGCAATGTGCCCCATCGGCTCCATAGCGAGCGCGTTCAAATTGCCAAACAGCAAACCAATACAAAACAAGGACACTAGTCCAAACGTAAAGAAGATCCAAAAAGGCACAATGAAAAAGGCGCTTAACGTAGCGACCACGCCGCCGATCAGCACGACCGCCAATAACCCACGCATCACGATGTAACGCATGCCAAATTGCTCGACAAACCGCGCATTGATCAGCGACGAGACGCCAAACCCCAGCGCTTGCAGGCCGAAATAAACCACAAACACACCCCCCACCTGATACTGGACTTGGAAGATCTGTTGAATCGAGGTGAGGTAGCCAATAAAGCACGCGAAGACCAAGCCCATAGCCAAGGCGTACTGGCGTGTCGCTTGGTGGGCCAGCACCTCCTTAAAGCCATGCCAAATCGTTTTCACGCGCCACGGCACACGATTCTCTGGCGGCAAGGTTTCATCCAATGCAATCAGTGCCCACACGCCCACAGCCACCGCATAGACAACGAAGAACACAAAGATCACACGCCAGTGGGTCAGTAGCATCAACCCTTGACCCAAGGCGGGTGCCAAAACAGGGGCAGTGATGAAGACCGTCATGACCAAAGAGAGCACCTTGGCCATCTCCCGACCCCCAAACTTGTCACGCAATATCGACACGCACGACACCCAGGGGCCTGCCGCCCCCAAGCCTTGAATCACGCGCCCAATCAGCATAGGCGTCATCGTGGATGCGAATAGGCATATCAGGGCACCCAACACGTACAACAACAGACACCCCATTAGCAGGGGCTTTCGGCCGACAGCATCGGATATGGGGCCTGCGATCAACTGCCCGACCCCCATCCCAACAAACACCGCCGAGATGATGAGCTGCGACTGGTTAGGGAACGCTGACCCTAGGTCTTGTCCAATTTGCCCCAGAGCGGGCAACATGGCGTCAATGGAGATAGCCGCAACCGACATCATGGTCGCCATCAGCAACACAAAAGACAACGATGGCGATGGGGTGCGCGATGGTCGCATGGACATGGTGGCTTGCCCCCGACGAGGTCTTTTGAGAAAAACACATTCTCCCATGCCCATCCCCTTCCCCCCGTCTCTGCGCGCCTGACAGCCCAACCAATAAAACTAAACTATATTTACACGGCAAAGCGACCCAAGCCAACCCGTAGATCAACACAAGACCTTTATGCAATTTCACTTAAACGGCTACACCGCCGGCGACCCACGCTTATCGCCTTCAGAAAAGGCGCAATCACGCGCAGCCGAGCAAGGTGCGCCGGGGAAACTGCCCGAAACGGTCGATGTATTGATTGTTGGCTGTGGCCCTGCTGGTCTCACATTGGCCACGCAGCTCGCCGCATTTCCTGAAATAAGCACCTGTATCGTGGAGCAAAAAACGGGGCCGCTAGAGAAGGGGCAGGCCGACGGTGTGTCATGCCGCAGCATGGAGATGTTCAATGCCTTTGGATTCGTAGAGAAACTTTTGCAGGAGGCCTACTGGGTCAACGAGACAACGTTCTGGAAACCAGATCCCAGCGCACCACAACACATCAAGCGGGCGGGACAAATTTTCGATACCGAAGAGGGTCTCTCGGAGTTCCCACACGTCATTTTGAACCAAGCGCGGGTGCATGACTTCTACCTGGAGGCTATGCGCACGGGGCCAGCGCAGCTCCACCCCCATTACGCGAGGCGCCTGCTAGACCTTGAGGTCAACCCGGCTGCTGGGCCGCTTGACCATGCTGTGAGCGCCCGCTTTGAGCGATCAGACGCGGCGCATGCTGGCGAGATTGAGACGGTTTCTGCGCGCTTCGTCATCGGTTGTGATGGCGCACGCAGCCAAGTCCGACGGGCCATTGGCTTGACGCTCGAAGGCGACTCAGCCAACCAAGCATGGGGGGTCATGGATGTTTTGGCCGTCACCGACTTCCCTGACATTCGCATGAAGTCGCTCATTCAATCGACCGATCAAGGCGCTATCGTCTTGATTCCACGCGAAGGCGGTTACTTAGTGCGCATCTATGTTGAGATGGACAAGCTCGAGAAGACAGAGCGTGTCGCAGACCGGCAGATCGTGGTCGAGGATCTCATTGCCAAAGCCAACCGTGTATTTCACCCCTACACACTAGACGTCAAGGACGTCGTTTGGTGGTCGGTCTATGAAATTGGGCAACGGTTAACGCGTGCCTTCGACGACGCCGCCTTAGCGGCAAGCTCAACACAGCACCCCCATGTGTTCATTGCTGGTGATGCCTGTCACACGCACAGCCCAAAGGCGGGACAAGGCATGAACGTTTCTATGGGTGACGCCTTCAATTTGGGCTGGAAACTAGCCAGCGTCTTGAAAGGCCAGAGTCGCCCTCAGCTACTACGCACTTACTCAGAAGAACGTCAAGCGGTGGCACAAGACCTCATCGATTTTGACCGCGAGTGGGCGGCCATACTCAGCGCCAAACCAGTCGCTGGGGCGGCGACAACGGCGCAAGGCGTCAGTCCCGACACGTTTGAAAGCTACTTCATAAAGAGCGGACGCTACACCGCTGGCACGGCAATTCATTACCAGCCCTCTTCCCTCACCGCCGCGTCGACCCACCAGCATTTGGCGACTGGGTTTGAACTGGGCAAACGCTTTCATTCTTCGCTGGTCACGCGCCTAGCAGATGGCAAACCCATGCAGTTGGGACATACCGTCCAGGCCGATGCGCGTTGGCGCCTCTTTGTCTTTGCCGACGAGGCGGGCGCAACAAAAAACAGTGCCCTTGATCGCTTGTGTCGTTATCTCGCGGAGGACCCCACGTCTCCCACCCAGAAATACACGCCAGCCGATAGCGACCTCGATGCCGTGATTGACGTGCGTGCCATTTTTCAACAAGGTAACCGTGCGCTTGAGATCGCGGATATGCCCACCCTACTCTTGCCTAGAAAAGGGATATTCGGACTCGTTGACTACGAAAAGATATTCACTATCGACACACGCAGTGGTGCAGACATTTTCGAAACCAGGGGTATCAGTCGGTCCAAGGGCTGCATGGTGATTGTTCGCCCCGACCAATACACGGCGAACATTTTGCCGCTAGATGCAACGGACGAGCTGGCCCGTTATTTTGACGCGCTACTCTGTTAGGCCCGCAGCAAAACAGACGGACGCCTCGCAACGCCAACCGCAGGTTGTGGCTTGACGCACAGGCGCTTGGAAATAGCCGTAACGGCCATGGCGCGGCTGAGCGCGCTGTAGTTCATAGTCAGTGCCACCTCCGAGCCAACCGTGCGCCTGCGCTTCCCTGTATCCAGCACCGAATGGTCGCTGGTTGAACCGGCCAGCGTACACCCCAGAGGGAAGCCCAACCCTTGAATATCCGTGTCCTGCGAGCCCAGCGCTAAAACCACTTGATTGGATATGTCCACTGGCCTGGTGGTGGCGACGGTCACGCGATGCGATTTGTTT
>Ga0206128_1004865_pt1 | contig 10262 bp, 4 predicted proteins | sample Helgoland_Spring_7_FD_148601 | JGI IMG/M metagenome (GOLD analysis project Ga0206128, IMG submission 148601) | Pelagic subsurface seawater microbial communities from Kabeltonne, Helgoland, North Sea - Helgoland_Spring_Bloom_20160426_1 | ecosystem: Environmental > Aquatic > Marine > Epipelagic ...
TAGATGGTGTAAACGGTAGACTGTTTACCATTACAGATAGCCTATCTGATTCCTTATTCTCAGTAAATACTATTTCTGGTTTACCAGTTATTGAAGCGTTCTCTGATAATACAGTTAAGTTAGGACCATTTAGCAATCCTGTTACTATTGACGCTGCAGGTGTTCTTGCTATTGGTGGTGTAACAGCAGCTACTCAAACATATGTAGATACTGCAGTAAATAATATTATAGGTGGAGCACCAGGTGCTTTAGATACTTTAAATGAATTAGCTGCAGCTATTAATGATGATGCTTCATTTGCATCTAGTGTTACTACCTCACTTTCATTAAAGGCTCCGTTGGCTTCTCCTGCATTAACAGGTACACCAACAGCTCCAACACAAGCTACAAGTAATAACTCTACTAGAATAGCTACAACAGCGTTTGTTAAAGCTCAAGGGTATGTTACTACAGATACAAACTATTATCTAAACGGTATTAGCAGAAGTGGTAATGTATTAACCTTTAGTGTTAATGGCGCTACTAATCAAACATATACATTTGGATCTGCAGCATGGGCAGCTACTACAGCATTTGATGCAGCTGGAACTGCAGCAAGTGAAGCTGGAACTGTTAATACTAGAATTGACGAAGAAGTATTGCCTGCAGTTGAAGCTATTACACTTTCTTCACTGGGTTATACTGGAGCTACTAATGCCAATTATATAACAAACAACAACCAGCTAACAAATGGTGCAGGGTATATTACTGGGTTTGATATTACTACTCAAACTGATGGTAAGTACTTAAGAAGTGATGCTTCTGACTCTTTTAGTGGAAAATTAACTGGCACAGGGGGTTCTGAAAACTTGGCAGTAGGTGGTATTAGAGGTACTGTAAAAGGCTCTCAAACTGGAGATTATATACATCTTTACGAAAGAGTGCATATTGGTGGCCCAAACGGTTGGGGTGCTGCAACGCACGGAGCGCCTAGCTATGGTCTAAGTACTTGGGGTAGTGTAGACTTTGGGATGAATGGTACTAGTGTTATTCAACTAGATGGTACTACTATTGTTACAGCAGCAAGAGCATTAACTAACGTTACTAATACAAATTGGGACGCTGCCTATGGCTGGGGTAACCATGCAGGTCTTTATGATAGTATAGGTTCTGCAGATGCTGTTAATCAAAGGATAGATAGTGAAATACTTCCTTTAATTGGAACACCTGCTATTACTTCTAACGGATCTACGCCAAGTTTAAATGCAGGAATTACTGCAGCTGAAGTTAGATCGTTAATTGGAGCACAAGCTTCAGGTTCTTACTTGACATCTGTACCTAGAACAATGACTAGTGGTACAAATCTTTTAGATAGAGGTTTTGAATTTCATGATAACGGAGGAGATTTATCTTGGGCTATTGGTGCTGATGATAGAGGTGGTATAGGTGCTGCAGGTCAAAATGCGTTTGTATTTAGAACTAGACAAGGTGCTAGATTCCAACCTGGTACAGGATGGGCTGGTGAAGGTACTGAAGTAATGACTCTTGATGATTCAGGAAATGTAGGTATTGGTGTACCACAAGCTGAAATTACAGAAAGATTTAATGTACAAGGTAATATAAGAGGTACAGGTAATTTGGCTGTTGATGGTAGTATTTCTGCTAGTGGTTACAATAGTGTAAATTGGGATACTGCACATGGATGGGGCAACCACGCAAGTGCTGGTTATCTAACAACTACAGGTAAAGCAGCGGATGCTAATTTATTTGATGGTCAAAATTCTACAAGTTTCTTTAGAGCTTTACCTGGAATAGCAGGGGCAGATAAAGATGCTTTAACTGGTAATGGATTTTTAAGTGCTAGTTATAGTGGATACAGTAGTCAGCTTTGGACTGTAAATGCCAATGGTTCAACGGGTACTGTACAGATGGAGTTTGAATATAATACTCCATCAAGAGGATTTAAAATACGTAATAAGACTGATAATAATACTTGGTCTTCTACAGGTTATGTAGTAATGACTACTAATAACCAAGGTCACATTAGTGGTAGTTTGTGGCATACTGGAAACTTTAATCCAGCTGATTATCAACCAGCAGGTAGTTATTTAACTACAACTGGAAAAGCTGCGGATTCTAATTTATTAGATGGTCTTGATCTTCACACTGGAAGAAATAACCAAGCTAATAAAGTTGTACGTACAGACACTAATGGTTATTTACAAGCGGGATGGGTTAACACTACTTCAGGTGCTGCAGGTACTATTAATAAGATTTACTGTTCTCAAGATGATTACGTAAGATACCTTAGTCCTCAAAACTTTAGGTCACAAGTAACAGATGGTGTATATCAACCAGCAGGAACATATAATACAATAATAGGTACTGACTCAGATATCAATACATCTGGTTCTACTATCATAGATAATATCTACGTTACTGACGGGGTTATTACATCTATGGGTACTAGAACTCTTACAGCTGCTGATTTAGGAATTGCTAAACCTGCCCCGCCAACATTTAATGCGGCTAATATTGTAGGTGAAACTATAGAAGTAGTATTTGAGCAATCAGGAACTTCAGGTGTAGATGCTTACCAAGTATGGTCTTCTGTAAATAACGGTTCTTACGGTCTTATTGCAAATATTCCTACACAGGATATTGCAGCTACAATGACTGCTATTGATGCGGTGTTCTCTGTAAGTGGAGATCAAGCATATAGAGTTTATGCTATTAAGAATGGTATTTACTCCGACCCAGCAGAAGCTTCTGTAGCTTACACCGCATCAGGTATAGATGTAGTTAATATGAGTGTTGTAAACTTAAACACAGCTTACTACATTCAGTACGATATGCCTGCATCACGCTTTGTAGATCATATTGAAATATACATGGATGCAGAAGCTAGTTCAGGAAGTTTAAGTAGAACAGGTGCTACACTTGTATACAGTGGTAATAACACTAACTACATGTACCAGATTGCTGCAGCAGATATGAATAAGTTCCACCAGTTTTGGGTAGAAGTAATAGAATCATAAGATGGACGAGACATTAGAATACTGGCAAGAAAAATTAGCAGAGTTTCAAGAAGCTTTAGAATCAGAGCAAGAAATGGATATTCCTAATGATAGTATGCTTAAGTTGCTTAAATTAGAAATAGACTTCTGTACAAAAGAAATTAAAATATTATCATGATAAAAACAGTTGAACTTGCAAGAACAAACATTCAACGTATTGTTGGAGCTGTTGCTAATGATTATGAAGGACAGAGAGCTATAGTACCTCAATGGAAAAGAGGTATAAGTAACTGTATTGTAAGCAGTGGCTCTGGTGATTATGATGGTGGTGATAGGGTTATTGGATTTATGTCGTATGAAGTAGACGGTGATCTTCTTATTACAACTGGATGGGGTGATGGTATTGCTTATCGTAGATTAAATAATGACGGCACTCTTACTAAACTGTGGCATGATAATTATGGGCTGTACAGAGATACTACAAGTACATACAATCATTTACACGGCGTAGCTATTCATAAAGCAACTTCTCAAGCTGTATTTATGAGTCATAATGTTAATGGGTATTCATTAATGGATTACTCTAATTTAAAAGCTGGAGGCACTACCGTTGTAAATGAAAGACCACCTAGTCAATTTGTATTTAGCAGTGGAGCTAGTGTTGATCGTATGGGTACTTACTACACTAATGGGCTTGTAACAGCCGGAGACTGGCTTTATGTAGGTGATTACGATGCGTCTCACTATAAAAAATATCCAAGAAGAAATTGGAGAACAGGTGAAGAACAGTTGCTAGATACTTCTAACAACTATCCAGGATCTGCTTCAGTAGATAGAAACGGATATAGATATACACTTTACTATGATGAAGTAAATGATAGAGTGTTTTATAACTCTTATTATAATGGTAACTTTATGGTTATTGTTGATGCATCTACAGATAATCCAAAATTAGTTTGGTGTGATGCTTCTGATGCTGGCCTTGGGGATGATGGCTATGAAGACGGTTTATTTGTACCAGATCCTGTTAACAATCCTAACCTTCTTGTTATGGGATGTAACTCGCGTAATGCTTATGTTGATATAACACCTTGCTTTACGGGTTCTACACTTACAGTTCTTAAACAGTTTTATACAGAATCTCATCCAGCAAGGTTTGGTAATCTTCACAGAGCTGGTACTAAATATCAGAGCATTAATAATGATGAGCATATAGATAAGAATCCTAATTTTCCTGATTTATGTCCATGTCCTGCAGATAGAGGTCGTCAAATGTTAGATGGTTGGTTAGACTGGGACAATAGTAAAATTGTAGGAGTTTATAGATATAATAATACTACTGAAGATACTACTAGTAACGGAAGGGGGAGAAGTTATAGAGCTGATTATTCTTCTGCTCCTTTTAGAATGAGAAGTGCTAATGGAACTCCTTATTGGATTAAACTAGGATATGGTTTTGATGGCCACGGGTTTAGAGTTTGGACAGATGACATAGGTAACGGATTAGTAGGTAACTGGGAAGTAGAGTATGGTACATATACTCTTGATGGTAATGCAAATATTGATTTTGTTAATTTAGGTTTAGTAGATCATTACACTCCTTCAGGATGTTCATTAAGTATTTATGTTAGTAATAATAACGGTAGTACTTGGGAGCTGTATACAGCAAGTGATGATGATCATCACATGTTTAATTCTACAGGTTATCAACTTAGAGTTAAGTACGTGGCTTCAGGCCAAGAGGATAAAGCTCCTTATAAACTAGCAAGCGCATTTGATACTGCAACTTATGGTACATTGTATGAATCAGTAAAGGATGTTACTATTCCTTATAAGGTAACAAGAAAGAAAATTAGAGGTAGAAAAAAATAATATACCATGGCAACAACAACAGGATCTAAAAGACTACTCAGTATAAGTAGTGAAGCAATGGCTGCAAGTAACAGCATGACCTATGGCGGTCTTAATGTTGCTACAGAGCAGTTTGTATCTACACAGGTATCAAACCTTATATCATCTGCTCCAGGAGCGTTAGACACGCTTAATGAGCTTGCAGCTGCTATTGGTGATGATTCTAACTTTGCAACAACTGTAACTAACAGTATTGCAACTAAGTTAGATGCGTCTGTTAATCCATTAAAAGCAGCTAGTGTCTCAAATGATACTATCACTTTTACTAGAGCAGATAATACAACGTTTGCAATTACTACCTCTGATGCAAATACGGATACTAACTATTATTTAAATGGTATTACAAGATCAGGTAACACTCTTACCTTTTCTGTATCTGGTACAACTAATAGAACCTACACGTTTGGTTCAGCTGCTTGGTCTGCAACTAGTGCTTTTGATGCTGCTGGATCTGCGGATGCTGTAAACACTAGAATTGATTCGGAAATTATTCCTCTTATTGACGGTAAAGCAGATGCCAGTCACACTCATGCCTACTTACCTTTAGCAGGTGGTACTATTACGGGTAGTCTAACAGTTTCAGGATCTCAAACAAGAGGTACTTATACTACTTTATCTCAATACCATTCAGGTGCTGATAATATTGTATTAAAAGGTAACGCTTCTGGTATTAGTAGTATTTTCTTTGAATCAGAAAAAGATGGTACAAACATTAATCATCCGTCTGACTTTGGTTTTATTCAGTATCACGCTTATGGTACAAGTACAACAGGTGAATCTAATGAACTTATAATTGGTGTATCTAATGATGCTGATGATCATGTTATTTTAAATGCTCCTAATGTAAATGGTCTTAAGTTTAGAACAGGAGTTTCTGCAACAGACTATACTGTATACCACTCTGGTAATTTGTCTCTTGCTACTCTAGGATACACTGGAGCTACTAATGCTAACTACATTACAAATAACAATCAATTGACCAATGGTGCTGGATATGCTACTGAGACTTGGGTTAATGAACAAAACTTTGCTACAGATGCTGCAATAAGTACGGCAATAGGAAATGTAACTTTAGCAACATTAGGTTTTACAGGAGCTGCTAATGCAAACTACATCACCAATAACAATCAGTTAACTAACGGTGCGGGTTACATTACTTCATTTGACATTACCACACAAACAGATGGTAAGTATCTGAGAAGTAATGCTAATGATACGTTTACAGGTACAATTACAATGGGTAAACAACACGCCCTTGTAGCAAACAACTATGGACGTGGTGTGTACGGTGTGTATTCTGCTACAAGATACCAGCACGTATGGGGTATGGGTACTGCATACAATCTTGCAGATGATGGAACAGGTACTGGTAATCTTTATGGTGTTGCTTGGACACACTCTAACGTAGGTGGAGAGTCTATTAGTGGACTAGGGCATCAAATGCTTATCATGAGTAATGGTGATACACGTTCTGCTCTTGGAGATGGTATCTGGACTAAGTACAATGTCTATGCTGATGGAGGTAACTCTACAGAATGGAATCAAGCGTATGATTGGGGAAACCATGCTAGTGCTGGGTATTTAACTACTTCAGGTAAGGCAGCAGATTCTAATCTGTTAGACGGTTTAGATTCATCAAGATTTTTATATACTACATCTGGTCAATTTAGCGGTGACTGGAATACGCTAACTGATAGCGACCGGGAAATTAGACTTGTAGAAGTACATAATATTACAGGAGGCGCACATAGTAACCATCCAACTGGACTATATACATACGGCTCTGTTCTTGGATGGCAGCTGGACAATTCTACATTTAAACTTTACAATTCTCATACTGGAGATCTTGCGTTTCAAACAGGATGGAACAATGATGGTTACAGTGGATGGAGAACAATTATTCACTCTGCTAATATTGGCTCACAATCAGTAAATTACGCAACCACTGCTGGCTCAGCACCAGCCAATGGTGGTAATGCTGACACATTAGATGGTATCAACAGTACATCATTCTTGCGTAGTGATGCAAATGATACTCACAGTGGAGAATTAGCTCTTACAAGTATTACTGGAGCATCAGGAACTATTGCTAACACTAAGGGTTCTTACCTTCATATTGGTGCTTGGGGAGTAGCAAGAACCGCTGATACTGCAGTACTTGTGAATACTGCTTACCGCTCAGATATTTTGAGTTACACAAGAAGTTTTACAATAGGTAATACAGCAAGAAACTTTAATGGTAGTGCAAATGTAAGCTGGTCCTTAGCTGATATAGGTGCTGAAGCAGCTGGTGCAGCTGCTGTAGTTGATGGTAGAATAGATACTGAAGTACTACCAGCAATAGGTGCTGTTACACTAGCAACATTAGGATATACCGGTGCTACTAACGCAAACTATATTACTAACAATAACCAACTCACAAATGGTGCAGGTTACTTAACCTCATCAAATGATAGAGTATATATTACAGATAGTAGAGGATCTGCTAGAGCACCTTCATACTATAATGATAGATATGCACAATGGGATTTCCAAAACGTTTCTGATACAGGAGTTGGAGGTGACGGATGGCACGCATTACTAACAGTAAGTAAGTGGAGTTCTTATGATAACTCACACAGACAAGAGCAGTTAATCTTTTCAGGTGAGCATTTATGGAGAAGAACTGCAACAAGTGATTCTGCATGGGGTGCTAATAAAAAGATCTGGGATAGTGGAAACCTTGATGCATTTGTTGGTGCTACAGTATCAAATGATACTATTACATTTACTCAGGCAAATGGAGGTACTGTTGCAGTAACTACTTCTGATGCTAATAGTTGGCGTGGTATTGATGATACTCCTGTAAATGGACAGACAGGAGAATCTATATCTTCTAATTGGGCATACGACCATGTTAATGCTTCTAACCCTCACGGCACTACTGCTGCTGATGTAGGAGCTGATGCTGCTGGAGCTGCAGATGCTGTAAACACTAGAATAGATGAGGATGTACTACCTGCCATACCAACTAATAACAATCAGTTAACCAATGGTGCAGGGTATATTACAGATGGTAATACTAACTGGAATAATACATACGGATTTATAGCGAGTGGTGATACTCAAGAACCAGGAGGTTGGACATCTGCTACTAAGTTTAAGTCTTCTGGTCAAATAGCAGACGCAGACAGTGGTAGTCACTCTCTTCAAGTCATATCAGACAACAACAACGATGCTTTTATGGCATTTCATGTTTCCGGTGATTATGCAGTATTCTTTGGGCTAGACGGAGCTACAAACAGACTTCATACTGGTGGTTGGTCAGCAGGTGCTACAAGTTATCAGATTTGGGATAGTAGAGATTTTAATCAAACTAGTATCAATAACTGGAATGCTGCTCATGGATGGGGAAACCATGCAGGTCTTTATGACATTGCTGGTTCTGGATTAGCTTATGCAGATATTGTAAACACAAGAATTGATGAAGAAGTGCTACCTGCAATTCCTAGCAACAACAATCAGCTTACTAACGGTGCTGGTTATGTTACGGCATCTGCGGCTGCAGCAATGGACTTTAATGGCTACCACATCTATGAGGTAGATAGAATAGAGATGCAAGGGGAGAACAAAGACGTAAAATTCTCTGTATGGAATGGTACTACTTACGGTATAGGTATGACCAGTGGTGTTACCTATGGTGGTCTTAATGATTACGCTATGACATTCTGTATGAACAATGATACAGACAGAGGTTTCTGGTGGGGATATAGTGGGCAAACAAAATCAGCTGGAGCAATGTCACTTACTACAGGTGGTATACTTACCGTAGCATCTAGTATTACAGCAGGTGGAGATATTACGGCATTTTCAGATGCAAGGGTGAAAGAGAACATTGAAACAATTGATAATGCTTTAGATAAAGTAACTCAATTAAGAGGTGTTGAATATAATCGTATAGGTGCTGAAGAAAGATCTATTGGTGTTATTGCACAAGAAGTTCAAGAAGTACTACCAGAAGTTGTCAGAGAAGGTCAAGACGGAATGTTATCTGTAGCATATGGTAATATTACAGGTGTTCTTATTGAAGCTATCAAGGAACAACAGAAACAAATTGAAGAATTAAAAGCTCAGTTAGATGGCCTTACCAAGTAGTGGTGCTTTAAGCATAGATGATATAAGAACTGAAGTTGGGTCTACAAGCGGTAGCCTTGCAACTCTTTCAGCTGCTGCAGGTTTTGCTGCACCGCATGCAATATCTGACTTTTACGGATATGCTTCTTCTACACCTAACGATTTGTATTGGGACTTTTCTGAAAATGATGGTGGTGCGGCATTTACAGGTAATGCAGGTTCAGCAACAGTACCTTTTTCATTTAGTATGTGGGTAGCTCCTACTTGGGCTGCTAGTGATGTGAATGTTTTGTTGTTTGAAATAAACTCTAATTCTGGTGTTAACACTAACAGATTGATGTTAATATATGATTATGGATTTAACAGATTGGTTTTTAGAAATAGATCTGGTTCTTCTAATCATCATATCAACTGGGCTTTAAATCAAAACTCTGCTGCAGGAAGTATAAGTAGATGGCATAGCGGATCTAAAGGTCCTGTAAACTCTAATGGTTTTGTTCACTTAGCAGGAACCTTTGATCCCAGCCAAAGTCTTGCTAGAGACGGTTTAAAGTTATACTGGAATGGTGTACCTTTTAATACTACAATTACAGAGGCAAATGGTAGTAATGCTGCCTTTAATAAAACACATATGTATATAAATGTAGCGTTTAATGGTGCCGGTGATAGAGCAGGTGACTTTGATAACGTAGCATTTTGGTTCAATAGATTGTTAACCTCAACTGAAATAACTTCATTGTATAATGCTGGAGAGCCTATTACAGCAGGGGATGCTGGTTTGACTACAGGTTTAAATTTTGAAGCTACTATGGAAAATAGTAGTTTTACAGATGACACTGGTAACTGGACTGCAGGATCTGTGGGAGGTACAGCTGTATCATATGAATAACAATAACGGAATAATGTAATGGCACAGCATCATAACAGTTTAATAGTTAGAGATAATCTTGTATTATACATAGATCCTAAAGATCCTGTGTGTTATACAGCTGGTGAATCTACAATTAAAAACCTTGTAGGTACTACTCCTGATGGTATTGTAAGTGGTGGTACAATACTAAAAGATGAAGGCGTTTTATATTTTGATGGTACAGACGATACTGTTTATTTTGCCTCTAATGAAATCTTTGAGGTAGGTGTAGAGCCTATAACTATTGAAGCTTGGTTTCAACTTTATACTCCTGTTCAGAATAATATTTCTGCTGTTGTTGCAATGGGTAATCCTTTATGTGACGGTTGTGT
>Ga0206128_1004868_pt1 | contig 10257 bp, 10 predicted proteins | sample Helgoland_Spring_7_FD_148601 | JGI IMG/M metagenome (GOLD analysis project Ga0206128, IMG submission 148601) | Pelagic subsurface seawater microbial communities from Kabeltonne, Helgoland, North Sea - Helgoland_Spring_Bloom_20160426_1 | ecosystem: Environmental > Aquatic > Marine > Epipelagic ...
TTTTCATGGCAGCCGGCGACCAAGCCACATATGACAAGGTCAAACCGGTTCTGGACGACCAAGGCGAAAACGTATTCCACCTTGGCGCTTTGGGCGCGGGTCATGTGACCAAACTGATCAACAACTTCATGGGCATGACTACCGTCACCGCCATGAGCCAAGCCTTTGCCGTCGCTGACCGTGCAGGCGTTGACCGCGCGCAATTGTTCGACATTATGTCCGCCGGCCCATCAAATTCACCTTTCATGGGCTTCGCCAAGAAATACGCGGTCGATAACGTCAGCGACCTTGGTTTCTCGCTTAATAACGCGAACAAAGACTTGGGCTATTTCCTGAAGATGGTCGAAGACATGGGCACCCGCGCTGAGATCGCGGAAGGCACGTCCAACAACCTGCAGGCGGCGGTAGACGCAGGCATGGGTGATGGTAATGTGCCAGAAATCTTTGACTACTTTATGACGCTAAAAAGTTAAATCACACCAAAGGACGTGACAATGAAACTTGCTGGAAAAACAGCCATCATAACTGGTGGCGGACGTGATATTGGTGCCGCAGCGGCCAAAAAACTTGCCGCTGCAGGCGCGAATGTCGCTCTTAGCTATTTCGAAAGCTCTCAAGGCGCAGACACCGTTGTCGCTGAAATCACGGCTGCTGGAGGCAAAGCGATTGCTGTGCAAGCTGACCTAAACGTCCAAGAAGGCGTCGATAAATTGGTCAAGGCTACAGTCGATACATATGGTGCCATTGACGTGTTGGTGAACAATGCAGGCGGGTTGGTGGCACGCAAAACCATGGCCGAAATGGATCTTGCCCATTGGAACAAGGTGATGTCCCTCAACCTAACAAGCACGTTCATGATGACCAAGGCGTGTTTGGAGCATATGACTAAAGGCGTAATTGTGAACCTTGCGTCTCAAGCGGGCCGCGATGGCGGCGGCCCCGGTTCATTGGCTTACGCCACGTCCAAGGGCGCGGTGATGACGATGACACGCGGGCTTGCCAAAGAAGTTGGACCAGACGTGCGGGTCAACGCACTGTGCCCCGGTATGATCGACACAGATTTCCACAACATCCATACTCCAGACGCTGGCCGTCGTGGGTTTGAGGCGAACGCACCGATGAAGCGCCAAGGCCACGTAGACGATGCCGCGAACCTGATCGTGTTTCTTGCAACAGACGATAGCGCGTTCATTACAGGCACAAATATCGACTTGAATGGCGGCATGCTGTTTTCTTAGAAAGGTCACGTGATGCGCTTTTTGGCGATTGGCGAATGCATGGCCGAACTGGCCCCGACGGATATCGATGATGATTTGCGGCTGGGTTTCGCGGGCGATACATTCAACACGGCGTGGTATCTTGCGCGCTGTGCGCCGGACTCGCAGGTGTCTTACCTGACCGTTCTAGGCGACGATGCGATATCGCAAAAGATGGCGGCCTTCATGCGCGATAACCGCATTGATGACCGTTTCGTGCAAATTGCAACGGGACAAACTGTCGGGCTTTATATGATCACGCTGGATCAAGGCGAGCGCAGCTTTTCCTACTGGCGCGGCCAGTCCGCAGCCAAGGCGCTGGCAGATGATTTGGCGGCGTTGGATGCGGCAATGGATGCGTCTGATCTGATCTATTTCTCAGGCATCACATTGGCGATTTTACCCCCTAAGGGCCGCAAAGCGTTGTTAGCTACGGCGCAAAAGGCCCGCGCTATGGGCAAGATCATCGCCTTTGATCCAAACCTTCGACCACGATTGTGGGCGTCCAGCGCAGAAATGACAGATACCATCATGCAAGCCGCCGCAGTCAGCGATATCGTTTTACCGTCCTTCGAGGACGAAGCCGATTGGTTCAACGATGCCGACCCCAAAGCCACCGCCGACCGTTATTTGAACGCGGGTGCCGTGACCGTGATCGTTAAGAACGGCGCAGATCCTGTGCTTTATGCCGAAGGGTCCAGCTACGGCGAAGTACCAGTGACAGCCGTGCAAACGCTTGTCGATACAACAGCGGCGGGCGACAGCTTTAATGCAGGTATATTTGCGCGCCATGCGACGGGTAACACATTGGCGGATGGCATTGCCTATGCCTGCGCTCTGTCGCGTCAGGTCGTGCAAAGCCGCGGGGCCTTGGTCGCGTTTGATCCTGAACGCATCCGCTAATGCCAAACCCAGCGCCCGCCGACACCGTCGATCTTGCATCCGATACGCTCGCGTTTCTGGCCAAAGCGAGCACGGCAAGTGTGGCGACGCTGCTGTTCAAACGCGGCTATCACAATGCTTATGTGCAAGGCGCCCTACCCCTGGATGCCGACACGAGCACGATGGTCGGCCCTGCCTATACGCTACGCTACATACCAACCCGTCCAGACACTGATCCGCTTGATGCATTTCGCGAACCTGATCACCCCCAGCGTGTTGCGGTCGAAGAATGCCCCGTAGGCTCAGTGCTGGTAATGGATTGCAGACAAGATGCCTCCGCTGCTTCTGCTGGATCCATATTGTTGACCCGCTGCCAGATACGAGGCGTTGCAGGTGTTGTCAGCGACGGGGGCATTCGAGATGCGCGCGGCGCTGCCGCTTTGGACATGCCTGTCTTTGCGGCGAAACCTTCTGCCCCAACAAACCTGACTAAGCACCATGCAGTAGATATCGGACTCCCAATCGCATGCGGAGGCGTGGCTGTCTACCCTGGCGACATCGTGATGGGCGACGGGGATGGTGTCATGATCATTCCACGTCATCTGGCTAATGAAATTGCCTTTGAATCCGTCGAAATGGAATTATTCGAGGCATTCGTTCTCGAACAAGTCACATGTGGCACGTCAATCCGTGGGCTTTATCCACCAACGGATCCTGCAACATTAGATAACTACACCACGTGGAAAGCACATAAAAAGGACAACATCTGATGCGTGAAACTTGGCGGTGGTTTGGTGAATTTGATCCAATAGCTTTGGACGAGGTCGCACAGACCGGCGCTGCTGGGATCGTCAGCGCATTACACGCCGTTCCCTATGGAGATATATGGGAAAAAAACCTCATCGCAGCGCGTAAATCCGGGATTGAGGCAGCCGGTTTCACTTGGGACGTCGTTGAAAGCTTGCCCGTGCATGAGAACATCAAACGCGGCACTGGTGATCTACAAACGCTTTTTAATAACTACCGAACATCTCTTGCAAACTTGGCGGCCGAGGGTGTCAAAACAGTTTGCTACAACTTTATGCCAATTCTTGATTGGACACGCACCGATCTTACCGCCCCTGTGGCACGCGGCGGCACTTGTTTACAGTTCTCAGCAGCCAAAATGGCTGCATTTGAAATTCACATGTTAGGCAGAGAATCTGCACGCGACGATTACCATCCTGAAGCTGTCGCAGCAGGAAGCATCTGGTTTCAAAATAGCTCACAGGAAGACCAACAGGTTCTATTGCAAACAGTAATGGCAGGGCTACCGGGTGCCGTCGATCGTTATGACATTGATGGACTGAAACAGGTTTTAGAACGCTACGCTGGCCTGACTCATGATGACTTACGTGCCAATCTCAAGCGGTTCTTAAACGAAGTTATTCCGACTGCAACCAAACTGGGTATCAACCTGTGCATCCACCCAGATGACCCACCGCGGAACATCCTTGGATTACCACGGATCGTTTCGACCGCTGATGATATTGCATGGATCATGAACGCCGTTGATACGCCTGCAAACGGGTTAACCTTGTGCACCGGGTCACTTGGATCGCATCCCGACAACGATATACCCGCGATTGTGCAAACCTTTGGACCTCGTATCCACTTTGTACATTTGCGGAATGTCCTTAAACAGCCCGATGGAACGTTTACAGAAAGTGCCCACCTGGAAGGTGACGTAGACTTGGTTGCTGTGATCGATGAATTGCTCAAAGTAGAAGCAAGCCATGACGTTGACCTGCCCTTTCGCGCAGATCATGGGCATGCAATATTGTCCGATAGCCTTTGTAAATTCCAGCCAGGTTATACACTCATTGGGCGTTTACGAGGGTTGTCAGAACTGCGCGGTATTATAGCAGCTCTGACTTGACCCAAGCGATCAGTTTCAAAGCAAGTTCGTAAGAGTCATGTAAATTACAGGAATGAATGCGATCATCGTCAAAGCCACAAAAATCGCTAGATAGAACCGCCAGATCGTACGGGTTGCTGTTTCTATTGGCAGCCTGCCCACAGCACACCCAAAAAACAAGATTCCACTGGCGGCGTACAAATGAGCCTCCCCCTTTGAAGTGGCCCGCCCCCGTAGTTAGAAAAACGTAAGACCCGGGATGGCCATTAAAACGCCCAAGCCGGAAGAGATTTTCGTGAATCTACGGCAGGTTCAAGTTCGGATGGGACAAGGTATGCACGCTGAATATGGAAGTTGTAAGGCGCGGTTATTTCGAACCTTGTTTTGCCAACATTCCGCCATAATCCTGCCCATCAGGCCAAGGCCGATTAAGCTAATTGTGGAATTCGTGAAGTGCGACTCCTAAAAGTTATTCTGAGTTTTGTTAAATGCTTCAAGCCCGGCTTGGGCCACGCCGTGATCTTGTTCTGGCGAACCTGAACTGACGCCAATCGCGCCAACCACATCTGTCCCAACGTGAACAGGAAGACCGCCAGCGACAGCCACCATGCGCCCGCCTAAGGTCGAGGCTATCCCATGTGCTGGCATGCCGGGCTGATTAACCTTGCCAAGTGCCTGCGTACTTTTCTGGATGCCGCTTGCCGTGAAGGCTTTGTCGATGGCGAGATGAATGCTGGTTATTTTGCCACCATCCATCCGCTCGAATGCGATAAGGTTCCCGCTTTCGTCGGTCACGGCAATGCACATTGGTACATCAATTTCTTGGGCCATACCGCGCGCGGCTGCAATCAGCACAGTAGCGTCTTCGATGTCTAAGCGTTTTATGTTTAGCATTATCCCACTTCTCGTTTCTTATTTTCCAATAATCAGATTTGGCAGTGTTAGGGAGATTGCTGGAACGAAAGTGATCAGCATCAGCGCGACTAAGATTGCTAGGTAGAAGGGCCAGATCGTTTTGATGGCTTTCTCCATCGGAAGCTTACCGACTACACACCCGGCAAAGAGGCAGGTGCCAACCGGCGGTGTACACAGGCCTAGGCCGAGGTTCACAAGCAAGATGATACCAAACTGAACTGGATCAATTCCCAAAGCGTTCATCACTGGTAAGAAGATTGGCGTACAGATCAAGATCAATGCCGCCATGTCCATGATCATCCCCAAAATCAATAGCATCAAGTTGATCATCAACAAGATTAGTATCACGTTGTCAGAGATGCCAAGCAGCAAATCAACAGTTTTGGTGGGAACGCGATAGAACGTCAGCATGTAGGCAAACGCACCCGCACAGGCGATCAGGACTAATACCATAGATGTTGTACGCACCGACGATACGACCGTCGTTCTGAAATTATCCCACGTCAATGTGCGGTACACGATCAGGGTGACAAGAAAGGCATAAATCGCGCCAATCGCCCCAGATTCAGTTGCGGTGAAGATTCCGCTTAACACACCACCAACAATGATCACTGCCGTGAACAACCCTGGAATAGCACCTGCAAAAGCATAGCCCAAGGCGGCAAACCCCGGGAATTTCTCGGCTTTGTAGCCGCGTTTTATGGCAACAAGATATGCAGCAAGGGCCAAACACACACACATCAAAATTCCGGGGACAACACCCGCTAAGAACAGCTTTGAGATCGATACGCCTCCGCCAGCAGCCAATGCAAAGATGATCATGTTATGGCTTGGCGGGATGATGATACCCGCAATCGAAGATGTGACAGTGACGTTTACGGCATAATCCGCATCATAGCCTTTTTCTTTCATGGCAGGGATCAGGATTGAACCCAATGCCGAAATATCTGCAATTGCTGAGCCAGAAATGCCGCCAAACAACATGGATGAGAAGACGTTCACGATCCCCAATCCACCACGCACCGCGCCAACAGCCGCTTGCGCAAACCGCACCAACCTTGCGGCGATGCCACCGTGGAACATCAGGTCACCCGCAAAAATGAAAAAGGGAATGGCGAGATAGGCCTGAAGGCTAATGCCCGCAACTATCCTCTGGAAGCCAATCATCATTGGAAGACCTTCAAACCAGAAGGCTGCGACCGCAGAAATACCAAGCGCGAAGGCAACGGGTGCGCCAATCATCACGCATATGGCGAACACGCCCAAAAGTATAAAAAGTCCCATGATCAGCTTTCGTCAATGTTATCTTGGCGTTCATCCCAGCCCGTCAGCAGGCGGATCAGATGGCCAATTGAGAATAGGAACAAAAGCGCACCACAAATTGTCAGCGGCAATGATCTAAAACCCTCTGACACTTGGATCAGCGGGATCAATGTATTCCATTTGAATAAAGTAAGTTGGATACCATACCAGAACATCATACCACCAAAAACGATCATTAGGAGATCGGTTATGAGCACAAAAAAGTTCCGAATGGGCCTTGGAGCGACGTTGCGAAACACAACTACGGATAGATGTGAATGTTGATGCACACCAACCGCAGCGCCCAAGAACGTGATAACCATCACCAATAGCAACGAGACCTGCTCAACCCATGTCGGTGTGTCGTTTAGAACATAGCGCCCATACACTAGCCACACATAAAACACCGTCATAAACACCAACGATACTGACGCTAAAAAAATGCAAATGCGCACGGTAATTTCAAAAAAAACATCTAATTTCGCGATAAATGTAGGTTGGGTCTTGTTGTCAGGCAAAGTCGTCCCTCCGGTAAAAAAAGCGCCCCAGTGCGAGGCATGGGGCGCTCTCAATAGTTTTTAGTTAAAGCTTACTCAGTTGCTTGAGCCATCGCTACGAGTGCTTTCATGTCTGGGTTGGCCGCTAGATAGTCAGCATAGACAGAGTCCATTGCAGACTGAAAAGGACCCTTGTCAGCGATTTCGTTAACTTTAATGCCTGCAGCTTCAACGTCCACACGCGCCTGCTCAGAGTCTACTGCCCAAAGCTCGCGCTGGAACAAAGCAGCTTCTTCAGCTGCGCCACGTACCGCTGCCTGCATCTCTGCAGACAATGCGTTAAACTTAGTGGTGTTCACACAAATACACTCAGGAATGATCAGGTGCTCAGACAGAGAGTAGTGTGTTGTCACTTCGTAGTGGCCAACGTTTTTGAAGGATGGGAAGTTGTTTTCCGCACCGTCAACAACACCAGTCTTTAGCGCTTGTTGTACTTCAGAGAACGCCATTGGGGAAGGGTTGCCGCCCATTGCAGAAATCATTGACGTATAAAGGTTGTTGTTCATGACGCGAATCTTCAGGCCCTCAACATCCGCTGGAGTTTCGATCTTCTTTTGGCTGTAGAAAGACCGTGCACCAGCATCGAACCATGCCAAAGGCAGAACGCCTGCTTCACCCATCGCTGCTGCAACAGTTTGGCCGGCTTCGCCTTCAAGTACGCGGAACATGTGTGGTACGCTTTTGAAGATGAAAGGAAGCGACACAAGATTTGCTTCTTTTACCATTGGGCCGATTGGACCAAGGTTGAAGTTACCTACTTCGATCGCGCCGATGCGAACTTGCTCAAGCGCATCTGGTTGTGAGCCCAGGACTCCACCGTGGAATACATCAAGAGTGATCTCACCGCCAGTTGCAGCGTCAATTAACTCCGCGAACTTGTCCATAGCACCTGTGTTTGGGTGACCATCGTTGTGGATGTTCCAAGCGCGCCAGTTGTCAGCAGATGCTGAAGAGGCAATAAGGGCGACGGCAGTTGCGGCCGCAAAAATCGTTTTCGTAAAAGTCATGGGTTCTCCTCCCGGTTTCATGTGCAGCGTGTGGCGCTTACATTATCAAAGAGATGATAATCGCCAAAATAACTCCAACTTTCTCCCAAAATCTGGAGTTGCTGATATTCAAATATGATGACTAGTATCCTAGTATTGTCAACAGCCTCCTGAAATAATTTTCCCTGCTGGGCTTGACATTTTTCGCGACAACACACCTGTTGTTCAAGAAAGTTATGGGGGCTTGGGACGGTCAAAAGTGATCTTTATATCAATTAATTTCAATTACTTGGTGATAATTTAACGCGCTCGAGATTGAACTCAAATCACAGGATTGATGTGGGATACTTGGAAGACTTTAAACACTCAGAGTACTTCCAATAGGAATAAATACTCAATTTAGATGAAGGAAACAGTATGACTGACACAAAACCTCGCGTCGGCGCGTTTATCTCGCCAATTACGCTCCCACTGGTTGGAAGCGATTCCAATACTGTGATTGGTGGCGAAAATGAAAGGTGGACGATGTTTTTCGTTTATCGCGGCCGCCACTGCCCGCGCTGCAAGCGTTTCCTGAATAAGCTGAATGTAGTCTTGCCCGATTGGTCTAAGCACATGAACGTCATCGTTGCATCAGCAGATACCGCAGACAAAGCATCGGCTGACCAAGCGGAATTTGGATGGAACTTCGATCTGTGCTACGCCCTTGAGGAAAGCCAAATGCGCAGCCTTGGACTGTATGTCTCTTCACCTCTCTCGGAAGCCGAAACGACGAATAATTTTTCCGAGCCTGGTGCTTTTGCAATTCGTCCAGATGGATCGCTAATGCTTGTAGATATTTCAAACGGCCCCGCCGCGCGACCGGACCTTGAAGAGTTATTAGATGGAATGATCTTTAACATCGAAAATGACCGGCCAGTCCGCGGTACAGCATAGCTTGGTCCAACACTTTGAGCTTTAAACACATGCTGCCACCAGAGCTGGTGGCGGCCAACTCTACTTCAAAATTGACGGCGTCCATACAGTGCCTACTATCACTGACTATAAATGCTGGAGCTTAAAATAAACGGATCACAAATATGTAAATCATGTGCGCACCAACTGACGCACCGCAACCATCGCCCCACCATCTAGCAAGATTTCATAGGCCTCAACAACAGCATCGCGAAACACCACATTTTTCACCAGTGGCTCTGGAAACAACTCAGGAAGCGACAAGATTGCATTGACTTTGCCAGAAGCATGCCTCGCGTTCTCACTGGCCGCCTTGAGTTCTGCCGCCAACGGGTCGCGTACGTCTATTTTCCGCCCGTTTTCGTCTACCCCACCTGCATAAAACATCCAGGCTGCCACGGCGAGGTACAGGCCGGGCGAAACGCGATCCATAGCGAGATTATCCGAAATCGTTCCCAAAATGCGTTGCGGTAATTTCTGACTGCCATCCATCGCAATCTGCCATGTGCGGTGTCGGATTGATGTATCTTTGTAACGCTCCATCAGCTTTGCACTGTAAGTGAGTAAATTCTCGCCTTCTGGCTGTGGCACAGTAGGGATGATTTCGTCAGTCCATAGCATCTCGCAAAACAATGCGAAATCTGGATCCGAAACTGTTTCAGAAATGGTTTCGAACCCGGCGAGATAACCAAGATACGCTAATGCCGAATGTGTCCCATTCAAACAGCGTAGCTTCTTCAATTCGTGGGCATCGACCTCGGCCACAAACTGCGCACCAGCTAGTTCCCATCGGGGACGACCATTACAAAAATCATCCTCGATTACCCACTGGCGAAATTGCTCATGAAAGACGCAACCAAGGTCAAGAGCCCCTGTAATCTCTGATAACGCGTTGATATCCTCAGGCGTCGTGGCAGGTGTAATTCGGTCGACCATCGACGACGGGAAAGACACCTGTGCTTCGATCCAGTTGGCCAATTCTCCATCAATGTTCTGGGCAAATTCCAACACTATTCCACGGATCAAAGCTCCATTGGATGGTAGATTATCACAAGACAAAACCGTAAATGGCTTGTTCCCTGCCGTACGTCGTTTAGCGAGTGCTGCAACGATAAAGCCAATCGCAGAAACGGGCTGTAACCAGTCATCTAAATCATGAATAATGTCAGGGTGCTTCAGATTCAACTTACCGTCCGAAGAACGATGGCAATACCCCTTCTCCGTGATCGTAAGAGATACGACCTTTACAGCCGGTTCCGCCATTTCTGCAACAACTGTCCCAGGATCATCCGGTGCAACAAGCGTTCGAACAATCGAGCTGATCAACTTTGGCTGAAGCCCTTCTTTAGAAAATGTGACCGAATGATAAATACCATCCTGTTGATCCAGTTGGTGGGCAGCCGTAGCGCTGCGCAAACTCACTGCAAGAATACCCCATCCTTCGTCGTTAACCGCGTTTACCTCGTCAGTATAAACCGCACCAAAAGCACGAAAAAACGCACCGGGCC
>Ga0206128_1004888_pt1 | contig 10212 bp, 11 predicted proteins | sample Helgoland_Spring_7_FD_148601 | JGI IMG/M metagenome (GOLD analysis project Ga0206128, IMG submission 148601) | Pelagic subsurface seawater microbial communities from Kabeltonne, Helgoland, North Sea - Helgoland_Spring_Bloom_20160426_1 | ecosystem: Environmental > Aquatic > Marine > Epipelagic ...
CCCCCCAGTAATGGTGGACAGCGATGAGCGCCTGGTAACTAAGGGTCTAAAGTCACAATGGATTGCTCAGGTTAAGGCTACCGCTGGCTCTATGCTGGCTGGCAGCGACTGGATGGTTATTCGCAAGGCAGAGCGTGATGTGGCTATCCCAGAGGCCGTGGTTGCTGCTAGAGCCGCCATTGTCGCAGAGGCTAACCGACTGGAAACAGCCATTGCCGCCTGTGCCGATGTAGCTGCGTTGATTGAGGTGGTTAGCTCTCAGAACTGGGAGTGATAAATGGGAAACATAGACCCCATAGAATATGGGAGACTAACGGCACAAGTTGATAACTTAACTTGTAAAGTAGAGAGCATGGAGAGTGACATCAAAGAGTTACTGGCTTTGGCTAACAAAAGCAAAGGTGGTTTCTGGATGGGTATGACTATTGCCTCTATTGCTGGTGGTTTCCTTACATGGCTTTTAACATATTGGAATAGATAATGCTTGCTGAACTTGCGATAGCCAACGCTGCCTTTGGTGTTATTAAGGAGACTATAGCCAACGGTGGCGATATAATGGCGGCGGGTCAGCACATCTTCAAGTTCTTTGATTCTAAGTCAGAGCTGGCAAAGAAGGCTAACAAATCAGGGTCAGACTCTGAGGCTTTCTTTGCTCTCGAACAGATTAAGCAACATGAGGCGGCTATCCAAGAGTTATTCATCTATCAAGGTAGAGCAGGGCTTTGGGATGATTGGTTAAAGTTCCAAGCGGAGGCAAAGCGTAAACGTGATGCTGAGGCTAGAGAGATTGCGTTAGCGGAGATTAAACGTAAAGAAAAGCTATGGGCTTGGATTAACGGGTTCTTAATTATTGCCTCTGTCATAACAGGGGTAGGTATTATAGCTGGTTTAATCTGGCTTGTTGTAACGAAAGGTGCATTATGAAAAGACCATTACCAAAGCGTAACGAACGTTCAAAGAAAAACAAGAGGAACAAGTGATGGCTACTGAACTGGAAAAATATCAGAATGTACTTAAAGAAGCTGCTGCCTTAAAAAATACTAACACAATGTTTGGACGTTCCGCTGATGAGTATAATGCTAATCGGTTTGGAATTCAAGACAGGACACCTTTGAGTGATTATTTTAATCAACTAGCAATAGAAGATGAAGCCAGTCGCATCTTAGCAGACCCTGGGTTGTTACAGCAATTTATGGAAGATAATAACATTGATGGTGATCAGTCAGGAGTCTCTACTTCAAATACTACAATAGGTATTGGTAACGCAACAGATACAATAACACAGGATGCGGTTATTGCAGGTATATTAGGGCTATTTACTGGTGGGGTTCCAGGAGCAATTCAAGGCGGAGTTAAGTCTTATATAACTGATACACTGGCAATTTTAGATCAAGTGAATAATACACGAGACCCAATACAAGCGTTAAACGCCTTACAAGGGTGGACAGACACAAGAGCACCAGCCCTTGTTGTAAGTGGTAAAACTAACTACAACACCCCTTATGATAGCAGTAAAGATGGTCGTATAAACCCTGCCCCTGTTGTAAGCGGTAAAGATAACTATAACACTTACGGAGACAGTGTAAGTAATACTCCAGACTCATTCACAGGCGCTGATGTTTCTTATGGCGACCCTTCTTATGGGAGTTTATTCTAATTATGAAACACACAGTAGGAAAAGTAATAGTACCAGCTACGTTGACAGAGTTGTTCAAAGTTCCTGCTGGTTACAAAGCGCAGGTTAGTACCTTGTTTGCTAGTAACCACCAAGGGAATAACAAATGGATAACCATGTACTGGCAACACGCTCACGACGCTAACCATAAGATTTACGTTGTTACCGAGTTTGTTATTTCCGCTAACAACTACTTACAGTTTAGCGACAGTATGGTGATGCAGAGTGGGGATTCTATATGGGTTATGACAGAAGCTGCCTCAGATATGAGTGTTATGGCTTCGTTTGACCTATATAAAGAAGCACAAACTGTAGCATTTGATGGCGAATAAGCTTGACAAATTGAGAAATCTGTGGTATAATAGCAACAAAGGAAGAAACAAATGACATACTTACAACTTGTCAACGCTGTACTGAGGAGACTTCGAGAGAGTGAAGTGACTACAGTACAAGGCGCTGGTAATACCAATAGCTACGCTCGTCTAATTGGGGACTTTATTAACGAGGCTAAGAGTCAAGTAGAAGCTGCGTATGACTGGAGTGCTCTGCGTACTACAAATACAGTTACAACCAGCGCTAACGTGTTTAACTACGAGCTACAAAATACTCGTACTAGCGCCAAGGTGTTAGATGTCTTTAATGACACTAGCAACATTGAGATGCGTTACCAAACATCTAACTGGTTTGACAACGAGTTTTTAATGGGTACTCCACCTACTGGTGTGCCTATCTATTACAACTTCAACGGGGTTAGCGCAGACGGGGATATTCAGGTAGATATTTACCCAATCCCTGATGGTGTCTACGACATACGATTTAACATGACCTCGCGTAACCTGCCATTAACGGCTGATACTGATGTCACTGTTCTGCCCACCCGTCCCATCATCCTGTTAGCCACTGCGATGGCGATTGAGGAACGTGGTGAGGATGGAGGACAGCAAAGCATGAACGCTTATGGGATGGCTCAGTCAGCACTATCAGATGAGCTTTCTTTTGATGCGGCTCGTCACCCAGAGGACACTATTTGGTATAGCGTATGAAACAACTACAAACAGTCTCTGTTGTCTCTCCTGGTTTCTTCGGGTTAAACACACAAGACAGTAGTGTTACCCTCTCTAGCAACTTTGCCCTAGCCGCTGACAACTGTATCATTGATAAGTTTGGTCGGTTAGGTGCTCGTAAGGGTTGGGAGCAAAAGACTACTGACGGTGTAGATGAGTTGAGCAACCTCAATATTGAGATGTTGGCTGAACACGTCAACGCCGATGACACTTCTGTTACCATCAGCGCAGGGAATCAGAAGTTATTCACAGGCGGTGTTGATGCTGTGTTAACCGATGTGACCCCTGTTGGTTACGCTATCTCAGCTAACAACTGGAAGGTGGCTACTCTCAATGACCATGCTCTCATAGTTCAAGAGGCACATGAAACTCTGGTTTTTTCTGAAAGCGATACCCCTAATGTACAGAAGCTAGTCGATTACACAGGCGTAGCCCAGTCTTACGGTACTAACTACCCTCGTGATGTACTAGCCGCTTATGGGCGTTTCTGGGCGCATGATGGGGCTACTGTCTACTGGACTACGGATATAGCAGATACAGCCTTTCCAGCCTTTGCAGGGGGCACTAGCGGTCTTTTAAACATAGCGGCTGTACTACCTAACAACGTAGACACAATAACGGCTCTAGCGTCTCACAATGACTTCCTAATCATCTTCTGTTCTCGTAACATTGTCATCTACTCAGGGGCTGACAACCCTCTTGGTGATTTTAAATTAGAAGATGTTATTGATGGTGTTGGTTGCGTGTCTCGTGACAGTGTACAGAGCACTGGCGGGGACTTAATCTTTCTATCTGATACAGGTGTTCGTTCATTGGGTCGCTTGTTGCAAGAGAAGTCGTTGCCTATGCGCGACTTAACAAAGAATGTACGGGATGATTTGATAGAGGCAATGGCGACTGAGTTTGCTCTTGTTGGTTCTTACAATAAGGTTCGTTCAGTTTATTCAGAGATTAACGCCTTCTACCTTGTATCTTTTCCGTCAACATCAACTATCTATTGTTTAGATATGAGACAAGCGCTTGAGGATGGTTCTGCTCGTGTTACCACCTGGTCGGTTAAAACAACAGCTTTCCTACGAACTAGAACTCGTAACCTGCTATTAGGGAAGCAAAATGGTATTGGTCTTTACGGAGGTTATGTAGATAACACCCTTCAATACCGTATGAAGTACTCCTCTAACTTTATGGACATGGAAAACAGTTCTATGACCAAGATGGTTAAGAAGGTGAGCATAACAGTTATTGGTGGTAGTGGTCAAGACTTTGTTATTAAGACAGGCTACGATTACTTAGGCGCTAACTTCTCCTACCCTTTCACAATTAACGAAGGTGTTGGTAGCGAGTATGGTATAGGTGAATATGGCATTGCTGAGTACACTGCTGGTGTGTTAATTGATAGGGTTAACGCTCAGGTGCAGGGATCAGGTAAAGTGGTACAGATTGGTTTTGAGGCTAATGTTGAAGGAAGTGAAATTAGCGTTCAGAAATTGGATATGTTTGTTAAAACAGGAAGGATTAGTTAATGTCTAATTATACGAAGCTAACGGATTTTGCTACTAAGGATACCCTTCCTTCAGGCAACGCTGGTAAGCTTGTCAAAGGTACAGAGATTGATGATGAGTTTAACGCGATTGAAACCGCTATAACATCTAAAGCAAACACAGCAAGCCCTACGTTTACTGGGACTGTAACAATGACAACACTCGATGGTGCTACTATTAGTGGCGGAACTTACTAAGGAATTATTATGGCATGGTATGATAAGGCGTGGGATTACGCAAAAGATAGTTTCACCGACAACCCGACAGACTGGTTAAATGTAGGGGCTAACATTGGCTCCTCACTTCTTTCTTACAACGCAGCGGATAAAGCAGCACAGTCTAATTTACAAGCGGGTCAAGCTGCTGCGGCTGCGGCTGAGTTTAAACCTTACGCGATTACTTCAGGGTTAGGTACTAGCTTCTTTGATCCGAGTTCGCAGAAAGCTGGTTATGAGTTAGACCCTACTCTAGCTGCTTTTAGAAACACCTTATACCAAGGAGGCGCTAACTTCTTAGGTCAGGTTCAAGAAGACCCAATGGTAGCGGCTCAGAACTACTATAACCAACAACAAGGTTTGTTGGCTGGCGGTAGAGAGGCTGAAGACATTGCCTTGCGTAATCAACAAATAAACCAAGGTCGTATTGGCTTAGGTTTATCGGGTGCGTCTCAAGGGGTCGGTGGTGGTGGTTACCTTAATCCTGACCAATTCTCTTTAGCCTCAAGACGTGATTTACAAAACCAACAAATAGCTGCAAGTTCGACACAAATGGGACAGGCTGATATTGACCGTGCTATCTCTCGTGGTACTGGTTTAATGCAAGCTGGTTTAGGTGTTGAACAACAGGGCTTGACACCATTGACAATTGGTGCAGATATTGGTAACAGGGCGGCTACAGCGGGTGCTCAACAAGGGGCTAACTTACTTGCAGGGGCTAATGCGGCTTCACAGGCTAACTTGGCTGGTAGTCTGGGTGCGGCTGGTATGTTAAGTAACATGTTCAAACCAAGCACTGGTTATAAGTTTAATCCAGAGACTGGTCAACGAATTGCATAAGGAAACATAATGGCTACACAAAATTTATCAGGTTTGTTTAACCTAGACTCACCAGAAAAGATTGAAAGAGATTACCTAAACCAATTCCTTATCTCTCCAGCGCAGATGGGGCAGCAAGGGTTATTACAACAAGTTGTTAGTCAGATGAGTAACGCTGGCGCTAACATTGGTGCTAGTGGTGCTCGTATGCTTGGTGGTAAATTACCAGAAGTACTAAAGAAAGAGACAATTGATAAAGCATTTCAAGAAGTTAAAGCTTTAAATTTACCTAACAACAGTAGTATATACGCTGAGTTAGGGAAGAGACTAAGCTCTGCTGGTTATAACGCTGAGGCAGTTTTAGCAGGTCAGGAAGCGGCTAAATACCAACAGCAGGAGTTAGCGGCTACTAAGACAGGTCTGGAGATAGAAGGTTTAGGGTTAAAAAATACTTTGGATAGAGCAACCCTTTTGCCGAAGGTTAAGGCTACTTTATTAGCTAACGCCACAGCGGCAGCAGGATTAAGAGACTCTAAACAAGCTTTTGACCTAGCTAGTAAAATTAACCCTACCAAGGTAGCCCAAGCTAAACAAGCCTTGGCGACAGCACAACAAGCTTATGCACAAGCTGATAAAACAAATCCTATTGCTTTTGAGCAAGCTAAACAAGCCTTGGCGGCAGCGCGACAAGCTTATGCACAGGCTAATATAATTAACCCACTTGAGGTACAGAAAGCTCAACAAGCTGTAGCAACAGCGCAACAAGCTTTTGCACAGACAAGTGCTCAGATGGCACAATTTAATGCTTTGAGTCCAGGTGTTATTCAGCAAGCAGCATTGGAGACACAAGCACAACAAATGAGTAACAACAAGGAAGTATCACTTGCCGCTGCCAGACAAATTATGTCTCAGTATCCACAAGGTTCTCCTGAGTCTAACGCTGCTCTTAATAACATTTTAGCTATTGAATCTCCTAGTTCATTAACGCCTAAGGCAGTTAACTTTGGTACTAATAGGGAGGCTTATTCTTCTGCTATGTATGGTGGTAAGCCGTTTAAGGATTTAACACCCACTGAACAAGCTGCTGTTAATCTGACATTAAAAGAGAATTCTGTCACTGTCGCTAGAGCAGGTGCTTATGAGATTGGTAAAGATTTAAAAGCTTTTGATGACGCTATTAAAAATAACACAGTTTCATTCCAAGCTGCTCAGACGGCTAAAACGTTGTTGCGAGAGGCTAAAGCGTCTAATAACCCTGATGCGTGGGAAGCTGCTAGAACTACAGTGGCTCGTGCTGTTGGTAAGAGTAAGTTGTCCAATGAGGATATTAAGCGACTAGGTGGCTCTCCTGAAATTGTGCAAGCTATTAAAGATATAACATCTAAGGCATTCACAGGAACTCCAACACTAGATACTCAGCGCAAGTTGTATGCCACTGCTGCTATCATTGAGCGCTTTGAGGCAGAACAGATTAACAAACAAGCTGATCGGTTTACAGCGGCAGCGGCTGAGGCAGGGTTTTCTAAAGACCCTGGAGTTTACTTCCCTAGAGCTAAGGCAGATGGCTCTGTTAGTTGGAACGATTTAGATTAAAGGTTTATTATGGCAGAAACTCGATCAGTACAGCTACCTAATGGTATCGTTATCCCCGACGTACCAATAGAAGCTACTAAAGAAGAAATTAAAGAGAAGGCTATCCGAGGTGGTCTAGCTACGATAGAGGATTTTGCTAAGGCAGAGGAGTTACCTACTTCTAGTGCTTTAGCCGAGGATGCCAGATTCAGAGCTAATGCCCCAGAGAAGACATTTTCAGAACAGGCAGCTCCTTATGTTGAAGCGGCTATTGAAGGGGCAGCGGCTGTCCCTATCATGGCGGCATCGGCTAGAGGGGCACAACTGCTTTATCGTGGCTCTAAAGCTTCCCCCTACATCGCTGACTTAGCCCGTAGTCTTATGCCTAAAACATTAGGTGGGTTAACCACTGAGGGTGTTATTGGTGCAACAGGTGCTGTGGCTGGTAAGGCTGCGGGTGAGCAATTTCCTGAAGGCTGGCAACGTAACTTAGCTGGTATGGTTGGTGGTGCTACCCCAGGACTTGTTATTTCCCCTGCTCGTAATCTGGCGACTATGGTTACTAACCGAGGGGCTGGTCAGGAAGGTATTGAAGCTTTAGGTGAAGGGGCTAAGGCTTCTGGTGTATTAAGGGCTAAGAGACAAGCAAAAGTGGCTTTTGAAGCTAATGATGCTCTTCCTTCTACTTTAATACAATCAGGTAAAATACAAGAAGCTACTGGAGTTAGCTTGCCTATATTGGCAGCGGCTAACGGCGACCTAACTATTTCTGGTTTTATTGCTTCTCAGGCGGCTAAAGGTGACAACGCTGGATTTACAGCGTCTATGCGTCAACAGTATGAAACGGCTGAACAACAACTAACTGCATTTAAACAAGGTAAAGCCCCTACGATGCAAGAAGTTGATGCTTTGGTTAAACAACGTGCAGCGGCTGTTAAGGTTAAGAATGAGCAGTTTGAGATTGACTTTGCGGCTCGTAATGCTGAGGCTGAAAAAACTGTTACTGCTTTAACAGATAACATTGTTGAAGAATCCTCTAAATTACAAGTTACTGGCGCTTCAGACATGGGGACTCGCTTTACCAATATGGTTAAGGCTAAAGAAGCTACAATTCGTAAGAGTTTAAGCCCTCTATACAAGAAAGTTTTAGAGTCAGCAGAGACAGCAGGAATTAAACTGCCTAAAGAGAATGCTCAGGCTTTAGTTGCTTTTGTTAACGATGAGGCGAATAAGGATGTCTTCTCTAAGTTTCCTGCTCTATACCGTCAGATTAAAACTAAATGGCAAGCTCCTCCCCCTGTTAGCTCTAAGATACAAACTAAGTATCGTATTGCTAAACAGCCAGCAAACGCAGTAGCTAATGATGTTAGTGTTAATGATTTAGACAGCTTGAAGCGTAATGTTAACAAAGCTATCAATGATACGGATGACAAAGATCAGCTTCGTATGTTGTTTGAATTAAAGAGAGAGGTTAACAAAGCTATTGATTCTGTAGACCCTGCGTTTAGTGCTCCTTACAAAGCTATTGACCAAAGGTACGCACAAGAACTTGGTATCCCTTTTAATGAGCAGGGTATCTTGCAGGTTAGTCGGGCTAAGTTTGTAGAGAATACAGTACCTACGTTGACAAGCAAGACAAGTAGCCTGAAGCAAGCCTTAGCTGTTATTGGGGATGACCCTGATGGTATACGACTTGTAGAGGATGCTTTCATTACGGCTATTGCTAATAATCGAGCTATCGTTAACACCAACACACTTGAAGTTAACCCTCAGCAACTTAAACGGTGGATGGTAGCTAACAAGGAGAAGCTGGATTTAGTGCCTAGTATACAGAAGCGACTAGATGACTTGGCTACTGGTGTTACTAAGATTGGTGATGAGAGAACTGCCATCTTAGCTGCCACCAAGCAGGATAAGGTAACATACTTAGAGGACGTCTTAGGGGAAGCTTTTAACACATCAGGTGGTATTCAGGGTTATGTTAACAATACCATGAAGAACCCTGCTAAACTGGATGATATGTTAGCCCGTATAGATGGCGATCAAACAGCCACAGATGCTGTTAAGGCAACTATGCTGGATATACTTACATCAGGAGGTAATAACCCCTTGCAATGGTTTGACGCTAATATCCCAGCGATGGCTAAAGTGTTTGGTGGTGATAGTATCCCTTCATTGCGTTATGCGGTTGAAGCATCTGAGAGGTTAGCAACTAATCCAGCTACGTTAAAAATCAACCCAAGTACAACTGGTAAGTCTGAGTTTGAGGAAAAGACAGGATCAAAATTTTCTCAAGTTATTGGTGAGTTACGAAATCAGATTATAACTAAAATTCGTGTTGTTATAAATACTGGTTCACGTTATTTACAGGGTAAAGCCGCACGATCAGAAGCAGAGGCAATGCAAGACTTTTTGTTAGACCCTGACTCGTTAATTAAATATGGTGAGTTAGTAGCAGAGGTTGAAACTAAAGGGATGACGGATAGAGCTATAGGTATAGCAAAGGAACTCTTTCTAAAGACAAGTTCCACTTATGCAGCAGGAGCTACTGTAGGAGGCTACCAAGCCTACACTAGTGACACCGCTTATCAGGAGTACCAACCATCTGATCCGAGCCTGTTAGAAGGGTTCTGATCCAATAACAAAGCCCCTAAGCAGTGATGCCTAGGGGCTTTTTTTTTAGTCTTCTATTTCTAAGACCTCTTGATCTAACTCACTGAACTCCCCAATGTAGATGGAGAAGAAGGGGATTTTGATGATAAGCCCCTCATAGGCGGCTATAAACCTACCTTCCTCATCCCCTACTACATGGCAGATGTTGTCGTTATGTTCGATGTCGAAGCCAATGCCTAGACGCATGTTAATGTTAATCATTTACTATCCTCATGGTTAAGTCTGGCGATGATGTAATTCTTAACCAAGCTGCTACGGACAATATCAGCCACCGAGAACTCAATCTCTGTAAACTCCTTCATTGATCGTAGGATGGTTAAGAACTCAAGCAATCCACTCTTATCATCTCTCTTCTTTAAGTCCACCTGTCGATAGTCACCGCATAAGAAGAACTTAGACGTGTGACCAATACGGGTGATGATGGTGTCCAGCTCGTGCATCGTACAGTTTTGACTCTCATCAAGGATAACGATAGCATTGTTAAACGTAGTCCCTCGGATAAAGGAGGTGGACAGGAACTCGACATAACCCTGCTCCACCAATCTATCCCAAGCGTCTTTGCGCTTAAACAACTCAGCCGCTATCTGCTTGTACGGCTCGGTAAACTGGTTCATCTTCTCCTCGGCATCGCCTGGTAAGTGTCCCATCTCCCT
>Ga0206128_1004891_pt1 | contig 10210 bp, 10 predicted proteins | sample Helgoland_Spring_7_FD_148601 | JGI IMG/M metagenome (GOLD analysis project Ga0206128, IMG submission 148601) | Pelagic subsurface seawater microbial communities from Kabeltonne, Helgoland, North Sea - Helgoland_Spring_Bloom_20160426_1 | ecosystem: Environmental > Aquatic > Marine > Epipelagic ...
CCCCGCCACGTGGCTCTGTGATAGTAAATCTAATATCTGTTGCATTTGTGTTTTGTTTTATTTTACTAGGTCCAACAGCAATATTAATAACTTCTAAATCATCAATGAAAAAATCGTCTTGAAAGTCTGAACTCTTTCCATCTAATCCTACACCACCGCTGCGCATTAATAACAGTGAATTTGGAAAAGACAGTACATCTTCAGGCGTCTTTGGAGCTTGTAATAGATTAACAAATGATTTACTATTCATCATATACAGTGCAATATTATAGGTAACACTACTAAAACTATTAAGCTCGTTTGGTCTTGGATCTATAGCAACCTTAGTAAGATCTTCCATATATGGACCTTTGTTTATTGCTGTAGCATCTTTGCTTTGATTAATTTTTGTCTTACTTTTCGGATCACTGTTAAGTCCAATCCTAGATCCTGTTTCACTGTCATCATCTGTAACACCGTAATTGTTGGTGACAAGTTCGAAACTATCATCATACTGATTTTCTTCCGGTGCATCTGGACTTACACTTAAATTACTGCTACCTCTGTCTGTGAGATCAACATCCTGCCTCCCACTGCGATTAGTTCTACCAGGAGTGACTTGTATCCTCTGTAGTTTGCCAGTTTCGCTTACAGTAACATCAACATCGCCCGGTGATATTGCAGGCACAGTAAGTGTCTCAGCGGTAGTAACACGAATAGGATCAGCCTGAGGCGGTTCGTATAGTGTAAAGTCCTCTGGTGATGGATTATTTTGTTTGTTTTTGAAATATGGTGGCGGCATATTAGATTCCTAATGCTGTTTCTACTACGTCCTTTTTAGGAATGTAAAATTTTACACCTGCACGAAAGTCCCAAACTGGATCTTCAAATGCATTTGGATTACGAGCTTGAAACACCCACCATAGATTACTGTTTCCATACAAGTCAAACGCAAGCAGATCCGGTCTGTGTTGGTGTACTTGTGTTAGTGTGTGTAATACATCATCTCGGCGTGCCGGAATACGTCTTGGTGTCATTATGTCCAGGTAGTAACTATAGGTTTGTGTATTACTATATGGACTATCACTGCGATATTCTACAGCCATTATAGGAATCCTCCGCCTTTGCCTGGATTACCAATTAAGTCGCCTCTAGCAAAACTTTCTAAACTAAAGTTGCCAATTTGATTCTTGCTATAAATTGGCATTAGGTTAAGTGTTATTGGCATGTAAGTTGGAATCATTGTTTTGGTTGCTGAATCTGGTGATGAGGCTAGTGGCACTTCAATCATATCTCTGTCTGCTGGCATAATCTCTGCAAACTGTTGTAGTACAACAGGAACACTGTTATAGTTATGAGGACCATATCCGCTAAGTCTTAAAACTGGCGGTGGAGTGCCTCTTTGTGCATCTGCACCATAAAACATTTTATAAGCACTACGCAAAAAATGAAGTACTGCAAATACATATCTTGCTTCGTCTGCAGTGTTTGCTGTAAAGTAGCCATCAACTGTAATACTATCTACACTGCTTGCATTATAACTATGCTGTATGTGATTACTGTGTGCAGGGTGTGTGCCTGAGTATTGCGCACTATGACTTACGGTAACTGTAGGTGTATACGGAAACAGTATGCCATCTGTGTCTATTAATGGTTGTAGTAATTTATTACTTGGATCTTTGTATAGCAAAGGGCCACTACCCGGGCTCATACTAAGTCTAACACGGATATCGCCGTCTCTAAACACAGTAGCAGCAGCATCGCTAAACCCAGGAATGTTTGCACCTGCAAAATTTAATCCTGCCTGAATAAGTCTATTTCCACTAGCGCCTAGTACACTGCGTCCAATTTTACTTAATGGATCGTTGCCAGGTAAAGCTCTGCCGGCAGCATCGCTTACATACTGTTGCGCACGTCTGGTAAATTTACTACCTAAATCAAATGCCATTTATCAAATCCTTAATTTTTTACTTGATAAGTATATTTATAGGCTGTATAATATACGCATATAAAAGGAATCACATTACATGATCAAAAGAAAAAATTATCTCAACAATCGCGATTTGTTGAAAGAAATTCATTTATCTAAGAACACTTACAGTAGTTTTGTTGCAGACGGCGATGATGTTTATGACATTATCCTGCCAAATGTAGAAAAAATTAACATTCGTACAATTGCACAAGCCAAGCGTAACCAAGCAGATCGTTTGCAAAAACAAGCATACGAAGCTGCTCGTGCTGAAGGACAAAAAGTCAAACACGAAGCTGCTCGTGCTGAAGGACAAAAAGTCAAACAAGCAGATTTTGCTGTAGACTGGAAGAAAATTGACAAGCAAGATGTTGTATTCCGTGTTATGACACATGATCACGTTCCTCTGCACCCAGGACGTAAGAAGAATCCTAAAACTGTTGCTGACCATCATGTGCAGTGCAACTTCCCTCCTTTTCAACACTTTAAACTGGACGACGACGATGTTGCAGTTTGTGTTGGTAAAAGTCACTGGGAAGGTGGGCTAGAGAATGGAGCCTTCAGTAAAGCACATGGACGCACCACTAACAAACTTGCCCGCATGTATATGAAACTATGTGAACGTTATGGTACACGGTCAAACTGGCGCGGCTATACCTACAATGATGAAATGCGCAGTCAGGCACTGTTACAACTTACACAGATTGGTCTACAGTTTGATGAAAGCAAAAGTGAAAATCCTTTTGCTTATTACACTGCAGCAATTACAAACAGTTTTACTCGTGTACTAAACTTGGAAAAGAAAAACCAAAGCATCAGAGATGATATTCTCGAAAGTGCCGGGCTTAATCCAAGTTACACTAGACAAACTGAAAACGAACTAGCAAAGAGTGCAGATCCTATTACTTGACAATAAAAGGTGCTATAATACACACATGAGTTTGTTCAAACGGGCCGCCGTATTCACGGATATTCACTTTGGTAACAAAAGCAATAGCCAGACTTTCAACAAAGATTGTCTGGACTTTGTTACTTGGTTTTGCAAAGAGGCTAAAGCACAAGGTGCAGATACCTGTATCTTTATGGGTGACTGGCATCATCAGCGAGCAAGCATTAATGTTGCTACGCTGAACTACAGTATTGCTGCATTGGATTTGCTAAACGATTCGTTTGATACTATCCACTTTATCCCAGGTAACCATGACGAGTACTACAGAGACAAACGCGACTACAACAGCATTGCTTTTATTAAAAAGTTTGAGAACATACAGTTTTACAATGATATTACCACTGTTGATGGTGTTGCGTTTATTCCTTGGTTAGTGGGCGATGAGCATAAACAGATGCGCAAAGTAAATGCTGACTATGTGATTGGCCACTTTGAACTTCCTCACTTTTATATGAACGCTATGGTGCAGATGCCAGATCACGGTGAACTAAATGCAGATGATTTCGGTCGTTGCGGCACTGTGTTTACAGGGCATTTTCACAAGCGTCAAGAACGAGGTAACGTTGTTTACACAGGCAATGCGTTTCCTCACAACTACAGCGATGCTGGAGATGATGATCGAGGACTAATGATACTAGACTGGGACGGCACAAGAGAGTTTATCGCCTGGCCCGATCAACCCAAGTATCGCACACTTAAAATAAGTCAACTACTAGAAGGCCCTGAAAAGTATTTAGGTCCAAAGACCTATGCTCGTGTTAACCTAGACGTAGATATTAGTTACGAAGAAGCAAACTTTATCAAAGAAACTTTTATGGATGAGTATCAACTGCGTGAAATGAGTTTGATCCCTGTAAAAGTTGAGGATATGGACATGCAAATCTCAGGTGAGATCAACTTTGAAAGTGTGGACACTATTGTTACTAGTCAACTGCAACAGATTGAAAGCGACCAATATGATCGTAACTTAATGTTAGATATCTACAGGAACCTTTGATGTTGTATTACATTCACTATCCTAGCGGCGGCTTTGGACATTTTATGTTACAAATGATAAGCATTTGCTTCGATGATGTTTTTTGTCCACAAGAGCATTCATCATTTAGCGAAGATGGAAACAGTCATAGCTATCCTGTACACTACAAAACTTGGTCTTACAAAGAGCCTTCTGAAGATGTGGCATTTTATGATTTTAAAGATAAAAAAAGCATTTGCTTAATTGATAGTGGCATAGATGATGATGTAGACAAAAAAATGCCTAATACTATTAGGATGTGTATTGACAAAAATGCAAGAAGCATAATTTTTCAAACATGCAGAGAGAAAGCAGAACGCAGTACCTTAGATATTATTAAAACAGATATAGATTGGGAAAAAAGTTTTGTTCCCAAAGTTTCAGATTGGAGTAACTTAGCAAAATGCCATAAAGCTGCATCTGTTTGGGGATACAATTGGGAAAAAAGAGAAAAGTATACAAAGCTGTACCGCTATGCAGATCAAAATATTGATTTTTATTTAAACAAATGGCAGCCTGCAGCAGATTGTACAAATATCTCAATAAGCGATTTATTTTTTAATCCAGTCAAACTTTTAAAACAATTAGAACCTCACTTTGGTAAATGTAATTGGGGAAAATTTTGGAAGTTGTGGAATGAATTTACTACTGCAAATCAAAAATATTACCAAGCACAACACTTAGTAAATCGTGTAAAGCATGCGTTAGAAGCAGATTTTAATTTTGAGTTTAAAAAAGATTACAGCTTACATGATCAAGGATACTTGACTTACTGGTTGGAAAAGCAGTATAATATACAAGAGATACCGCCAAATCGCTACAAGGACTGGTTCAAAAATACACAGGAAGTTAGAGATTGTTTAAACTCAATACACTTACAGTAAAAAACTTTATGAGTGTGGGCAACACCACACAAGCCATTGACTTCAACCGCAATGATCTTACACTTGTGCTGGGTGAAAACTTGGACACAGGTGGAGGCGATGCTGGCAGTAGAAATGGTACTGGCAAGACCACTATCATCAATGCACTAAGTTATGCACTGTATGGCAATGCACTTACAAACATTCGCAAGGACAACTTGATCAACAAGACCAATGGTAAGAACATGCTGGTCACTGTTGAGTTTGAAAAAGACAACCTAAGTTATCGTATTGAGCGGTTGGACGCAAGCCCAATGTGCTAAAGTTCTACATTAACAACAGTGAACAAGAAACAGACGACAACGCACAAGGCGATAGCAGAGAAACACAAAAAGCTATTGAAGAACTGTTAGGTATGAGTCACGACATGTTTAAGCATGTGCTTGCACTAAACACATACAGCGAACCATTCCTAAGTATGCGCACTAACGATCAACGAGCAATTATTGAACAGTTGTTAGGCATTACAATTTTGTCTGAAAAGGCAGAGAATCTCAAAGAGATGGTGCGTGTAACTAAAAACAAGATTCAAGAAGAAGAATTCCGTATCAAAGCAGTTGAAGATGCAAACGGCAAGATTGTAGAACAAGTTGATGCGCTAAAGCGCAGGCAGCGTATGTGGCAAGAGAAAAAAGATCAGGACATTGCAAACTTTAAAACAGCAATCAATGATCTTAGTCATGTTGACATTGATGAAGAACTAAGAGCGCACACTGAACTTGCAGACTGGAACACGCTAAACAATGCACAAGTTCAACTACAAAAGGATGTTGCAGCACTGCAAGCACAAGAAGGCAGAGCAGAGCGCGATGTAAAAAAAGCAAACAAGGCTCTAGTAGGGTGGCAAGATGGAGTGTGTCATAGTTGCAATCAAAGCATTGAGCATTTGGACAGCCATAAAAAAGAGATTGAAAAAGCGGAGAAAGAATATGACGAAACAAATAGTTTCCTTGCTGAATTACAAGCAGCAATTACAGAACTCAGAACTCAAGAAGAAACAGTCCCAAGCAAACCGCGAACTTTCTATGATAACGCCGCTGATGCACACAACCATCGTTCAAGCCTATCCACATTGGAGTCACAACTACAAAGTAAGCAAGATGAAAGTGATCCTTACACCGATCAAATAGCAGACATGGAAACCACTGCAGTGCAGGAAGTTACCTGGGATACAATCAATGAACTTACTCGTGTACAGAATCACCAAGAGTTTTTACTTAAACTGCTAACTAACAAAGATAGTTTCATTAGAAAACGTATTATTGATCAGAACCTTGCATACTTAAACACAAGACTAGAAGGCTACTTAGGCGCAGTTGGATTGCCACATACAGTGGTGTTCCAAAATGATCTAACAGTAGAAATACAAGAACTAGGCAGAGACTTGGACTTTGACAATCTAAGCAGAGGTGAACGCAACAGACTTATACTAAGTCTAAGTTGGGCATTCCGTGATGTGTGGGAAAGCCTATATCAGCCAATCAACTTACTGTTTATTGACGAACTGGTAGACAGTGGAATGGATAGTGCAGGGGTTGAGAATGCCATGGGCGTACTAAAGCGCATGAGCAGAGAGCGCAACAAAAGTATCTGGCTGGTAAGTCACAAAGATGAACTTGTAGGGCGTGTAAACAATGTCCTTAAAGTTATCAAAGAAAATGGCTTTACCAGCTATGACACAGATGTGGAGTTAGTATGACCAGTTTTGACTATTTTAAGATCGACGAATATCAATTAGAGATCACAACTTATTGTAATGCTGCATGCCCTCAGTGTCCTCGCAACATCGCTGGCGGTAGTGTTAATCCACATTTACCACTTTGTCATCTAAGCAGAGAAACGATTGATCGTGCATTTACACCCGAACTATGTAGCAGAGCAAGACAAATATTTTTCTGTGGCAGTTACGGAGATCCAATTGTACATCCAGACTTTTTAGATATTCTCAGAGATTTTCGCAGCAAGAATCCAACACTGTGGTTGTACATCCATACTAACGGCGGCGTGCATGATACTGCATGGTGGACAGAACTTGCTGAAATACTAAACGGTTATGGAAAAATTGACTTTGGCATTGACGGTTTAGAAGATACAAATCATTTATACCGTCGTGGTGTTAAATTTGATAAAGCTATTAACAACGCACAAGCATTTATACAAGCAGGTGGAAAAGCGCAATGGAACTACATTGTGTTCAAGCACAACGAGCATCAAATTGAAACTGCACGAATGTTAAGTCAGATTATAGGATTTGAAAATATACTGTTTAGAGGCACAGGCAGGTTTTTAAATCACGCTACTTTAGAAGAAAGTGAAACTTGGGATGTTGTACCAAAGCGAGAAGAGACTTATCAACTTGAAGTTACTACACTAGACGAATATCGCAATGCTAGTATGAAACGATTGGATGATCTTAAAGAAGAATATCCAAACATTCGTGATTATTTTGATACTACTCCTATCAAGTGCGATGCGTGTGTAGGGAATAAAGTAAGTATTACTGCAGAAGGATTGGTGTTACCTTGTAACTTCTTTGAACACAATTTGTATGATGCACGTTTTAGAGACAGAAGTGTTGCACCTGGCTCACATGATTTACACTTTATTGATGGAGAAAACCAGGTAGCAAAGTTTGTTGATCAATACCGCAACGAACTAGATATAAACACAAATAGCATCGAACAAGTGTTTGATAGTGTATTTTGGAATACACTAGTAACTAGTTGGGATAAAACACTCAACGAAGGTCGCATTTTTGAATGTGCGTTTACTTGCGGACAAAAACTAACAAAGGTATGGGATCAAAACAAACTAATGAAGTCGACTTATAGATATTACATAACCGGAAATAACAGAGGCCTGGGGTTGGAACTAAGTAAATATTTCAACGCTGACGGTAGTAGCAGATCTAGTGATAGAGATATTACAAAAGATATAGAAAAAATAGTAGAAGACAGTATACACTATGATGTGTTTATTAATAATGCATTCGACGGCCCTCCAGATTCAGAATGGGCTAATTACGCACAAGTAAACCTATTACAAGCAGTTTATAAACGCTGGAAAGAATTAAATAAATCAGGTTGGATCTTCAATATTGGAAGTATAGGTGAAAAAAATATTGTTGCTCCAGATCCAGATTTTGAAACTTACAGAGTGGCAAAAGCAGCATTAAGTCATGCAAGTAAACAGTGTACACAAGCATTTAAACAAAATATAGTACCGTTCAAAACTACATTAATTACACCTGACAGGATAGACACTCCGTTAAGCAGGAGTAGAGATAGCTGGACTGGAAACGGCATAAACACCAAAGATATCAGTGACTTTATTGAATGCTGCATAAAAACACAAAACAATACAGTAATCGAAGAAATTGTACTTTGTGTTAATTTAGCCCATAAAGAACTATAATGACAAAAATATTACACGTTGAGCCCACTAGCAGATGCAATGCAGCATGTCCTATGTGCGCCAGAAATGTAAATGGCGTTGGATGCGTTGTCAGCCTTGCAGATCTAAGTTTTGATAAATTTCAAGCTCATGTTACTAGCAGACTTGTAAGTTTAGACAAAATATTTTTCTGCGGTAGCCTTGGTGACCCGTGTGCAGACAAAGACTTACTTAAAAAGATTGCATGGGTAAAAGGAATTCGTCCTAGCATTGTTGTTGGTATAAACACCAACGGCAGTATACGCAACCCTGCATGGTGGACAGAATGTGCCAAACTACTTACTAATATCTACGATTATGTTGTGTTTAGTATAGACGGTCTAGCAGACACAAATCATATATATCGTGTAGGTGTGCAGTTTGATAAAATTATGCAAAATGCTCAAGCGTATATAGATGCCGGCGGCAGTGCGCATTGGGACATGCTAGTATTTGATCATAACAAACATCAAATTGAAGACTGCAAACAACTAGCAGATTCAATGGGATTTACTTGGTTTCGCAGCAAAGAAACAGACAGATGGGATCAATTTGCTTTTGAACACATCAATCCAGCAAATGAAATAAATGTTATTGACTATAATAACATAAGCAGTATACAATGTGAAAGAAATATAGAATCAAGCACATACATAGATTACCTAGGACAAGAATTTCCTTGTTGTCATATGGGAGAAATGTATTACAATGAAACACAAAAACATGATCATAGAGATATGAAAGAATTTACACCAAAGCAATTATTGACGGAATATCAAACAAGATTAGATAATAACAATCCGTTTTATGTGTGTAAAAGAAGTTGCGGTAAAACTGTAAATAAGCGGTTGCAATGGAAAAAAGAAATACAACTAAGATAGGAGACATACTATGTCACATGAACAAATTGTAGAACAGTACGAAGCATACTTAAAAGAGCATGCTGCATTTGAAGAAAAAGGCGTAAAAGCCGCTGCAACTCGCGCTCGTAAAGCACTGGGCGAAATTGGCAAACTTACCAAAGCACGCCGCGCTGAGATTCAGGAAAAGAAGAACAGCATGTAATTCTGCATATATACAAAGCACATGGAACCTTGGTATTATAATGACAAAATTGTTGAAGAACTACCAGAAGGTACTGTGGGCTTTGTGTATTTGATTACAAACTTGACTAACAATTAACTAACAATCGAAAATACATTGGCAAAAAACTGGCACAATTCAAAAGAACTAAACCACCCCTCAAAGGCAGAAAAAACAAAAGGCGTAGCACTGTAGAAAGTGACTGGCGCGAATATTATGGCTCATCCGACGAACTATCAGCAGACGTTGCTGAACTAGGCCCACAAAGTTTCAAACGTGAAATACTGTTCTATTGCACTAGCAAAAGTGAACTTAGTTACGTTGAAGCAAGAGAACAATTCACACACAAAGTATTAGAATCAGACGAATGGTACAACGGGCACATTAGAGTGAGAGTGCATCAAAAAGGTATTCTCAACAACAAACAATTAAATGGCTAGATAGTGTCACAATAGAAATAATTTAGCGTTTACGGTCTGCGCATTAAACCGTCGTTGACACAAGTAAAACCAACTTTAGGCACAAAAGATAGCGGCTCTGAGAAAAAGCAACCGCGACTGGACATGTATTGCTGTTATGGTACATTGAAGGTTCCGAAACTATCAGTGAAGGCTGAGGTAGGGGGTAAACGGGTTTCCGCCTCCGTGCAGCAATGCAATCTTCTTATAACAGATGAGCGAGACACGCAGATGATGGCGTATTTTTTCATGGCTTCACCCGGCAACGGGTGAAGTATGAGTTCAACTTCGAGATGATAGCACTTCGCTTCGCTCATTAAATTATATGTTCTAATAAAGAAAAAAGTGAATGTAACGAAGTGAAATGAACGAATGAGCGTTAGCTCATTCCTTTAAAGTATT
>Ga0206128_1004894_pt1 | contig 10208 bp, 10 predicted proteins | sample Helgoland_Spring_7_FD_148601 | JGI IMG/M metagenome (GOLD analysis project Ga0206128, IMG submission 148601) | Pelagic subsurface seawater microbial communities from Kabeltonne, Helgoland, North Sea - Helgoland_Spring_Bloom_20160426_1 | ecosystem: Environmental > Aquatic > Marine > Epipelagic ...
TAAAATTCTAAAGCTGCTAATGTGTCGGCTGTTTCTCCCGATTGGCTAATTGCAATAACAATGTCTTTTTCAGAAATAATTGGATTGCGGTATCTAAATTCAGAGGCATATTCAACCTCAACAGGAATTCGCGCCAAATCTTCAATCATGTATTCACCAACCAAAGCAGAGTGCCATGATGTACCGCAAGCAACGAAAATGATTCTGTCAGCGTTTAAGAATTTTGATTCAAATTCTTCAACTCCGCCTAATGTAATTTTGCCTGTTTTTGAATTTAAGCGTCCCAACATACTAGCTCGAATAGACTGCGGTTGCTCGTAAATCTCCTTCAGCATAAAATGTTCGTAGCCGCCCTTTTCTATGGCCTCTAAATTCATTTCTAGCTCTTGAATGTAAGGAGTAATTGCTTTATTGGCGATATCAACAATTTTAATTTCCTCCCCTCTCTCAATAATGGCAACTTGTTCATCATCTAAATAGACAACGTTCTTTGTATATTCAATAATTGGTGTTGCATCTGAAGCAACAAAGAATTCATCTTTGCCAATTCCTATTACAAGAGGGCTACTATTTCGAGCAGCAATTAATTTATTTGGGTTATCCTTATCAATAATAACAATTGCATATGCACCAATTACTTCATTTAATGAATAACGAACCGCCTCCTCTAAAGAAACATTTTCTTTATCAATGATGTCTTCAATTAAATGAATTAATACTTCCGTGTCTGTATCACTTTCAAATGTGTGCCCTCTTTTGATTAGTTCTTTCTTCAATGAATCATAATTCTCAATTATTCCATTGTGAATGATTGCTAATCTGCCGTTTCCGCTCTTGTGAGGATGTGCATTTACGTCATTTGGTGCTCCATGAGTTGCCCACCTAGTGTGACCAATTCCAACCGTTGAGTTCAAATTTTTATTGTGGGCGAACTCCTCAAGTTTAGAAACTTTTCCTGCTTTTTTATAAAGATTTAAATCAGAATCCAACAAAGCAACGCCTGCGCTATCGTATCCTCTGTATTCTAATCTTTTTAGCCCCTTTAAGACAATAGGGTAAGCTTGTTGATACCCAATATATGCTACAATTCCACACATTATTGATTAATATTTGTATAGTATAAATTTAATCTGATTTTGTTGTTACTACTATTCTCGTTAAAAACAACAGCTCTTTCAGCGCTTACTGCACCTCCCGTAACTAGCAGTGTTAATCCATTTTCATTTTGGCCACCATTCAAGAAACTCTGTATGTACCTGGAGATATTTAATTTATACTCGTTTTTTGTTGTATCAATCTCTCCGCCAAAAAACTGAGTATTTACTAATGCATCAGGTATAAATTGAAACCTTCCATCTACGTCACGTGATGCAACTGTAACTTCCTCTGCCTTACCAACGTTCTCAGAATAACTTCCATTCACTGCGGGGATAATAAGCTCTGCTTTGTTTACCAAGATTTTACCCCCTAGTTGCGATTTTAGATTAGGAAACTTAATTACCGTTTCAAGCCCTGCCATGGCTTGCACGAAGGCAAAGTTTGTATTTTGTGTTTGTAAGGCTGTTTCTGCAGCACTTCCTGTGTAATCGTGCTCAAAGGTGCTGAATCTAACACTGTTGGTGTTTACAGGAAAATCAACAGCCTTTTGAGTAGTATCCGTTGCACTAGTGGCAGTGTAATAAACTGTCATTTTAGTGTTGGTTGCGGTCAACCTAAAATATAAAATGGCCGCCTCATTATCCATTATGCTCGGGTTGTTTTGAGGAGTAATTTTTAAGCCTTTAAAAAACTGAACAAAGTTTGTATCATTTGCTAATTCACTGTTGCCTTGTTTTGAGATCAATTCATCTCCTAGTGCATTTCCCAAATTTATTCTGAGCTGAGAGCTTACTTCAATGAGTTCACTAGTTCCAAAATTATTTGGCTGCAGGATAGTATCTTTTTTGGTAGGATGTGGGGTGAAATTGTGAGAAACTATAGGAGTAGATTGAACCGCTATAGTAGTGTCAGTAAAATAGGTTGCACTGCTAATTAAACGATCATCTAAGCGGAAAACATCAAATGTTTGAGTAACACTCGTATCTCCAAAATAACCACCATATTCAAGGCTTAGTATCACAGAGTCAACCTCAACTGTTTCGTTCCCATTGCTAAAAACCAAGGCATTAGAAGAAAGTAGTGGTTGAATGTAAATGCTAGATTTAGTATATCCAAAAGAAGAATCTCTGTATTCTCCTACAAGTCCTGTAGGAATTTGAGTTGCGGCTATCTCAAGAGGCTCGCTGCGCTTTACTTCAGTTATAATTTGCGTAGTGTCACTAAAAAAAGAAAAAATAGTATTTTCTTCGAATTCAGGGACTAGCTCACCATCTTTCTTGCATGCTTGGAACAAGAACAAAAAAGATGCGGAAAGGATTAACACTTTCCGCATTTTATAAAATAGATTATTTTCTTTCATGAATTTATTCTGCAAGTACTTCCTCTTCCGCTAATACTTCTTCGTAAAAGTCGTTGAAAGCATCAATGTAATCAGCACCTTGATATTGTAATGTTGGTTTACTAACATTCTCAATAATTTTTTCTGCACCTTCTTCACCAACAATAACACCATCTGACCAAGAGGCTGCTGCAGAACATAAGCTAGAGTGGGTTGGTGTAACAAAGTTTTTTAAATCGTCTTCAGAAACACCATCCATCATTGCTTTTTTCGAGAAACTTTCATCTAAACTTCCTTCAAAACAATCGTTGTAAATGGAAGTAATTACTTTCGAATTTTCGAAAAGTGGTTCGTCCTTGTACGATGTTTTAAGGTACAGTGGAATAAGGCTTGTCATCCAACCGTGGCAATGAATTAAATCGGGGGCCCAACCTAATTTCTTTACAGTTTCTAGCACTCCACGGCAAAAGAAAATAGCTCTTTCATCGTTGTCGTCAAAGAAGGTCCCGTCAGCATCTTTTAAAATAGCTTTTCGTTGAAAATAGTCCTCATTATCTATAAAGTAAACTTGCATTCTTGCAGGTTGAATTGAAGCAACTTTGATAATTAAAGGATGATCGTTGTCATCAATAATTAAGTTCATTCCAGAAAGGCGAATCACTTCATGTAGTTGATTTCTTCTTTCGTTAATACACCCGAACTTTGGCATAAAGGTTCTAATTTCCTTTCCTTTTTCTTGTATATGTTGGGGTAGGTTTCTGCCTACGTTAGAAAGATGGTTTGGGGGTAGATAAGGAGTAATTTCTTGAGAGATGTAAAGAATTCTTTTCTTACTCATGTGTGGGATATTAATTAATAAAGCTTTACAAAATTACGGAAAAATAAAGGACATACACAAGCATTTCTCTGTGTTGGAGCCTGAAAATGTTGAGATTTGCATGGAAACACTATTTTTGAAGCAATATTTGTTGATGGAAAGAATTGAGATTAAAGAAAAGCTGATAGAAACCATTCAGGTATGGAAGAAGAAGGGGTATAAGATTGGCTTTGTGCCGACCATGGGTGTGCTTCATCAAGGCCATATGGAATTGGTTCGCCGCTCTATGTTGGAAAACGATAAGACCGTATGTTCTATTTTCGTGAATCCTCTGCAGTTTAATAAAAAAGAAGATTTAGACAATTACCCAAACACCTTAGGAAATGATCTTCAATTACTTAAAAGCGCGGGTTGCGATGTTGTTTTTACTCCTGAAGCCGATGCATTTTACGATGGGGTTGAACTGAACAAATACAACTTTGGAATATTAGGAGAAGCAATGGAGGCTCAATTTAGACCAGGACATTTTGAAGGAGTTGCAGCGGTAGTAAAGGAACTGTTTTTAGTAGTAACACCTGATAACGCTTATTTTGGGGAAAAGGATTTCCAGCAATTGGCGATTATTAAGTGGTTAGTGAATCTGGAAAAGTTGCCCATTCAGGTTGTAGCTTGTGAAACGGTCAGGGCGAAAAGCGGTTTGGCCTTAAGTTCTAGGAATGTGCGATTGACTGATGAAGGGCGTCTAAAGGCCTCAGATGTTTACGATGCATTAAGCTTTTGTGCAAACAACACGTCCATCTTTGACCCTCAAACGTTAGTTGAGATGGCAGTTGCAAAGTTAGCGCAAAGGTGTGAAGTTGAATATTTTGAGATAGTGGACGAAGATAGCTTTGAACGAATTGAAAATTGGGAAGAAAGCGAACATCCCAGGGCCTTTGTTGTGGTTCACATAGAGGGCGTTCGGTTAATCGATAATATGTCATTAAATCCCTAAATTCGCCTTATAAAACTTATTATTTGAAAACAATTTTATCCTTTCTGAAAGTAGCTCTCCCACTGGCATTTGGAGCATTCTTAATTTGGTATGTTTTTAAAGACTTGACCCAACAAGAGAAAGAAGAACTATATGCATCCTTCGCAAGTGCGAATTACTTTTGGATATTTCTGTCTATCTCCTTTGGTATATTGAGCCATATGAGTAGGGCAATTCGTTGGAAGTATACCATTCAACCACTTGGAAAGACACCAGGGTTTTGGAGTAGTTTTTTTACAGTTATGATTGGTTACGTAGCCAATTTAGCGCTGCCAAGATTGGGAGAAGGGGCAAGGCCAGGATTGTTAGGTAAGTACGAAGGTTTGCCTTTTAATAAGCTTTTTGGAACTATAGTAGCAGAGCGAGTAGCGGACTTGGTAATTTTAGGCTCAATCATGGCGGGAATAGTTTTGGTTGAATTTGATATGTTGAAAGAGTTACTCTTTGGTTATTTGGAACAGGGTTCCGGAAACATTTCAATTGAGAAAATTCTAATCATAGCTGGCGCAGCAGTTATTGGATTAGCTGCATTATTTTTCTTAATGTTATCGAAATCAGATAACCCAATTTTCCGGAAAATAAGAGAACTAGTGAGGGGAATATTTGAAGGCTTGATTTCTATTGTAAAGATGGAAAATAAAGGTTATTTTCTTATGCACACAGCGTTCATCTGGATCATGTATATAGGAATGTTCTGGGTGTGCTTTTTTTGTTTAGAAGAAACCTCATCGGTTCCATTAGCCGGAGTTGTGGCTTCCTTTGTGATGGGAAGTTTGGCGATTGTTTTTGTACAAGGTGGATTAGGTGTTTTTCCATTGGCAATAATGAACACACTTTTACTATACGGAGTTTCAAAGTCAGGGGCACTAGCCTTAGGTTGGATTCTCTGGACATCCCAAACGTTGATGGTGATAGTATTAGGCGTGGCGAGTATACCACTTTTGAGATTTGTAAACCGAAATAAAAAAATTGAAAGCGCTACAAGTAGTTAAGAATAGAATCAAAAAGCGAGAAGAGCTCAGCTTTATTGTCAACCGATGGAGTTTGACAGGAGAGAAAGTTGTTTTCACAAATGGCTGTTTCGATATTTTGCACCAAGGGCATGTAGACTATTTGTCCAAAGCCGCAGATCTAGGAACAAAACTAGTAGTAGGGGTGAATTCAGACAATTCTGTTCGGAGGTTAGGAAAAGACAAGAATAGACCCATCCAGGATGAAAAATCCAGAGCAATAATTCTTGCTGCGTTACATTTCGTAGATTTAGTAATCCTTTTTGATGAAGATACTCCTTTGGAATTAATAAAAGAGGTAAACCCGCAGGTATTAGTTAAGGGAAGTGATTATAAAATGCATGAAATTGTTGGGTACGAGTTTGTAACTGAAAAAGAAGGAGAGGTTAGGACCATTGACTTTTTAGAAGGTTACTCGACATCCAAAATTGTGGAAAAGGCTAGAAAATAAAAAAACTATGAAACATGCCATCCTTTCGTTTTTACTTCTCCTTGGGCTATCCGTTTTTGCCCAAAATAGCGGTGAAGAGTTATACCGCGCAAAGAAATACAAGGAGTCCGCTGCGGCATTTAAATCAGAGTTAGAGCAAACTCCAGACGATTATAAATTACAGCTGGGTTATGCTAATGCATTGCATAAACAAGAATTTTTTTCAAAGGCAGTTGAGCAATATAATATTGCTGAAAAGTTAAATAATTCAGATCCTGAATTATATTTTGATAGGGGTGTTGCATTGGTTTTTTTGAACTTGCATAAAAAAGCATTGAAAGACTTTGATCAATCATTGAAATTAAATGAAACCAATCCCGAAGCCCATTATTATAAAGGGTTTTGCAATTACGAATTATCGAGGTACAGAGCTTCTATTGAATCTTACAATGAAGCTGTTGAATTGCGGCCAGACTACGCAGCAGCAATATACAATAGAGGAGCAGTAAAAGCAGAATTACAAAACTTTGAAGGTGGGACTGAGGATTTTGAATTAGCATTATCCAAAGACCCAGAATTGAAAAATGGCCGAATGAACATTGCCCTTTCTAAATTAGCTCAAAATAAATTTGAGGAGTCAATAAAGGATTTTGACATGATTATTGACAGTCGGGATGAAAACTTAGATAAGGCCTACCTTTATAGGGGCGAGGCTTATTATGAGCTAAAAAATAAGGTAAAAGCTTGCAGTGATTGGGCAAAAGCAGCCAATTTAGACAATGAAAAAGCAACTTCAAACATTAAAGATTTTTGTGGGTCAAAAACAAAACCACGAAAGAAAATTGATATAGCATTTTAAAAATTGGCCAAACTCAAAAAAGCATACTTCTGTCAAAATTGCGGCGCACAAGCAAGCAAATGGATTGGTAAGTGTCCCTCTTGTAACGAGTGGAACACTTACGTTGAAGAGATAATTCAAAAAGAAAGCAGCGGATCTGCAAGTGCAGGTGCCAATGGGAAGAGACAATCAAAGGCAGTAGCAGTTCAGGATGTGGTAACAACTAATGAAGTGCGCTATCGAACGCCTGATAATGAATTAAACCGTGTATTAGGGGGTGGGTTAGTCCCAGGCTCCTTACAGTTATTTGGAGGAGAACCGGGTATAGGGAAATCTACTTTGCTCCTTCAAATGGCATTGAAATGGCCTGGAATAAAAGTGCTTTATATTTCAGGTGAAGAAAGCGAGCAGCAGATAAAAATGAGAGCAGAGCGCATTGGGATTGAAAATCAAAAATGTTATTTGCTGGCCGAGACAAATGTTCAAAATATTTTACAACATTTAGGACAGGCCGAGGCTGATGTGGTGGTTATTGATAGTATACAAACCTTGCATTCTTCGCTCATTGAGTCTTCGGCAGGAAGTATTTCTCAAATCAGGGAGTGTTCAGCCCAATTAATCCGTTTCGCAAAAGAAACAGGAACTCCAATTTTCTTAATCGGCCACATTAACAAAGAGGGGAGTATTGCAGGACCGAAAGTTTTAGAACACATGGTAGATGTCGTTTTGCAATTTGAAGGGGATCGAAATCACATGTATCGATTACTTAGGTCAGCTAAAAACCGTTTTGGACCTACTAATGAAATTGGTATTTATGAGATGCAAGGTAGTGGTTTGAGAGAAGTTGAGAATCCTTCAGAAATCTTACTTTCTAATAGAGACGAACAGCTAAGTGGTTCAGCTATTGCTTCTAGTATGGAGGGAATGCGTCCAATGTTAATCGAAATTCAATCATTGGTTAGCTCTGCCGCCTACGGAACACCGCAACGCTCAGCAACAGGTTTCGATTTAAGAAGGTTGAATATGCTCTTAGCGGTTTTAGAGAAGCGTTGTGGTTTTCGTTTAGGAACAAAAGATGTTTTTTTAAACATTGCCGGAGGAATAAAAGTTGAAGATCCTGCTATCGATTTGGCAGTTGTAAGTGCTGTTTTATCCTCTTCCGAAGATTTTCCGATTAACAGTAAAACGTGCTTCTCAGCAGAGGTTGGACTTTCAGGAGAAATTAGACCAGTAAATAAAATTGAACAGCGAATTGCTGAGGCTCAGAAGTTGGGATTCGATAGTATTTTCATCTCTAAGTACAATCTAAAGGGCCTAGTTGTTGCAGATTTCAAAATTGAGATCAAAGCCGTGGGAAAGATTGAGCAAGTATTTCAACAACTTTTTGGCTAATGTTATCGTACCCACCTGACTTTATTAAAAACGTTTATCCTTCCCTAGTCTGGCAAATAGATACTAAAGAAAAAGAGATTTTTCTAACTTTTGATGACGGACCCACACCTGAAGTGACATCAGCTGTTTTGAATCTACTGTCCAAATACAACGCAAAGGCAAGTTTTTTTTGCTTAGGTAAAAATATTCAAGAAAACCCTGGTCTATTTGATGAAATCATCGCAGGTGGACATGCAATAGGCAACCACACTTTTAACCATAAGAATGGATGGAAGAATACAACAACGGAGTTTTTGCACGATGTTTCTAGCTTTCAGGGAGTATATCAGTCAACACTATTTCGTCCGCCTTATGGAAGAATAAAGGCTTCTCAAATAAAACGATTGAAGGATGATTATACCATTGTAATGTGGTCTGTACTTTCTCAAGATTACGATGCAAAAATTTCACCTGAAAAGTGTGCTGAAATAGCATGCGATCGGTGGCAAAATGGGTCAATTATCGTTTTTCACGACAGTGTTAAAGCAAAAGTCAATATGCTTCACGCCCTTGAAGAGGTTTTGCAAAAGGCACAAAGAGAAGGGTGGAGGTGCAGTGCTTTACGAAGCTAAACTCTTAATTCGAGAAATTAATTCGTGAGCAGGAACAACCCCTGATTGCCGCCAAATTATTTTACCATTTTGAAAAATAATTAGAGTTGGAACTCCCTGAACTTGATATGCGGCAGCAACTTTTTGATTTTTATCTACGTCAATTTTTAAGATTTTAACATCATCCTTTAAACTCGACTTTATTTCTTTTAAAATTGGTGGCATCATCTTACAAGGTCCACACCACTCTGCAAAAAAATCTACTAAAACGGGAGTTTTTGAATTAATAATTTCTTTAAACGAAGCCATAATTTATTTTGTTTCTGTTTTTCTATCTTGTCCTTTGTTAAATTTCACAGAAAGCATAATTTCATGTGAGCCTGTGCTATAGTTTGCAATGTTAGATTGAATAAAATCGTAGGAATAACCTAGACTCAAACTTTCTTGTAAGGTTAAACCAATCAAGAGTGTTAAAGCAGGCGCTTGTCTGTACGAAAGTCCCAACCAATAGTTTTTGTCGTAAAGCCCCCTAAGGGTTACTTCATATTGCAGTGGAACAGGATTAATGTATTTTAATAAAAAGGAAGGTTCCAATTCAAATTTTTCAGCGATCTCAGCTCTGTAGCCTCCCATTAAGAAAAAGTGATTTTCTAATCTTCCTTGCTGTACTCCAACACTTTCTTCAAAGGTTATTTCATTTCTAATTAACTGCGGCGCTGAACCACCAAAGAAGAAATCTTTATGGTACAAATAAAAACTAAAGCCAGCATCAGGCACTAAATTATTTTCAATGAAGGTACTCCCAATATTATCTGGCCGGTCAAACGTGATTTCAGAACCATCAACGCCATATTGGAGAATACCAGCATTAACAGAAAGCGATAATTTGATATCGGGGGTTAACTTGATATGGTAAGAATAAGACATACTAAACCCGCTTCTTCTTGTTGGTCCGGTAATATCGGTAAACATGTACCCTCCAATTCCCATATTTTGTTTAGAGATGGGACCGTTTGCACTGAGTATATATGTTCTCGGAGCATCTTTTATCCCTTCCCATTGAGATCGATAATTTGTTTGCCCGGAAAAATAGTTATTCGAACCTGCACTTGCAGGATTGATCACATATCTATTTAATATGTATTGGCTGTATTGCGGGAGTTGTTGAGCTTTCACGCTCAACAAACTAATTCCCAACAAATTTATAATAAAAAGTATCTTTTTCATCTTACCTAATAATTGTGATTGGTCCCGTCAATGGTTTTGCTTCTGAATCTTTCAAATCAATAATGTAGTAATAGGTTCCAATTGGCAACTCTTTACCTTCATACTTGCCATCCCATGGCACTGAATATCCATTTGGCTGCTCATACAGCAACTGTCCCCACCTATTGTAAATTTGAACTGAAGCATTTGGATATTTCTCCAAAAGTTGAATGTTCCACACGTCATTGTTACCATCACTATTCGGTGTAAACCCAGATGGGACTTCAATGTCTGGAGAATAAACCACCAATATTGAGTCTGTGAACGTACAGCCGTTCGTATCTGTCACTAATAGAGTATACGTTCTATTTTCTTCCGTTAATGTGGTAGGTTCTGATTTTGTCGAATCATCTAAATCTGTGCCCGGATTCCACAAGTACGTATAAGAAGGGTTT